>SXGT01656827.1_pt1 | contig 35605 bp, 24 predicted proteins | sample 3176221 | NCBI WGS metagenome assembly SXGT01 (sample SAMN11356862, study PRJNA531348) | freshwater metagenome | isolation source: freshwater sample F1-120 | place: China: Fuxian Lake, Yuxi | collected 2017-12-25 | reverse complement strand
GGTTGGCGGCGCTGATGGCGGCGGCCGACGGGTCGACGCCGGGCGACTGGGTCGCCGCCGCGGTCGAAGGCTGGTTCGGGGCGCTGTGCGTGTCCAGTCGGGGGGATCAGGCCGCCCGCAAGGCGGATCTGGAGGCGGCGGCCTCCTGGGCGCGCGGCTTCGAGTCGCTGGGGGCGATGCTGGAGGCGGCCTCCCTGATGACCTCGGAGCGAGGCCGGGTGCTGGTCAACGCGGCCGCCGGGGCCGATCGGCTGTGCCTGTCGACGATCCACAAGGCCAAGGGCCTGGAGTGGCCCGTGGTCTTCGTGGTGGGCGTGGCCGAGGGGCGCTTCCCGAGGGGCTGGGAGGCGCCGCCCGAGGCGGAGATGGAGGAGGAGCGGCGCCTGCTGCACGTCGCCATGACGCGGGCGCGGGAGCTGCTGGTGCTGACCTACCCGCGCTCAGGCCGCACGAGCAGGGGCCAGACGATCGGCCTGGGGCCTTCGCCGCTGCTCAAGGAGCTGGGGATAGGCTCAGGCGGCGCTGGATCGCCGCTCGTCGAGGTCTGGCGGCTGGAGGAGGGCGACGATCAGGCCGCGCCTGCGCCCTGATCGCGGTGCTTCGAGGGCATCAAAGAGAGCATGGCGCGCAGTCCTATCGCGGAGATGCCGACGCCGACGAGTCCGCCCAGAGTCAGGGCGACGATGACGCTGAGAGCTTCCATGCTTGCGCTCCTCATCGAGGGTGTTGTTCAAGTTGTCTGGCAGCGTGCGCGCAATCCGATTCGTACCACGGGTTCAGCGGGGGGTGAATAAAAGTGCGCGCCGCTTGACCTGGCCCCAGCCTCTCCTTGCCAGGCGGGCATCGGGAGCCTAAAGGTGTCGACGGTGACCGGGCTGCGGCAAGGAATGAAGGCCGGGTAGGCGGCATTGAAGGATTCGACGTGGACGGTTCGGTGAGCCAGGAGCAGGAGGAGACAGGATGATGAGGGGTCATGGCGCGCGGTTTGAAGCGTGGAGGGGCGCGCTCATCGGCCTCGTGGCGGCGCTCGGGGGGCTGTCGGGGTGCCAGAGCGGCGGCGCGGCCAGGGCGATGCCGCCGATCGTCATGCCCGAGGTGCTGCCGACCGACCCGCCCTCCGGGATCTCGGCGCCCGATGGGGCCGAGGGGCCGGTCCTGGTGCAGCACACCGACGGCCTGCTCTACGTCCTGGGTCTGGGCGGCGATCTTCAGGTGGGCGACGGCGTCGCGCTGAGCTACGGCGGCGTGTGGTCGGACAAGGCCGGCGAGCGCCCGCGGGTCGGCTTCGTCAACGTCACCCGGGTCTTCCCGTCGCAGGTGGCGCTGGTCCAGCCGCTCTACTTGATGCCAGGAGGGGCCTTCAAGGGAGCCCGCGCGGAGCTGTGGAAGAAGGCCGTGCCGCCGAAGATCGGCAAGGGCGTCGGCCTCCTGCGCGAGGTCCGGGAGGGCAAGGGGGTCTTGAGCCTGGGGGCGCTGGACGGGGTCCAGCCCGGCGACCGCTTCGCGCTCCTGTCCCCGACGGTCGGCGGCGCGCGGCTCGGCCAGCGCCTCGTCGGCTTCGCCTCGGTGCAGGACGTGGACAAGAAGAGCGCTCTGGTGGCGGTGACGCACGAGGGCGGCCCGGGCGGCGAGGCGGCCGAGGGGCAATGGGCGCTCTTCACCGGGCCGGGGCTCGTCGAGCGCCCCAAGGCGACCCTGATCCAGGTCGGCACGCCGGTGGGCGGCGACGCGGCGATGCGAGACGAGATCGTCGAGGCGCTCACGGCCTACATCGCCGAGGGCGGCTTCGAAGGCCTGCGGGCCGAGGGCATCGACAGCGCGCCGGACCCGCGCAGCCCGGCCTTCGGGCGCCGATCGGGCCAGGACTTCGTCGAGGCGCCGAGGCTGCTGCTCGGCGCGGCGGTCGCGCAGGACAAGATCGTCTTCAACTACGCCAGCACGGGCCTGAGCGTGGCGCACAGCATGATCGCGGCGACGCCCGAGGAGGGCATGATCGCGGGCCCCGCCTCGGAGACTTCGACCCTGTCGCCGGTCTTCCACAACCTCGTGGCCGCCGCGCTGACGCACCGGGGCGAGAACGAGGCGGCGATCTTCCTGCTGGAGACCACCCTGGGGCAGGGCGGCTGGGACGGGCCGAACCGCTGGCACGCCCGCGATCAGCTCGCCATGCGCTGGAGCCAGGCCAATCAGAACTGGGAGGCGCTGCGCACCGTCCAGGAGGACGTCGCCAGGGCCGAGTCGCTCAAGGACACCCCGGCGGTCATCAACGCGGTCGGCACCCTGATGGCCCTCTTCGAAGAGATCGATCGCATGGAGCTCAGCCTCGACGAGGCCGAGCGCTTCTACACCCTGCGCAAGTCGCTCGGCGAGGGCGTCTACGCCACCCACGCCCACCGGGCCTACATCGAGGTGCTCTACAAGGCCGGCAAGACCGAGGACGCCGCCCGCGAGCTCGCCGCGCTGGAGGAGGGCTGCAAGCCGGCCCTCGATGAGGCTCGCGCGGCCATCGGCCGGGGCGAGGAGGCCGACCCGGAGAAGTCCAGCTGCATCTCGGACATCTACTATGCTTTGATGACCTTCTACTGGCATTCCGACAGGGACGACCCGACCCGGCGTCAGCTCCTCGACCGGGCCACCACCCTGGCCGAGATCAACGGGGACGCCAGCATGGGCACGATCCGCCTCAACCAGGCCATGGAGGCCCTCGGGGCCGATGATCTCGACGGCGCGATGATCGGCTTTCTCGAAGCCCAGCGCCTCTTCGAAGCCGAGCACTACACCCCCGGCGTCGCCCGCGTCGAGCAGCTCTCCTTCAACCTCCACCTCGCCCGGGGCGATCGGCAGATGGCCTTCGACGCGATGATGAGCGCGGCGGATAAGTACGCGCGGATGAACGACATTACAGAGTTGATCGGATCGTACCGTTCGGTGGCGCGCCTCTACATGAACGTGCCGGGCAATGACATGATGCTGGCGGCCTACGCCCGCTCGGCCTACGCCACGATGAGCGAGGCGCTCAGGCTCCAGCTCGCCGGCGACGACTTCGCCAGCGCGGCGGAGGTCTTCTTCGTCAGCGGCCGCTTCTTGCTGGGCTCCAACTCCGATCAGGCGCTCCCCTTGCTGGAGCGGGCCTGCGAGCTTGCGCTCCAGACGGCGCGCTTCGGGCTGGCGGCCATGGCGCGCGTCTCGCTGGCCATGCTCGCCCAGGCGCAGGGCGACGGCGCGGGCTTCCGCGCCAACATCGATCTGGCCAAGGAGTACGCGCGGCTCTCGGGCGACGCCGATCTGCTCCAGGCGATCATCCAGGCCGAGCAGGGCTCCTTCGAGCCGCCCCCGACGACCCTGTAGACCCTCCGCCCTGCGTCGTGATCCCGACCCTCGTATCCCCCCAGCGCGGCCCCGGCGGGGGCTCCGCATCCGGCACCAGCCCCTCGATCGCCCCCGGCAGCTGAAGGGCAGGTTTGCTCAGTGAAGGTTCCAAGGCCCGCGACGATCGCCCCACGCTCCTCGCACCGCCCCCGTTGGGGACGGGCTCGTCGGGTGGGGCTAGAAGCGCGGGGTGGGCTGCGCCCTGTCGGTCGCAGGCCAGCGCAAGACCGATGTCGACACCAGGGGGCGTGAAAACCCCAATCCACAGGCCCACTTCGACGCGGCGATCCAACCCCACGATCCGCGCTCGTCCGCCCGCTGGCCTGCGCCCATCGGGCGCAGCCCCCCCGCGCCTCCAAGCCCCACCCGACGAGCCCGTCCCCCCTTGTGGGGGGCGGTGCGAGGAGCGTGGGGCGATCGGCGAGCGCGGCAGGACTTCAGGCTTCACTGAGCAAACCTGAGATGAAGGGGTCAGAGAGGCGCGATCTTGCCGTTGATCGCGACACAATCGCGCCACGTCCCCTCCACCGACCCCATCCCGAAGAGGATGGCGCGCTCGACGACCGCGCCCGGAGCCAGCGCCGTGCCGTCGACGACGGCGTAGGGGCCGACCCGCGCCCGCGGCCCGACGGAGGCCAGAGCGCCGACGAAGGCCGGCTGCGCGAAGAGGGCCTTGTCGTCGATGGCGCCGGGGTTGGCCAGCGTCAGGCCGCCGGGCGAGAGCGGCGCCTGGGGGAAGATCGAGGGATCATCCAGCACGGCGCGCGTGGCCTTCATCAAGAGCGCGGGGGTGTCCACGGCGATCCAGAAGCGTTCGTCGACGTGGGCCACGGGCGCGTCCTCGGTGCCGAGCAGCGCGGTGTAGACGTCGGCGACCATGCAGGCGGAGGCTTGGGCGTCGGCGGCGCGCAGGACGGCAGGCATCAGGCGCGGCTCGATGAGATGAAAGCCCATGAAGTCAAGCTCGGCGCCGGATCGGTCGCCCTCGCCGCGCAGGCCCACGACGCGGCCCTCGGCGTCTGCCCAGAGGCCGCCAGGGTGGGCGCCGTCGGTGGGCCTGGCGATGAGCGAGGCCGCTGCGCCGCAGGCGCGGTGGTCGGCCAGCGCGGCGCGGAGATCGAGGCCCGCGAGCGCGTCCCCGTTGACGGCGATCGTGGTCTGCGCGGGGCAGCCCATGGCCCTCCAGAGGCCAGCGACGCCGCCGGCCGTGCCCCTGATGGCCTCCTCGTGGACGAAGGTCAGGCGCAGATCGCCCGTGGCAGGGCGCAGCGCCTCGGCGATGGCCTCGACGGCGGGCCGGATGAGGTGGCCGAGGTGGTGGGTGTTGACGCCGACGTGGCGGACGCCCGCGCGGATGAGGTGGTCCAGGGTGTAGGCGATGATGGGGGTGTTGAGAAAGGGGATCAGGGGCTTGGGCAGGGCTTCGGTCAGCGGCCGCATGCGGGTGCCGAAGCCAGCGGCCAGGATCATCCCGATGGGCGCGTCGTGGGTGTCGGTTTGCATCGAGGCTCCTTTCTATCGTCCGCGCCATCGATGGCAGGCGGCGCGGGGGGCGTCAAGGGGGAGCTTTGTCGTCGAGGGCGACTTGACGTGAGCGCGGCGAGGTCAGATTTTGGGGTGGCGCGGCGTCCAGGGTGGTCGGCTTCAGGATTCCTGCTTCAGCGCCGACTTCCGAAGGCGAGAATGAATATGTGCGCTGAAGGGGCGTCGGAGCCTTCGGTTTTGCGCGCCGCGCGATTGGGGCGATCGATCTCAGGGACAAGACAGGGAGCCTGGCCAAGATGAATCAAAGAAAGAGAGGTCACTTCAGGGGCGTTTTGACGTGGCTCGGCGCCGCGCTGCTCTCCATTACGGCGACGGCCTGCCTCAACGGGGTCGGCTCGGAGTGCGCGGGGGACGAGGAGTGCGGCCTTGCCAGCATCTGCCTGACGGAGGATGAGGGCTTCCCTGGCGGCTACTGCACGATAGAAGACTGCGATCAGGTCGGCTGTGACCTCAACAGCGAGTGCTTCGTCCTGGACATCAACGGCGACGATCGGGTGGTGTGCCTGGAGTTCTGCACCATCGATCTGCAGTGCGACCGGCTCGATTACGAGTGCTTTGACGTCGACGGCGAGAACGTCTGCTTGCCGTCCGAGGGCGCCAGCGGGGGCCAGGCGCCCTCGGGGAGCATCGGGTCCGGCTGCGACATCGACTCTGAGTGCGACGAGGACCTCTGCCTGACGAACTTCCGGGGCGGCTATTGCTCGTCGGAGTGCTCGTCGAACTCGGACTGCCCGAGCGGCTCGCACTGCGAGGACTTCGGCTGCCTCCAGAACTGCTCCAACAACGATCAATGTCGCTCGGGCTATGAGTGCTTGACCGACGAGCTCAACGCGCCCTCGTGCGTGCCGGGCAACAACAAGGTGGTCAAGAACCCCAACGGCCAGGACGACGGCGACCCCTGCGTCTCGGACGTCAACTGCAAGGGCGGGGCGTGCCTGCGCGAAGGCGAGGGCAACCCCGGCGGCTACTGCACGACGCTGGATTGCGACAACGACACCGGCTGCAACGGCGGCATCTGCGTCATCAACAACGCCAACGGCGTCTGCCGCTCGGAGTGTGACGGGGACGGGGACTGCCGCGATGGCTACAAGTGCGTCACGCAGGCCCAGCAGGGTTATTGCGTGGCCGAGGGCGGCGGCAAGGGCGGCGTCAACGTGGCCGAGTTCGAGATCGAGTGCCAGCGCGGCGACACGCTCACCTTCACGGTGCCCAGCGGCGCCTCGGGCTTCTACATCGCGCCCTTCACGGAGAGCGACGTGGTCATCCCTTCGAGGTTGAAGGGGCCGAACATCGACCTGGACCTGATCAACGACTTCAACTTCTACTCGCTCAACTCGCAGCTGCTGGAGACCATCGCGCCCTTGCAGTTCCCGGGCAGCGACCAGCGCGAGTTCGGCGGCGATCTCTCCGACTGGGGCGGCAGCTACGAGCTGGACGTTCAGACCAACGCCAGCGAGGTCTGCTTCTACGTCATCCCGAGCCAGGTCCCTGGCACGGTGCTGGACATCAACTTCTACCTCGTCGGCGTGCCGGGCGTCTCGGCCAGCGGCGCCGAGGGCAACCGCGACATCCAGTCGATGATCTCGACCGTGCGCTCGCTCTACTCCAAGGCCGGCGTCTCCCTGGGGACGATCCGCTTCCTGGAGGTCAGCTCGGCCGACGAGCGGCGCTTCAGCAACATCCGCGACTTCAACGACGTCTTCGAACTGGTCACGCGCTCGAAGAACCCGGGCAGCTCGGCCAACGAGCTCTTGAGCGTCAACGTCTTCCTCATCGAGGAGTTCAACATCCCGCAGGCGCCCGGCTTGCTCGGGGTCAGCCTCGGGCTGCCCGGGGTGCAGGGCGTCCACGGCTCGGTGGGCACGGGCTTGATCTTCACCAGCATCAACTTGAAGGCCTCGCCGGCGAGCCTGGGTCAGACCATGGCGCACGAGATCGGCCACTTCCTGGGCCTGCGGCACACCACCGAGCACGGCGGCGACTCGCACGACCCCATCAGCGACACGGATCGGTGCAGCGATCCCGAGAGGGGCTCGCGCTGCCCGGACGCGACCAACTTCATGTTCCCCTTCTCGCTGGGCAATGTGACCCAGGAGCAGGTGACCGACGGCCAGTCCTTCGTGATTCGGCGCTCCGGTCTTGTGAAATAACGACAGAGACGACAACGCCTGCGCCCGCCCGGCGCTCAGATCGCCGGGCACGCCGAGGAGAACGACATGAGACGCATTGTAATGAGCATCCTGGTGGCCGTCGTGGGGCTGGCCGCGTCCATCGCGGTGGCCCAGGACGCCCGCAAGCCCGCCCCGAAGGTGGCCGAGGTCGCCAAGGTCCAACGGCCCATCACCCCGGAGGCCGTCGACAAGGTCAAGCTGCTGCTGTCCGGCTACGACTACTTCCCCACGCGCGAAGATCTCGAGCGCGCCACGCCCAGGGCCTACGAGGTCCTCTTCCAGATCGCCTCGGACGAGGCCGCGCTGCCCAGCGCCCGCACCCGTGCGCTGGACGCGCTGGGCCTCTTTGACGCCAAGGCCGAGGTGGCGGTCTTCCTGGAGACCTCGCTGGCCGAGGCCAGGTTCGAGGGCATCTACCTGCGCCACGCCGTGACCTCCTCGATGAAGGCCTTCGGCCCGAGCGCGCTGCCCTGGGTGACGCCCTACCTCAACCACCAGGATCTCCAGCTGCGCCTGAGCGCCATCCACGCCGTGGGCCACTTCGGGGGCGACGACGGCAAGGTCATGCTGCGCGAGGTCGACCGCCTTGAGCGCGACCAGCTCGTCAAGAGCCAGATCAAGCGCTTCGTGCGCTGACCTCGCGCGTCGATCCCCCCCTGTCCTTCGAGGGCGCCCGCTTTCCCATGCGAGGGGAGGGGCGCCTCGCCTTTTGGCCCTCGATCCCGTGAAGGCGGAGGCTGACGCCCGGCTTAAGGGCTCCGCGTGGACCTCAGAACGCGAGCCCTGGCGTCGTTGACACCCCCCTCTCTTTCCCGTATCACTTCATGCACTTGTCCCTGCCCGTGGGCCTCGTCCCTGACGCGGTTCATCCTTGGGCGGGGCCTCGCTGGCCGGCTCCAGGGCCGCTCGACGGGGCGTCGCGACAAGGGAGCGTTCGGGCTGTTCGCGCGCGGGGCGGGCGGCGGTCCCCTGAATCAGGAGCGAAGATGACGAGCCGAGGTCGGCGTGTGCTGAAGATCAAGAGGCTGGCTTTGTGGGCGGCGTGCGCTCTGGCTGGGGCTGCCTGGTCCGCGACGGCCGCGGCGCAGTCCGACGCCGAGGAGGCGCTCGACGGCCTGCTCGGGGAGGAGGCCGAGGGGCAGCCCGCCGAAGGCGGCGAGCCGGGGGAGGAGAGCAAGACGTTCTTGCCGTCGACCTCGACCTTCGAAGGCGGCTCGGGGCTCTTTCGCCTCTCGTCGGCGCAGACCGGCAAGGAGATGACCTTCCGGCTCTCCTTGATGGGGCAGATCTTCTCGGGCGAGGACGTGGTCAGGGCCAACGACGAGGCCTCGCGCTTTACCGGGACGCTGGGGATCTCGGCGACGCCCTTGCCGTGGCTGGAGCCCTACCTGGTGCTCAAGGCCAGCTCGGCCAGCAACACCTTCAGCTCGCCCGAGACGGTGCTGGCGCAAGGCGACGCGAACCTCGGCGTCAAGGGGGTCTATGGCCTCGCGCCGGGCTTTGACGCGGGCGCGGACCTGAGGCTGATCTTCTTGACCGGGCCAGGGACGACGAGCTTCGATCTGGGGGCCACGGGCGTGCGCTTCGCCCTGCTGGGGACCTTCGACGGCCGACAGCTGCCCGAGCCGCTGCCCTTGAGGGCGCACCTGAACCTGGGCTTCTTCGCCGACAACTCCGATCAGCTCCTGCCCGAGGACGCCGAGGGTCGAAAGCTGATCCCGTCGAGGGTCGATCGCTTCACGCAGGGCGTGAGCGCCTTCAGCCAGATCCTCTTCGGGCTCGGGGTGGAGGTGCCGCTGGAGTACGTGACGCCCTCGCTGGAGTACAACCTGGGCGTGCTGACGGGCGAGGAGCCCGATCCCCTCTGCCTGAACCAGCCGCTGGGCTGCCCGTCGAAGGCGGGTTTTTCGGGCAACCCTCAGGCTCTGACCCTGGGGGTCAAGACGATGCCGCTGGAGGGGCTGGTCCTGAACCTGGCCCTGGACCTCGGGCTGACGGGGGAGGACGTGCAGGGCGTGCCGGCGACGGCGCCCTTCAACGTGATCTTCGGCATGACCTACGCTTTTGATCCTCGCTCGCGTGAGAAGATCGTGATTCAGGAGAAGATCGTCGAGAAGGACAAGATCGTGAACGTCAAGCCGCCCGCGTCGATCATCGTGGGGAAGGTGCTCGACGCCGACACGGACAAGCCGGTGGCGGGCGCGGTGGTCCACTACGTCGATCAGGGCGTCAGCCGTCAGGTCACGGACGCCGAGACGGGGGGCTTTCGCTCCTATGAGTTGACGCCCGGGGTCGAGGTCGAGCTGGAGATCTCGGCGGCGGAGTACAAGACGCGCAAGGTCAAGCAGGCGCTGGTCGAGGGCGAGGTCGCGCTTGAGGTCAAGATCAAGCCGGAGGGCAAGACGGGGGTGGTCAAGGTCGTCGCGAGGGACGACAAGGGGCAGCCGCTCAAGAGCGGGGCGCTCCTGTTGACAGGCCCGAAGACCTACACCGTGCAGCTCGACGGCAACCCCATCGAGCAGAAGGTGCTGGCGGGCCAGTACACCGTGGCGATCACCTCGGCGGGCTTCCTGACGGCGGGGCGCGATCTGGACGTGGAGCCGAAGCAGGATCACGACGTCGCCATCGACCTGAAGGTCAGGCCGGAGGAGGCGATCGTGAGCGTCGGGGAGACGCGCATCCTGATGGACGGCCGCCTGCAGTTCTCCAAGGAGGAGGACGCGCTGGAGGACTCGGCGCGGGCGAAGCTCGATCAGGTCGTCTCGGCCCTGCTGGAGCACCCCGAGTTCACCCGCGTGAGGGTCGAGGGGCACTGGGACGACTCGGGCGCGGCCGACAAGCGGATCGAAATCACCCAGAAGAGGGCCAAGGCCGTCATGGACTACCTCGTGAGCCGCGGGATCAGCCCGAAGCGGCTGGAGGCCAGGGGCTTCGGCTCCGAGGTTCAGCTCGTGCCCAACTCCTCGGCGCGCAACAGAGCGATCAACCAGCGGATCGAGTTCGCGATCATCTCCACCAGCAACGCCAGGGAGCAGTGACAGGCTGCCGGCGGTCGGGCCATGGATCAGAAATTCTCGGTACAAGTTCGATCCGGCGGCGGCTACACCTACTTGAAGCTGCGCGGCGTGATCGATGAGGACAACAACCTTTCGGCGCTCCTGGGCAGGATGGACGCCGAGGTGGTGGTCCTTGATCTGAGCGAGGTCGATCGGATCAACTCCTACGGCGTGCGCGACTGGGTCAACTGGCTCGGGGACATCGAGTCGGCGGGGCGTCGGCTGGTGATGATGCGCTGCTCGCCGGCCATCGTCGGCCAGGCCAACATGGTGACCAATTTCTGCGCTCGCGCGGTCATCATGAGCTTCTTCGCGCCCTACTTCTGCCCCTCGTGCGAGCAGCCCGTCAACAAGCTCCTCAACGTCGAGCAGTTCCTCGACGGGGCGGCGATCAAGGCGCCGGACTACCTGTGCGATGTGTGCGGGGCGGCGCTGGAGTTTGACGACTTCGAGGAGTCCTACTTCGCCTTCCTGCAGGCCGTCGATCCGTCGCAGATCAGCTCGGAGATGCGCCGCGTGGTCGAGGACGTCGCCCCCGATCTCGAGCGCAAGATCAAGGCGCTGAACGAGGGTCGGATCACGCAGCTGAGCGGCCCCCTCCACACCGCGTCGATGGAGCACGCCGAGGGGCCTGGCTCGGGCAGCTACGGGGGGCTGATTCGATCGGTCGGCGAGGCGCAACGCGCCGCGATCATTGGGGATCTGCCGGAGAAGGTCCGTGAGGCCGTCGGGCGCGCGGGGCAGGGCGCGCAGTCGAACGTCGCGGCCCCTCCCCCTGCGCTCGCTGCGCCAGCCTCGTCCGAGGTGGCCTCGCCGAAGGGGGTCCAGCCGAGCGCGGCTCCGTCGAGCGGGGCGGCGGCCTCGAAGCCCGGCGGATCGCTGGGCGCGCTCCTACTTGTCTTGTTGCCCTACGCGCTGATCGGCGTTGCGCTGCTGGTCGTGGCGGTGTTGCTCTTTCTGGTGTTGACCATCAAGTGAGGCCATGGCCGATCCCAGCCAGGACATCCCCGAGCGAGGCGGCGCGCTCAAGCGTCAAGTCGATCTACTGCGCGCCATCCAGGGGGCGCTTCTGGACGCCTGCGTCGTCGTGGATCGAGACAAGCGCGTCGCCGGCTTCAACAGGCCCTTCTTCGCCCTCTTCCCCAGGCGAGTGGCCCGGAGCCTGGAGGGGGCCCGGCTGGGCGACCTGATCGATCTGCGCCTGAACGACGCGGCCTTTGATCCGATGGAGGTGTGCCTGGAGCGGGGCGCGGCCGTGCGCTTTGACGAGATCGAGGGCGTGGTCGTCGAGGGCGCGCGCTTCCACCTCATCGTGACCGCCTCGCCGATCTTCGAGGGCGAGTCCCTGGTGGGGGGCGTGGTGCTGCTGCGGGACGTGAGCGACGAGGTAAAAATCCAAAGCAAGTACCAGAGCATGCTCCACGAGGAGGCCAGCGCCCGGGCGAAGATCGAGGCGCTCCTTCAGGAGCGGACTGGCGCGCTGCTGGCGGCCAACGACGCCCTCAACGCCCTCCAGGCCGAGGTCGGGCTCTACGCGCGCGGCCTGCTCCTCCCCGACCCGGCGCAGATCGATCCGGGCCGAGGTGCGGGTGGAGATCTTGCGGCGCCGTCGGTCAACTCCATGCCGGCGCGGTCGACGCGCGCCGTCGGAGACGCCGTCGGCCAGAGAGACCCTGTTGGTGAGATGGGTGCCGAGACGCCGTCGGCCAGGATCGACGCCGTCGGCACGAGCAACGTCAAGACGCCGTTGGCCGTGATCGACGACGCTGTCGGCCAGATTGACGCCGTCGGCCAGATTGACGCCGTCGGCCAGATTGACGCCGTCGGCCAGATTGACGCCGTCGGCGACGCCGTCGGCCAGATCGACGCCGTCGGCGACGCCGTTGGCCAGCTCGACGCCGTCGGCCAGATCGACGCTGTCGGCCAGATTGACTCTGTTGGTGAGATGGGTGCCGAGACGCCGTCGGCCAGGATCGACGACGCCGTCGGGGCGATGGGCGTCGAGACGTCAGGTCAGGTCATCGATGGGGGCGGCGCCGTCGGGGGCGCCGATGAGGACGTCGTTGATGAGATCGGCGCCGTCGGAGGCGCCGCTGGAGAGGGCGTCGAGGAGGTGGACGTCGAGGCGCAGTGGGCCTGGATCGAGGAAGAGGCGCCGCCAGCGCCGCCTCAAGACGGCGGCGCGAAGTCCACCGATGCCGCCGGCCAGACCGACGCCGATGAGCTCGGCTGATGTGGTTTTCGCTGCGGGCAAAGATGATCGCCGCGATGGCGACGCTGCTGATCTTCATCATCGCGCTCTTTGGCATCTTGCAGGTGAGGATGGCGACCTCGGCGCTGGATCTGGAGGTCGGGCGGCTGCGGGCCCTTCACACCGAGCACGCCGTGACGATAGGGCTGCGGACGGCCAGCAGCATCGCGGCCGGGAGCCACTTCCTCATCGCCGACAACAACTTCGGCGCCCTTCAGGACAAGCTCGGACCGGCGCTTGCCGAGGCCCGCTCCTCCGCCCTGCCGATCACCCAGGCCATGATCGTGGATCCTGCCGGCGCGGTGCTGGCCTACGCCGACGCGGACCCCAAGGCGGCCTCCCCGGGCCGCCTCGACGTGGGGGATCTGGAGGGCCTCAAGGGCGCCCGCGCGGCGATCGAGGAGGACGAAGGGGTGCCGGCGAGGGTGCTGGCGACGGCGCCGATCATCGACCGCAACGACAAGCTGTGGGGTTACGCCAGGTTCGTCCTCGACCTGGAGGGCCTTCGTGCCGATCTGTCCAGCGTCGAGCGCAATGCGGGCGAGCGCCGCGCGGCGATCCTGGAGAGGGCGGCCTTCATCGGGGCGCTGGTGGTGCTCCTCGGGGTGGTCATCACCGTCCTGCAGGCGCTGGCCATCACGCGGCCGATGGTGGAGCTGGCCCGCTCGGCCCGCCGGATCGCGGAGGGCGACATCGACGCGCGCGTCCCCGAGCGCGGCCGTGACGAGATCGGCGAGATGGCGCGCAACTTCAACGACATGGCCGGTCGCCTGCGCGGGCTGCTGATCGACACCGCCGCGATGACCGCGTTCGAGCGCGAGCTGGAGGTCGCCCGGATCATCCAGGAGACGCTCCTGCCGCCGCGAGGGCTGGTGCGGATCGGGGGGATGGAGCTGTCGGGCTTCCTCGAGTCGGCGTCGCTATGTGGCGGTGATTTCTGGAGTTTTCTGGATCTGGGCGACGGCCGGGTGTTGTTCTGCGTGGGGGACGTGACGGGCCACGGGGTGCCGGGCGCCATGATCACGGCGGCGTGCAAGTCGGGGCTGGACACGCTCAACTCGGTGACGCGAGGCCAGTTCAAGGTCGCCTACCTGCTCGACGAGCTCAACCGGACGATCCACGCCGCCGCCCAGCGCAAGTTCACGATGACCTTCTTCGCGGCCATCGTCGATCGGCGCACCGGGCAGATGGAGATGGCCAACGCGGGCCACAACTTCCCGATCCTGGTGAGGCGCGCGGCCGTGCGCCCGGGGGAGGCGGCCGAGGTGACGAGCCGGGCGCTGGTTTGTCGAGGCAACCGCCTCGGGGATCAGCGCGACAGCCGCTACAGCCCCCTTGAGGCGCCTCTGGTGCCCGGCGATCTGATCTGCCTGTACACCGACGGGGTCACCGAGTACCGTAACGAGGATGGTCACATGTTCGGGGAGCGGCGTCTGCGGCGGCTGCTCCACGACCACATCGACGGCAGCCCGGAGGCGATCATCGACGCCATCGTCCACGACTTGAGGGCCTTCGCCGGCCCCTCCGTCCAGGAGGACGACATCACGCTCGTCATCGCGCGCTACGGCGGCGAGCCCAGGGCCAGCGCGTGATGGCCTCCCGTCGTCGGTCGCGGCTCGCCGTGGCGACCCCGGTCGCCCTCGCGCGGCGGAGCGCGGCGGCGCTCGGCCTCAGCGCCGCGCTGTGCCTCGGGTGGCCCTCAGGGGGCGTCGTCGAGGCGCAGGGGCGCTACGAGGGCAGCACCGAAGCTCGCCGGATCTTCGAGGAGGGTCAACGGCTTGAGCAGAAGGCCGTCGATCTCAAGGCCGCCAGACCCAAGGACTCCATAGCCCTCTATAAAGATGCCCTGGAGCGCTACGAGGCCACGATCAAGGTCGATCCCGAGTTCATCGAGGGTTACGTGCGGCTGGCCTATGTCCATTACGCGCTGGGCAACGGGCGCGCGGCCGTCGGGAGCCTGGACCCGGCGCTTGAGCGCTGGCCCGACGACCCTACGATCCACCGGGCCTACGGCGCGGTGCTCTTTGACCTGCCCGGCCGCCGCGACGAGGCCGTCGGGCACCTTGAGGCCGCGGCCGAGGCCGACGAGGAGCAGTTTGACGTCTTCTTCCTGCTCGGCAAGCACTACTACGAGCGCAAGACCTACGACAAGGCCGCCCGCGCCTTCCGCCAGTACCTCCGCCTCAAGCCCGAGGACGTCCAGATCCACGGGACGCTGGGCAACATCTACCTCAAGACCGAGAAGTACGAGCCCGCGCTGGCCGAGTTTCGCCTCGTCCTCTCGCTCGACGAGGACAACCTCGCCGCGCAGATCAACATCGGCAACATCCGCTTCAAGCAGCGCCGCTACGATCTCGCGGTCGAGCAGTTTGAAAAGGTCCTGGCTCAGGACGCCGAGCAGAAGAACGTCCACTTCAACCTCGCCTCGTCGCTCTTCCAGCTCAAGCGCTTCGACAAGTCGCTCGTCCACTACAGGGCCTTCCTCGATCACCGCCCGAGGCACCCGACGAGCCACTACATGGTCGGCCGCTGCCTGTTGAGCCTCGACAAGGACGGCGAGGCGCGGGAGGCCTTCGAGGCCACGATCCGGGCTCAGGCCTCCTTCGCGCGGGCGTGGTGGCATCTGGGCCTGCTCGACATGAAGGTGGGGAAGGTCGCCGAGGCGCGCTCGCGCCTGGAGGTCGGGCTGGGCCACGCGCCGGAGGATCCCTTCATCCTCTCATCCCTCGGCGACGCGCTCCGGCGCCTGGGCTTGCCGCACGAGGCCATCGTGCGGCATGAGGCCGCCATTGCGCTGGATTCGAAGGTCGTGGACTTCCACCTCGGGCTTGGGCGCTCGCGCTTCGCGATGCGGCAGCTCGATGAGGCTGCGGCGGCCTTCGAGGCCGCGCTCGCGCTGGAGCCCGGGTCCGAGCGCGCGCGGGGGCCTCTGGCGGTCGCGCTGCTGCACAGGGCGCGCGGCTTCGTGCGCGACGACGCGATGGAGAAGGCGGAGAGGGACGCGGGGCGGCTCCTGGAGATCGGGGCGCGGGCGGCCGAGGCCCACCTGATCCTGACCGCCGTGGCGATCCAGCGGGGCGATCTGGTCGGGGCGCGGCGCAGCCTGGAGCTTGCCGCCGAGGCGGCCAAGGCGCCCTGCGACGTGGACTGCCCGGCGCCATGGGTCCAGCGGGCCAGGGGGCGGCTGGCGCTCGCGCAGGGGGATCATCGGGGGGCCATCGAGGCGCTGACGCCCTTGCTCAAGGGGGGCAGGGCGCCGGACGTGGGGGTGGCCAACGATCTCGGGCAGGCCAGCGCGGGCCTGGAGAGGTGGCCCGAGGCGCTGGAGTGGTTTGTCATGGCGCGGGATCTGGGCCTGGAGCCTGCGCGGGCGGAGCGCAACATTGCGCTGGCCTGCATCCAGGTCGCCCAGCAGCTCGGGGAGGCGGGGCAGTGGCGCGAGGCCGTCTCCGTGCTGGACACCGCCGAGGGTTACAGGGCGAGGCTGGGCGAGGCCGAGAAGGTGGCGCTGGATCTGTCCAGGAGCCATGCGCTGGCGGAGGTCAACAACTTTGCCAAGGCCCAGAGCCTGCTGGACGCCGCGGCGCGGGCGCTCCCTCGTCTCTCCAGCGAGGATCGGGCGCGGCTGCCGGAGGAGGGCGCGCTGGCGCTGGGCTTGCGGCAGGCCTACATCCAGCTGCGGCTCGGGAGGGTGGATCGCGCGCTGGCCCTGGCCGAGCGGCTGCCGCGGGGGGAGAGCGTCAACGCGCTGCTGGCGGCGGCGTGGACCGCGCAGGCGGTCGAGCACTTCGAGAAGGGCCGCCTTGGGCCGGCGCGGGTGTCGCTCAGGGACGCCGCGGGCGTCGCGCGGCAGGACGAGGTCATCGAACATAACCTGACTGTCCTGGATTACGCACAAGGCAACAAGGGGAAATCGGGCGAGGTGTTCAAGAAGGCGTCGGAGTCGGGGGTGGCGGAGGCGCTGTTCAACTACGCGGTCTACCTGGACGACGTCAAGGGCGACGATCGGGGGGCCTTTGATCTCTACAAGCGGGTGGCCGAGCGCGGCGGCCCGCGTGCGGACGAGGCCCGGCGTATTGCCGGGGCCAAGGGCCGCGTCTTCGGGTACGAGTGATGAGAGGCGGGAGGCGAGAGGCGTTCAATGTGATCGTGGCGTTCCTTGCGATCGTGGCGCTGGCCGGGACGGCGAGCCCGGCGCGGGCGCAGGGCGAGGTTGAGGAGCGGGTCTATACGGTGGCGCTCTTTGCGCCGGACATCAACTTCAGCGACGCGATCAGCAAGGCGGGCTTCGTCAACGCGGTGGCGTCGGCGCTCTCGTCGCGGACGGGGCTCAAGTGGCGCGGCCAGTCCTTCGGGCAGGCTGGGGATTTTAGCGCGGCGGCGCGCTCGGGCGGGGTCGATTACGCCATCATCGGGGGTACTTACTGCGCCTCGTCCTGCGTGGGGACGCCGGTGGCCTTCGCCTCGGGGCAGGGTGCCATGTCGGTGGTCGGGCGGGGTGCGGAGTCGGTGGCCGCGATGCGGGGTCGGACCTTGATCCTGCCGCAGCCCTCCAAGGCCTATGAGGGCTTCGTGTCGGCGACGCTGCTGGGGCACCAGGTCGAGGCCAGCGAGTTCTTCGTCATCAAGACCACCGGGGACGCGCGCTCTGCGCTGGCGGCGGTCCAGATCGGGCAGGCGGACTTGACGGTGGCCTTCGACGCCTACGCCGTCGGCCTCGGGGTGCTCTACAAGACCTCGGCCAGCCCGTTGCCGGTGGTCACCCAGGTCAACCAGGCCCTTGACCCGGAGCTGGCCGCGCGGATCGCGTCGGCCTTTCGGGGCGTCGGGGTGCAGGGCGGCGGGATCATCACGGGCTTCGGCGGCTCCGGCGAGGGCCTGCAGGCCTTCCGAGGCTTTGCCTTCTCCAAGGCCCCGGCGCTGCGCCCCTCGATGGCCTCTGCGCGGCCGCTGCGCCTGCGCTTCCCCGTCATCAGCGCCGCTGGCCTGGACAGGCTATCGGACGCTCGACAGGAGACGCTCATCCCCACCCCTGAGCTTCGAGAGGAGGCGCCCTGAGCGTGACCGAGCCTGCCCCCATCCTGCTCATCGGCCCGCAGCCGTCCAGCGACGATCCCATCCACCGGCTGTCGGCCGCCCTTGGGTCCCCCGTCGAGGTGATCGACGATCCGACCGACAGGGTCAGGCGCCTCATCGGCGCCCCGGGGGCGCTGGCGCGTCGGCCGCGGCTCGTGATCGTGGACCTCGACGGCGATCCGGGCGACCCCTCGTGGTCGAGGCACCAGGCCTCGCTGGAGGTCTGCGCTTCGGCGTGGGCGCGGGCGCACACGGACCTGCCCGTCGTGCTCCTGGGCGATCGTCGCGGCCGCGAGGAGCTTCAGGCGCTCCTGCGCCGGGACTGGGTGAGCCACATCGTGCCCCGGTCGCCGCCTGAGCGCCTGGACGAGCTCCTGATGATCGTGCGGCGCCGAGAGGCCCGCGCCCCCGAGGGGATGCCCGCCGAGCTGATCGGCCAGGCAGCGGGGGGGCTCTCGCTGGTCGTGCGGAGCAGCGGACAGAAGGACTCGGCGCTCGGGGAGATCGGCGCCTTCATGGAGCGCTGCGGGGTCCAGGCGCGCGTGGCCCAGGCGGCCTGCGTGGTCGCCGACGAGATGATCATCAACGCCGTCTACAACGCACCGACGGGCACAGACGGCGCGCCGCTCTACCGAAGCCGGGACAGGAGAGAGGTCGTTGAGCTCACCGAGGCCGACGCCCCTCGCCTGACCTGCGCCTGCGACGGGACGCGGCTGGCGCTGTCTATCCGGGATCGCTTCGGGAGCTTGACCCCCGAGGTCTTGCGGGCGGCGATGGTCCGCGGTCTGGAGGGCGGCCAGGACCAGATCGAGCAGAAGCAGGGGGGCGCGGGCCTGGGGCTCTACTTCATCCTGCAGTCGGCCACCAAGGTGATCTACACGCTCAAGCCCGGCCGCGCCACCGAGGTGGTGGCCCTCTTCGCGCTCGGCGGCGGCTTTCGCGCTTTCGCCGCGCAGCCCAAGTCCTTTCACATCTTCACCGGATGAGGGTGTCGACCCTGGCCGAGCCCAACTTCAGGCGGTCGAGTGGGAGATGATCCTTGCCTTGAGAGGGCAGGGGAGGGTATAAAATAGGCGGGCTCAACACAGCAGTATCACTTTTCGTGCCCATCTACTCCTCGGGAGGAGACACGTGAACCTTTCCAAGACCCCAGGGCATCTCCTCGTCGCGAGGCCCAGGACCTCGTCGTTGTTGCTGGTTTGCGCCGCGATCACGGCGACGACTTTTGCGGGCCTGGGTGAGCGCCCGGCGGAGGCCGATGGGACCAAGCCGCGCTTCTTCATGCACGATCTGGCGCCTCACAAGAAGGACTGCACGACGTGCCACGAGAGCACGGGGGAGAAGGGCAAGTACCAGATCAAGACGGCGACCTTCGGCACCGGCGGCGCGCACGCCGGCCCGCCCATCGCCTGCGACGACGCCGGCTGCCACGCCAACGAGCAATGGACGGGGCCTGGGGTCGGGATCGCCAACTCCTTCTGCTTCAACTGCCACGCCCACAAGCCCCCCGTCTACCCCAGGGTCCGCAGCCGAGGCTACAGCTCCTTCGTCCAGAACGGCTTCAGCCACGAGGTCCACATGAAGCGGACCTCGAACGACTGCAGCGTCTGCCACGAGCCGGCCTCCTTCCGCAACAAGAAGGTCCTTGACGGCTTTGAGCTCAACTACATCCAGCGCGACATGACCATGCCGGGCCACGTCCAGTGCGCCCAGTGCCACTCCCAGCGCCAGGGCAGCTTCTTCGTTCAGCCCGAGCTCACCAAGGACTGCGCGACCTGCCACGCCACCTCGGCCGAGACCACCCAGAAGTCGCGCTTCGTCGACTCGACCGACTTCCGCGTCTCCTACGCCTTCCCCCTGGCCAAGCAGAAGTCCGGCAATCGGACGCTCTTCGCCTCGGACTTCCACGAGAGCCACGCCAAGAAGTCCAAGGACCGCCAGAAGGGCAAGGACTGCGTGTCCTGCCACGCCAACGCGGCCACCAACCCTGGCTTTGTCGTCCCGATGCCCGACAAGGCCGCCTGCGAGACCTGCCACAACGGGCAGACGGCCTTCAGCACGCTGACCGCCGAGTGCAACCGCTGTCACGTCCAGAAAGAGGAGCGGATGCAGTGACCCTGCCGACGCCCAGTACACCGGATGGAGGGAGCGCCTTGAGTGTTGATCGTCCCACGACCCGCGCATGGAGGACCGCCCGCGCCGCCGGCGCTCTCCTCTTTGCGCTTGCCCTCACCGCCGGCCTCGCCGCCGTCCTGACGACCTCGTCGGTGACCTCCGCCGAGCCCTCCAGGCAGCAGAAGTCCGCGTCGCCCGTCCAGCGCCTCGGCCTGACCGACGCGCCGGCGCGCTTCAAGCACGACCAGCACGACACCACCAAGTGCACCAAGTGCCACTTCAAGGGTGACGACGACGCCTCGAAGACCCGCCCGGGCCGCAAGGACCACAGCCCTTGTGACAACGGCTCGTGCCACGGCAACCTCTTCTACGAGGAGGGCGACACCAAGACCGAGCGCCGCGTCTGCCAGGTCTGTCACATGGAGAAGAACCCTGAGAAGTGGATGGATCTGACGAAGATGCAGCCCTATCCGAGCCAACTCTACTCGGAGCGCACCTTCCGCGTCGAGTTCTCCCACAAGAAGCACGTCGGCTACGAGAACTCTCGCGTTGAAAACTGCTCGACCTGCCACCTCGGCGGCCCCAAGTCCGAAGGCGAGGGCGTCAAGCCCTCCCACGCCAACTGCGGCCAATGCCACGCCAGCGGCGGCGCCATCAAGCCCACGCTCGACGACTGCGACAGCTGTCACATCAAGAACGAGGGGGACAAGCGGCGAACCCCCTGGCGCAACGATCGCGTCGACGCCCGAAAGGCGTGCCGGGTCGGGCTCATCGAGCTGAGCTACGAGGACGGCAAGTCGGGGCGCGTGGGCAAGTTCTCTCACAAGAAGCACCTCGACTACGGCGAGACCACCTGCAGCGACTGCCACGACAACGTCCGCAATGCCGATAAGCTCAGTGATATCGTGCTCTTCGGCGACTGGCGAGGGGTCAAGATCAAGACCGAGGTCTGCGGCAACAAGGCGTGCCACAGCGGCAAGAAGGACGCCGCCTTCAGCGTCAAGGGCAACTGCTCCAACTGCCACGGCCCGGGCTGCAAGACCGAGAGCTACGGCAACAGCGTCGAGCTTGATCTGAGCCCTGGCGGCTACTGACGCCCCTCTCCTGGCCTTCCTCCCCCTCGTCCTCTCGACGCGCCGTCCTTCTCCCCCCAATTTTCCTCTTCAATGGCCCTTCGGGCCTCTGGGACTGCGGGTCTCCGGATCGCCGGATCTCCGGGTCCGAGGCCCGTCGGATCAACGGCCTGCTGGGTCTGCGGTCCTCTGGGTCTGCGGCCCGCTGGGTCTACGGCCCGCTGGGTCTGGGGACCGCTGGATCGACGGCCAGCTGGGCCTGCTGGGTCAAGGGCCCAGTGGGTCTGCGGCCGGCGGGATCGCAGGTTCGGCGCGTCGCCGTCCTTTGGTTTCAGTGGGGTTCCTCTCTGTCGCCTCTGAGGCGGCGCACGACCTTCTGTGGCAGATCCTCTCGGCACTGACCGGCCACCAGCTCCTCGCCGCGCCGCCTCCTGAGGTCGGCCCGCTCCAGCCTGTCGATCACCTCGTTGAGGGTTTCGACGAGCCCGTCCTCGCAGATCTCCTCGGCGAGCTCGCGCGCCAGCGCGATCTGCGTCGACGCGCTCTGGCCTGCCGCCAGGGCCCCGAAGCCCGCCTCGCACAAGGCCAGCGCCGCCGAGCGCTGGTCGTCGAGCGCCGCGAAGATCTCCTGCGCGCGCTCCAGCGCGGTGGCGGCCTCGGGCAAGCGGCGCTGGTGACGCCGGAGTTCGGCCAGGTTCAAGAGCGCGAGGCCCTCCAGGTGGCGATCTTCGAGCTTGTGCGAGAGGTTGAGCGACGCGCTCAGGTGCTCCTCGGCGTCTTCCCAGCGGGCCTCCGCCCGACAGAGCGCGCCGAGGCCGTAGAGCGCGTAGCTCTCGGTGCGCTTGTTGCCGCTGAGCAGCGCGATCTCCAAGGCCTCGGTCAGCCTCGCCATCGCCTCGTCGTAGAGGCCCTGGTCGGTGCAGAGCATCCCGAGGTTGATCAAGGTGTTGGCGGTCGCGCGGCGATCCTGGATCCGGCGCTCGATGTCCAGGGCCAGCGTCAGGTGTCCGTAGGCCTGGAGGCGCCGCCCTTGTTGGTGGAGCAGGACGGCGAGGTTGTTCAGGACGATGCTCTCTCCCTGGAGGTCGCGGATGGTCTTCTTGATCGCCAGGGCGTGCTCCAGGGTCTCGATGGCGGTGCGCGAGCGACCTCTGTGGATGTGGAAGATGGCCAGGTTGGCCAGCGAGTCGCTCTCGCCGCGCAGGTCGCCCAGCGCGCGGCGAAGCTCCAGCGCGCGGCGCAGCGGGGCCTCGGCCTCGTCGAGCTGGCTGCGGTTGAGGAACAAGATGGCCAGGTTGGTCAGCGCCAGCGCCTCGTCCTCCGTGTTCTGGACCTCGCGGGCGACCTCGATGGCCCTCTCGAAGAGCGCCTCCGACTCGGCGTGGCGACCCAGTCGCAGGAGGGCGCTTGCCTGAGCGGTCATCGACTCGCCCTCACGGCGCCGGTCGCTCAGGGCGGTGGCGCGCGCGTGGGCAGACTTCAGGAGATCAAGGCCTTCGAGGGTCCGGCCGGTCCTGGAGAGGAGGCGGCCGAGCGTAAGCTCGGCCTCCAGGAGAAGGTGAGGGTCGCGCTCGAAGGCCTCGGAGTGGGCCAGGGCGTCTGAGAGGATGGCCTCGGCTTCGGGGTGGCGACCTTGCACCATCAGGATGTTCTTGACCCTTGAGAGCTGCACGCGCCAGTGAAAGGGCTCGTTGGGCTCGGTCAGGGACAGCGCCAGGGGGTAGAAGTGGTCGGCGTCGGGGTAGGCGTAGCGGCCTGCGGCGAGCTCCGCGGCCTCCAGGTAGCAGAGGCGCGCCCTCTCGCGCTCTCCGCCCTGGTTCCAGTGCCACGCCAGGCCGCCGATGTCGACGCGGACCCCCTCCGAGGCCGACATGCGCCGAGCGACCTTGATGTGCAGCGCGCGGCGGCGGCGAGGGTGCATCCTGCCGTAGGTCACCTCGCGGATCTTGTCATGGACGAAGTGCAGCTGGTGGAGGCCCGGCCCATCCGAGATGATCTCCCGGCGGCGCAACTCATCGAGGTTGTTCAGGAAATCGGTCATCCCGCCGCCGAAGAGGTGGTGGAGCTGCGCCTCTTCCATGGGCTTGCCCAGCACGGCGGCGGCCTCGCAGAGCTTCAGGGCGCCGTGGGGCATGTTGACGAGGCGGTCGACCAGGAGGCTCTGGATGGTGGTGGGCAGAGGGAGTGCGGCGATCACGTCGGCGGCGCGGCGACCCTTCTCGCTCTTGAGGTGCCACACGCCGGTGTCGTCCAGCGCGATGAGGCCCTGCTCGACCGCCAGCATGAGGAGCTCGGCGACGAAGAGTGGGTTGCCCAGGGTCAGGGTGTGGACGCGCAGCGCGAGGGCCTCGGGGATGCTGTTGGAGCCGAGCATCTGCGCGACGATCTGGCCGACGGCGACGGTGTCGAGGCGCTGGACGGGGTAGGTCTCGACGTCGCCGGTGTCCATCAGGCGCAGGATCTCCTCGCGGTGCTCCTCGGCGCGGGTCATCGCCAGGATCATCCAGGGGCGACCGCGCCGGATGCTGGACAGCAGGCCCTCGATGGCGTTCAGGCTCGTGGCGTCGGCCCAGTGGAGATCGTCGAGGACCAGGAGCAGCGGTCGGTCGCCGCAATGGGCTCGGAGCGTCAGGTCGAGCGCGTCGATGACCTGAGCGGAGCCCAGCGGCGCGGGGGGATCGGCGGGGCCCACGGGCAGCTCATCGATGAGCGGCGCCAGCAGCCGGCCGGTGATCCCGAAGACCCGCTGGACCTCATCTGGTCCGAGTTGTCGGGCCTTGCCGGCGATCTGCGCCAGGGGCCTGCGGAAGAGGGACAGCGGGCTGGACTGCGCGGCGGCGATCCCGGCGCGATCGATGGTCGGCGTGGTGGCCTGGCCGATGAGCACCTCCATGCGCCGCCGCCGCGCGATCTGGATCATCTCGACCGCCACGCGCGTCTTGCCCACGCCGCTCTCGCCTTTGAGCAGGCACATGCCGCCCTGGCCTCTGGTCGCGTCCTCCAGATGGGCCTCGATGCGGGCCACCAGCTCGGAGCGGCCCGTCAGCGCGGGCTTGTACAGGAAGGCCTGGGGTGTCGGCCCGCCCAGGTCGGGCGGCGTCACCACGCCCTGGAGGCTCTCCAGGGCGTGCTGGACGGCCTGGGCGTGCCCTGGCCGCGCCCCGGGCTGCTTGGCCATCAGCCTCAAGATCAGGGCCTCCAGGCCCTTGGGAAGCATCCAGCCCAGCGCCGAGGGGGGCGTCGGGAGGTCGTGGAGGTGTCGCGCCAGGACCCGATCGGCCTGGGACGACTCAAAGGGGCGCTGGCCGGTGACGATCTCATAGAGGATGCACCCGACCGAGTACAGATCCGACCGGGCGTCAAAGGGGGCCCCCTCGATGCGCTCCGGGCTGATGTAGTGCGCCGTCCCGGCCAGGAGCCCCGCCACCTCCATCGAGTCGGCGCCGAGGCGCGCCATCGCCTGCGTCGCGATCCCGAAGTCGACCAGCACCACCTTGCCCGCGTCGGTCAAGAAGATGTTGTCCGGCTTCAGGTCGCAATGCACCACCCCCTCACCGTGAACATAGGCCAGCGCCCGGCACACCTGGATCATGTGCCCGAGCAAGGTGAACTGCGCCTCCGACAGGGTCCTCGCGTCTGGCTCCTTGCCGTCGAGGTTGACCACCTCCGATCTGAGCGGCGGCGCCTCGCTTGAAGGCCGGGGCAGGGCGACGGCGGTCGGCGCCGTCGGGGTGCGCTCCATGGCCAGCGCCTCGTTGAGCGTCTGACCTCGGAGCAGCTCCATCGCGTACCAGGGGACGTCGCCCTCCATGCCGTGGTCGAAGACCTTGACCACGCTGGGGTGATCGAGGCGGCTGAGCGCCTCGATCTCCCGCTGAAGGCGCCGCAAGGTCTGGACGCTGTCCACCCGCAGGGTCTTGACCGCCACCTCCTGCTCGCCCTCGACGTGCTTGCCGAGGTAGACGACGCCCATGCCGCCATGCCCGAGCCTGGACAGGAGCCGATAGGGTCCTGCGCTAGAGATGTGGTCCCGGCCCAAGGTCCCCCCTGCCGCTCGTCGTCGTTCATCATGTCAAGAAATCGCCCAGGCGAGGATACCAGCGCGACGCCCTGACGCCAATGGCCTGCCCTCAGCCTTCTTCTGCTTCGAGCCACCTGCGGGCGCGCGGCAGCAGCCTGTCCTGGGCCATGAGGGAGAAGCCCGTCAAGAGCCCGTACAGGACGAGCACGCTGCCCACGCGGGTGAGCGCCTCGGAGAAGTCCACGGGGCCGTCGAGCAAGGCGGCCGCCAGGATCGGCGCGCTGATCGACAGCGGCAACAAGAGCGTCCAGGTCAGCACCCAGGCCGCCACGCGGCGCTGGGCGCGGATCGCGCGGCGAAGCACGGCCTCGTCGAGCCTGCCCTCCGCCTCGCGCTCCAGGGCCGAGGCCAGCTTCGACCTTGAGGCGAACAGGACGCTGGCCTGCCGGGCGACGTTGTCGACGAGCGTGACGTGGACGGGCAGGGCGTCGAAGCGCGCCTGGAGCGCCGCTGCCGCCTGCCGCGCCGGCTCCAGCGAGGCCTCGTCGAGCAGGAGCGACAGGGCCACGCCCTCACCCTTGATCTCCAGACGCCGGCGAGGCCGGACAAAGCCGAAGGCGGCAAGGCCCATGCCCAGGAGCTGCGCCGCGACGCCGACCGCGATCAGATCGGACTCGCGCAGCCAGACGACGCCGAAGCCGAAGCACAACACCCCGAGCGTGATCAGCCCCGAGCGCCGCTCGGGCCAGAGGTGGAAGGCGTCGAGCGCCTCCAGGCGCAGCGACTCGCGGTGATCGCCGTGGCGCACCACGGCGCGCGTCTCCTTCAAGGTCAAGGTGGCGGGCTTGCCGTCGATCGTGCCAGTGATGGTGGGGAAGGGGGCTTCCATGGAGGGAGAGGGTGCCACGGACAGCCGATCAAATCCAGCCCTGGGGTCGTCCATCGGACCGATCCCCGCGAGGCTCGGCTGGGGGGCCTGGACCGAGGGCGCGTCAGTCGAAGGAGTCGGCCAGCACCGAGCGCGGCAGGCCGGTGCTCGGATCGGGCTCAAGGGCCTCGGCCTCGAAGGCCTCCAGCAAGCTCGCCTCGATCAGCGCCAGCTTGAGCCGCGTCTCCAGAGACGCGTCCACGGCGAACTCCAGCGCCTCCTGGCTCTTGAGCGATCGACCGTAGCGCATCCTCAGGACCTTCTCCTCAAGCGCCGTCAAGCCGGCGCTGCCGCCCTCGTCGACGCTCTGGAGCTGCTCCGCGGACGCCTCTGTGCGCTCCAAGGTCGCCGTGCCGGTAGAAGTGGTTGAATCCACGCTCTCGGCCGCGTCTGTATTCTTTTTATCAGCCTTCCGGCTTTTATCTTCGCTCAAAGTCACCCTCGCCTGGCATGTCGAGGCGAATCGCCTCTGGAGGGGATGATCCCCAAGGGTTCTGGAGCCACTCAAGTCCGGTCAATTCGGTCTTCCTGACCGCGCTGGTTCCGCTTCCCTCGGCTCACCGGTTATAGCCCCGGCACTGCTCTCAGACAAGTTTTTGTCCGACGATATCCCCGCTCCTCGACCGCGCCGACCTCGCCTCCACAACCACCGCCCACCCCAGATCGCCGTCAACACCAGCAGCACGCCGTAGACGATCTGCGTGTAACCCTGCACCCAGGCGATCAACCTCGGCAGCTCAAATCCGATCGCATAGCCCACCATCAGGATCAACACGTTCCAGGCCAGCGCCGAGACCCCCGCGAAGAAGAGCGCCCTGCTCCTTGAAACCCCCGACATCCCCGCCACGACAAAGAAGAAGGCCCTGACGCCCGGCAAGAAGCGGTTCAGAGCGATGTACGCCGCCCCGTGCCGCGCGAAGCCCGCGCAGAGCCTGTCGACCTTCGGCCCCACCGACGCCGAGGTCAGCCGCCGGTGCAGCCACGTCCGCCGCTTCGTCCTGGCCAGCCACACCCCCACCTCGTAATCGATCCAGGCCCCGCCGACGCTCCCCGCCGTCACAAAAGCCAGCACCCACGGCATCGACCACCCCACCGACGCGATCATCACCGCCCCGAGCAGCGTGATCGTGTCACCCGGGAAGGGCGGAATGACGTACTCGATCAAGGCCGCCAGCCCCAGCACCCCATAGCCCAGCAGCGGCGGCAGCGCCGCGATCGCCTCCAGCAACTCCTCCAAGACGCGCCCTCCAGATCAGGGTTGATGAGCAACCCCCCTTGGCCCACAATGCCCCCGGATCACCCCCCTTGATCTGGAACACACCGCACCGGGAGTATAGGCCGTGACCCCTCACAAGATCGACATCCACCACATCATCGATCCCTTCATCGAGCGCGTCGACACCCGCCGCGTCGTCCTCGAGACGCAGCTGCTGCCCCGCGCCGCCGAGACCCTGCGCCAGAGCCTCCCCGCGGGCCTGTGGATCGTCCTGAGCGACGCCAACACCCACCAGGTCGCCGGCCGCGCCGTCGAAGAGAGCCTCGAGCGCGACGGCCTCCCCTTCGAGCGCGTCACCCTGAGCCCCAAACCCGGCGAGCACGATCCCATCGCCGACGACGACCGCATCGAGGAGCTGCGCCTGCGCCTCGTCGAAGACCCCAGGCCCGTCGCCCTCGTCGCAGTCGGCGCCGGCACCATCAACGACGTCGCCAAGATGGCCTGCCACAAGGCCAACATCCCCTACGCCGTCGTCGCCACCGCCCCCTCCATGAACGGCTACACCTCCGCCATCGCCGCCATCCTGAGCCAGGGCGTCAAGACCACCGTCCCCTGCCGCGCACCCATCCTCTGCATGGCCGACCTCGACGTCATGGCCCAGTCCCCCTACCGCATGATCGCCTCCGGCTTCGGCGACCTGCTCTCCAAGCCCGTCAGCAACGCCGACTGGCGGCTGAGCCACCGGCTGCTCGACACCGTCCACTCCGCCGACACCATGGCCCTCGTCGAGCAGGGCTTCGCCTTCCTCGAAGGCGTCGCGCCCAGGCTCCCCCTGCGCGACGTCGACGCCGTCGGCCGCCTCACCGCCACCCTGTGCATCTCCGGCATGGCCATGGCCGTCGCGGGCTCCTCCGCGCCCGCCAGCGGCGGCGAACACCTCATCAGCCACTACATCGACATGACCCACTTCGCCTTCGGCGACCCACACGACTTCCACGGCTGCCAGGTCGGCGTCGCCACCATCACCACCGCCGCCCTCTACGAAAAACTCACCGCCCTTGATCCCGACACCATCGACATCGAAACCCTCATCGAAGAGCACCTCCCCCTCGATCAGTACGAGGCCCTGACCCGCTCCCGCTTCGGTCCCCTCTCCGAGGCCGTCATCGAGCACATGCGCGCCCTCTACCCCACCCCCGACACCCTCCGGCAGCGCCTCGGCCTCCTCAAGAAGGAGTGGGCCTCCATCATCGAGGACGTCAACGGCAGCCTCAAACCCGCCCGCGCCATCCGCGATGACCTCCTGGCCGCCCACTGCCCCGTCACCTTCGAAGAGATCAACGTCGCTCCCGAACGCGCCCGCGCCGCCATCGTCTGCAGCAAGGACATCCGCGCCCGATACTCCATCCTCCACCTCGCCTTCGACCTCGGCCTCATCGACACCTGGGCCGACGAAATCCTCAACGATCTCCACGGTATATGATCGACTGACGCCAACCCCTTTCCACGAGCGCCGCCATGCCCGACAACAACCCCTTCGACCTCCCAGACCCCTCGCAGGCACTCCCCCTGCTCCACGCCCTCCACCCCTCGCTCCCCCACCTCGCCACCTGCGACGCCTCCGGCCACCTCCAGATCCTCGACCTCGACGCCCTCACCCCCCTCAACCACCACAGCGCCTCCCTCGACCACGCCTCCGGCCTCACGCTGGCCATCGGCGGCCCCCCCTCCAGGCCCCTCGTCGCCTGGATCGACCCCAGCGGCACCCCCCACCTCTGGGCCTACACCGCCAAAGAGGGCCTCGCCGCCTCTCCCTGCCCCCTGCCCACCCTCGCTCGCTTCCTCCCCGAGATCTCCGGCGCCCGCTTCGACGCCCTCTGGCTCACCAGCGCCGGATCCCGCACCTGGGCCGTCCTGTCCGCCTCACCCTCCGGCGGCCTCATCGCCAACGGCCGCCTCTGCGCCCACCTCGACCTCGACGCCCGGATCGTCGGCGCCGAGAGCTCCCCCGACGGCCGACAGCTCGCCCTCGTCCTCGAAGACGGCCGCCTCATCCTGATCCGCGACCCCCACCCCCACGACGCCACCACCGATCCCCTCGGACCCTGCCTCCTGGCCGAGATCGACGCCGCCTGCCCCCTGCCCACCCTCGTCCCGACCACCCTCCAGCTCCCCCTCGGCTTCCGCCGACCCCGCCTGCGCCATCACCCCAACCTCTTCACCCCCGCCACCCGCCTCCGATGGACCTCCCCCCAGACCCTCTCCATCACCTGGGCCGGCCCCGATCTCCTCAAGCCCGCTGACCTGCGCATCGATCGGCAGATCATCCGCGTCGATCTCTCCCTCGATCCGCCCTCCACGCCGGCCACGCCGCTGCCCTCCACCCTCGACTTCGAAACGATCGCCCTCGACGACCACCCCGACGGCCCGCGCTGGCTCTCCCCACAACCCAACGGCGCCACCCTCCACGCCCAGGGCCACGACCGCCCCCTGTCCTTCATCCCCACCTCATCCCTCCCCGACCTCACCCCACTCGGCCACCCCCGATGCGCCCTCGCCCTCTCGCGCCTCGGCCTGCGCTGGGACGGCACCGAGGTCACCCTCGACACCCTGCGCGCCGACGCCCTCTCGCGCCTCGGCGATCCCGACTCCTCAACGCGCACCGGCCCCGTCCGCCCCGACACCCGCGTCGAAGGCCACTCCTTCACCCTCCTGGCCGACTCCAGCCGCGCAGACCGCCTCCTCCTCCTTCGACCCCCCTCCAGGCCCTCACCCCGCGTCCTGCCCCACCCCGTCCTGAACCTCATCCCAGACCACGTCCGACGCCGACCCCTCGACCGACCCCGCGTCGATCTCCTCGCCAGCGCCATCGACGCCCTCGAAGACTACCTCGCCGTGTGGCGTCGACCCGGCGGCGTGGAGCTCTGGAGCCTCCGCGCAGGCGATCGCCTCAAGGCGTGGCCCTTCCCCGCAGCACCCGGACAGGCCGATCGCCGCCTCATCCTCATCGGCGACGATCCCGACTATCTGCCCGAGCTGCTCATCCTCGAAGCGCCCGCGCCGCCCGGCGACGCCGATCGCGCCGTCCTCGTCGCGCGCGTCGAGTTCGGCGATCCTCACGTCCAGCCCCTCGGCCACCTCCTCATCCCGCCCACGACCCGGCTCGATGACCTCTCCCCCCTCGATCCCGACCGGCGCCGCTGGTCCCTCAACGACACACACCTCACCCTGAAATAGAGCGATCGCGCCAACTTGCGTTGAACTTGCCCCCCCCAGCGGATATCATGGCGCCGATTCAGCGCTTCGCGGAGGTCAAGGATGGACGCCGTCGAAATCACCCAGGGAAGGGACACGCACGTCCCCGAGTTCGTCTTTCAAGTCCTGTGCGCCCGCGCACGACGCGGCTTCGGACCGCTCGACCGCGACTCGATGCGCGGGCTCCTGGTCCGCTGCGGCCTCCGCGTCCAGGATCTCCTCCTCCTGAGCCCCAATCCCGTCAGCCTCATCAACGAAGACCTGGGCACCGACGCCGATCACCACCGCGTCAGCGACATGTTCACCCGCGCCGCCCAGAGCCACCTCCATGCCCTCGACGAGGGCCGCGCCCGCGACGCCTTCCTGGCCCGCATGGGCGCCGTCATCCTCCAACTCCACGCCCACACTCCCTACCGAACCACCCTCGAAATCCCCCACCAGGGCGCGCCTCCAGCTGACCCCGAGGCAGACAGCGCTCCCGAAGCAGACAGCGACCCCGAGGGCGACAGCGATCCCGAAGAAGAGGACGCCCCAACCGACCCCGAAGGAGACAGCGACCCCGAAGGAGGCAGCGATCCCGAAGGAGACAGCGACCCCGAAGAGGAGGACGCTCCCACTGACCCCGAAGGAGGCAGCGATCCCGAAGGAGACAGCGAGCCCGAGGAAGACAGCGACCCCGAAGAGGAGGACGCCCCCCTCGACACGGACAGGATCCTCTCGGAGCTTCGCGCCTCGCTGCCCGAGCTGCCTCAGGTCAGCGGCGCCCCCCACTTCACCGAGCCCGCCCCGCCACCCCGACCGCGCCTCCAGAAGAGGCCCCGATCGCGCCCGACCCTCTTCAAGCTCCCCCCCCACCGATTCGAAGAGGCCTCCGTCGCCTCCATACTCGCCGTCCTCGAAGGCGACCTGGGCCCCTTTCCTCACTTCCCGCCGCCCTCGACCCCTTCGCTTCCGCGACCCGCGCCCCTGCGCCTCGGCCGCCCCGACACCCACAAGAGCCTTCAGGCCCCCGTCCTGCCTCCGCTCCAACCCCTTCGACGCGCCAACCTCGACGCCAAAGGGCGAGACATGGACCGCTGGCTGAGCCTCCCTGGCCTCATCATCGGCACGGGCGGCGCCGTCATCGGGACCTGGCTCATCGTCGAGGGCCTCGTCGGTCGCAACGTCGCCCTGGCGCTGGCCGGCATGAGCTTCGTCCTGGTGGGCTTCGCCTTCGACTTCGTGATCGAGCTCGTCAAAGGGCTCCGCGTCAAAAAGCGCCAAAGCCCCCTGCCGGGATGAAATCCACCCCCGAAGTGAATATTCTTGAACTTGCGACGTCGTCCGCCTTGGTCATGGGCCGCTCGCAGGAGGTCCCTGTCTCACCGCAACGAGGGGCGTGATGTTTGATAAGAGGTTGTTCCTTCTCTCCTTTCTCCTCATCCCCGCCACCCTCTCGGCGGGCTGCGTCGTCACCGACGATCACTACGGCGCCTGCCACGAGGAGGTCTGCGACACCTATTGCGATGTCTATTGCGACCCCTTTGGCTGCTGGGAGGAGTGCTGGGACGAGTGCTACTGCGCCGACTACGACTATCACAACGACGCCTATGACGATCACAATGACGATCAGGACGACGAGCGCGACGACGATCAGGACGACGAGCGCAACGAGTGCGCCCGCGACCGGGACTGCGACGAGGGCGAGTCCTGCGTCGACGGCGACTGCGAGCGCAACGTCAGCGAGGAGCGCGGCGAGGCCCAGCTTTGCGATCCTTGCACCTCCAACGAGGACTGCGAAGGGGAGGGGAGCCGCTGCCTGGACATCAACGACGACGAGCGCGTCTGCGCCGCCGCCTGCGCCGTGAACGCGGACTGCCCCAGCGGCTTCGAATGCGCCGGGATCAGCCTCGAAGCCGACGCCGCTCGTCAGTGCCTCCCTCTTGCGGTCGAAGGTATCCGCTCTTGTGGGGTTGATCCCGACGCTTGCGTCCTCAACGTCGATTGCGAAGAGGGTCGGGCCTGCGTCGATGGCCGCTGTCAGGCCCTCGACCCCGCCGCTTGTCAGGAGCACGCCGACTGCGCTGAGGGTGAGGCCTGCATGAGCGGCGTCTGCGCCGAGGTGGAGTGCTTCACCGCTTCGGACTGTGAGGCCAACCAGACCTGCGTCGACGCCCGCTGCCTGCCCGCTTGCGCCGCCGACGCGGACTGCGAACCCGGCTTGCGCTGCGATCCCCTCGGCTTCTGCGCCCCCTCGGCGGGCTGCGACTCGGACGCCGACTGTGCTCCTGAGCAGACCTGCATCGAAGGCGTCTGCCTCTCCCCCTGAATCCTCCCCGGCTTTCCTCCCAAGAGGGGTTGATCAAGCCGCGTCAGCGGCAAGGCGTCTGTCTCTCGCCTCTGAATCCTTCGTGGCCTTTGCCCTGTTGAGGGGGTGTGGAGCAGGCTCTGATCGTGCGGCCAGCGCAATGGGCCGCCCCAGGCTTGCGCCCGGCGCTACAGATCAGGGACGCCCCTACGGGGCTCACGACGGGCTCTAGACCAGCCCGCAGCATCGTGGCGCTCGTCTCGAGGCCCTCAACATGGAGGGCCGCTGATGAGAGGTGACACGATGCCTGGAGGTTGACGCCCCGTCGAGAGCCTCGAAGAGGCGTCGCTGGGTCTGTAGCGCCGGGCGCGAGCCTGGGGCGAGCGGGCTCTGCGTCCCTGGTCACAGCCTGGTCCATACCCCTGTTGAGGGCCATCGAGTCCACGCGGCGGCTCGCCCATCGTTCAGCGCGTCACCGTCGACCTTGCCTGTTGAGGGCCATCAAGTCCACGTGGCGGGGGCTGCTGCGCTTCTCCTGATCCCTCCTCATCCTTGGCCTTGTCGAAGACCGGCGTCGGATCCTATAGAGGTTCGGAGTTGGCCGCTCGTTGGCCACTCTGTTCCAGTAAGTTTTCGATATAATTGATGTTTTTTGGAGATTCGGGGTTCGCGGAGGAGATCCGCTGCGGGCGGGGAGGGGGTGAGATCGCGGCGTCGGTGGTCAGCGGAGGGAGGGGCGGAGGCGGGTGTAGGCGAGGGTGAGGGTGTAGAGGAGGGCGCCGACGGAGACCATGGCGCCAGCGGTGGAGCAGTTGATCCAGATGGAGATGTACATGCCGAGGGCGGCAGAGAGGAGCCCGTGGGCGACGGCGATGGCGATCATGGATTGGAGGTGTCGGGTGACGAGGTGGGCGGTGGCGGCGGGGGTGATGATGGCGGCGATGACGAGGACGGCGCCGACGGCTTCGAGTGCGGCGACAGTGGTGATGGAGAGGACGCTCATGAGGGCGGTCTGGATGAGGGCGACGGGGATGCCAAAGGAGGCGGCGAGCGCGGGGTCGAAGGTGGAGATCTGGAGGGGTCGGAAGAAGACGACGGCGAGGGTGATGACGAGGGCGGAGAGGATGGCGAGGGCGATGATGGAGTGGTCGGCGACGCCGAGGACGTCGCCGTAGAGGACGCAGTCGAGGTCGATGTGGGCGTCGCTGGCCAGGGCGCTGATCATGATGACGCCGAGGGCGAAGAGGGTGGTGAAGACGATGCCGATGGCGGCGTCGGAGCGGGTGCGGCTGCGGCGGTCGACGACGTTGACGAGGAAGGTGGTCACGAGGCCGGCGAGGGTGGCGCCGATGATGAGGCTCCAGGTCTCGCTGTTTCCGGTGATGAGGTAGGCGGCGGCGACGCCGGGCAGGGCGGCGTGGGAGAGGGCGTCGCTGAGCAGGCTCAAGCGCCTGAGGTAGAGGAAGCAGCCGAGGATGGCGCAGGGGATGGCGACGAGGGAGGAGGTCAGCAGGCCGCGCCACATCCAGTCGCCGATGGTCCAGGGTTCGATGAAGAGGTGGTAGAGGCTCACGGGGCGGCCTCGGGGTGGGCGTCGTCGAGCTGGCGCTGGATGCGTGCGCGGCGCTCGCGGTCGCGCAGGAAGAGGGCGATCTGGCCTTGTCTGGGTGCGAAGAGGAAGGCGAGCGCGAAGAAGGAGGAGGCGACGAGGACCATGGAGGGTCCGGAGGAGAAGCCCTGGAAGAGGTAGGAGAGCAGGGCGCCGAGGAGGCCGGAGAGGGCGCCGAAGGTGGCCGACAGGAGGATCATGATGTGGAGGCGGTCGGTGAGGAGGTAGGCGGTGGAGGCGGGCGTGATGAGCATGGCGGCGACGAGGACGACGCCGACGGCCTGGATGCTGGCGACGATGGTCAGCGCGACGACGGCCATGAGGCCGTAGTGGAGGGCCTGGACGGGCATGCCCATGGCGCGGGCGAGGGCGGCGTCGAAGGTGACGAGCTGGAGGGGTCGGAAGAGGAGGGTGACGGTGGTGGCGACGAAGAGGAGGATGCCGCCGAGGAGCTTGATCTCGTCGGGTGCGATGGCGGCGGCGTTGCCGAAGAGGAAGTCGTTCAGTCCGCTCTTGGCGGCGGAGGGGGTGTTCTGGATGTAGCTGAGCAGGACGACGCCGACGCCGAAGAAGCCGGCCAGGACCATGCCGAGGGCGGCGTCGGGGTAGGTGCGGCTGTTGCGGGTGATGTAGCCGACGGCCAGGGCGGCGAGCAGGGCGGTGGTGGCGGCGCCGATGACGATGGGTCCGAGGGCCTTGGTCTCGACGAGGAGGAAGGCGATGCCGACGCCGGGCAGGGCGGCGTGGCCGAGGGCGTCGCCCATCAGGCTCAGGCGCCGCAGGACGAGGAAGGTGCCCAGGATGCCGCAGGTCAGGCCGACGAGGACGGAGCCGGCGACGGTGGTGATGAGGAAGTCGTACTTGAAGGTGAAGAACTCGACGACGCGCTCGGGCAGCGAGGGGGTCGATGCGGCGGCGGGGGTGGCGATCAAGAGCAGGGCGAGGGCGATCAGCGGGGCGTTGAGGCGTGGGGGCATGGGGTGTGGGGTGCGTCAGGCGGCGATGAGGACGCGGTCGGCGTTGGCGCCCTCGATGACGGCGAGCCGGCCGCCGTAGGTGCGGGTGAGCAGCTCTGGGGTGAAGATGTCCTTGGAGGGGCCGTAGGCGACGAGGGTGCGGTTGAGCAGCATGAGGTCGTCGAAGTAGGCCCGCGCGGTCTGGAGGTCGTGGTTGACGACGATGACGGTGCGGCCGCTGTCGCGCATCTCGCGAAGGAGCGCGACGATGGCCTCCTCGGTGGCGGCGTCGACGCCGACGAAGGGCTCGTCCATGAAGATGAGGTCGCCCTCCTGGGCCAGGGCGCGGGCGAGGAAGACGCGCTGCTGCTGGCCGCCGGAGAGGGCGCTGATCTGGCGGTCGGCGAGCGTGGCGATGCCGACCTTCTCCATGGCCTCGGCGGCGACGCGGCGATCCTGTCGCGAGGGTCGTCCGAAGAGGCCGAGGCGGCCATAGCGGCCCATCAGGACGACGTCCTGGACGGTGACGGGGAAGTCCCAGTCGACGTCGCCGCGCTGTGGGACGTAGACGACCCGCTGGCGGACGCGGTCGAGGGGCTGGCCGAAGAAGGCGGCGCGGCCGGCGTCCAGGGGGAGCAGGCCGAGGACGCCCTTGATCAGGGTGGACTTGCCGGCGC
>SXGT01497766.1_pt1 | contig 35624 bp, 22 predicted proteins | sample 3176221 | NCBI WGS metagenome assembly SXGT01 (sample SAMN11356862, study PRJNA531348) | freshwater metagenome | isolation source: freshwater sample F1-120 | place: China: Fuxian Lake, Yuxi | collected 2017-12-25 | reverse complement strand
GCGGCGGCGGCGGGCGGATCCGCCTGCAGGCGGCGGCCGACAGCTTCAGCGGCAGCGCCAACGTCTCGGGCGGCACGGCCACGCTGGCGGCGCGCATCGGGGGCCCGGGCACGATCGTGCGCGGTCCCTGAGCGGGCCACGCGACGCCTGAGCATCGCGCGCGACGCGAGACGCACACGGTCATGCGCGCTCATGCGAGCGTCCGTGGACACGCCCTAGCCCCTGGGGCATCTTGGCGCGTGCAACAACGCGAGCGCGGCGAGCGCCGACGTCGCGAGACCTACTTCCCGAGAGCGTTCCATGGCCCGTCCCGTCTCGGCCGACAAGGCCGCTGGGTGTCTCGTCGCGTCCGCCCTGGGGGACGCGCTCGGTTTTCTCGTCGAGGGCGGCGAGCCCGGATACTGCGCGGACTACGCGGCGGGGACGTTCGGATCGATGGATCCGCCGTGGCTCGAGAAGGACGACTTCGCGTTCGGGCAGTACTCGGACGACACGCAGCTCACGCGCGAGCTGGCGCTGTCGCTCATCGCCTGTCGCGGCTTCGATCCGGCGAACTATGCGCGACGCATCGCGCAGATCTTCGCTGACGACCTCGTCGTAGGCTGGGGCGAGGCGACGGCCAACGCCGCGGACCGCCTCATCGCTGGGCGCAACTGGCAGCACTCGGGCGAGCCGGCCCCCTCGGCGGGCAACGGCGCGGCGATGCGCGTCGCGCCGATCGCGCTGGTCTTTCGTGACCCCACAAAGCGCCGTGGCGCGGCCGAGATGCAGGCCTCGATCACGCACCGCGACCCGCGCTCGCGCGCCGCCGCCCAGCTCGTCGCGGAGGCGGTCTGGATCGCTGCGACCGAGTCCAACCCGCGCCAACCCGCCAACCTCCAGCGGATGGCAGAAGCGTGCGACGAGCTCGATCCGCGCCTTTCCAACGCGGTGCGCAACATGGAGCGCACGCTCACGATGGCGGACGACAAGGCCCTCGCGTACATCAAGGCCGTCGGGCGCGACCCGGCCTCACCGTACCCGGAGCTGGTGGGGATTTCCCCCTTTGCGCCGCCCTCGTCGCTCTTTGCGCTCTACTGTTTCTTGCGCGCGCCCAACGACCCCGCCGAGGTCCTGCGCAGCTGCATCGCCGCGGGCGGCGATACCGACACGACCGCCTGCATGGCGGGCGCGATGGTCGGCGCGCGGGTCGGACTCGCCGGACTCGGCGAGCAGCTGACGGGTTTCGCCGAGCACCTCAACGACCGCGGTGCCTTCGGCAAGAAGGACTTCCTCGCGCTCGCCAAACGCCTGGTCAGCGACTAACGGCGACGGCGACGCGACGTCGCACGCCGAGCCCCACGAGGGCCAGCACGGCGGCGAGGATCCCCATCTGCGGAGCGCCACCCGCCCCGCATCCCGCGCCGCTGACGACGTACTGCGAGGCCTGCCCTGCGCCGCCTTTTTGGACCGCGGGCCCCGAGCCATTGGACTCTTCATCGATCGACGGGCCCGAGTCCGCGTCGGTCGCACCGCTCTGGGTGTCGTCGGCCGGGGCCGACGTGTCGTCGGACGCGGTGTCGGCCGCAAACGACGGGTTGCTACCCGCCGAGTCGCTCTCCGACGTCGCGTCGGCCGTGCGCCGCTCGGCGTCCGTGGGCGTCGCGGCCGAGGGCACGCCGATACAGTCGTACCACTCCTCTTCGGGGACCCAGGCGCAGGTGGTCCCGTCCAGACAGGTGCGCTCCTTGACGCGCGTGCCCTCGCAGTAGACGACCGTGTTCCCGGCGCATTGTCCGCTCTCGCTGACGTCGCCGCAGCCGGCGTAGCGGGTCCCGACGCAGGCCGCGACGCCGTCGAAAACTGCATTGAGATCGCAGCTTTCGCCGGACGCACAGGTCATCGTCTGCAGCTCGCCGCCCTCGCAGAAGAGGACCGTCTTGCTGTCGAGGCACATCCCGGTGGCGGTCACGTTGCCGCAGGGCTCGGCGTGCGCCGCGGACCCGAATCCGACGCTGCCGACCCCCACCACCACGACCGCCCACCGCACCATGTCGCTTGCACGCCGCATCGTTCGAGACTCTAGCCAACTTTGGGCGTTGGGATCAAAGGCTCCCGTGGCACCAGGGCAAGAAGCGTCGTCAGAGCGTCACACGACAGAACTGCTCGTAGTCGACGAGCTCGGTGATCTTCGGGCTCGGGCTGCACACAAGGCAGTGCGGATCGCGGCGGACTTTCAGCTCGCGCACGTGCTGATGCAGAATGTCGAACGAGAGGATTCGCCCGCGCAAGGCGTCGCCGAACCCGAGCAGGACCTTGAGCGTCTCGACCGCCTGCAGCGACCCGATGACGCCGCAGATGGCGCCGATGACGCCCGCCTCGGCGCACGACGGCGCGAGTTCGGCCGGCGGCGGCTCGGGGTAGAGGCAGCGGTAGCAGGGCCCACCATCGTGATTGAAGACCGCGACCTGTCCATCAAAGTGATAGATCGAGCCGTGCACGTTCGGGATCTTCAGGAACACGCACGCGTCGTTGATGAGGTAGCGCGTCGGGAAGTTGTCGGTGCCGTCGACGACGACGTCGTAGCCGCGGAAGATCTCGAGGGCGTTCGAGGCCTCGAGCCGCGTGTCGTACATCTTCACGTCGACGTCGGAGTTCATCTTCTTCAGGCGATCGTAGGCCGACTTCACCTTCGGGACGCCAACCGTCGTCTCGTCGTGCAGGATCTGGCGCTGCAAGTTCGACTTGTCGGCCTTGTCGTTGTCGACGATGCCGATCGTGCCGACACCCGCCGCGGCCAGGTATAGAGCGGTCGGGGAGCCCAGGCCGCCCGCGCCGATGACCAGGACTTTGGCGTTGAGGAGCTTGGCCTGACCCGCCTCGCCGATCTGCGGCAAGATGGTCTGGCGTGAGTAGCGCGCGAGCTGTTCGCGGGTCAGGCGCTTCGGATGGTCGAGCGGGAGACCCGCTCGCGACCAGGCGCCGATGCCGCCCGCGACGCTCATGACGTTCGTGTAGCCGAGGGCGGCGAGCGACTGGGCCCCGAGCGCGCTGCGCGTGCCGCCGGCACAGTAGATCGCGATGGGCTTCTCGCGGTCGGGCTGGAGGCCCTCGATGCGCAACTCGAGGTAGCCGCGCGGGAGGAGCTTGGCGCCCGGGACGACGCCGTTATCGTGCTCGTCCGGCTCGCGCACGTCGACGACCGTCAGGTCCTTGGCGGACGTGGTCATGGCGGCGAGCTCGTGGACCGAGATCTCGCGAATGCGCGCCTTCACTTGCGCGAGGTAGTCGGTGAACGACAGGGACATTGCGGACTCCTTGGGTCGAGCTCAGTCGCGCTCGAGCGTCATGACGGTCCCGATATCGCCGACGATGACGACGTGCCCGGCGCCATCCCCATGGATGCCGTGCAGCGTGGCGATCGAGCCGGTCTCGATCTTCTCCCACTCGACGCCGTTCCAATGGATGACGTGGCCCTCGTTGCCGACGGCCCAGACGTCGTTCGGGGCGAGACCGTAGACCCCGCGCAACGTGATCTTCCAGGGCATGTCGGGGTGGTCCCAGAGCGTGCCGTCCCAATGGAGGACGCGCCCGTCGGCGCCGACGGCCCATGCGTCGGTCGCGGAGGCGGCCCAGACCGCGTGCAGCTCGTCCACGATGGGGTCTTCCTTGCCTTCGGCCTTGGGGATCCCCTTGACCTTGGACTTGCCCCAACCGAACGGGGTGTAGTGCATGACGGTGCCGGTCGCGCCGACCGCCCAGGCATCGCCCGCCGTGCGCATGAAGACGCCCCGCAGGTTGGCGGTCGTGCTCGAGACCACGTTCGCCCACGCCGCCCCATTCCACACGAGCACGGTGCCACCCGCGCCGACGGCGTAGTAGCGGTCCAGGGCGTCGCCCCAGACACCGTTGACCGAGGTGGTCGTCGAGGCCTCGAACTTGGTCCAGCCGGCGTCGTCGCGGTGGAACGTGGTGCCGCCACGCCCGACGACCCAGATGTCGGTCGCGCTCGTTCCCCAGATAGACTCGAGCGACTGGACGGTGTCGATGGCCTCTTCGACCCAGGTCGTGTCGCGGCGAACGAAGAGCTTGCCGTTGGTCCCGCACGCCCAGAGCGAGCCGTCGGGGGCGCGCCAGACATCGTTGAGATCGCCGTCGGGGTAGAGATCCGCGGTCTTGGCGAACCCAGTGGCAGCGTTGCCTTCGAGGATCGCACCGCCCTTGCCGACGATGACGACGTGCGTGGCGTCGAGCGGCCAGACGCCGAGCAGCGGCGTTGAAACGTCGGCCTGGCTCTGGGTCCAACCATTTGCATCGCGATGCAAGATTGTTCCGTTGTAGCCGACGGCGTAGACGTCGTCGTTGGCCAGCGCGCGGACACCGCGCAGGCTCACCGAGAGCCCGGTGGGGACCGCCGTCCAGGTCGTGCCGTTGCCTTCGACCACCGCGCCGTGATCGCCGACCGCGAAGAAGCGATCGCCGTCCACGGTCGTGACCGAGTGGAGCGTGTTGGCGGTGCCGGACAGGATGGTCTGAACCCCGGTTGGATCGGCCCGCAGCGCGACCCCGCCGTTGCCGACCAAGACGACCGTGTCGCCAAATCCGACGACGCCGTTCCACACCGAGGATGCGTCGGCGCCCTTGGGCTTGGACCACGTCAGCCCGTCCCACTTGAGGATGGTGCCGCCTTGGCCGACTGCGAACGCGAAGTTCGCGGCGAGGCCGTAGACACCCCACAGCGTCGGCCCCGTCTGGGCCGAGGCGGTGCCGGACGCAACGCAGCTGGTCGCGACGCGCACATCGTCGACGTAGGCGCCCTCGAGGTCGTTGACGTTGCCGTCGACCGAATCGAATTTGACGCGGAGCTGGATGCTCTGGCCGCGCCACTTGGAGAGGTCGGCCTCCGCCACGACGAAGCCGCCGGTCGGGACCTTCGCGAGCTTGGACTTGGCCCAGACGTCGGTGACGACCCCGTTGGCCGAGACCTGGAGCGAGAGCACGTCGAACGAGACGTCGGGCTCGGTGTCGAGGAAGACGCGGAAATGCAGTGTGGCCGTGCCGGTCGCCGGCAGCTTGAACGCGGGGCTCGCGACCACGCCGGCGACGGCCTCGCCGGAGTCATAAGTCGGCGGATCAGCTTCGTTATTTCCGAAATACAGCGCGTGGGTTCCGCTGGTCGCGCGGCCCGCGCGGGCCACGACCGACCAGGTGTAGGGTCCGACCTGCTCGCCCGGCACCGCCGTCCACGGCCCCAGCGTGCCGGCCTCGAAATCGTAGGCGGCCGCGTCGGCGCCGCAGCAACCTTCGGCACCCGTCGGATCCCCCTTGCACACGTGATCGACGCAGCGATCGAGCGTGCAAAGGTCCAGGTCGGTGCAGTCGTCGTCGACGTCGCACGCGCCCGATGCGCCAAAGGACGTGGCCGTCCCCGCCAGCGTCGTGCCGTTCTTGCCGACGGTCCAGAGGTGCTCGGCGTCCGCGCCGTGTACGGCGTTGAGCAGCTCGGCCCCCTCGGCGTGCGTCAGGACCGACCACGCGCCTTCGGGGTCGCGACTCGCGACGATGCCATTATTGCCGACGGCGACGATGCGCCCGGCCTCGCCGGCCCACACGGCCTTGAAGACGTACTCGGCGTCGAGCTCGGCGTTCGCGAGCGTGAAGTGACCGGGCTCGGTCGTCTCGACCACCTCGGTCTCTTCGGCGCCCGTTTCCTCGGTCGTCTCGGGGGTCGTCTCTTCGGCGACCTCGGGCGCGGTCTCTTCGGCGACCGTTTCGGGCACGGCCTCGGCGGTGTCGCCCGGGGCCGTGTCGACCTCGAAGTGGAGGCCGCGCGGCGGGTTGCCGCACCCCGCGAGGGCCACCGCCGACGCGAGCGACACACACGAAAGGAGCTCGCGAAGCGCGCGCGAACGCGTGCCCACGAACGGCATCACAGCGGAGATGGATCGCTTCATGGGCTTGGTACCGCAGGCAGAGAGAGAAGCCGCCGCTCGAGCGGCGCGTCGTGGTCATTGCCGCCGACCAGCGCCTCACCCGTGGCGGCGTCGATCCAGGCGGCCTCGAAGGTCGCGTGGGTGCTGGCGGCCTCCTCGGCGACCCAGGCGTCGCCGTCGCCGGAGGTGTCGAGTCGCAGGATGGTCCCGCTCGAGCCGACGGCGAGCGCACCCTTCACACCGGACGCGACGCCGTACAAGAAGACACCGGGGTCCTCGTGCTCGAGCACAGCCCCGGCGGCGCTCGCGCGCAGGACCGTCCCGTTGTCGCCGACCACGAGGACGCCGCCCGCGACCGCGACCATGTCCTGCAGCGTCCCACCCACCCCGCTAACAACCGGCACCGGCGTCGCGTCGTCGAGCGCGCGCAGCAACGTCCCGAAGCCTCCCGCGATCCACAAGGCGCCATCGCCGCCGACCGCGACCGTGCGCAGATCGGACACTGCCCCGCTGTCGCGAACCGTGATGTCGCCGGCCGCCGAAATCGCGAGCAACGCCCCGCCGCGACCGCACGCGACGAAGCCGGATCCCATGCGCGTGAGCCCATAGAGGTCGAGCGGCAAAGGCGAAGGAACGAGCACCGCGGCCGCACCGGGAGCCAACTTGACGATGGTCCCCGCCGCGCCGACTGCCCAGACCGTGCCGTCGGCCGCGAAGGCGAGCGCGTGCAGGTCCTTGTCGGTCGAGAGCTTCGTCGTGGTCCATCCCTGGACGCCGCGCACGGCGAGGAAGCCGCCGGTGCCCGAGGCCCACACGCGCCCGTCCGGGGCGGCCTCGAGGTCGGTCACCGTCATGTCCGGACGCGTCCGGAACGTGCTCCAGGTCGTGCCGCTCAGCATCACGCCGGCACCGTTTTCGCCGATCGCCAGGACGCCAGCCTCGGCGCCCGTGAGCGCCGCCGCCATCGCGAAGTTCGTGATCCCCGCGGCGCCGTTCGCGGCCGTTTCCAGCGACCAGTTGTTGCCGGTCTGGCGCAAGACGAGACCCTCGGCGCCAAACGCCCAGACCGTGCCGTCGCTCACCGCAAGTGCGCCCACGTCGCGCTCGCGCGTGTCGTTGGTCGACTGCCCCTGCCACGCCGCGGACGTCTTCTTCTTGACGGTGAGGGTGTGCGCGGTGCCGACCGCCACCAGCGTGCCGTCCTCGAGTCCGACGACGTCCTTCAGGACGACCGAGCCGGCGGCGATCTGCTGCGCCTTCCAGGCGCCGCTCACGTACGACACGAGCTGCCCGCCCGAACCGACCGCGTGGATCCCCTCGTCCCCAGCGGCCTCGGGGTCCACCCAGACGGCCCCGAGATCGATGGTCGACCGATCGAACACCTTCGACCACGCCGTCCCGGTCCATCGGACCACCACGCCGCCCTCGCCGACCGCCACCAGATCGTCCGCACCGCGGCCACCCACGGCCCACAGATCGGCCTCGATCCCGCTCGCCTCGCTCACCCAACCGGCAGGTCCGTGACGCGCGATGAGCCCGCCGTCGCCGACGACGACCACCAGCCCGTCCTTGTCCGCGAAGACACCGTGCAGATCGCGGGTCCCATCGGGCTCGCCGAACGCCGTCCAGATCGCGCCGTTCCACCGCAAGACGCGCGGCCCCGACACCGCGTAGCCCTCGCTGCGCGAGACCACGACCACGTCGTCGACGTGCCCCAGATCCCCCAGCGAGAGCCCCTCCCAAGCGGCGGTCGTGACCGTCTCGCCCGTGGTCTCGCCGACCTCACTCGGTGCAGTCACCTCGGTGACGCCGGTGTCACCGACCGTCTCGCCACCACCCGTATCGGTGTCGGTGTCCGAAGCGTCTCCTTGGACCCCAGTATCCAGGGCGATCTGCCCGTCGAGTTGGCTTCCCCCGCACGCGGCGGCAGAGAATCCGAGCCCGACGAGCACGCCCAGCGCGCTCGACCTCATCAGCACGACTCCTCAGAGCTTCGTGAAATTGACCTGGTGCATCGACCACGACCGCCACCCGTAGGTCGACAGGTCGGAGTTCGAATAGTTGTCGATGTCGAAGCCCTCTTTGTACACGCGGATGACTAGCAGGACTTTGTCCCCCGGGTCGATCCCAGGCGTGCCTTCGATGGTCGGGAAGTCGGGCAAAAGCACACTCTGCACGTCGTAGTCGTTCATGACGCTCCACTCGAGCGAGGGCCCGAACATCGTCATGTAGTCGACCTCGACATAGGTGAAGTGCGGGTCGGGCCCCGGCTGCGTCTGCCACGAGAGCCGATACGGGTTGCTCATCACGTCCCCCTCGCCCGGCGAGAGGTTCTCGGGCACCGCGAGGATCGGGCCCAGGCGTAGCTCGTGCTCGCCCGTCATCACGCGCGGCCCGTTCCCGGTCGCATCCCCGGCGATCGCGACGAAGTTCACGTCCTTGGCGGCCGCCCCGAGATCGAGCGTCTGCCACTTCTGGCCGTTCCATTCCATCGCCACGCCGCGCCCGCCGACCGCGATGACCCGATCGGACGACGTCCCCCAGATGGCCGTCAGCGTCTCGAGCGTCCCGACCGTCGTCTTCTGGATGTCCGCGCCGTTCCAGTGGAGCACGAGCCCGCCCTCGCCGACGAACCACACATCGTCCGGAGCCGCTCCCCATGCGGCCCGCAGCCCGATCGACGTGCCGCTCGCGACCTGCTTCCATTCGACGCCGTCCCAGTGGATCACGACGCCCGAAGCACCGACCGCCCACACGTCGTCCGCCGCGAAGCCCCAGACGCCATAGAGGTTGCGCGCGGTCTGACCGCCGATCGTCGTCCAGGTCTCGCCCTGGAGATGAAGGCCCACGTAGGCCCCAACCGCGAAGGCCTCGGTCTCGGATGCCATCCACACGCTGCGGAGGTTAGCCGTCGACGCGTTCGTCATCCCCGTCCAGCGGAAGCCGTCCCAACGCGAGATGACGCCGCCGTCACCGACCGCGAGCGCCGTGCCGTTCTCGAGCCCGTGGACCCCGTAGAGCGTGCGGTTGACGCCTGCATCCTGCCGCGCCCACGTCTCGCCGATCGAGCGGACGACCAGCCCGTCCGTCCCAACGCCGACCACGTCCTTGCCCGACCACCAGAGGCTGTTCACGTTCTGCGTGATCCCGGTGCGCCGCGCCGTCCACAGGTCGTCATCGAGGTAGAACATCGTGTCGTCCTCGAGGCGCGTCAGATTCTGATGCAGCGTCACCGTGTACGGCAGACCCGAGAACGAGAACGAGAACGAGCCCGCCAGGAACGTGTAGACCGCGTCGTAGAGGTCGCCCGTGAGGCCGCTCAGGAAGTGCTCGAGGATGAAGGTCTCCGACCCGAACGACTGCACGACCGGGAAGAAGATGACGCCGTCGCCGGCCAACTCGACATAGGGGAAGAGCAGCTCGTAATCCGGTCCCTCGGGTCCCCGGGGCACCGGATCGAGCTTGAAGTTGAAGGTCTTGAGCAGCGGATGGTTCAGCTCCAGCTCGCCCTCGAGCTTGTCGCCCGGATTGGCGAAGACATGGCGATGGAGCCCGAGCGCCAGCGGCGTGAAGACACCGTTGGTCCGATCGATAACGCCGCCCCAACAGACGACCGCGAACTCCCCGAAGATTGGATTTCCGGTGTTCTGGTTGATGAGCTCGAGGTCGAAGGTGAAATCCGGGTTGACCTCGACCTCCGCGAGCTGGTCGTCCGCGAAGATGCCGGTGTTGGTGATGTCGCACATGGCCGTGAGATCGCCGGAGCGCGGGACGCACTGCATCGCCGTCGCGCCGTCCATCGGCAGGCACGCGAAGTCGCTCGGGCAGTCCGCCGCGCTCACGCAGTCCTTCGTGCAGTACTTGCCGGTCGCGTGGTTCGGGCCCTGCTCGGGCAGCGTCAGGCAATGCGACGCGGCGCCGCAGGTCGTGTCGCTCGAGCAGCTGTCGCAGAGTGTTCCTGGGGCCGCGAACTTGTTCGAGCAGCGCCCGAGCGGCACCGGGATCGACTTGCCAATCGCCTTGATCGAGCCATGGTAGGTCGCCACCTCGACCGGGTCCCCACCACCGGGCGACGGGGTCGGCGGCGTCGTCGACATCAAGAAGACGGTCACGTTCGTCGCATTGTACTCGACGACCGACGCGCGCGTGTAACCGACCTTGGAGGCGGACACCATCTGCTCGCCGGCCAGATCCGGCCCGCTGAACGTCACCTGCCCGCCCTGGTTCGTGAATCCCTGGTAGGGCGTGCGGGGATCGGTCCAGAGCATGACGAACGCATCGGCGATCGGGCCGCCGCTGCCGCCATCCAAGACGGTCACGTTGACGTCGCCCTTGATGCCACCACCCCACGTTCCGCCATACGCGCTCGTCGGATCGTAGTACGTGAAGCCGTCGTTCAGCACCCTCTCGCCCGCGGTCGCGGACGTGACCTTGACCGACACGACCCCCAGATCGCCCGGCGGCGTCTTGGCCGTGATGATCGTCGGCGAGACGACGTCGACGTGCGTCGCGGCGCGATCACCGAAGAACACCTTGGCGTCGGCCGGGAATCCGCTTCCGACCAGCGTGACCTGCGTGCCGCCGGCCTGGCTGCCCTGCGACGGATCGACGAGCCACAAGCGGAAATCGGAGTCGTAGAGGAAGGCGTCCTGTAGCCGCGTAATCTGCCCCGACTGCAAGATGATGATGTCGGCGAGACCCGGCGCCCCGGGCGGCGTCACCGCGCGCAGATGCGTCCGATCCAAGACCTCGACCTGCGCCGCCGCGAGCGCTCCGACGTGCAGCTCGAGCCCATTGAAGAAGCCGTCGCCTTCGATGGTGATCGTGGTCCCGCCGGTGTCGGGACCGTGGTTCGGCGTCACGCTCGTCACCCGCGGATACGATCGATACGTGAACGCGCCCGCCCGTTTCGAGCTCTCGGACCCGCGTTTGATCTCGACCTCGACCGGCCCCTCGGGACCCGCCGGCGTCTCGACCACCGCGTAGTACGACTCGGGATGGACGGCCGTCACGGCCGCCGGCACTCCGTCGAAAAACACCATAGTGTCGGCCACTTGCCCGAGTCCCTTGGCCACCACCACGACCTCGTCACCGCCCAGCACCGAGCCCTGATCGGGCGACACGGCCAGGAGCTCCAGCTCCGACCCCGCCGTCGTCTCGAGGTACGTGTATCCGTTGGCCCGTGCGCGCGTGCCATACGCGCTCGCGACGATGACGCCCGTCGACCCCGCGGCGCTGCCCGCCGGCACGGTCCCACGAATGCGCGTGTCCGAGACGCGCTCGAGGTTCTCGAGCGCCTTGCCCCCGACCAAGACCGTCACGGGGTCGTAGAATCCCGTCCCGCGCAGCTCGATCGCGTTCCCGCCCGCGAGCGGACCGGCCGGCGGAATGACGGCCGTGATCGTCGGGACGTCGACGTAGAGGTACCCATCGACCAGCGTCCCGACCCCGAGGTCGTTCGACACGTGCACATCGACCGCCCCCACCGCGCTCCCCGCCGGCGCGATCGCGCGGATCATCGTGTCGTCGACGACCTCGACCTGAAGCGCCGCGCGCGTGCCGAGCAGCAGCTGCGAGCCGCTCCGGAAGCCCGCCCCGCGCACCGTCACGCGCTCGCCCCCGAGGACGTGCCCCTTGTCGGGCGAGATGGACGTAATGGCGATCGGATTGAAGAAGAGGAAGCCCTTCTCGAGCACCGCCATCTGCGGGTGGTCCGGATCCGGATCGACGATCTTCACGTCCACCAGGCCCGGTGTTCGCGGCGGCGTCAGAAGGACCAAGCGGTGCGCGTCGAGGACGAAGATATCCTGCGCGAGGCTTTCGCCGAAAAAGACCTGCATCCCCTGAAAGAAGCCGCTGCCGCGCAGTTCGACCTGCTCGAGCCCGAGCGTCAAACCCTTGCCCGGATCCACCTCGAAGAGCGCGAACGACTCCGCGACGACCTCGGTCGGAACCGTGGTCTCTTCGACGCCCGTCTCGCCCGGCGTCGCGGTCTCGTCCGTCGTCACCTGGGTCTCCGACCCGCCCGCCGAGTCGACCCGGCCCGTGTCACGCACCGGGTCCCCGCCGACCTCGTTGGCGCACCCGCCGCCGAAAAATCCCAAGCCGCACGCCAGAAGCACCACGACGGGCAGCGCGCCAAGCCGCGCGGGCAGCCGCGCCAGGGCCCCAAGGGGCCGAGCGTGGCCTTCGCGAACGAGCCCGCGACCGCGGGAGAGGGTGGGCCGAATGTTCATCTCTTGCTCCTCGCTGACACGGCTCATGGGGGAAGCCGCACTCTGTCACGAATTCAGGGATTGGCGACCGGCGTGAACGGCGTCTCTTTGCGAATCTCTTCGAGGTCCATCCCGCCCGTGTAGCCATAGGACACGTACTGGTCCCAGCCGTACACGATCACCCCGGCCGGCTCGGTCGATACGATCGTATGCGCCCCCGGCTCGAGCCGTTGGCGGTAGACGCTATACTCCCCCGAGCCCACGAGCTCGAAGTCTCCGGCCGGAATATCGGCCCCGTCCACGACCAGCGCGGCCCCGGTCGGGAACACCACGTTCATGAAGTTGTCGGCGTACTCGGCCGGGCACAACACCACGAAATCATTCCGGAACTGCTCGACCGGCACCGGCAGGATGAACGCCGGATCCCCAATCCCCGCGTCGCCCGCGCTCGACACGCCGCCGACGTTCGGGTCCGGCGCGTCCTGCGCCTCCATGAACTGCCCGACCATGATCGGCTTTTCGTCCTGGGCGTGGATCTCGAAGCTGTTCGAGCTCTCGAACTCGAAGAACTCCCCCTTGTTCAGGACCGGCACCGACACGCCCGCCTGCGGCGGCACGATGACGATGCGCGTATTGTCCGCGCCCGCCATGATGCGCCACTGGTCCTTGGCCTTGCCGCGGTCCCACAGCTTGGTCGCGATGACGTGCGAGCCCCAGATTTTGACCGGGAAGAGCTGGTCCTCCAAGTGGTCGGCGCAGCACGTGTTGAACCCGGCGTTCACGCAATCGAGCAGGTTCCGGCACTGTGTGCGGCTATCCCACTCGCACACCCCGAGCCCCGTCACGTCGTCGATGTTCACGCAGCGCGCCGTGTTCGGCGAGTTCGCCGCCTCCGACCCGCCCCACACCGCGATGCGCTGATTCGCCAGCACGCGCGACCCCGTCAGATCCGCGCCCGGCCGGTCCGTCTCGATGTTGAGCACGTCGAACTGCTTGAGCGTGAAGTTGCGCGTCTCGCCCTTGACCATGTGCGGGATCGGCGTCTCGTTCGGCGCCCCCTCGTGCGCAATGCCGGCCTGCGTCGAGTCCGACACCGTCACCGACACCGTCGTCTCGCCCTCCATCACCGCGACCACCGTGAAGTACCCGCGCAGCTCGTTGAACGTCTGCTCGCGCGTCATCACGATGTACTCGCTGCCGAGCAGCGTCGCCGGAAGCAGCAAGCTCGCATCATTCGAGAACACGTTCTCGTTTTCGAGCGGATTGAACTGGTACGCGATGATCGGCACCGACGACGTCACGCGATACGCCAACGGCGCGATCTGCGTGCCGTTGATGTCGCGCCGCGGCAGCTTGTACACGCGTAGCTCGCCCGGCTGCAGGTCCTCGGTTGGAAAGTCCTGACCCTTCGAGTCCTTCAGGACCTTCTCGATGACCCCGCCTTCCATCTGGTTGATCTCCACGGTGGCCGAGCGCGGCGAGTCCGGCGGATTCGCCACGACGACCGCGTATTGCGCGCCCTGCGCGTCGTAATACCCGCGCCCGCCGCCCGGCACGAAGGCGTTGTCGAGGTCCGTCGCGAAGTAGTCGCAGCCGATGTAGCTGTTGAACTTGATGTTTCGCTCGCACAGCTCCTCGCAGAACTGCCCCGTGCACACCTGCGATTGCGACGTGCACGTCGTGTAGATCTGCCACCCGCTGCCGTCGTCCTTGCACACGATGACCGTCTGATCGTCCTGGCACTTCTTGGCGCCCGGGTAGCACGCCGTGCACGCGCCCTGACGGCACTGGCTCTCGCTGCCGTCCTCGCCCGCGCAGCGCCCGGGCACGAACGCGGTCGCCGATTGGTTGCAGATCAGCGCGTCCGGCGAGTTCTCGACGACGCACTTATCGACCTCGCCCGGAAAGCACACCGCCCCGTCGGGCAGGTCGAAGCACTTCGCGTTGCGGCACGCGCCGTTGTCCCCCGGGCAGTTGTCGACGACCGTGCCGGTCCCCTGCGCATTGCAGAAACGCGCCGGCGGCGACCCTTCCTCGACGCACGACACGACCGCCCCCGGCGTACAGGTCGCACCGTCCGGCAGCTCCTCGGTGACATCGCCCGCGTCTTTGATCGTGGCCGTCTCGTCGGGGCATCCAGCAAGGAGCGCCGCGACACCGGCTGCGAGCGCCGACGTGGTCAAGCTGCGAATCATCGGGAACCTCCTCTTATCATCCGCCGCTCCCGCGCCTCGCGGCGCCCGGTTGCCCGCAGCGGCGGCGATCATCGCGAAGCGCGGTCCCGAGAGTCAAACCGCGCCCGCCTCTTTGGCCCGAAGACCCGAAAAAAGAAACTGCCGGCGCGCATGCGGGGCACAAAAAAGGGACGGAGCCGCAGCCGGCCCCGTCCCCCGTCACTCAATGAATCACCAGTTGTAGCGAACGGCCGCCGTCAAGCCGAACGGCGTGGTCGCGTTGCCCGTGATGAGGTGCGGCCCGTTCAGGAAGAACTGCGGGTTCAAGTTGAAGTCGATCGCCAGCGTCGAATCCGACACGGGGATATTCAGCCCGAGGCCCCACGCAAACGTCGTCAGCACGTCCGACGAGCGCGACGTGTCGGTCACGCCGTTCTCGGTCGACGAGTGGCGCCCGATCTGGACGAACTGCTGCGCGCCGAAGCGCATGTCGAGCCAGCTCAAGAGCTTGAGGTCGACGCCGATCCCGTAGAACGGCAGCCCGAGCACCAAGTCGGCATCGCGGTCCGTCAGCGTCACGCCTTCGATCGTCTGCTGCGACACCAGGATCCCCAGGCCCGGACTGACGATGACGTCCTGGAACGGCTCGATGCGCAGATCCGCGCCGATCGTGAACCCGATCCCGCTGTACGACCCCGAAGGCACCGGGGTCACTGCGTTGACGACTTCCACGCTCTGGCTCGCCAGCAGGAACTGCGTATAGGCGACGATCTTGGTCTGCGCGAAGAAGTCGAACGTCCAGCGGCCCGTCACGCGCAGCCCGAAATGGCTCGTCGAGTTGTGCTCGAGAAGGTCGCCGAGCGCCCCGGTCTGCACCGAGGTCTCGTCGCGGAAATCGTCCGCCAGGCCGAACTCGACACCCGCCGAGATCTCGAGCTCGCTGCCGTCGAGGTCGAAGCCGAAGCCCACCCCGATGTCGAACATCATCGAGCCTTGATCGGTCTGTTGATCGTTGGGCGAGTCGTGGTCGCCGTTGTCGGCCAGGACGCTGAAGGTGAGGCCCATGCGCGTCTTGGCGCCGAGGTTCGTTGCGAACATCAAGCCGTAGCGGAAGTCGGCGTTGCCGATCGGGTCGCCCGAGACCGCCATCGGCGTGCTCGTGCCGCCCGCCGCGTCGCGCGCCTGGCTTGCCTGGAAGCCGACACCCAGCGAGTGCGAGCCGGTGAAGACGTTGCCGGTCGGATTGAAGCCCGTGCCGGCCGGGCGCGTGCTCGCGTTCATGTGCGCGCCGACGATGGCGAGGACCGTGTCGTCCGACAGGTTGTAGTGGAAGCCGAAGCGCATGTTCGGGAGATCCGTCCCGCCCGCGCCCGGCGTGATGTGGTCCACGTAGACCCGATTGCCGTAGTGCACGAGCAGCGACGGGAAGTCGAAGATGTTCGATTCGTCCTCGACGGTCCACAGCTTCACACCGCCGCCCATCGAATCGATGCGGGCTTCGGTGGCATGTGCCGTCGCGTGGAGGCCGAGCCCGGTGAGGGCCGTGAAAAGCAGAGCCAATGGGCGTCTCATGTTAACTCCCTGCGTGTGGGTGGAGGCTCGGGGCGCCTACACCGCGATCCCTCCACTGTCAATGCGAAACGGGCCGTCCGCCCGCGTCCGCGCGGGTTTTCGGTGATCCAATCCGCCGTCGACCCAGGACCCGTTCGCGGTCCGCGGTCACCCCGATTCTTGGACCGCACCGCAGCACCGTGTTAGGCCCCGCATGTGATTCAGCTCGCCGGCGTGGCAAAGCGCTATCCTCATGGCGTCGAGGCGCTCCGCGACGTCTCCCTCTTCGTCGCCGAGGGCGAGTTCGCGTTTCTGTCGGGCCGCTCGGGCGCCGGCAAGACGACCCTGCTCGGCCTCCTCGCTGGCGACCTCGCCCCCACGGCGGGCCAGCTCACCGTGGCCGGCCGCGTCATGGCGACCCTCACGCGCGCCCAGCGCCCGCAGCTCCGGCGCCGCATCGGCCGCCTCTGGCAGGACGTTCGCTTGCTTCCGCATGCAACCGTCCGCGCCAACGTCCTCCTGCCCCTCGCCATCCTCGGCGTCACCGGCCGCCCCGCCCGCGAACGCGCCATGCGCACCCTCGAGCTCGTCGGCATGGATCGCTACGCCGACAGCTACCCGAGCTGGCTCTCGACCGCCGAGCAGCAGCGCGTCGGCATCTCCCGCGCCATCATCCACGAGCCGTCCATCCTCCTCTGCGACGAGCCCACCGGCAACCTCGACCCCGAGAGCGCCCACAGCATCGCCCAGATGCTCCTCGACATGCGCCGCGCCCGCGGCATGACCGTCCTCTTCGCCACCCACGATCACCACCTCATCGCCCGCTTCCACGAGCGCGTCATCCTCCTCAACAAGGGCTTCCTCATCGAGGACAGCCGCGCCAGCCGCGCAAGTCGCGACCCGCGCGAGGGCTCCGCATGAGCGCCGTTCCCCACGCCCTCGGCGTCCTGCGCCGCCGGCCCGTCGTCGGTTTGCTCGCCGCGCTCGCCCTCGCCGTCGCGCTCGTGCTCGGGGCGCTCGCCCTCTGGGCCCGCGGCGAAGCGGCCCGCGTCGCCGCCGGCTTCGGCGACGTGCTGGTCGTCACCGCGACCCTCGATCCCGCTCTCGACGCGCCCGCGACCCAGGCGCTCCTCGAAAAGATCGCCGCCGTCCCCGACGTGAAGACCGTCCGCTACGTCACCCCCGCCGAAGAGCGTGCCCGCCTCGCCGAGCGCGTCGGCGCCGACCTCCTCCAGGGCCTCGACGACGACGCCCTCCCCGCCCCACCGACCGTCGACATCACGCTCGTCCGCGGCGCCCTCAGCGACGCGGGGCTCGCCGCGCGCGGCACGCCCCTCACCGCGCTGCGCGAAGTGCGTGGTGTACAAAGCATTCCCTGGCGCCCCGACGCGCTGCGCCTCGCCTTGCGCTTCGGGGATTTCGCCTGGCTCGGGGGGCTGGTCCTGGCGCTTCTAGCGCTGGCCGTGGCAGCCGGCGCCGTGCATCACCTCGCGCGCGCGGCGCTCGTCGACAGCCGCGAGGAGCGCGCGCTGATGAGCGCCTTCGGGGCCACCGCGCGGCAGCTCGATCTGCCCGCCTACGCCGCCGCCCTGGCGTTGGGTGCGCTTGGCGTCGCGCTCGCCGTCGCCATCGCACGCTGGATCGAGGGCTTCGCCGCGCCGTTTGCGAATCTCTGGCCGGGCCCGCCGGATGCGGCTTCTGGCGCGCTCGTCGGACCGATGTTTCTGGTCGCCGCCATCGTGGTCACGGCGGTCGTGACGCTCGGGTCGACCTGGCTCGCGGTCGATCCGAACAGGCGGAACGGGCGGAGCGACACGTGACCTTCCGGGCACCCGCGGCCTGGGTCGTCCTGGCCCTCTGCGCCCTCGCCGTCGACGCCCGCGCCGCGCCGGCCCCGCTCGACCTCGACGCCGCGACCGTCCCCGAGCCTCTCGCACCCGCAGCACGCAACCCGGTCGCCGATATCCGCCGACTGCTTCGCCCCGAAGCCTCCATTCTAAAAGCCCGCGAGCGCCTCGAGCAGGACCTCGAGGCCCGCTCGGAGCGCCTCGTCGTGCTGCGCGTGCGTGAGGCCGCGATGACCGTCGATCGCGTCTTCAAGCAGAACGCCTACGACGCCGAGACGACCGCCCTCGGTCAGAGCCGCGACCGCATCCGCCTCCGCCTCGCCGCCCTCGCCCGCCTCGAACGCCAGGACTCGATCGGCGATGCCCTCGCCCGCGCCAGCTGGCCCGAGGTCGAGGCCCGCCACTCCGCCCGCGCCCGTGTGGCGGCCACGGACCGCACGCGCGTCGGCGACTATCGCCGTCTTCTCGAGGCCTGGCGCGCGCGCGGCGTCGACCTCGCCCGCCGCATCCAGAACCTCGAGCGCACCCAGCGCGAGCTCGCGTTCGTCACCCAGGAGCTCACCTGGGATCGCGAAGAGTACCGCGCGCTGACCGACGCCGTCGTCAAGGAGCCCGAGTTCTACGCCGCGTACGCCGCCGAGATCGAGAAGCTCGACGCCGAGCTCCAGACCCTGGTCCGCGGCCTCGCGGAGAAGGCCCCGCCGCCCAGCGAGCGCCCGCGCCTCTACATCGCCGAGACCAAAGGCGGCCTCTCCGTGCCCCTCCGTGGCGCCGATCTCGCCGAGGGCTTTGGCCTCCGCATCCACAACGGCGTGAAGAGCACCTGGCGCGGCATCGAGCTCATCCCGCTGCGCGACGCCCCGCGCGTCGAGGTCCGTGCCATCTACTGGGGCTACGTCGCCTGGACCGGCTGGATCCGGGGCCTCGGGCGCGTCGTCATCCTCGACCACACGCTGGGTTTCTATTCGATCTACGGGCACCTCGCCGCCGTCACCGTCCCGCTCGGACAGAAGGTCCGGACCGGCGAGCCGCTCGGACTCCTCGGCGACACCGAGAGCTTCTTCGGGCGCCGCCTCCACCTCGAGCTGCGCAAGGACGGCGTGGCTGTCGACCCGATGCCCTGGTTCCGCTAGAGGGCACGCCGGGGCTCACCCTGAGCGCCCCGCAGCCTCTCTCGCATGTGCAGCAACCGGGGCCTGGGCGTCCGAGCCGAGACCCCGTTGAATCCGTCCCGCAGACAGCGCATGCTCGCCGGCACCCACGCGCGGAGGGAATATGGTCGCTCGCGTTCTGCAGGTCCTGGCACTTCTGGCAGCGCTTGCCTGCGCCGCCTGTGGCGATCACGACGCGGGCTCGAACGACGTCGTCTCGGGGGATAGCGGCGACGCGAGCGACAGCGCGGCGGACGCACCCGGCGAACCAACCGACCCCGCCGACCCCACTGACGCCGCCGCGGACAGCGCCGAAGACACCACCGACGAGACCCCCGGCGAGGTCGTACCCCCAACGTTCGGTCCCCTCGCCGTCGTCGTCGATCCCGCGATCGTCCCGAGCATCCCCGATCCCGCCCCGGTCGGCCCCGACGGCAACCCCCTTCCCGTCGCCGCCCTCGTCGGCCCCGACGGCAGCCAAGTCGAGTTCGTCGAAGACCAGCTCGCGATCACCGGGCGCGATCTCGCCGCCGTTCAGGCCTTTGCCACGCGCTGGCACGGGACGATCCTCTCGACCTCCGACGGCACCCTCCACGGCCTGCCCTCGACCTGGGTCGTGTCCGTCGATCCGGCCGGCGCCGACGTCGCCACCCTCGCCGCACGCCTCGCCCAAGCCCGACCCGACCTCGACCCCCCGACCGCCGGCGAGCACCGCGTCTCGAGCCCGGCGGCCCTCGCGCTCCTCGCCGTCTACGCCGAGGCGAGCTATGTCGACCACCTCACGGTCGCCCCGCTCTGGCTCATGCGCCCAGCCGGCGTGGCCGAGGGCTCGGTCCACGAGTCGACCCCCGAAAACCACTCCGACGACGCCTGCACGTGGTCCTACATGGTGCGCGCCGTGAACGCCCCCGCGACCGGCACCTGCGCCGCCTGGCAACTCATGGCCAGCCAGGGTCTCTTCGACGCGACCGCGGTCCGCGCGCGCTTCGCCATCGGCATCCTCGACGACGACGGCGAGCTCTGGAACTACGCCGGCGAGCTCCCCGCGGGCTCCGCCTGGTGGGACGCCAACTCGGATTTTCACGACGCCGGCCACGCGCCGCGCGACGCGGTCTACGCCTTCCACACGACCAAGATGGCGCTCGCCGCCGCCGCCCTCGTCGACAACGGCCTGGGCACCGCGGGCGCCGCCGGACCGCTCGCGCCAGTCGTCTACGGCATCGGCGTGACCCCCTACGACCCGATCTTGCGCATGCCCGCCCCGCAACCCATGCCGACCGCCCTCACCCGCGGCCTCGACATCGCCTACGCTGTCCGCGAGCTCCACCGCGGCCCGCCCATCAGGGTCATGGTCTTCGGGCTCGACTCGCCGACCGTCCCGAACGCGTTCGCCAGCCCCGCCTGGATCGAGGCCCTCGACACCGCCGTCGGCAAGTACCAAGAGCAAGGAATCCTGCTCGTGGCCCCCGCCGGCAACGGCCACCGGACCTGCCGCACCCTCGATGACTGCCAGTTCGACACCTTCGATGTCGATCGCAAGAGCCTGCGCGCCGACGGCAGCTGGCAGGAGATCGCGCAGACCTTCCCCTGCGAGCTCGACGACGTCCTGTGGGTCGGCGGCGCCAACACCCACGACCCCACGCGGCTCGGCACGATCGAAGGCAACCGCGGCAGCGATTGGAGCGGCAACAGCGTCGACCTCCTCGGGCCCTGGGGCATCCTGGGCGCCGGCTTCGGTGACGACTCCGTCCCGAGCGGCACCTCCTACGCGGCCGCCTTCGTCGGCGGCATCGCCGCGCTCGTTTACGCCAGCGACCCGACGCTGTCGCCCGACGCGCTCATCCGCCGCCTCCTCGCCGCGCGCGGCGCCGGTCCCTATATGGTCGACGCGCGCTTCGCCATCGCCGCGACCTTCCCCGAGGTCTGCAACGGCGCCGACGACGACGGCAATCAAGTGATCGACGATCACATCGCTCCGGTCGCCTGCTACACCGCCGACATCGGCACGGTCGGCGTCGGCGTCTGCCGCGCCGGTCAGCGGCGTTGCCCCGACATCACCCCAGGCTGGCGCTTCGATGACTCCCTGCAGAACATCAAGCCCGAGGCCTGGTGTGCCAGCGCCTGCGCGCGCCTCGTGACCTGCCAGCTCGCCGACACGACCGACGCCGAGAGCTGCTTTGCGGGCTGCATGCTGGCCCCGACCGGCGACGTGCAATGCGTCCTCGATTCGACCTTCAAGTGCCTCGAAAACCACGCCGCCGGCTGCAACATCGTGCTCGAGAAGACCCCTCTCCTGGGCCCGTGCGAGGGCGCGATCGTCCCCAGCGAGGAGGTCTGCAACGGCGCCGACGACGACTGCGACGGACAGACGGACGACGACGTCATCCACGTGCTCCTCCGGATGCCCTGCTACAGCGGCCCGGATGGCACCGCCGACGTCGGCGCCTGCCGCACAGGCCATCGATTGTGCGAGGGCGGATCGTTTGCACCCACGTGCAACTATGAGGTCGTGCCGACCGTCGAGGACGTCGGCAACGCCCTCGACGACGACTGCGACGGCCGCACCGACGAGCCGCTCCCCGTCGCCACCGTCACGGCCACCCGCAATCGCCCCGACGCGATCGAGGTCGCATGGTCACCGGTCGCCGGCGCGACCAGCTACCGGGTCTTTCGCACGGCCGGCGCGGTCGAGGTCTCCGCGGACCTCGCGTCCCCGCCCTTCATCGACACGGGCGCCGACGGACCGCTCGGGCCGACCGAGACGGCCCTCACCGCGAGCGACGGTGACGGCCCCGAAATCTACGTGCTCCTTGACGCCCAGGGTTGGGACGCCGACGGCACCCACTACAGCTATCGCGTGCTCGCCCTCCACGGCGAGGTCCCTGCCGATCGCGCCTCGCCCAGCGCCGTCGGCTACCGCTTCGGGCGCCCCGAGTTCGTCGGCTTCCAGCTCGCGCTCGAGCCCCTGGACCACGCGCCGACCGCCTGCGCCTCGTTCCTCGATTGCGCCATGGACGAAACCTGCGTCAACCAGCGCTGCTACGACCTCCTCGACACTCGCACGATGAGCGCCCCTGAGCTCTACCCCGATCTCTACACCGGCGAGCTCATCTTCCTCGACCGCACGCCCCGCGCCGGCGGGAGCGTCGACACGATGGATCCGGCGACCGCCAGCGACGGCGTCCCCGCGAGCCACGTCGCGCTCGACGTCCCCGGTTGGACCGCACACGCGCCCGTCGTCCGCCACTACCACGGCCGCTGGTTGACGACCGCCGGCACCGGCCCCTGGGCCAGCGACGACGGCTTCCGCGTCGTCACCCCGACCGTGCGCTGGGAGCGAACCCTGGGCCCCGATCTCGCGCCACCGTGGATCGCCGTCGCAGGTGCCGCCGGACGCGCGGCGCGCGATCTGGTCGGATCCTACGACGGCTCGATCCACTGGTACCGCGCGGTCGCGAGCGCCCTGGGCACCGCCGACGTGACCTCGGCCCCCGACGCGGGACGCGCGGATCCGAAAGGCTTCCACGGCGTCACCGTCGGCCTTCATCACGCATGTGCAGCAAAGGCCGGCCGCGCCGTCTGCTGGGGCGATGCGTCCTCCGGCGCGACCGCGGCACCCGACGGACCTTGGCAGCTCCTCGCGGCCGGCGACGACTTCACCTGCGGCATCGACGCCGCCGCCGCCCTTCGTTGCTGGGGCCAGGGCTTCGGGAGCGACACGCGCCTGACCCTCGCCGGCGAGCTCGCGATCGGCGTGGTGATCAGCGAAGTCCCCAAGGACGCGGCGCTCGCCACCGATCCCCCCATCCGCCTCTGCATCCTCCGCAGCGACACGACCGCCCGCTGCGTCGACGGCGACGGCAAGAACCTCGCGCTCCAGCCCACGGGCAACTGGAGCACGCTCGTCAATGTCGGCTGCGGCGTCCGCCTCGACGGCGCGCCCGCCTGCTGGGACCCGCGCTACGACGTCACGGCCAGCGCCAGCCCCTACCGCGGCTTCATGCCGGTCCTCCTCGACAACGGCGTCGTCGGCAACGACGACCACGGACTCGTCGGTTGGCTTGCGGACGGCACGGCTGTCGACCAAGCGACCTGCGACAACGTCGGCTCGCTCTGCACGACCTTCGCGTCCTGCAAACCGCCCGCGCTCGCAGCCCGCTCTTGGAGCGCCATGACCTGGTCGGAGGCCAACCTCGCGACCTGCGCCATCGCCGACGACGACCATCAGATCACCTGCGCCGGGACCTGCCCGTCGCCGATCGCGACCGTCCCCGGCTGCCCCAGCGAGGGCTTCGTCGACGTCGACCTCGGACCCCAACCTCCAGGCGCCACCGTCACCGCCTGCGCCTCGCGCACCGATGGGCGCCTCGAGTGCTGGGGCGGCGAGACGGCCATCGTCGACGGCAACCCGAGTCGGGTGCCCCTCCCGAGACCTGCCCTGCACGGCGCGTCGATCGCGTCGATGGGCTACGGGGGTTACGCAGTCGCAGCAATCGACGCGGTCGGCGCCATTCAGGCCTGGGGCGCCCTCTACGGCCTGCCTTTGAGCCCAGCCAATGTCCCGAGCGATCGGCTTGTCGTCGACACCGCGGAGCCCGATCACGTCTATCGCGTCACGATCGACGGCATCGTCGTCGCGATCGATAGCGCGGGCCTCAGCTGCGGAACGTACCCGCCGACGACCGACCTCAAATGCGGCGTGGTCTACGCGCTCGCCGACGCCATCATGCGCGACCCGCGCCTCGCGGCCCGCGTCGTGGCACGCCCGGAGTTTCTCGACGGCCCGCCCGCGCTGCTCATCGAAGCACGCCAGAACGGCGACGCGTACACCCTGGCGATCGACGACCCGTTCCTCGACCGCATGCCGCTCGCACCCGCCGACGGCTTCGTTCAGGTCGCGACCACCCTCGGCGGCGGCGCCGCCATCACCGCGGACCACCGCCTCGTCACCTTTGGCACGATGGCCGCGCTGAGCGGCAGCATCGTCCGGCCGCCCGAGGGCGCCTTCGACGCCGTCGCCTGCGACTGGCTCGAATGCTGCGCCCGCGAGATGACCACGGGGACCCTCGCCTGCTTCGGGGCCTACCCAGCCCAGGCCTGCGGCGACGGCCGCTGCGACTCGCCCGAGACCGTCGAAACGTGTGCCTCCGATTGCGCGGACGAGGCGGGCGCGGGCGAGCCAGGCGACCGACCGCGCCTCGCGATGGACATCCTGCCGGCCGAGCTCCGCGGCGTCGTCTTCACCGCCTTCGCGGTCGGCACGTCGCTCCGCTGCGGTATCGACCAGGGGCAGGCACTCCGTTGCTGGGATCTCGGGAGCTCGGGCGGCGTCGGCGAAGTCGACGTCGCGACCCATTGGATGACGAAGCCGATCCTCGAACAACACCCCGACAACACCTTCACGGCGATCGCGCTCAGCGACGACACGGCCTGCGCCCTCGACGTCGACGGCCGCGCGATTTGCGCCTGGGAAGGCTATCGCGCGGACGAAGGCGGCCGCGCTCAGCCCCCTGCGGACGCCCGCTTCTCGGTCTTGAGCATCGGCGGCAGCTCGAACCACCAAGGCCACGTCTGCGGCCTTCTGCGACCGGCGGGACCCGGCGGCGCGGTCCCCGGAACGCCGGGCCCCATCCTCTGTTGGGGCGGCCCGACCGCCGCGGATCCACCGCCCCCCAGCGGCGACTTCGTCGCGCTCGCGTCAGGCTACCAAGGCGGCTGCGCCGAGCGCGCCGACGGCGAGCTGGTGTGTTGGGGCTACGAGGTGCCGCGCGGCGGCGTCCTCGACATCGACCTCGCCGTCGGCGGCGGACACAGCGAATACGGCCCGGAGAGCCCGTGCTGGCTCTCGGTCGATGGCTCGCTCGGGTGCGCCTACTCGTATGACCCGGTGCCGAGCGCGTGCAGCCCGTGGACCTCGCTCTCGATGGCGGGCGCGGCCGTCGTGGTCGACGCCAAAGGCGAGGCGACCTGCTTCTGTCCCAATGGCAGTCACTACTGCCAGGGCTTCCTGTGCCCGGCGGTCGAGGCCCTACCCGGACCCTGGTCCCGCCTCGCCATCGGCGCGAGCGGTGCGGTCTGCGGCATCCAGCTAGACGACGGCGCCGTCGAATGCATGGACGTCACCGATCCCACGTTCGCCACGAGCGTCCCGCCCGAGCTCGCCACGCCCGAACCCGAAGCCCTCCCCGTCGAGGTCGCCGTGGGCGTCCAGACGTTCTGCGTCCTTCGCGCCGACGGCACGCTCGTCTGCGGCGGGAGCGAGGTGAGCGGCGCGATCACCGCCATTCCGGACCTCGTGGCCGACGAGCGCTGGAGCAAGGTCCGCGTCAGCGCGCGCTCGGCGTGTGGTCTGACGACGCGCGGCCGCATCGCCTGCTGGGGCGCCCCCGGCGAGACACCGCTCGCGCCCACCGAAGAGGGCTTCCGCGACCTCGACTTCGACATGGGGTGGCTGTGCGCCGTCACGGCCGCCGGGACGACGGGCTGCTATGCGATGTCGTTGTCCGCGCCCAACGACCTGCGTCAGACCCCGACCTTGGAGCTCGCGCACGCACCGCTCCCGGGCGGCGACTACCGCCAGGTCGCAGCCGCCAGCGCGGGCGTCTGTGGCCGACGCGGCGACGGCACGGTCACCTGCCGCGGCATCATCCCGCGCTAGTCACGCACCTGCAGCAATGGAGCGTCGGACCGCCCAGAATGCCGCTCTGAGAGCACACCCCTCAGCCACGCGGCCAGCGGCCGATGCAGCGTCTCGGCGCTGCCGGGCCCGGCGATCCCGCTGACGTGTCCGCCCGGCACGACGAGCCGCGCGAGCTCGCGGGCACCGACGTGATCCAAGAGCGCCAACGCCGCCGCCGGCGGACAGATCGTGTCGCGCTCGGCCGTCACGACGAGCGTCGGGGCACGTATGGCCTTCAGATCGACCCGCCGCCCGGCGACGACGAGGCGTCCGGCGATGAGCGCATTGTCTTGATACAGGCGCCCGAGCCACACCCGCAGCACCTCCGGCGGCAGCGCCACGGCGTCGTTCGCCCATTGCTCGAGCGCGAGGAAGTTCGCCCGCGTTGCGGCGTCCGGATGGGCCAGCGCGGAGAGCAGCGAGAGCGCCGTCGCCCCTGGGTGCATCGCCGCGACGGTGGCTCGGAAGGCGCCCGCGGGGACACCTCCCGCATCCGCGAGCAGATCCGCCGAGCATAGGCGCGTGAGCGGCCCGAGGGCGCCCGCTTGCGCAGCGGCAAAGTCGATAGGACCCGCGATATCCACCAGCGCCGCGACCGTCTCGGGCGCCAAAGCGGCCGAGATCGCGGCCACCGTCGCCCCCTGGCTGTAGCCAACGAGTGCAGCCGTGCGCCGTCGTGCAAGCTTCGCGGCGCGCTTGCGCAGGCGCCCGAGCCGACCGATCACGTCATCCCAGGTGAGACACGGCTCGCCACCGAGCTCACCCCAGTCGACCACGAAGACGTCGTGCCCCGCCTCGACAAGCGCACGACAGAGACTGGTCTCGGCCACCAGATCCAAGATGGTCCAGCGCTGGAGGAGGCTCGGCACGAGCACGACCGGCGCCTGGGCGAAAGGCGCACGCCGTCCGCGCCCCATGCGCAAGAGCCGCGTGCCACCCTCCTCTTCGACCACATCGAACGGCGTGACCGGCGCTCGGGGCATCAACCGCGTGCGGCCTTGAGCGGCTCGCCCATCTTGGTCACGAGCTCCCGCGCCGTCTCGAGCGCCTTGGCATGGAGCTCGTGCATCCAGGTGAGCGTCCCCGCCGCCAGCTTCGACGCCTCTTGGAGCTGCGTCTCGGCGCGCGCCGCATAGTCCTTCGCGAACGTGTCGAGCCGACCCAGCGACACCTCGAGCTGCCCGAGCTGCGTCGTGAGGAACTCCTGCCAGAACGCCGTCACCTTGGCGGCCGCGTCGAAACCATGCTGCACATGCGATTGATTCGTCTCGGACTTGTCCATACGTCACCTCCGTTGCGCCGAACCTAGGCGCGGCCCGGAGGGCGGTCAAGCCGAATTTGCTGCGCTAGCAGCAATGGCGCGTCAGCCGGAAGAATCGCCGCGCGGCCCCATGGCCTCACGCAGCATGCGCTTGAGTCCATCGAGCTCGGCACGCAGCGCCGCGAGCTCGCTGTCCTGCCGCATGTCCCGCGCGTCCGCCGTACTCGCCCAAGGGCCTTCACCGCCGCCTGGAACGGGGCGCGGCGGGTAGTCGGGGGCCGGACCCGGGCCCGCCGCGGAAGCGCCCGGTGGCGCCCCCGGAATCCAGGGCCCCTGAACGGGAGGCGCCGACGGCGGCTGCGTCCACCCACCGAGCCAACGCATGAAGACGTCCGTCACGGCCAGTGGCAAGGCCGCGAAGGGGTTCGCCGCCGCCATCGCGCGCGCCCCCTGCTTCGTCTTGAGATAGACGTCGAGGGCCCAGGTCACGTAGCGCCCGAAGAACTCGGCGAGCGCGTCGTCGCCCATGCGCACCATCCGATAGAGGAGCGGAACGGGTAGGAGGCGCGCGGCCCCGCGGCTCTCCAGGATGATCTGCGCGAGGAACGATTGGGTGATGTCGTCGCCACTCGGGGCATCGACGAACTGGACGTCTTCGCCCTGGCGGATGCGGGTCGCTACTTCGTCGAGCGTGACGTAGCGGCTCTCACCCGTGTCATAGAGGCGGCGATTGCTGTAGCGCTTGACGACCATAGTGGGATGCTAGCGCATTTCCCGGCGGCCTTCCACCGGCTTGTCACGGGTCGTCATGGCGTCTTCGCACGTGCAGCAAAACGCTTGACAGCGCGCGGGCCGGGGGCCTATTGCAGCCATCATGGCGTTCCGTTTTGCGCTTTGGGGGGTCGTCGTTGCCGGGTGCTCGGGCGATGCGAGCGCGCCGTGTTCCGTGGCGGCGGATTGTGCGTCGGGGATTTGTCAGGCGAACGGGGTCTGCGGGGCGGTCGCGGGCGACGTGCGCGAGTCCGAGTTCGAGTCCGAGTTCGAGTCCGAGTTCGAGTCCGAGTCCGAGTCCGAGTTCGTGGCCGAGTCCGAGAGCGAAAGCGAGTCCGAGACCGCGTCCATCACCTGCCTCCCGAATCACGACGGCCGCATCACGCGCGCCGAGGTCCCGATCGCGCCCGAGCTCCAAGCGACGTACCTCATCGCCGCGGACGCCGCGTTCGACACGCGCGGGACCGCCGAGGGCGACCCGCGCTGGGACCTCGCGCAGGCCTTTGCGGGCGACACCAAAGTGCTGGTGACGACGCTGGATCCGGCCGAGATGTGGTTCGGAACCTCCTTCCCGACGGCCACCTATGCGACCCGGCTCGGGGCCGATGGGGATCTGCTCGGCGTCTTTCGCGCGACCGACGACGGCCTCTACCTCCAGGGCGTCGTCTCCGAGCAAGACGGCCTCATGCGCACCGAGCTGAGCTATGCGCCGCCGGCCAAGCTCCTCGCCTACCCCCTCGAAACAAGCCTCAGCTGGACCTCGACCAGCACGGTGACCGGCCTCGCGAGCGGCATCGCGACGCTCGCGACCGAGACCTACCGCGGAGGGGTCGACGCCCGAGGCGTGGTCGCGACCCCGTTTGCCGACTTCGATGCGTTGCGCGTCGTCGTGAACCTCGATCGCTGGGTGGCCGGCGTCTACTACACCGAGCTCTCCCACGTCTTCGTCACCGAGTGCTTCGGGACCATCGCGACGCTGCGCTCGACGGCCTATGCGACGGGCCCGGAGTTCACGACGGCGGTCGAGCTGCGGCGGCTCTCGCCGTGATTCGATTCCTCTCAGGGCCGCTTGACGCGCGGCTTGCAGCGACTTGCGCAACTGCAGCAATCCTGGGCGGCTGCGCGTCGTTTCATGCCGACCCGATCTCCGCGAACACGCCTTCCCCTCTCCAAACCCAGATCCTGACCATCGACGGGGTCGCGCTGCGCATACTCGCCGAGGGTCCGGCCGACGCACCCGCCGTCGTCCTCCTCCACGGCTTCGGGTCCTCGCTCGACACCTGGCGCGAGGTCATCCCCGCGCTGACCCCCACGCATCGCGTGATCGCCTTGGATCTCAAGGGCTTCGGACTCTCGGCCCGGCCGCCCGGCGACTATTCGCCGGAGGCCGAGGCGGCGCTCGTGCGTGGCGTCCTCGATCAGCTCGGCGTGGATCGCGCGGCGGTCGTCGCGCACTCGTGGGGAAGCTCCGTCGCACTCGCACTCGCGCTCGCGTCGCCCGAGCGCGTGACGCGGCTCGCGCTCTACAGCGCTTGGATCTACGACGAGCAGCTGCCGCCGTTTTTCCGTTGGGCCAAGGCGGACCTCATCGGCGAGGCCCTGTTCGCCCTCTATTACGAGGAGCGCCCCGACGAGCGCATGGCCCGCGCGTTCTTCGATCCCGAGGGCGTCGACGACGCCTACGTCACGCGCGTCGAGGCCGAGCTCGATCGCCCCGGGACCGTGGCGGCCGCGCTGGCGGCGGTGCGGGGGGCCGATCTGGCGCGGCTCGCCGCCGGGTATTCGAAGGTGCAGCAGCCGACGCTGCTCGTGTGGGGGCGTGAGGACCGCGTGTCGCCGCTGCACTTCGGCGAGCGCCTCGCGGCCGACCTTCCACAGGCAACACTGCGCGTCTTCCCGCGCTGCGGACACTTCCCGCACGTCGAGGCGCGCGATGCTTCGACGTCCGCGCTGCTCGCGTTTCTTGCTGCGGAGGCGAAGTGAACGCGCGGACGTCGATGGCGCTCGGCGCGGTGCTGGCCATGCTCGGCACCTGCGCGCTCGGCACGGCGCACGCGGGCTTCGAGGAGCTGGGCGCCGGGCTCGGCGACCGGGTGGACCGCATCGTGCGCTGGAGCGGGACCTTTCGCATCCGCAGCGATCTCTTCCACAACCTCGATCTCGACCGCGGCCCGACGCCAAGTGGACAGCTCCTCTTTCCGGTGCCGCTGTCGGATCCAAACGCGCAATGGCTGACGAACGTCGACATGCGCCTGCGCTCCGACCTCACGTTCGTCGCGCCGATGGGTGGGCTCGCGGCGCATGTTCGGTTGGATCTGTTCGACGGCATGGCGCTCGGATCCGCCCCGAATGGCCCCCCGAGCGCCGCCACCGGCCAATCCCCCGACAGCGCGATCCTCCGCGTGCGGCGCGGCTGGGCCGAGGTCCTGACCCCTCTCGGTGTCCTCGCCGCCGGGCGCATGGGCAGCCACTGGGGCATGGGGCTCCTCACGAACAGCGGGGACGACGTCGACAGCGACTCGGGCGACGCGGCCGATCGCATCGCTTTTGCCACACCGCTCGCGGGCCTCATCTGGTCGGTCGCCTGGGATTTCACCGCGATCGGACCGAGCGTCGCCCGGCGCGGTGGGCCGTCCGGGATAGGCACGGTCGATATCGATCCCTCCGACAACGTTTCGACGATCACGTTTGCGGTCCTTCGCTACCACGACGCGCGCGCGCATCGACGACGCCTGCGCGCCGGCAAGGCGACACTCGACGGCGGCGTGTACGTCTCGCACCGATGGCAGGAGAAGGACATCCCCGCGAGCTACGCACCGGTCAGCGTGAACCCGCCGCTGACCGCCAGCCAGGTGGTCGCGCGCGGCTTTGCTGCAACTGCAGTAGACGGCTGGGTGCGCCTCACCCACCCTTGGCTAGAGCTCGAGGCCGAGGCCGTGTACCTGCATGCGGGCTACGATCAGGCGAGCCTCATCCCTGGGGTTTCTCTGCGCAAGCGGGTGAGCGCCGACCCCTGGGGGTTCGCCATCAAGAGTCGCTTCGGCGACGGCGAGGAGGGCCCGAGCGGCGGCCTCGATCTGGGGATGGCGAGCGGCGATCCGGCCTTCGGCTTCGGGGTCGCGCAGCCGCTTGGATCGCGGCCGACCGTACGGGGGGATATCGATGGACCGCAGGTGCGGATCCCGACCGACACGCAGTTCTCGAACCTGCGTTTCCACTCCGATTTTCGGATCGATCAGATCCTCTTTCGCGAGCTCATCGGCACCGTGACCGACGCGCTTTACTTGCGTCCGCATGCAACGCTTGTCATCCCGAGGTTCCTCGCGGGGACCCTCACGCTCGATCTGGCTGTCGTCGCGAGCTGGACGCTGGAGCCGACCTCGAGCCCAGGACAGAAGGCCCCGCTCGGCATCGAGCTCGATCCGACGATCACCTATCAGAGCGAGGACGGCTTCCGCGTCGACCTCGCGTACGCCGTGCTCTTTCCGCTCGCCGGGCTCGACAACCTGGAGCTCGGGCTCGACGCGAAGCCTGCCCAGCTCTGGCGCGTGCGCCTGGGATACGCCTTTTGACGCCGAGGAGACCGGTGATGAAAACCCTCTCGCAGGCTCATGCATGGCTCGTTTCCGCGCTCTGCCTCGGCGCCTGCGGCGATAACCTCACGCATCCGATTGGGGCGGCGCCGTACGAGCCGCCGGCTCCGATCGCGGTGACGTGTGTGCCGAACCTCGATGGTCAGATCACGGCCGACGAGCTGTCGCCGGCGCTCGGCGTTCCGGTCAGTTACCTCGCGAATCCGGCCACCGAGACCCGGACGATCGACGCCATCGGTGCGGTCGACAGCGCCGGCCACCGGGTCTGGGACTTCACCGCGCCCGACGTCGATCCGGTCGTCTCGATCGCAGCCTCGGCGCTTTCGGAGAGATGGTACGCAGACGAATTTCCGAGCGAGGCGTTCGCGGTCCCGCTCGATCTCGGCCAGACCTTGGAGGCGATCTACCGCCACGACGGGACCGAGCTGACGCTGCTCGGGATCGCCTCGCATGCGGCGGATCCGCCCGAGGGCCGGACGCTCTGGCACTACGATGCGCCGGTGGTCCTCTATCGTTTTCCGCTCGTGGATGGGGCGACCTGGACGAGTGTCGGCGAGGTGCGCAACGGACTCGTGCACGGGCTGCCGTATGCGGGACGCGATACGTACACCATCGTGGTCGACGGGGCGGGGCGGTTGGCGTTGCCAGATCTGACGTTCTCCCAGGTGCTGCGCGTGCGAAATACCCTCGTATCCCAGCCCGCCGTGGGGCAGAGCGCGACGCGGCGTCAGATCTCGTGGCTCTTCGAATGCTTCGGCGAGGTCGCGCGGGCGACCGCCGGGCCGGGCGAAACCGAAGAGGACTTCACCCTCGCCGTGGAAGTGCGGCGCCTGGGACTTTGACGCGTGGCCGAGCGGGAGGTGGCGCATGGAATCCGTCTGGCAATTCTGGAAGAAGGGCTTCGAGAGCTGGGAACAGGCGACCGCGAAACTGCTCGAGACCTGGCTGAAGAGCCCGGCGGTGCTCGAGCCGACGGCGGCGATGCTGACCCAGGCGCTGAAGTGGAAGAAGCACGTGGACGAGACGGTGAACGGCGCGTGGGCCCGGATGGGTTTACCGACGCGACGGGAGCAGGAGCGCATGCTGCATGTGCTCAACCAGATTCAGAGCCGCCTTGTGGATCTGGAAGAAAAGCTCGAGGACGCGCTCGACAGGCCCCCCAACGGAGTGGACGGGGGGGATAGGGTGGGCGGCGGAAGCGGGGAGGCACGCTGATGGACGTCTCGCGCTTTCTCACGCTGCAACCGGGCCCGCAGCTCTTGCGTGAGCGGGCGAGCGAGCGGGCGGATCGGGTGCGCTTCTGGACGCGGGCCGGCGACGGCTGGACGCCGACGACCTGGGGTCAGCTCCATACGGACGTCGCGGCTGCGACGCGCGGGCTGGTGGCGCTGGGGCTCATGCCAGGCGAGCGCGCGGCGATCTTCGCGCCGAACCGCGTAGCCTGGCTCGAGGCGGCGTATGCGATCCAGGCGGCGGGCGCGGCGATGGTCCCGATCTATCCGGCGAGCACCGCCGAGCAGGCGCGGTACGTGCTCGGGCATGCCGCCGCGCGCTTCGTTTTCGTCGGGTCGGCGGGCCTCTTGGCCAAGCTGGCGGCGGTCCGGATCGCGCTCACGCAGCTGAAGCATGTCATCGTCTTCGACGCGGCGTTGGCGCCGGCGGCGGCGGATGCGTTCGGGGCGGAGCGGGTGCACACGTGGGATGCGTTGCTCGCGCTGGGGACGGCAGCGCCGGGGGATACCTACACGGCGCGTGTGGACGCGCTCGGGCTCGAGGACGTGGGGCTGGTGCTCTACACGTCGGGGACGGCGGGACCGCCCAAGGGGGTCCCGCTGACGTATCGCAACACGGCCGTGAATGGGCGCGATTGGCTGACGAACAATGCGGCGCTCGTGGAAGAAGGCGACGTGGATCTGCTGTGGCTGCCGATGAGCCACATCTTTGGATTTGGCGAAGCGGGGCTCGGGAACGTGCTCGGATTCGAGACGTATTTGGTCGAGCCTGCGGAGGTGCTCACGCAGATGCAGCAACTGAGGCCGCACGTGTTCATGAGCGTCCCGTCCTTGTGGGACAAGCTCGCGACGCAGGCGGACGGGGACGTGGCGCGGCTCCATGCGCTGACGGGCGGGCGGCTGCGCTTCTGTCTGTCGGGGGGTGCGGGGCTGCGTCGGGACGTGAAGGAGCGCTTTCGCGAGGCAGGGCTGCTCATCATCGAGGGGTATGGGCTGACGGAGGCGTCGCCGACGCTGACGATGAATCGGCCCGAGCGGTATCGCTTTGACTCGGTGGGGTTGCCGTTCCCGTCGGTCGCGCTGCGGCTGGCGGAGGATGGGGAGATTCAGGCGCGCGGCGAGAGCATCTTCGCGGGGTATCTCGGAGATCCGGAGGCCACAGCGGCGGCGTTCACTCACGACGGATGGCTCAGGACGGGGGATCTGGGGCACGTCACGGAGGATGGGTTCCTGCAGATCATCGGGCGCAAGAAGGAGATCTTGGTGACGGCCGGCGGCAAGAACGTGCCGCCCGCGAACATCGAGAGTGGGTTTGCGGGCGAGCCGCTCATCGCGCACGTGATGGTGTACGGCGATGGGAGGAAGTATTTGGTGGCGGGGATCTGGCCTGACGCGACCGCTGTTGCGCGGCTGGCCGACGCACGGGCGATCGGGCTCGAAGCCGCACGGGAAGCGGCGGTGGTGGCGATCGGCGCGCGCGTGGAAAGCGTCAATGCGACGTTGGCGCGTTACGAGACCATCAAGCGCTTTCGGGTGTTCTTCGACGCGCCGCTGTCGGTCGAGGCGGGGCATCTGACGTCGACCTTGAAGCTGCGGCGGAAGCAGATCGGGGAGGCGTTCGGGGCGCAACTGGACGCGCTCTACGCGGAGCGTGAGGCTTGAAGCCGGTGCCCGATCCGCAGGCCCGCCTGCGCAACCTCGCGGGCCTTGCGACGCGCGCGCGGCCCGAGTGTGGGAGCACGCCGGCGACGATCGCGTTTGCGGAGAACAAGTGGCGGCTCGTGCGGTACGACGCGCGGCCCGAGGGCCTGGCCTATCGGCATCCGGTCCTGATGGTGCCGTCGCTCATCAATCGGCACTACGTGCTCGATCTGATGCCGGGTAAGTCATTGGCGGAGTGGCTTGTCGGGCGCGGGCACGACGTCTTTTGCATCGACTGGGGGACGCCGGGGCCCGAGGATCGCTACGTCGATCTGCGCGACATCGCGGACCGGTATTTGGGACGCGCGGTGCGGGTCACGACGCGGCTCGCCGGGCACCGACCGCACCTTCTCGGTTACTGCATGGGCGGCACGCTGGCGGCGGTGCATGCGAGTCTGCATCCCGATCGGATCGCGTCGCTCGCGACGATGGCGGCGCCCGTGCGCTTCGATGGGGACGGGCTTCTCGAGCGCTGGACGCGCACGCGCGGGTTCGACGTGGATGCGCTGGTGGACGCGACGGGCAACGTGCCGTGGCAGCTGCTTCAGGGCAGCTTTCACATGCTGCGGCCGACGAACAACCTGACGAAACTCGTGAACCTGGTGGACCGGGCGTGGAGCGATCCGTTCCTCGATGGGTTCTTGGCGCTCGAGACGTGGGCCAACGACAACGTGTCGCTGCCGGGGGCGTTTTACCGATCGTGGATTTGCGATTTCTATCGCGACAATCGCCTGTGGGATCGGAGTCTTACGGTTGGAGGTCAGCCGGCTGACCTTGGGGCGATCACGTGCCCGGTGCTCGCGGTGTCCTTCGAGGCGGACACCATCGCGCCGGCGGCGGCGTGCGATGCGCTCGTGGAAATAGTTGCAGCGAGCGACAAGCGTGCCGTGCGCCTGCCGGGTAGTCACATCGGCGGCACGACCTCGAGCGCGGCGGCCAAGAACCTCTGGCCGCTGCTCTCGGAGTTCTGGCGCGCGCGCGACTGAGCGGCCCTTCGGACGGTCCGCTCAGCCGTTGCCGATTATTCGTCGCCGCCGGTGGTGGCGTCGGCGTCGCCGGTCTCGGCGCCCTTCGGGATGATGCAGACGCGGCGGAAGACGCCCTCGCCTTCCGACTTGGTCGTGACGCCGGCGACGTCCTTGAGGGTCATGTGGACCACGCGGCGGGCGCGCGGATCGAGGGGCCCGAGCTTGAAGACGCGCTGATCGGCGATGGCGCGATCGGCCATGTGCTTGGCCGAGAGGGAGAGATCGACGTCGGCCTTGGCGCGGAAGCCGTTCGAGTCGAGGTGGACGCGCTTGCGCGGCTCGTCGTTCTCGGCTTGCTCGTGGAGCGCCTTCTCGAGGAGGTGCTCGAGGGCGTCGAGGAGCTCGAGGTCGCGGGCCACAAACGCGTCGTGGTAGGCGGGTCCGACGAGGTCGATGGTGATCTCGTCGGCGCCCTCGGCGAGGACGGCTTTGACGCCGAACTGCATGCGACGAAGGATGCCGGCGAGGACGTCGCGCGCGTGGAGGGCGTAGTTGCTGACCTCGCCTTC
>SXGT01739326.1_pt1 | contig 35637 bp, 27 predicted proteins | sample 3176221 | NCBI WGS metagenome assembly SXGT01 (sample SAMN11356862, study PRJNA531348) | freshwater metagenome | isolation source: freshwater sample F1-120 | place: China: Fuxian Lake, Yuxi | collected 2017-12-25 | reverse complement strand
TCGAGGAGTGGCTCGGAGCCGGCGCGCTCTATGCAGGACGTCTCTTTCCGGGCGAGGCCGCATGAGGTTTCCCGCCGCCCTCACCCTCGTGCTCGTGTCGGCGGCGCTCGCGTGTCGGCGCTCGGAGCCGGCCTCGCCTCCCGCCGCACCCGCGCCCGCGTCGCCTGCGTCGGAGCCGGTAGCGTCGCCCGCGCCGTCAGAGCCACCGGCGCCGGTCGTCGGTGCACCACCGGCCGCACCGGCCGCCTCCGCCGCGCGTCAGGAGGCGATTCAGGCGGTGCTGAACGGCGCCTTCTGCCTCATGAAGCGCGAGGACCGCACGGGCCTGGCGCAGCTGCACGAGCGCCATGGATTCGTGGACGCTGCAGACTGGGCCCAGGCGTTTGCGGCGGCGCGGGCACGCGATCCGGCGTGGGCGACGCAGGTGCTGGCCGACGCGACCAAGCAGACGTGCGGGGTGCCCGCCGCTCCGGCTACGCCAGCGCTCGAGCCCGACGCAGGTGCCGCCACGCCCTGAGCCAGAAGCCGAACGCGACCCCCATCAACGCCACCGCCAGAGCGGCGATGAGCACCGACGTGCGGACCCGATCGGGCGTCTGGCCATCGATGAAGAGCCACAGCTCCCCGGCGTCGCCCCGCACGTCGAGCTGGAGCTGGCGGCGGTAGAGCGCGACGACCTCCGAGTAAAAGCGCGGTGCGCGAGAGGCCCGCAGGAGGCGACCCTCCGCGCTGAAGCTGGAGCTCAGGTCCCCCGGCTCGATTTGTCCGGTCACCAGGAGGAACGCACCGAGGCCGCGCTCGGGGAGGGGGCGCGGCGCGCGCTCCGGGAGGCTCCGGTGGGTCACGACGAGCATCGAGAGGATGGGATCGTAGTAATACGAGGCGCCGTCCGCGGCACGCGTCACATGCGTCGGCACGCCGTTGTCGAAGCGGAGCCAGGCGTTGTGCCTCCGGGTCGCGAGGCGCGTATGGGCAGCATCGGGATCGGCGCCCAGCACCTGCGTGCGGATGTCCCCGAGGTCGACGATGTCAGCCTCCGTCTCGCGGAAGTACGCCACGTCGTCCCAGGTGGCCACGAGCGCCACCGTGCCCACGGCCAGCGCCACCACGAGGAGCCAGCCGCGACGACGCAGGCCGACCGAAGCGCGGTGCACCAACTCATCACTGCTGGGGGGGTCCGCGCTCTCGGCGATCCCAGTCAACGGGCCGGGCACGTCCACGAGCTCACGCATGGCGCGAACGGGTCAGTCGCCCGCGCGGCGGCGGGCACCTTCAGGCTCGGCGGACGTGGTCACGACCTCGATGGGCTGCCACTCCTGCCACTTACCCTCGCCGCGCACGCGGTACTTGATAGGCGTAAACCCGCGATGGACGAGCTGCTGCACGAACTTCTCGACCAGCACGTCGAAGCTCGCCGCCTCGCGGATGATGAACTGGATGATGTAGTGAAGCGGGTCCGAGCATTGCGTCTCGGCAAACAGCTTCCCCCGGTTGCGCTCCGTCTTCTCGAAGACCGTGACCTGAAAGACCACGCTGCGGCCAAGCTTGGCCGCCTCGAGCTGGAACCTGTTGTATTCCTTGATGCTCACGCCAGGATACTCACTAAGGCTCGCATTGGAGCGGGGGCTAGCATAACCAGGGTCCGAGGGATGTCAAAGGCCCCCGAGAGCGTTCTTGCGGATGTCTGTTTCATGGCCGAATTTTGTGGCTTGGGACCGTCGCCTCGGTGACTCATTGGCGTAGCCGCCGGACGTCCCCGATGCGAATGGTGACCTTGCGCGCGTCGAGGTACTCGCCGATCGGCACCGTGAACTTGCGCGTGGTGCCCGTCAGCTCCTTGAGCTCGGGCGTGGTCATCTCGCCGCGCTGCTCGAGGTGCGCCACGACGAGCTTCTCCATGTGCCGCAGGTGCTCGGTGGCAAAGACCAGCGACTCGGACAGGCGTTCGAGGAGCCCTTCGCTGATGAGCAGGTCCGTCATCTCCCGAACGTCCTCGGGCGCCGCGCCAGACGACTCGGCCAGGCTCTCGGCCACCTCCGTCGGCGAGGGCGGCTCCAGTCCCGCGGCGCGATAGCGCGACAAGACCGCGTCGCGCAGGCGCTCCAGCACCGGCGTGAGGCTGGGCACGAAGTCCGAACGTCGCACGCTCTGCCCCACGAGCGTCATGGTGCCGCGCGCGACGAGGTGGTCGGAGAGCTCGGCGAAGTAGCGCGGCGGGAGGTCGGCGCGGATCTGCGAGCGGAGCTCCTCGCGCGGCATGCCGGCCCGATGCGGGAAGCGTGCATGATAGTCCGACAGCGCGGCTTCCGCCCGCGTGAGCAGCTCGATGAACGGTTCGCGGTGAACGTAGCGCGGCGTGCCATCGAGGACCCACGTGAACGTCCGCCCGGCCGCGCCGAGCGCCTGAAGCTGCTGCCCGGCCTCGGCCGGCGACACGTCCAGCGCCTGCTGCACGTGCGCCACCGTCGTCCCCGAGTGCCCCGTCAGGCGCACGATGTGCTCGACCTTTGCGAGCAGCTCGTCTCCCCGGAGCGCCTCGAGGGCCGCCAGTACGCGCGGATCCCCGCGCTTGTGCTTGGCCGGCAGGGGATGCCGCACCACGCCGCCGGCGAACGTCTTGCCGAAGCCCGAGAGCACCTCGAAGCCCCGCAGGATGACGCGGTCGCCGCCGAGCGCGACGACCCAGTCGTCGAGGCGCAGCTGAACGGGCGACGTCTCCCCGGGCCCGACCAGCTCCGCCTCCAGCGGGACGATGGTCCCCGTGACCTGAGACGTCCCAACGTGGACGAGCGCCTTGGCCTGCGCCTCGATGGGGTGATCGAGGTGTGCGAGCACATGAAGGTCCACATCCAGCATGCGCGTGGGCTCCAGCGCGCCCTGGTGCGCGAGCGTCTCGCCTCGGGTGACGTCCTCCTTCTCGACCCCTTGGAGGTTGACCGCCGCACGTTGGCCGACGGTGACCTCGCTCACCTGCGCGCCGTGGCTCTCGATGCCGCGGACCTTGGCGCGCCGCCCGCCCGGCAGGATCTGGACGGCGTCGCCCGCCTTGAGGCGACCGGAGGTGACGGTACCCGTGACCACTGTGCCGAAGCCGCGAATCGTGAAGACGCGGTCGACCGGCAGGCGCAAGGGCTCATCGCCGCCCCGCCGTCCAACGCGCGCGGCCGTCTGGCGGAGCAACTCGAAGATGGCGTCCTTGAACGGCGCGTGAGTCGCCGGGTTCATCGCCGAGAAGTGCAGGACCGGCGCGCCATCCAGAAACGAGCCCCGCACGAAGTCGCGCACGTCCGACTCGACCAGCTCGAGCCACTCGGCGTCGACCAGGTCCACCTTGGTGATGACGACGAGGCCCCGCGCGATCCCCAACAGCTTGCAGATGTCGAAGTGCTCCCGCGTCTGCTGCATGACCCCCTCGTCCGCGGCGACGACGAGCATGACGAGGTCGATACCTGAGGCGCCCGCGATCATCTGTCGGACGAAGCGCTCGTGACCGGGGACGTCGATGACGCCGCAGCGGGGACCGGCAGGCACGTCGAGGTAGGCGAAGCCGAGCTCGATGCTGATGCCGCGCTCCTGCTCCTCCTTGAGCCGATCGGTCTGGATTCCCGTCAGCGATCCCACGAGGGTTGTCTTTCCATGGTCAATGTGACCGGCTGTGCCCAAGATGATCATGCGTTTCCCTCACGCGGGCAGGTGGTTTTGGCCCTGCGTGCGCCGTTTGCAGTTGCGATGCGCAGCTTCGTTGCCGCTTCTAGCGCTTGGAGCTAGAATCCTTCGCAATGAACGTCAAGTGCCCGAGCTGTCGAACCGTCATCGTCGTCGATGACGACAAGAGCCAGCCGTTCGGCGTCACCTTGCCCTGTCCCTCCTGCGGCGCTTCGGTGCCGGTCGGAGACGGCGGTGGCAGCGACCTCGAATTCTCGCTCGACGTCAACGTCGAGTTCACCGATAGCGGACTCAACGCCATCCCGGCACCCGCGGCGCCGCCCGCCCGGGCCATGAAGGCGACGACGCAGTCACTCGCCGAGGCGGAGGCGAGCGATCCATTCGGGATCGAGATCTCCAACTCGAACCGGGACGCGAAGAGCTCGTTCTCCTTCGACAACCCGGGGCGCGGTACCGAGGTCTCGCGCCTTGGGGACGTCGACCTCAACGTTGCGGGCACCTACCACCGCACGGGGCGCGTGCTGCACCACGCGACGGACGTCGTGTGGACCGGTCGGCAGAAGGAGGCCATGGAGAGCGCCGGCGTCGAGCAGGTCTCCGTCAGCGATCCGCGCAAGGCGGCCGCACCGCGCTCCTCCTCGCGGGTCGACTCGCGCGCGCCCCCGGTGCTCGCCGACGAGGCACCCGCACCGCGCGCCTCCGCTCCACCCCCACGGGCTCCCGAGCCACCGCGTGCGCCTGCACCTCCGCCACCCACAGTGGGGTCGGTCGGTGGCGGGACCGTGCCAATGGTCACCGAGCCGCCACGCCCCCCTCCGGGCGCTCCGGGGCTCGAGCAGCTCGATTTCTCGAGCCTCCTCGACTCCGACAGCCTGTCCGGTGGCAAGGGCATCTTCGCCGCGGAGTCCAACCCGTTCACGGACCTCGGCCTCTCGACCGAGAGCGTGCCGGGGCGACACCTCGGCACCACCGGACCCATCTCCACGGAGGACTACGACAATCAAGGCGCCGCGCAGCCCGACAACGAGACGAGCACGTTCTTCATCGACGCCCCAACGGTTGGCAAGGCGGCCAGCGCTCCGTCGGCCGCCACCGCGCAGACCAACGCGTTCAAGCTGGAGATCAGCGGGCCGCTGTCGCTCGATCTCGGCGGGGATCCCGGTCCGGCCACGAAGTCGAACACGCAGACGATCAGGGCCTCGACGTCGGCGGTGCGCGCGACGACCAAGGCCGATCTGCCGCCCAGCGCCATCACGGATGCGCAGGCCGGCAGGAGGAGCACCACTCGGCGCGGGACCAGCAAGGGTGCGGTCGCCGCGGCGGGATTCTTGTTGGTCGTTCTGGGGGTCGGCGTCGCGGGCGAGGCGCTCAACCAAGGCTGGTTCTTCACGAACGCGTGGCTCGGAGACGACGAGAGCGCGACCCCTCCGCCCAAGTCGGGCGGTGCGGCGCCTGGGATCGCGACCGCACCCGGGGCGCCCGCCGCCGAGGCGCAGCGGCAGAAGCCGCTCGTGGCCGATACCCCCGCGGGCTACGACAAGGCCATCGCCGAGCTGCAGCTCCGCATCAAGGACACTGAGTCCTCGGGCGACACCGCGGCCGCCGGTCGCTTGAAGGACGAGCTGCTCTCGCTCCAGCACCGCTACCACTATCGGTGGCCCGGTCGCTTCGATCGGGACGCGAGCCGCAAGGAGGTCGTCGCCAAGCTGCTGCCCCCAGGTCAGGCTCCAAGCGTCGAGGCGCAGTTCTGGAGCCAGCTCGCTCAGACCTACGAGACCAAGGAGAAGCGGGACGACGCGCTGCGTCAGGCGGAGGTCCTCCTCGCCCAGCTGCCGCAGGGTGCCGTGCCTCCCGGCCGCGACCTGCTCTACAAGGCGGTGCTGTTCAAGGAGCAGGGCAAGGTCGACAACGCCCTGTCGTTGCTGGACCTTGCGCTCAAGGAGCGTGCCGAGGACGGCTGGGCGCTATTCGAGAAGGCGCAGATCCTGTTCAAGAAGGAGAAGCTCGACGACTCGGACGCGGCGCTCGCGGCCTTGCTACGCGTCTCGCCCGAGCACCGCGAGGGTCGCCTGCTCGCGGCACAGCTGGCCGTCGCGCGGAAGATGACGGAGTCTTATGCGCGGGCGCGCGAGCTCGCGGAGCAGTCGCACAAGGAGTCCGTCGACGCGGGCGATGCCTTCGGTGAGTACGAGTCCAACCTCGTCCGCGCCAACGTCTACGGCCTCCAGAACGATCTGGGCAAGCGGATGGAGGCGCTCGAAGGCGCCGCCAAGTTCGATCCCAACGACGAGACGCTCATGCTCGACCTGGCCGAGAACGACCTCCGCGCCGGTGATCCGGGCAAGGCCGCCACGCGGCTGAAGGCCTGCAAAGACGAGGTCTGCAAGTCGGTCGCGTTCTTCCGGCTGTTCATCAAGTCTCTCGTCATGTCGCACCAACTCCAGGACGCCGAGGCCATCGTCGCGCGCGCCGAGGGCAAGTACAACGACAACGTGGACCTCCTTTTCCTGTCTGGGACCGTGCTCGAGGCGCGCGGAAAGCTGCCATTGGCTGCGCGCAAATACGACGCCGTGAAGCAGAAGGACTCCATGTATCTCGAGGCTTATCTGCGATTGGCGGGCATCCACCGCCGCGAGAAGGAGTTCGACGAGGCCATCAAGGTCCTCGACGAGGCCAGCAAGGTCTTCGAGGGCACCGGAAGAGACTCCGAGGCGTCGATGCACCTGCTCCAGGAGCGCGGCGAGCTGCTGCTCAAGCAGGGGCGTCACGATCAGGCACGCGAGGTCTTCGGCAAGGTCGTCACCGCGCAGCCCAACAACGCCTCGGCGCGGCTCAAGCTCGCCAAGCTGCTCGTGGACCTGGGCTATCCGCAGAAGGCGCTCACGCACTTCGAGAAGCTCTACGAGCAGGGCAAGTCCGACGCGGACGTGACCATCGTCTACGCCGAGGCGCTCATCCGCAGCGGCAAGCCGGATCGGGCGATCGAGGAGTTGACGAGTCTGCTGGAGACCAACCCGAACAGCCTGCAGGGCCTGGTCAAGCTCGGCAACGCGTACGCGCAGAAGCAGCGCTACGACGACGCCAAGCAGGTGCTCGAGCGCGCGGTCGCCATCAACCCGAACTATGCGCCGGCCTACTTCTTCGCCGGGCTCGCGGAGCTGGGGCAGCAGCGCCAGAGGGCGGAGGACATCGAGCGCCGGCAGCGCAATGGCGAGGTCGTGCGAGACGAGGAGAAGCCGGACTTCACTCGCGCCATCAACGCGCTCACGACCGCCAAGGAGAAGGACCAGGACAACCTGGAGTATCGCGAGGTGCTGGCTCAAGCGCTCACGGAGAGCCGGACCGACCGCAACCTGCTCGCGGCGCTCGAGCAGTACGACTTCATTATCGGCGTCTACGAGAAGGCCTCCCGCCTCGGCCGCTCGCTCAAGCGCAATGCGGAGGTCTACTATCGTCGCGGGCTCATCGCGTCCAAGCTAGGTCGCCCGCAGTCCGAGGTGCTCAAGAGCTTCCAAGATGCGTTGGCCATCGACGGCGAGCGGGCGGACTTCATCGCGCGCTACGCCGAGGAGCTCTACCGGATGCAGTCGCGCAAGGTCGCGGGCGACAAGCTCGTGCTCGAGGCCAAGGCGTACTTCAACCTCGTGCTCCAGCATCACAACGCCAACCACGTGCGCGCCAACTTCTACATGGGGCGCATCCTGCTGCTCGAGTGGGACCGCCAGCGCGCCAAGAAGCCGGGAGACGAGCTGCACAAGCAGGCGCTCCAGCACTTCCAGCGCGTCGTCAGCAACAACGGAGCGGACGAGTTTCCCGAGGCCTTCAAAGAGATCGGCAACATCATGAAGGATCTGGGCACGCCACGCGTCGCCAAGGCGCAATACCGGAATTATCTGGACACCTATCGGCGCTCGATGCGTCGCGACCCGCCGGACGCCCGCTACATCCTCGACCTCATTCAGCAGCTCGAATAGGCACCGGAAGGCGCCGCGCGAGCGTGCCTCGGCCATCGGAGAGCGTCAGGCGCTCGACGGCGACGCCGAAGACGCGCGCGACGAGCTCGGGCGTCAGCGTGTCAGACGACGGGCCCGCGGCAACCACCGCGCCACGATCGAGCACGAGCGTCCGCTCGCAGACCGTGGCGGCCAGCGCCAGATCGTGCAGCACCATGGCCACGACGCGCCCGGGCTCAGCGACCCGATGGAGCTGTCGCACGATGAGCTCCTGATGGGCGAGGTCCAGGTTGGCGAGCGGCTCGTCGAGCAACAGCACCGGCGTGTCCTGTGCCAGACCGCGCGCGATGGCGACGCGCTGCTGCTCCCCCGCGCTCAGCGTGTCGTAGCGTCGCGCGGCCAGGTGGAGCGCGTCGGTGGCCTCGAGCGCCTGCCGCGCAAGCTCACGATCGCGCCCGCTCGTGACGCCGTAGAAACCGAGGTGCGGCGTGCGGCCGAGCTCGACGACCTCGAGGGCCGAGAACGGAAAGCGCAGCTCCAGGCGCTGCGGGACGAACGCGATGGTGCGGGCCCGCGCGCGTAGGGTGACCTGGCGCAGGTCCTGCCCTCCCAGGTCGACGCGTCCGGTGATGGCGAGCGGACGCGTCTCCATCATCGCGCGGAGCAAGGTCGTCTTGCCCGAGCCGTTGGGGCCGACGATCGCCGTGAGCGCTCCGGCCGGGAAGTGCGTCGAGAACGGGCCGAGCGTGAAGCCCCCGGGCCCCCCGGCGCGCGCGCTCAGCGCATCGAGGCGCAGGTCCGGCCGCATTCTACAGCGCCTCGTCGCGGGCGGTGCGCCGCAGCAGCCAAACGAAGACGGGCCCGCCGATGACTGCGGTGACCACGCCGACCGGGGTCTCGCCCGAGAAGACGGAGAACAGCACGCGGCTGACGGCGTCACACAGCACGAGGAAGACGGCGCCGAGGACCGCCGAGGCGGGCAGGAGGACGCGATGATCGGCGCCCAGCACGAGGCGCACGACGTGCGGGACGACCAGGCCGACGAAGCCGATGAGGCCGGAGACGCTGACTGCGGCGCCGACGACGACGGATGTCGTCACGAGGACCCACCGGCGGACGCGACGGGGATCGACACCCAAGGCGGCCGCGGCTTCGTCTCCGAGCGTCAAGACGTTGAGCGCCTGGCCAAGGGCCGAGAGCGCGAGCGCGCCCACGCCGACGAGCACCGCGGAGAGCCCGATCTCCAGATCCGTGACGCGCTCGACGTCCAGCGTCCCCATGAGCCAAAAGAGCAGCTCCTGCGCCTTCTCGGCCCGCACGGTCGTCTTCAAGAACATCACGACGGCGGAGGCGAAGAAGTTCATGACCACGCCGACGAGCAGCACGTCGACGGGTGAAGCGCCGCGCGGCGTGCCTGCGAGCACCATGACGAGCACCAGCGCGCCGAGGCCGCCGAGGAACGCCGCAATTGGGACGGTGGACACCATGAGGCCGCCGGGGAGGACGAGAGTCCCGAGGCCGACACAGATGACGATGGTGCCGCCGAGCGCTGCGCCACCGCTGGCGCCGAGCACGAAGGGATCGGCCAGCGGGTTCTTCATGAGCGCTTGAAACGCCGCGCCACTGACCGACAGCGCCGCGCCGACGATCGCGCCGAGCAGCACGCGCGGGAGGCGGTGTTCGACGAGGATGGTGCGCTCGACGCTGAGCGGATCGGAGAGCGCGCGGCCCAGGTCAAGGGGGCGGTGTCCCACGACCAGGCCAACGACGAACGCGAGGCCGAGCAAGCCGAGAATGGCGAGTGCTATCCCCAGCAGGCGACGCGGTTGGACGGCGAGGCTCACGGCGTGGGGCCCAGGAGCCGCACGAGGAGCTCGAGCGCGTCGGCGACGCGGGGTCCGGGGCGCAGCAGTCGGTCGTCGGGCACCGAGTGGATGCGGTGGTCACGCACCGCAGGGATCGCGGTCAGCGCGCGCCATCGATCGAGCTCGGCCCGTGCGAGGTCGGTCTCGCCGCCCATCGAGACGTCCAGGATCACCTCGGGCCGTCGCTCCAGCAGCACCTCGGCCGACCACTGCGGGTAGGGCCGATTGGCGTCTGCTGCGGCGTTCTGCCCGCCTGCAAGGGTCACGAGCTCGTCGAGCCAGGTCCCTGGACCGGCCACGATCAGAGGTCGGTGACCCACGACGACCAGCGTGCGTGGTCGACGCGCGCCGTGTGGGATACGTGCGGTGACTGAGGCGATGCGGCGGTCGAGGGCGGTCCGGAGCGTGCGCCCGACCTCGGGCCGGCCGAGCGCCTCGGCGACGACCTCGAGGCCGGTGCGTACGTCGTTCAGTCCATCCAGACGCAGCCACAGTACGCGCAGGCCCTCCGCTTCGAGGCGACGCACGATGGCCTCGGTGCCCGAGTTCGTCGCGACCAGGACCAGCTCCGGTCTGGCCGCCAAGATCGCCTCCACCGACGGGTCGAGGAAGCCGCCGATCTTGGGAAGCGCGCGCGCTTCGGCGGGGAAGTCACAGAAACGCGTCACGCCGACGAGACGATCACCGGCGCCGAGCGCGTAGACGAGCTCGGTCAGTGCGGGGGCCAGGCTCACGACACGGGACGGCGCCGGGAACTGGCCCAGAGCCGCGAGGTTGTGCGGTGCGCCCGGAGCGGTCGTCGCGTCCGACGGCGGCGCCGGCTTGCGGCACGACACCGCCATCGGGAGCAGCAACACGCCCCAACAGACCACCCGAGCTAGCATGCCGTGCCCCTTCACCGCGCGGCATGCTGCGCCGGAACACGCGTCGTGTCGACGGTCACGGGGCGAGCGTGACGAGCGTCTTTCCGGAAGTGAGGTCCACTTTGACGAGCTCGTGCGTGTTGAAGTTCACGACCCAGCCGACCGGTCCCGACGCGCCCTTGTCGACCGCGAGGGCCCACGGATTGGCGCCGGCCCCGCCCGCGAGCGTCACGGCCGCCTTGTTGAAGGTCTTGCCGACGACGTCGTAGGCGCCGATCGTGCCGTCCTTGCTCTGCGTGACGTAAAATACGCCATCCAGTGTGCTCACGCCGTTGCTGAAGCCGCCGATCTCGGCGACGCCGACGGTGACCGTGCCGGCCGTGAGGTCGAAGGTCGAGAGCGCGTTGCTGACCGCGCCTTTCGCGACGAGCAGGGTGCTGCTGACCCACGCGATACGGTCCACGAGCGCCGACGCCGGTGCGACCGCGTTCGAGAGCTTATACGGCGCCTTGGTGGCCACCGCGTCGACGGCGTCCGTGCTCGGGTCCACGACGTGCAGCAAGTCCGTATTTGGATCGACCACGTAAATCAGTCCGTTGGGTCCGACGGCGGGGACGGTCTGGTGGGGACCCGCGGTCTTGTCGATCCAGATCGGGTTCGTCGCGTCGTTCACCGCCATCTCCTTGGCGACGTCGATCTTGAAGAGGATGCCTCCCGTGAAGCTGCCGAGGTACAACATGCCCTTGACCAGGACCGCGATCGCCGGAGCGCCTACGGCGGGGTTCTTGGGGTCGTTGGCGATCTCGACCTTCTTGATGTTGGCGAGGTCGCCGCCGATGGGTCCGAACTCCACGGCGCCGGGACCGGTCGAGACGACGGCGCCCGCACCCACGTCGTAGGTCGTCGCACCCGACTCCACGAGATAGACGGTGTCTCCGTCGACGACGAAGCTCGCGGGGTTCTCGCGGGCCGTGGCGTAGCGGAAGACGACCTCTTCCTTCTTCGCGTCGACCACGGTGACGAAGCCCTGTCCGGCGACGAAGGACGCGTCGAGGTTGGCGTTGCCGACCAGAACGAGGCCCTGCTGCGCGAGGCTCGTGACGGCCGTCGGCGTGGCGAAGCAGCCCTTGGGGAGCTTGCCCTGAGCCGCGCACGGGTCGACCGGAGTGGCGGTATCGGCTCCGGTATCGGTCGTATCGGTGGCCGCGATGTCGTCGGGCGCAGCGTCCGTCCCAGCATCCGTGGTGGTGTCCGGCGTGATGAGAGGCACGTCCGCTCCCGTGTCCGGCGTCGCGAGGTCGGTGGGCGGCTTGGTATCCCCGGTGGTCCCGCCCGGGTCAGCGCCGCTCGGGCCCGGATCCGCGGTCCCAACCGCGTCACCCGAGGGCGTGTCCGTCGTCCCGATGGCGTCGCTCCCCGGCCCGGTCTTGGTGTCCTCGGACTTGGCGCAGCCCCAGACCGCGAGCGCGGCGATGAGGCACAGAGTGGATTTCGTCTTCATGCGGTGGATCTCCTGAGATGTTGTCTGTTCTGTTTCTGATTTCACTATAAACAGTTACTTGTATAGATTGAAGCGAATCGCCCCGAATAGCCGGGCTCCCGGGAGTGGTTGCTGGATCGAGTCGACGGCGTCGAGCACGTTGGTCAGGTTCGAGGCCTCGAGCGAGATCGCGAGGTGCGGGCCGATGCGCGCCTCCGCGCCGGCATGGACCAGAAAGCGCGCGGGAGTCATCAAGGCCTCGAAGCGATCGAGGGGCGCCCCATCCTGGCCCTCGAGCTCCAGCCAGACGGTGAACGCGTCACCCCAGCGCAGGGTCGTGCGCAGTCCGCCCGTGTGGCGCGGTCGTCCCGGCAGCCGGCGCTCGGAGTCGCGAAAGCGCGCGTTGGTGAACGTGTAGCGTCCTTCGAAGGTGACGAGCCCTACCGGGCCCAGCCCCACGCGCAGCTCGAGCCCCGACGAGCGCGCGCCCTGCGAGTCGTCCGCGCGCACGCTGAAGAGCGTGGTCGGGAGAAACAGGACGAGGTTCTCGATCCGCAGGTGAAACGCATCGACGGCGAGGCGCACGGCTCCGAAGGTGAGGCTCACGCCAGCGTCGAAGGACCAGGCGTCCTCGGGCCGCAGTGCCGCGTTTCCGCGCACGGCGCCAGTGTCGAAGTACAGCTCGTCGAACGACGGGAGCCGGTAGGCCCGCCCCGCTCCGGCGCGGACGGAGAGGCTCACGTTCTCCCATGCCGGCTCCCAGAGCACCGCCAAACGCGGCACGAGCGCGGTGTCCTGGCGACTCGACGCATCGACGCGCACGACGCCCTGCAGCGTCACGTCCGAGCCTCCGATGGCCCACTCATCGGCAAGGAGCGTGCTGCCGACGACGCGGGCGTGAGCGGCGTCGACTCCGCCGAGGCGGCTCGTGTGGGCGAGGTCGGCGACGAGTCCAAGCCGTGCGCGGACGGTGTGGCCGTGCGGCGCGTACCAGAGAGTCTCGAAGGCCGCGGTGAGCGAGTGCGAGCGGCCCACGACGTCGACTGCGGGCGGGACCGCCGGCTGCGGGTCGACGACACGCGACTGATGCGACGCCCACGCCAGCTCGCCGCGCAGCGACAGCCCGCGGACTCCGACGTCGCGCCCGAGGACGCTCGCCGTCGCGAAGGCCGAGAGCGTGTCGTGCTCGGCCGAGGTCGAGGGCTGCTGCTCCACGCCGGGGAGCTCGCGGAAGGCATACGAGAGGCCCGCCGTGCCACGGAGCCGCAGGTGTCCGAGATCGGCGCCGCCGCTGAGCATTCCGGCCTCGAGCCGCGTCGCGGCATGCTCGCGCGTGCGATCGCGGCCGTTGGTATCGACGAAGCTGAAGTCGTTGCGCGCCTGGCGATGGAGGAAGGTGCCCACGAGACCCGCGTGTCCCGAGCGCCAGCCGTAGCCTGCAGTGCCCCCGGCCTCGAACCAGCCGAGCGTTCCGCCACCGACGCGGGCCTCCGCCGTCGCTCCCGGAGCTGGGAATCGCGGGACGAGCCGAATGGCGCCACCGAGCGCGTCAGTCCCGAAGAGCGCGCCGCCGCCGCCGCGGTAGACCTCGACTCGGTCGAAGGCCGCCAGCGGAAGCAGCCCAAGGTCGACACCACCGCCCAGCGGTGGGTTGAGGCGAACGCCGTCGAGCACGACGAGCGCCTGCTGCGCGTCCGTCCCGCGCAGGCTGACGCTCTCGCGGCTGCCGATGCCGCCGTCGCGCTGGAGCACGACTCCGGGCGTGTGACGCACGAGGTCGCCCACGCTGCGGCCGGCACCCGACGCCGGAAGCGCCGATGGACGAAGCACGTCTCCCGCGGACGCCGGGTCGATCTCAGGGGCGGAGGGGCGCGTACCCTCCACGTCGACTACCGGGGCGTCGGGCGGATCCTCAGGCCGTGGCTCAGGCGGTGCGCCGAGCGCCAGCCACGTAATTGCTACGATGGATACCAAAAATCATGCGCCTCTTTCAGCCGAAGAGCGACATGCCTGCGTCGTGGACAGGTTTCCTGGCTTGCGAGTCTGAACGCGCCCGGTTCGATAACCGGAACAACGTCCACGCTCGAGCCCCACCTTCCCAGGCCGGTAGGCCCAGTGGCTGGCGAATGCCTTGGGGTCGAGCTGCTCGCTTACAGTGGCGGGACCGCTCGGGACTTGCACCCGATTCCCTTGTGGGACGGCTCCACGACAGGCCGGGTATAGTCTCGCGCGGGCGGCCGTGTCAATATCGACCGGCTGCGGGTGACCTTGGCGTCATCTCGTGCGGCGGGTCGGGCTGGCGGAGCGACGTGGCGATGGATCGAGTACGGTCGGAGGCGAGGTGGCTCGCGTGGGTGGTGCTGTGCGGTATCGCCGGATTCGGCGGCGCGTGCGCGGTCACCGAGACGGGGGCGCCCGCGCGTGAGCCGGTGTTGCCGGACATTCATGGGGCGATCGACCTCGGCGCACCGCAGAGCACGCCAGCGCCGGATGCCCTCGTGGTGCCCGGCCCGTGCGCCGGCCTGACCAATGGCAGCCCGTGCGACGATCAGGATCTGTGTACGGTCGGCGACCAGTGCAAGGGCGGCTTTTGTGTGCCCGGGGCACCGCTGACCTGCGACGCTTCGAAGAATGGCGCCTGCCGCACCGCCCGTTGCGAACCGGCCTCGGGCTGCGTCGAGGTCGTCGCCCCCGATGGCGCGAGCTGCCCCGCGCCCCCGTGCTACACCGGGGCCCAGTGCCTCGGCGGGGAGTGCCACGCGCTGGCCGACGCGAGGCTCGTCTGCCCGCCGCCAACCGATCCGTGCGCCGATACCGTCGAGTGCAGCCCGAAGACGGGCACGTGCGACGTGGTCCTCTACACGCTCGCGTGCCCCGCTGGCACGCTCTGTCGCTCCGGAAAGGCCGGACTCAGCTGCATTCCGGTGCACACGCGCTTGTGCCGGCCGTGCGTCGTCGCCTCCGAGTGCGCCGACCCGCACTTCCCCGAGGCGGACAACGTGTGCCTCTCGACCGGAGATCCCGGCTCCTACTGCGCCACGGACTGCACGACGACGGCCTGCCCCGCGGGCTTCGACTGCGTCACCGGGCGATGCCGTCCCGCCGCGGGAGCCAGCTGCTCCTGTCGCGCGACGTGGGCCGGCCTCGACCTGTCGACCAACTGCGCGACGACCAACGCGAGCGGATCGTGCCCGGGCGAACGCCGCTGCACGGTCGCGGGCCTCTCCGAGTGCGACGCGCGGACGCCGCTGCCGGAGACCTGCGACGATCAGGACAACGACTGCGACGGTGAGACGGACGAGGGCGGCGAGGCGCTGTGCGGCCCCTTGGGCGCGTGCTGCACGGGACCAGGACAGTGCGTCTCCATCTACGAGACGGCCTGCGCGAAGAAGGGCGGCAAGTTCCAAGGCCCCGGCGTCAAGTGCGCCGACGCCGCGTGCGGTGGAACGAATGGCGCCTGCTGCGCCGGCGGCGTCTGCCAGCACCTCGGGCAGGCCGCCTGCGACCTGGCCGGTGGGCTCTACTACGGCGATGGCCACACGTGTGCCGAGGTGAAGTGCGGCACGCCGCCGCCGCTCGGCGCCTGTTGCGGCAGCAGCGGGCTCTGCAACGAGATCTCGAGCAAGCTCTGCACCGAGTCCAAGGGCAAGTACTCCGGCGATGGGACGGGCTGCGGCATCGCGAGCTGCGAGCCTCTGGCGGCCTGCTGCCTCGCGGATACCCAGTGCCTCGACTCCTCCAAGGCCGACTGCCAGAAGAAGGGCGGCGTCCACAACCCGAATCAGCTACTCTGCAGCCTCGCGCAGTGCCTCCCCAGCCAAGGGTGGGGCGCCTGCTGCCTCCCCGGCGGCGGCTGCGCCGTGCTCGATCCAGGGACCTGCAGCGGAGCCGGGGGCCAGTTCCTCCTGGGCGAAGGCTGCTCAGGCCAGTGCAAGGTCGTCCCAGTCGGCGCGTGCTGCCTCCCTGGCGCGGAGTGCACCGAGACCCAGGAGGTCTCCTGCACCTCCGGCAACACCTGGCACGGCGCGGGGGTCACCTGCACCGAAACCTTGTGCATTCCCGCCGGACACGGCGCATGCTGCCTGGCGGGCGAGTGCTACGGCATCATGCCTGAGTCGAACTGCTTCATGTTCAAGGGCACCTTCAAGGGCGCAGGCAAGGGTTGCAGCGCCTGCAAGGGGACCTAGAGCCTCGAGGAGGAAGAGCGTGAGTTCTCAACAGCTCGGTTCATTCACACGACGGCGCGCACTGGGGCTCGGCCTCCTGACTCTTCTGACCGCCTGCGGTGGCGAGGTCGAGCGCGGCGCGGACCTGGCGATTGGACTCGCACCGGCGCAGGTGAGCTTTCCCAGCATCGCCGTCGGCGCTGAAGACTCCGTCAAGGTCACTCTGACCCACACCGGACGCTCGGGCACGCTCCGGCTCACGACGCCGGTCATGTCGACGTCGAGCAGCGACTTCGCCGTAGGTCCCCTCGGGCGCACGGCGCTGGAGCCCGGGGAGTCGACCACGTTCACCATCACGTATCACCCCAGTGACACGGTCTATGATCAGGGAGTCGTCTACATCGGGCACAACATCTTGGAGAAGGGCCCCATCACGGTCCCGGTCCGCACCGGCGCCCAGACACCGCTCTTGTCCACCGTGCCCGCCTACCTCGACTTCGGAGAGCTGGCCGGCGGCGAGACCCAGAAGCTTGCGGTCGTCGCCTCGAACGTCGGTACGGCTCCGCTCGTCATCGAGAAGGTCGGCTTCGACATCATCGGCGGAGCCGCCTTCACGGTCGTCGATCTGCCGTCGCTTCCCGCCACGTTGATGCCAGGCAAGGACCTGACGCTCAACGTGCGCTTTGCCCCGTCGGCCGTGGGAAGCGACCGCGTCCATCAGGCCAACCTGCGCTTCATCACGACGAGCGCGGAGTCCAGCAACCGCGTCGTGCCCGTTCGCGGCGTCGAGCGGCACCCGCGTCTCGTCGTCACGCCCGCGCAGGTCGACTTCGGCTGGGTACCGGTCGGTGGCACCGCGCTCGCGGACGTCACCCTGCGCAACGCGGCCGCCGATGCGCTCACGGTCGAGTCCGTCGCCTTGACCGGCGCGCACGCCAAGCTCACGGCGATTGGCCTCCCACCTGGGCCGGTCGTACTCGCACCGCAAGAGACGCGGACGGTGACGCTGCGCTTCTCACCCGTCGAGGCGCTCGAGGTCGACACCGCGCTCGGCACGCTCGACGTCAAGGCCAAGGACTGGGTCGTCACGGCGCGCTCGGTGCCCGTCCGAGGCAAGGCCGCTCAGCCGGCCGTGCGCCTGGATCCGCCCGAGCTCGTGGACTTCGGCATCGTCGGCATCGGCTACACGCACGAGCGTACCGTCTTGGTCCTCAACGACGGCCCCGTGCCGCTTACCGTGCTCGGTGTCACGCTTACCGCCGACACGGCCAAGGGGTTTCTCATCGACTCCGGCCCCATCGTGCCGGTCACGCTGGCGCCCAAGGGCGGACGCACCGAGGTCCGACTGACGTATACCAACGTCGGTGACCCCGACGGGCAGGGCGTCGGGACGCTGTCAGTCAAGACCGACGACCCGGTGAAGCCGGTCGCGACCGTGTCCCTCCTCGGACGCAACACCGCCGCGGGCCGGTGCATCCCGCACTATGAGCCGCCCAGCCTGTACTTCGGGCTGGTCGGTCCGGGCAACCACGCCACCGAGACCATCACGCTCGTCAACGAGGGCTCGCTGCCGTGCACCTGGGCGGCCATGAGCTTCGTCGCGTGCGCTTCCCCGTCGGGTCTGTGCCAGCCGTCGGGCGCCAGCAGCGTCTTCTCGGTCGCGCCCGACGGACCGCCCCCGGGGCGCCACGTCTTCTTCGGCGAACGCCTCGACATCCCCATCGTGTACACGCCCTCGGGCACCTCCGGCGAGGACGCGGCGTTGGCTGTCGCGGCCCTCGTCGACGGATATCCGCCCGCGGCCATCATCCAGCACGTCACGCCCGAAGGCGGCCTGCCTCCGACACTGCGCGGCGCGGTCGGCAACTCGGGCGTCCACGTGCAGCCGACGGCCATCGACTTCGGGCTCGCGCCCGTCGGCTGCGGCACCGAGAGTGCCCCGGTCGGAGTCACGCGCTTGGGGCCGCTCAAGCTCGATCTCGCCACGGTCGACTTCAGCGGGTGCGCCGGCCAGTTCGTCTGGAAGGGTCTGCCGACGCTGCCGGCGCCGCTCTACGAGGACGCTGCAGCGGCGATCTTGTTCAATGTCCAGTTTCTGCCTACGTCCGCAGGTGCCAAGAGCTGCATCGTCGCGTTCAAGGCAAACACCACCGAGGCTGGTGTCGCGACCTTGGCGCTGTCGGGCGTCGCGACCGCAGAGAAGGAGCGCACGGAGTATTTCCAGCAGAAGCCGGAGTATTTTGCGGACATCGTATTCGTGGTGGACAACTCGGGCTCGATGGGTGACGAGCAGAACCTGCTGGCGACCGGGTTCGCAGGCTTCCTCGACCAGGCCAAGACCTGGAACGTCCAGTACCGCATCGCCGTGGTCACGACCGACATCGACAAGGGCAAAGGGCGCTTCGTGGGCCCGCCGCAGTACGTCACGAACGCCGATCCCACGCCGTTCGTCACCACGGTCAAGGTCGGCACGAAGGGCAGCGGAGACGAGCAGGGGCTGCGCGCCGCGTGGCTCGCCTTCCAGCCCGACGTGATGGCGCAGTCCACAGTCACGTGCAATCCGGGCGATACGTGCGCGCCCGAGAACGGGACCTTCTGCGTCGGCGGCACGTGCGGTGGGCCGAACCACGCCTTCGTCCGGGAGGACGCGACGCTGGTCGTGATCTGGCTGTCCGACGAACAAGACCACAGTCCGGGCGCGGTCGACGACTACGTCGCGTTCCTCAAGGGCGTCAAGCCGAACGGCGCCGTGCGGGGATACGCGATCGTCGGCGATGCTCCGACCGACGCGGCACCCCTGGGCGGGTGCGGTGGGTGGAAGCCGGGCGGCGGCGGCAAAGGGTCGGGGGCGGAGGCCGGCACGCGCTACAGCGAGGCGGCCAAGGCGCTCGGCGGGTTCTCCGCGAGTATCTGCTCGTTCGGGAAGACGGACGGTACGCAGCCTTCGCTCCTCGACGAGATCGGCAAGGACGCATTCAAGCCCGTGGACACGTTCGAGCTCAAAGGCCTGCCGGACCCGAAGACGCTGGTCCTCAAGGTCAACGGCACGGCCTGCGCGGACGGCTGGACCTACGACGCGGCCAAGAACGCGGTCGTCTTCACCTCGAGCGCGACGTGCTTCCCCGGAGCCTCCAGTGTCATCGAGGTCACCTACTCACCGCTGTGCTACACGCTGGAGTAGGCCGGTTGCCTCGCCGTCGCCGGTCGTGTAGACACCGGGCGTGACCACGCAGCGAGCCGATCAGCGAGAAGTGCGCGTCGCAGCAGCCGACGGGACCGACCTGTGCGCCTACGACGTCGACGGTCCGGGTGAGCCGTTCTGCCTCGCCAACGGGCTCGGCGGCAACCTCGACGCCTGGCGCCACGTCGTGGACCACTTTCGGCCGCAGCACCGCATCATCTCGTGGGACTACCGTGGGCTCTATGGGTCGGGCAAGCCGGTTCCACCTCAGCGCGTCGCGATCACCGATCAGGTCGACGACATGCTCCGCGTCATGGACGCGCTGGGCGTCGAGCGGCCGGTCGTCTTCGGCTGGTCGATGGGCGTGCAGGTCGCGCTCGAGCTCTATCGCCGCGCGCCCGACCGCTGCCGTGCCCTCGTGCTCGTCGGTGGCGCCGCGGGCGTCCCGCTCGACACGGCCTTCGGCGCCCTCAGCGGGCGGCTCGGCATCCAGAGCCTCGGCGGTTTCCTCCGGCCGCTCTTGAGCCAACTGCACGCGCTCGAGCCGTGGTTTGGCCCCGTTCAGGCCCGTTTGGCGGTCCTCGCGCCGTTTGCCGCGTGGCTCAAGCACACTGGCCTCTTCAGCCCACAGGTCGACGAGGCGCTCCTACGGGAGCTGGCGGGCGGCTTCCTTCGCCTTGATTACGATGTCTATCTCGCGACCATGAAGGCGCTCGCGGAGCACGACGCGCGCGACATGCTCGAGACGATCGCCGTGCCGACGCTCGTCATCGTGGGCGACCGAGACGTCATGACGCCTCCCGCGGTCTCCGAGTCCATGGCCTCGACCATCCCGGGGGCGGAGCTGCTCACCGTGCGCGGCGGGACGCACTACCTGCCCATCGAGTACCCGGAGCTGCTCAATCTCCGGGTCGCCAAGTTTCTGCGCCAGCGCGTGTTCGTCGGGTGATGGCGGCCGCGTCGCCGATTCGCGCGCCTCGCTTCGCCGACGACGGCTGGTACCCGGCCTCGGCGGAGCGCCTGGCCACCACGACGGCGCGCCTGCTCGGACCGCGCGCCAGTCTTTCCACACAGGTCACCGCCGCCGTGACGCCCCACGCAGGCTGGCGCTACTCCGGCGCCGTCGCGGGCGCGACCTTTGGCGGCATCGTCATCCCCGACCGCGTCGTCGTCGTCGGACCCAATCACCGCGGCCTCGGCGCGCGGCGCGCGATCGACGACGCCGAGGCCTGGGCCATGCCCGGAGGTGCTGTCGCCATCGATGCCGTCGCGGCCGACGATCTCGTCGCGGCGAGCAGCGGTTGGCTCGTCCGTGACGGCCTGGCGCACCGCTTCGAGCACGCGATTGAGCTCGCGGTACCGTTTCTTCAGGCGTGCAACCCGCAGGTCCAGCTCGTCCCCCTGTCGGTCTCCGGGCTCGACCTCGCGGGCTGCGTGCGGCTGGGCGAGCTCCTCGCCGACCGGCTGCGCGCCTGGCCCGGGCGCACGCTGCTGGTGGCCTCGAGCGACATGAATCACTTCGAGTCCGCCGCCGTCGGCAACGCCAAGGACCGCGCAGCCATCGAGCGCATGCTGGCGTGCGACGCGCGCGGCTTGTTCGACGTCGTCGCCCAGCGCGACATCTCGATGTGCGGAGTGCTCGCGACCACGGCGGTCATGACCGCCGCCGCACGGATCGGCGCGGCGCGCGCGACGCTCGTGCGCTACCAGGACAGCGGCGACGTCTCTGGCGACAAGAGCTCGGTCGTCGGCTACGCCGGACTCCGCTTCGACTGCGCGCCACCATCACTTCTGGAGAGCACCTCATGAGCACCACCCCCCCCATCGAGGGTCAACCCGCGTCGTTCGAGGCCATCCTGTCGGCTCTGGAGAGCGAGGTGCAGCGTCTGGAGCGTGGCGACCTGCCGCTCGAGGACGCGCTCAAGGCCTTCGAGAACGGCATGGCCTTGGCCCGCTCCGGAGGAGAGCTCCTGGGTGCCGCCGAGAAGAAGGTCGAGCTGCTGCTGTCCGTCAAAGACGGTCAGGCCGAGACGCGGCCGTTCGATCCCGAGAGCGCGTGAGCCCAAGGGTCGATCTGCTCCTGGTCGAACTCGGCCTGGCGCCCAGCCGCGAGCGGGCGCAGGCGCTGGTCCTCGCCGGGCAGGTGTACGTCGGCGAGACGCGCATCAACAAGCCGAGCGATCGGCTTCCGGCACATCGGACTCCGGAGGAGCTGGTCGTGCGCGTGACCGAGGCGCAAGGCTTCGCGAGTCGGGGCGCCCTCAAGCTCGCGCCCGCACTCGACGCCTTCGCCGTCGACCCTACGGGTCGCACGTGTCTCGATGTCGGCGCCTCCACGGGAGGCGTCACCGACGTCCTGCTGCGCCGTGGCGCCGCGCGTGTCTACGCCGTCGACGTCGGCTACGGTCAGCTGCTGTGGTCGCTCCAGAGCGATCCCCGCGTCGTCGTCCTCGACCGGACCAACGTGCGCGACCTCGGGGCGACGCACGTTCCGGAGCCGGTCAGCCTGACCGTCATCGACGTGAGCTTCATCAGCCTGACGCTCGTCTTGGCGCCGGTCGTCGCTCGCTGCGCGCCACGCGCAGAGATCCTGGCCATGGTCAAACCGCAGTTCGAGGTCGGCCGTGGCAACGTCGGCAAGGGCGGCGTCGTGCGCGATGAGGGCGCGCGCCGCGCGGCCATCGCGGGCGTCGTGCGCTGCGGGACCGAGCTTGGCCTCACGCACCTCGGCACGCGAGACAACGAGGTCACGGGCCCCAAAGGCAACCGTGAGGCGTTCGTGCACCTCCGCGTCGACGGCGTGGCTTGAGCTGCGTGTTCTGAGCTGCCGGTTCGGCCGTCCCGGTTCGGAGCTACCAGATCTGCGGCCGGTCTTCGGCCGGGCGCACCATCGCATCGCCGGGCTGACATCCGAAGGCGCCGTGGAACTCGGGTAGGTTGGCGAGCGGACCGTTGACGCGGTACTTCGCTGGAGCGTGCGGATCGGTCGCGACCCGGTTGCGCAGCTCCGGCTCACGCACGTTGCCGTGCCACGCCTGCGCGTAGGCGAGAAAGAAGCGCTGCGCCGGGCGAAGCCCATCGATCGGCTCGGCCTTGCCGCCCCGCGCCAGCGCCCGCTCCAACGCGGCGTAGGCGATCTTCAGCCCGCCGAGGTCGGCGATGTTCTCGCCCAAGGTGAGCTTGCCATTGAGCCGGAGCCCCGGCAGAGCCTCATAGGCGTCGAACTGCGCGACGACCTTGGCCGCGCGCGCATCGAAGGCCGCCGCGTCCTCCGGAGTCCACCAATCGGTGAGGTTGCCGTGGGCGTCATATCGGCGTCCCTCGTCGTCATAGCCGTGCGTGAGCTCGTGACCGATGACCATGCCGATCGCGCCGTAGTTCACCGCGTCATCGGCGTCCTGATAGAAGAACGGGGGCTGAAGAATGCCCGCGGGGAAGACGATCTCGTTGAGCGTGGGGTTGTAGTACGCGTTGACCGTGGGCGGTGACATACCCCACTCGGTGCGGTCCACCGGCCCGCCCAGCTTCTTGAGCGTGCGCTGTAGGTCAAACCGGCGCGCGGCGCGCACGTTCGCCAAGAACGTCTTCCGAGACACGGCGAGGCCGCTGTAATCGCGCCACTGGTCGGGGTAGCCAATCTTGACCATGATCGTGTCGAGCTTCTGCTTGGCCTTGGCCTTGGTCGCCGCGCTCATCCAGGGCAGGGCGTCGATGCGCTCGCCCAAGGCGGCGCGGAGGTCGGCGACGAGCGTCAACATGCGCCGCTTGGCCGCCGGCGGAAACGCGCGCTCGACGTAGAGGCGACCCAACGCCTCACCCAGGGCGCGGTCAGTCGCCTCGAGCACGCGCCGCCAGCGCGGCTGCATCACCTGCGCGCCAGTCAGCGTCTTGCCGTAGAACTCGAACGCCGCCTCGGCGAACCGCTTGGGGAGCATGGCCGTATTCGACTGGAGCGCCGTCCACCGGAGGTAGAGCGCCCACGTCGCCAGCGGCAGCTCAGAGACCGCCTTGGCCACCGCCTCCAGGTAAGCGGGCTGCCGCACATTCAGCGGGGTCGCCGGCGGGACGCCCAGCGTCTTGAAGTAGACGTCCCACGGGAACCCCGGAGCCCGAGCCATGAGCGCCTCGAGCGTGAGCTTGTTGTAGACCTTGTCCGGGTCCCGCTGCTCGACCAGCGTCATCTGCGCGCGGGCGAGTCGCTCCTCGAGCGCGTAGATGCTCGCCGCCTCCGTCTTCGCCTGGGCCTCCGGCGAGCCGGCGAGCACCAGCAGCCGCTCGATGTGAGCACGGTAGGCGCCTTGGAGCGCGACGGACTTGGCATCGGTTCGCGTGTAGTAGTCGCGGTCTGGCAGGCCGAGCCCCGCCTGCTGAAGGTGGACGATGTACTTGGTCGCGTCCTTGTCATCGAGATCCACGTACGCACGAAACGCACCCACCGCGCCCACGGCTCGCCACTCCGCCAGCGCGCGCGCCAGCTCCGCGGGCGAACGGATGGACGCGAAGGCCGCCTCATCCTCTCGGAGCGGGGTCGTGCCGAGCTTCTCGACCTGCGCTTCGTCCATCCCCGCCGCGTAGAAGTCGCCAACGAGGCGCTCGGGCGTCCCGGCGGCATGCTTTCCGCGTGCAGCGCCTTCGGCGAGCTCCTTGAGGATTCCCTGGTTGCGCTGCGCGACCTCTTCGAAGGCCCGGAAGATGGCGAACTCCGGCGGGATGGGGTGGCGATCCTGCCATCCGCCCGTCGCGTGGCGGTAAAAGTCAGCGCACGGACCGACCTTCGCGTCGAAGTCCGCGCGATCGATGGCCGGTGGCGCAGCATGGGACACGCTCGCGACCAGCGCCGCGGGAACGACACACAGGAAACGTAGGGCGCGGTGGGTCATGGGCTCCTCCTGGCGCTGGCGTGTAACGCTCGCCGCGAGCGAGGTCAAACACCCGGCGAATTCTTCGGGGTCTACTTCGTCCATGCCCCGTGGAGCGCTTGACGTGCGGCTCCAAGCTGGAAAACAATCGCTCGTCCCATGTCGCTGTCGCCGTTTTCTTGGAGTAACGATCCTGAAGGCGGCGGCGAACGTACGGAGCGCGAGGCAGGTCGACTGCTCCCAGTCTTTTCTTCGTGGTACGGACCGGTCGTCGGGCGTACCGCGATGGACGACGTCCTCGAGCGCGCGGCCGCTCGAGAAGGCGCATCATCAGCCGCATGATAGGAGCTCCAAATGAATCGTCGAGACTTCAGCAAGGTGGTGGCTGCCGCGGCGGCCGGTGTTCTCGCGGGTGTGACCGCGCTGTCGGGCACGGCCAAGGCCGCCACGAACGTGGACCTGAGCGTGCAGGGCTGCAAGGGCGAAGGTGGCTGCGACGCCAAGAAGGGCGACAAGGACCACAAGTGCAAGGGCAAGGACAAGAAGTGCAAGGGCAAGGACAAGGGGTGCAAGGGCAAGGAGAAGGACCACAAGTGCAAGGGCGACGACAAGAAGTGCAAGGGCGACGACAAGAAGGACAGCAAGTAGCCTGACCCTGCACGGCGGCGGGTGCGGCTAGCGAACGCTGGCGCCCCGCCGCGCCTTCCTCGCCTTCCTGGAGGTCACGTGATTCCCAATCGCTGGGGGCTTCCGGACCTGGGCTACGGCCTGGGCCTTCGCAAGGAGCACTACCCGGACATCCTTGATCACTGGCCCGCAGTCGACTGGTTCGAGGTCATCACCGAGAACTTCCTCGACACGGGTGGGCGGCCCATGTGGGTGCTCGACCAGGTCGCAGAGCGCTACCCCATCGTGCTGCACGGCGTATCGCTCAACATCGGGAGCACCGCCCCTATCGACTTCGAGTACCTCAGGAAAGTCAAAGCGTTGGCAGCGCGCGTCAAGGCCGTTTGGCTCGGCGACCACATCTGCTGGACCGGCGTGGGTGGCGTCGAGGGCCACGACCTCTACCCGCTGCCGTACAACCCGACCACGCTCAGGCACCTCGTCGAGCGCATCCGGATCGTGCAAGACGTGCTCGAGCGCCCCCTCGTCATGGAGAACCCGTCGACCTACGCGACCTTTGCGGCCTCGACCATCCCCGAGGCCGAGTTCATCGCCGAGCTGGCCGAGCGCTCCGACTGCGCGCTCCTGCTCGATGTGAACAACGTCTACGTCTGTTCCCGAAACCACGACTTCGACGCCCGTACGTGGCTCCCGCCGATCCCGTTGGATCGCGTGGTGCAAGTCCACCTCGCGGGTCACACCGACCGTGACACCCACTGCATCGACACCCACGACGACTACGTCGTTCCGGCCGTGTGGGACCTCTACGCGGAGCTCATGCGCTGCGCGGGGCCGCGCTCCACGCTCGTCGAATGGGACGACGAGATCCCGTCCTTCGAGACCGTCCATGCCGAGGTGCTCAAGGCGCGCCAGTTTCGGGGCGACGAGGCCACGCCCTCGGTCGAGCACGCGCATGGCTGAGGCCGACTTCGACCTCGACCGCTTCGAGCGGTGGATGATGGACGTCGTGCGGCATCCGGAAGGCGTGCCGGCCGGCTTGCGCGCCTCCCGTGCGTGGCTCGACGTGCCACCGGAGGCGCTCGGCGACGTCGTCTTGCCGTCTCGGGCGCTGTCTGCGACGGAGCGGCTGAGCATCTACGCCAACATGTACGCGTGGCGCCTGCTGGACTACCTGTCCGACGACCTGGAGGCCACGAAGGCCGTGCTTGGCGAGGACGCGTTCCATGCCGTGGCGACGGACTTTCTCGACGCCTACCCGCCGCGCCACTATCGGCTCATGGGCCTCGCGGCCGCGTTTCCCGACTTCCTGGAGCGGCGCGCGCTTCCGTCGCCGGCGACCGCGGCGTTTGCGTCGGACCTGGCTCGGCTCGAGGTGCTCGTCGAGGAGGTCTTTCACGCCCCGGAGCGGCCGGCGATCGGTGTTGACGCCGTTGCGGCGATCCCGCCCGAGCGCTTTGGCGACGTGCGCCTCACGCTCATCCCGGCGCACCGGCTCCTGGTCACCCGGTCTCCGGTCAACCCGACGTATCAGGCCGTGGTCGTCGACGAAGAGCCCGCGCCGCCACAGCCCGAGCCCGAGCCGTCGTATCTGCTGCTCTGGCGCAGCGACTACACGACCTGGCGGGCGCCGCTCTCGGCCGAGCAGTTCGCGCTCCTCTCGGCGCTGGTCGAGGGCCTGACGGTCGAGCAGGCCCTCGAGCGGTGCGCAGACGCGGGGGTTGACCTGGACGTCATCGCCGCCAACGTCGGCGAGTGGTTTCAGGACTGGACGGCCGACGGCCTCTTCTGCGACGTGCGACTGGACTAGAACGCGCTAGATGTCCGACGGCGCCGCGGCAAAGCGCGTGCGCGTCTGGAACAGCGACAGGAGCGCCATGTAGAGGAAGCCGAACTGGAAGAGCACCATGAACGGCAAGCCGACCCACGCGCCGTACTCGATGGCGAGATAGACCGCGTACGTGAACCACAGGCCCAGGCTGAGCTCCAGGAACGGCAGCCAGTCCTTCTTGCGGTGGTACTGCGTGTGCTTGTGCCACGCGATGTCACCCTTGTCTGTGACGGCGTACTTGGGCGTGCGCGCAAAGCCGGACTGATGCCCGAAGAGCGCCTCGATGGCAGCCTTGGCGTTGTTGATGCAGAGCCCGATGCCGATGGACAGCACGACCGGCAGGTACTTGAGCCGCTCCCAGCGCGAGACGCCGGCCTCGCGTTGGCAGACGTAGTAGAAGTATGCCATCGAGATCGAGGCCAGCAGGAAGGCGGGCAAGTCGATGTACATGAGCGCCGGGACGCGCAGGCCATGCCGGACCACGATGCTGACCGGCAGGATGAGGCACAGCACCACCATGAGCAGGTAGGCGAGGTTGTTGGTGAGGTGGAACGTGGCCTCCGCCTTGACCGACCACGGGAGCGAACTCTTCAGGATGCGCGGCAAGAGCTTCTTGGCGGTCTGGATGCTGCCCTTGGCCCACCGATGCTGTTGGCTCTTGAAGCTGTTCATCTCGACGGGCACCTCCGCCGGCGAGAGCACGTCGGGCAGGAAGACGAACTTCCAGCCCGAGAGCTGCGCGCGGTAGGAGAGGTCGAGGTCCTCCGTGAGCGTGTCGTGCTGCCAGCCGCCCGCGTCCACGATGGTCGCGCGGCGCCAGATCCCCGCGGTCCCGTTGAAGTTGAAGAAGCGCCCCGAGCGGTTGCGCGCGGTGTGCTCGATGATGAAGTGTCCGTCGAGCAGCACCGACTGGGCGCGTGTGAGCAGGCTGAAGTCGCGGTTGAGGTGGTCCCAGCGGACCTGGACCATGCCGATCTTCTCGTTGGTGAAGAAGTGGATGGTCCGCTCGAGGAACTCGCCCTGCGGTACGAAGTCCGCGTCGAAGACCGCGACGAACTCGCCCGAGGCGACCTTCAGGCCCTCCTCCAGCGCGCCCGCCTTGAAGCCGTCTCGATTGGTGCGGTGCAGGTAGTGGATGTCGTACCCTTGCGCGCGCCACTTCTCGACCGCGGCGCGGGCGATGTGGACCGTGTCGTCGATCGAGTCGTCCAGCACCTGGATCTCGAGCTTGTCCTTGGGGTAGCGAATCTGACAGGTGGCGTCGATGAGGCGCTCGACGACGTACATCTCATTGAACGTGGGCAGCTGAATCGTGACCCGCGGCAGGTCCGCGAACTGCCGGTCCGGCACCGGCACGTCCTTCTTGTGGCGATAGTAGAGGTACGCCAGCCAATACCGGTGGAACCCGTAGATCGACAGGAAGACGAGGAGGACCCCATAGGTCCCCAACACGAAGATTTCGAAACCGGAGAGGTGCCCGTCCACTATGTCCCTATGATCCTTTGCCCGGTCAAAAAGGCGGCTGACTATATACCTGGCTTTTCAGGCAAGTCAACAAAAAGACTTATAATGGTTTCAATGGTTTGGCGCGATCTTTCGCGGCTTCGCGGGTGGCACGGCCGGCTCGGTCGCGCGCGGCGAAAACGGTTGACGTGGCCGCATCCGTGGCTAAGATGCCACGCCCCGAGGACTGCGCTTGGTTCGCGAGCGTCCCGGGATGGAGCGTAGCCGATGTCCATTGAAATCGAAGGCATGCTGAGCGCCGCGGGGATGCGCTTCGGTCTGGTCGTGAGTCGCTTCAATGGCTTCCTCACCGAGCCGCTGCTCCAAGGCGCGCTCGACGCCATTCGGCGACACGGTGGCGACGTCGAGGGCGCGCGGATCGTTCGCGTCCCGGGTGCCTTCGAGCTCCCCTTGGCGGTGAAGGTGCTGGCGGAGTCGGGCGCCGTCGACGCCGTCGTGGCGCTGGGCGCGGTCATTCGCGGCGCCACGCCGCACTTCGACTACGTGGCGGGCGAGGCGGCGAAGGGCGTCGCTCAGATCGCGCTGGCGACGGGCGTGCCTGTCGGCTTTGGCGTGCTCACGACCGACTCCATCGAGCAGGCCATCGAGCGGGCCGGCACCAAGGCAGGCAACAAGGGGGCCGAGGCGGCCGTATCGGTCATCGAGATGGTCGACGTGCTGCGCCGGCTCCGGGCCTTGGGCGCTCAGCGCTAGCATGGGCAATCGACGCAAGGCTCGGGAGTGCGCGCTTCAGCTCCTCTACGACCTCGAGTTCAACGTCCAGAACGAGGGCTTGGACACCGATCGCGCGTTCGGCGAATACTGGACGTCGTTTCCAGACGAGACCTCCCAGAGCGATGAGGTCCACGAGTTCGCCGAACGCCTCGTCCGCGGCGTGCGTGAGAAGGAAGACGAGATCGACCTGCTCATCCAATCGGCCTCGACGAACTGGAAGCTCGAGCGCATGGCCGTCGTCGATCGCAACATCCTGCGCATGGCCACCTACGAGCTGAAGTACATGAGCGACATCCCGCGCAAGGTGAGCCTCAACGAGGCCATCGAGATCGCCAAGCGCTACGGCAGCGAGGACTCGAGCTCGTTCATCAACGGGATCCTGGACAAGATCGCCTCGCTGGCGACGCCGGACGGCGGCTGAGGCGCACGCAAGGCCATGCTGTTCAAGGTCGTCACGCCCACGCTGCCGCGCCTCGATGAGGTGACCTACGATACGCTCGTGCTGTCGCACTTCGCCGACGAGAGGCCGCTGCGCGGTGTCGGCGGGCTCGTCGACTGGCGCCTCAACGGGACGTTCTCTCGGCTCATGCTCGATGGTCGCCTCACCGGCGCGTGGGGCGAGCAGCTGCTCTACCCGCAGGCGCTACGGCTGCCGTTTCGCAAGATCGTCGTCTTTGGGCTTGGCGATCGCGACAAGTACGGCAGCACCCGGTTCAAGGAGGTCGCCAGCCGGATGCTGCGCACCCTCATGCGCCTCGAGTGCACGTCGTTTGCGACGGCCTTGCCTGGGAGATCGTCGCTCAAGCTGGTCCCGCGCCAGCTCATCGACCTGTGGCTCGGCGAGTTCCAGAAGGCCATCGTCGCCACACGCTACGCAGACCTGGCGGTCGAGATCGGCTTCTTGGAGCCGCAGGACGTCCAGGGCGAGATCTCCGAGTCGCTGACCGCCTTTGCGCGCCAGCACGCCCAACGCGGCTAGCCCGCCTAGGGCGCGCACGACCAGTCGAGCGACCACAGGACGTTGCGGCCGTGCGCGGAGGCGTCGGAGCCGCCGAAGGTCAAGGCCATCCCCATTGCGGAGTCGTAGAGCGTCGCGGTGCCTGCGAGCGCGTTCGGAAGCGCAAAAAACGGCTGCGGTTGGGCCGACTTGGCGACCAGGTCGACCAACCAGAACTGCGCGGGCGGGCCCGCGACTCCCACGAGAAGCCGGCCACTCGCGGGCTCGTAGGCGGTGACGGGTCGGCGTGTCGCCAGCGCGGGAATCGTCACGACAGTCTCGTAGACGCGCTCGTCCAATGAAAGCGTCGCGATCGCCCCGCCGCTGCCCTCGCCTCCGACAAGGATGAGGCGTGGTCCCGTGGAATCGTGTATGGCGACTCCTCCGCGCCTCGGGACCGGCGCGCCGCTCGTGAGCGTGAGCTTCTCGACGGCCCCCGCCGTGCTGAGCGACCACGTGTCGAGCCGCGGAGTGTCGTCGGCTCCGACGCCGCCGTGGACGATCACGCGTGCAGAGATGGGATCCCAGGCGCTGGCGTGCTCGACGAGCGCGACCGAGGTCTCCACGGTCGTCCAGGTCGACCCCTGGAGCCAATGCAGCGTCGAGGTTGGCGGCGCACCCGCCGCGGTTCGGCCACCATGGACCAGGACGCGGTCGCCAGCGGCGTCGAAGGCGAGCGCCGGATCGAGGCGCGCGGGCCCAGCGCTGGAGACCAGCCCGAAGCCGCCTCCGGTCGTCGCGTCGCGAACCCACGCGTCGCCGAGCGGCACGGGCGCGCTCAGGTCCCGTCGCACTCCGCCGTAGACCCAGAGCCGGGCAGCCCAGGAGCCTGCGATCAGCGCCTCCAGGCGAGGCGTCACCAAGGCACTCGCGAGCGGCACGAAGCTCGGTGTCGTGCCCTCGGAGAGCCACCAGGCGTCGGAGAGCGCGTCCGTCTGACTGGCGCCGCCGAGCAGGAGCACGCCGGCGTCGGTGCGGACGAGGCCGGGAGAGCGACGGGCCGCGGGCGAGCCGGGAGGGAGTGGCAGCGGCTCCCAGGTGAGCGCGGACGGATCGAAGCGCCAGAGGTCGCCGAGCACCTGGCCCTTGCCGTCGACGCCGCCGAACATCCAGACCCCGGTCTTGCCGCTCACCATGCGATGCTCGCTGCGCGGGGGAGGGGACAACGGCTGCGCGTGGGGCGTCCAACCCGAGGCGCCGAGCGCGAGGAGCCACGTGTCCCCGAGCGTCGTGCCATCCACCCCGGAGCGACCGCCGAACACGACGATGCGTGCGGGGCTGCTCCCCTCCGCCGGGACGAATGCAGCTGCCGGTGCGTGGCGCCAACCGGGCCCTTGCGGCAGCGACGGTAGCCACTGGCCGCTCGCGAGATCCAGCGCGGCGACCGCGGAGCCCGGACCCGAGCCCGTGCCGCCGATGACCCACATCCACCGATTGGTGGGATCGAAGACGGCCGCGTGATCGCTCCGAGGTGCGACCTTGCCCAGCGTGGGCATGGGCGTCCAGGTCCACTCGCCGACCGTCAAGGTGACGATCTCCGCGGTCGGGCTGGGTGGCTCCCCATTCGGGGCCGCCGTTCCGCCAAAGAGCACGAGGCGCTCGCCTGGGGGATCGGCGATGAGCGTCGCGCCACCGCGCACCGGGGTGACCTTGCCGCCCTTGGCGTCCCAGGTGCCTGAGTCGGTCCGCAGCTGCCACGTGTCTCCAAGCAACGCGGGCTGGTCGAGCGGGCCCTCCAGCGTGCGTCCGCCGGTCACGATGACGGTCCCGCTCGCCGGATCGTAGGCTGCGACGGTCTCGAGCCGCGGCGGCGGCGAGCCGGCGGAGACGAGGTTCCAAGCCTTCGTCGGCTTCTTCGGGAGCCCCTCATCGATGAGTTGGTCGCAGTCGTTGTCCTTGCCGTCGCAGGTCGTCTCGGTCCCGGGCTCGTAGCCGCTGACCGCGGAGCGATCGCACGTCAGCACGCCATCGGTGCACGCTTTTGGGACCCCGCCTGCGTTCTGACAGACGCCGGGCCCGAGGCACGCCGCGACGTCGAGCAGCACCTCGGTGGACTCGTCGGTCAGGCCGTCGCAGTCATCGTCCTGGCCGTTGCAGGTCTCCTTGACCGCCTGGCTTCCTGGAGCGTCCGCGTTGGTCGAGCAGGTGGCGACTCCGGTCGTCGCGCAGACCACGGTGCCCTTGCCGCAGGCGCCGACGCCATCGCACGGCGCCCCGAGCGCGAGCCCCGACCACTGGAGCTCCTCGTCCGAGGTCCCGTCGCAGTCGTCGTCCTGGCCATTGCACGACTCGTCGCCGGCAAGCTGCGCGGTCGAGCACAGCGCGCCCTTGCCGTCGAGAGAGCACACGACGTGGCCGCCTGCGCAGACGCCGGTCCCACACGGGGTCCCGACCCCGTTCGCGGTGCCCGCCAGTGGATCGAAGTACGACGCGCTCTCGTCAGTTGCGCCATCGCAGTCGTTGTCCTTTCCGTCGCACCGGGTCTCGCTGACCGCCTCGTAGTCTCCGTTGGGTGCCGCGACGCACGTCCAGGCGCCGTCCTTGCAGGCCGCGACCAGGACGCCGGCCGAGGCGCAGACACCGGCCGTTGGACAAGTGCCCGCCACGGGAGCAATGGGCGGGTCGTCCACGGTCCCGTCACAGTCGTCGTCCTCCCCGTTGCACAGCTCGTCTGGAAGCGGACTCAGCGGGCTCGAGCACGTCGCTGACAGCAACGTGTCCGCGCAGAGGACCTTCCCGCCCTGGCAGCGCCCGACGCCGCAGGAAGCGCCGATCGCGTAAAGGGTTCCTGCGGCGTCGGTGAACGTGAAGTCCTCGTCGGTCTGCCCGTCGCAGTCGTCGTCGAGCTGGTTGCACAGCTCCGGTACGCCGACGTAGGCGCTTCCCGCGGGGTCCGCCGAGCAGACCGGTATGTCCGAGGTGCCCTTCCCGCACTCGACGCGTCCGACGCCGCACACGCCGGCGCTCGTACACGGGGCGCCTAGCGCTTGCCCCGCGGAGTCCATTCCGAGGCGGAGGTCTTCGTCCGTGTCACCGTCACAGTCGTCGTCGAGGCCGTTGCAGCGCTCGGGGCTCGCGGCGCTGTGGCTGCCTCCGGGCGCGGTCGAGCACTGCGTTGTGCCCAGGCTCGCGTCGCATTCGACGTGCCCGAGGCCACAGACGCCGTCCGCCTGACAGGCTTCACCAAGCGACAGCCCGCGCCAAGCGAGCGCCTCATCGGTCAGCCCGTCGCAGTCGTTGTCGAGCCCATCGCAGCGCGTCTCGGTGCCGGCCTCGTAGCGGCTGTCCGAGACGAGGCACGCCACATGGCCCAAGACGCACGTCGCCGTCGTCGTCGTGGCGCAGACCCCGAGAGTCGAGCAGCCGCGCTGCGCCAGGTGCGCCGCAAGGGTCGCCTTGCCGTCGGAGGGGTCGTGCTCATCGGGCAGGCAGCCTCCGCCGCTGGACGCGATGCCCGACTCGAGCGCGTCGATGTTGCCGTCGCCGTCCGTATCGAGGGGGAGGTCCCCCGCGCCCACCTCCAGGCCGTCCGGTCGGCCGTCGCGGTCCGAGTCGGGATCGAGCGGATTGGTCCCCAGACGCAGCTCGCGCGCGATGGAGAGACCGTCCCCGTCGACATCGGAGTCGGACGCTGTGCAGCGACCCATGAAGCAGAGCGCGCTCTCGCACGTCTCGTCGGTCGCGCAGCTCGCACCAACGCCCGAGGGCGCCTTGCTGCATCCCGCGGCCGCCCAGAGCGCGATCGACACCGCCGCCCTCAGGAACGGAGGCACGCCTCGATGGGTCGCGCGGTGCTTGACGGAAGGTGCCACGCGCCGATTCTGCCGGCTGCGCCCAACTCCGCGCAACCACGGCGCTCGACGCCGCGCGCGTTTCCGCGACCGCAGAGGTTCGAGCGGTCGCGTTCTTGACGTGCTGCCATTGGGGTCCAACATTCTGAGGGTGCCAGCGGCCGAAGGGTTCGTCCGGACCCGTCGGTAACCGGTTGGCCGGCACCGACGAACACGCGATGTGGGACTTTGCCGGTCGGTGAATCCGTTGAACCGGCGACAGGAGTGAGCACATGATTCACGAGCAAGACCGAATGTCGGCGATGATGGGCGAAATCCTGGGCGATCGGCTCGTCAAGCTCACGGTCGTCGCCTATGACGCGCACGAGGACTTCTCCCGAGAAGAGACCCGCCTCACCTGCCGCGTCAAGGACAAGACCAGCGGCGAGGAGTTTGCGATCGAGGGCAAGGGCGTCGGGCTCATCGACGCGTTCTTCCACGGCGTCCTCGCGCGGATGTCGCAGGAGTACCCGTCGCTTCAAACGATTGCCATTGATAAGTTCATGGTGACCGGCAAGATCGGCGGTGGCCGCGCCCAAAATCGCACGGACGCGCCCGCCGAGGTCGTCCTCGGAATCCGCAACTCGCAGGGCTCCCACTTCGAGTTCACCGCCGAGTCACGCTCGGTGACGCGCTCCGGGCTCGAGGCCACCCTTCGGGCATGCGAGTACTTCGTCAACAGCGAGCGCGCCTTCATCGAAGTCTACCGGGCGCTCAAAGCCAGCCGCGAGCAGAACCGTCAAGATCTCGTCTCGCGGTACACGAGCCTGATGGCGCAGCTTGTGAAAAATACGTCGTACAGCGAGACGATTGAACAGATCCGCGCCGATCTCGACCGGAGCCACTGAGCCCGCGTCGGTTTCCCTTGGCGGGCGCCTCGCCCCGTCCTACTCTTTCGCCCCTCCGGTTGCGCGCAGTGCGCCCGGCGAGTGGTCCACCGGTTGAAAGGAGCCCGACCATGTCCCTTGCGGCCACAAAGCCCTGTGACGTCGGCGGCCAGGCCGTCCTCGAAGGCGTGATGATGCGCTCACCACGCTGCCTGGCCATCGCGGTGCGCAAGCCCTCCGGGGAGATCGTGGTCAAGGAGGACGTCTGGGTCTCCATCTGGGAGAAGCTGCGGTTCCTGCGGTGGCCGTTCCTGCGCGGCGGCGTCGTCCTCTTCGAGTCCATGCACAACGGCATCAAGGCGCTGTCGTTCTCGGCCCGCCACGCGGGGCTCGAGGACGAGGGCGTCAAGCCCGACGCGACGGCACCCGCCACGCCCGAAAAGGAGCCCACCTCGCTGGCCATCACGCTCACGATCGTGACCTCGCTGGCCTTCGGCCTGGGCTTGTTCGTCGCGCTGCCCCACTTCCTCACCTGGCTTTTCGGCAAGGCGACTGGGAGTCTGGCCCTCCAGGGTGGAACGGCAGTCGCCTTTCATCTCGTTGACGGTGTTATCAAGATGGCGATCTTCATCGGCTACCTCTGGGGCATCAGCCGGATGAAGGAGATCCACCGCGTCTTCCAGTACCATGGCGCGGAGCACAAGAGCATCTACACCTATGAGAAGGGCCTGGCCCTTACCGTGGACAACGCGCGCGCTCAGACGCGGCTCCACCCCCGCTGTGGGACGAGCTTCCTGCTCATCGTCTTGATGACCTCCATCCTCGTCTTCTCCATGGTCACGCCCTTCCTGCCGCTGTTCTCGGAGACCAAGTGGCTCAACCACCTGGCGTTGGTCTTCGTGAAGATCCCGCTCATGTTCCCGATCGCCGGGCTGGCGTACGAGGCCACGAAGCTGTCGGCGCGTCGGCCCAACCACCCGCTCGTGCGCGCATTCGTCTGGCCGGGGCTCATGCTCCAGAAGATCACGACGCAAGAGCCCGATGACTCGCAGCTCGAGGTCGCGCTCGCGGCGCTCAAGATGACGCTGTGGCGGGAGGAGGTGGGCACGGACACGCATCGCCGCGACGCCGATGACGTCCAGACCTTCCCGAGCTATGACGCGCTGGCTTCGGCTTTCAGCGCTTAGCGTCTCTGCGGGGGACGACCCCCGCACCCCCGATGGGGGGGGACGACCCCCGCCCCCCCGATGGCGGGGG
>SXGT01088804.1_pt1 | contig 35665 bp, 55 predicted proteins | sample 3176221 | NCBI WGS metagenome assembly SXGT01 (sample SAMN11356862, study PRJNA531348) | freshwater metagenome | isolation source: freshwater sample F1-120 | place: China: Fuxian Lake, Yuxi | collected 2017-12-25 | reverse complement strand
GGTGCCGGCGCCGGCGCCGGTCGGGGAGACGGCGAACCCGGTGTGTGCGGTCATGATGCTCCTACCAGTAGGTCGCGGTCGTGGTGGCCGTGAGGTACGCGGGGGTGTTGGCGCCCAGGGACGCGAACAGGAACTCGGCGGACTGGCCGCGGGGGACGACCGGCCAGCGGGTGACGACGACGTCGCTGGTGCGGTCGGAGGTGAAGTCCAGGACCGCGCGGCCAGTGGCGGTGTCGATGTGCAGGACGGACCCGGCGGGGACCTGGCCGCGGAACTCGATGCGGGTGTCGCTGTCGAGCTCGGTGATCGCGAACCCTTCCTCGGGCGTGGGGCCGAGGATCGCGAACTCGATGGACGACGGCGCGGTGCCCTCGTTGGCGACCTGCAGCACGCCGGTGGACCCCTGGTCGCCGAAGTCGAGGACGCCGCCGAGGGTGGTCGCGAGAGGGAACACGAGGCCGGAGTCCTCGGGCGGGGTGCCGAACGGGGTACCGCCGGAGGAGGTGGCGCCGTACTTGAACGGCGACGGGGCCAGCAGGCCGAGCTGGTAGCGGGCGGTGGGGCCGCCGTTCCACTCGACGTCGGGCTCGTTGAGCAGCTGCACCTGAGTCCAGCGGGAGCCGAGAGTCCGGTCGACGAACTCGAGGCGACCGAACCCGCCGTCGGCCAGGAGGGCGTTGAGGCGGTCGATCGCGGGGGCGATGAACGCACGGTCGGTGGCCTCCAGGCGGCCGGTGATGGTGTAGACCTTCCCGCGGCGTCGGCCCGGCTGGGCGAACTGGCCGTGCCCGGTGCGCTGGGTCTGGTCGACGTCGACGCCAGCGCCGGAGTGCCAGCCGGTGATCTTCGTGAAGCGCCACCGTAGGTCCGGGTCGGACTCGTCGTTGAGCTCGAGGTCGTCGACGACGACGCGGGTGGGCCGGTCAGCCATTCGAGGATCCCGTCGAGTCGAGGGCGAACGCGAGGCGGTCGGCGGAGAAGTCGCCGACCTCCTTCTCGTCCATGCCGGGGGCGGGGTGGACGTGCTGTACGACTGCGGGGCCGCCGATGCCGCCGGCGGTGCCGCCGAGGCCGGGGGCGCCGAACGGGTTGACGTCGGACGCGGCCATGTCGACCTTCGGGGTGACGAGGGACGCCATCATTCCCTCCATCGCGGACTGGACCAGGGGGCTGCCGGAGGTGATGCCGTCGGCGACGCCGGCCGGGATCCAGAACCCGACCTCGTCGCGCATGACGGTCGAGGGGCTGTTGATGCCGAGGACGCTCTTGAGCCAGCCGGGGATGATCCGGCCGACGCCCTGGAGCTTGTCGCGGACCCAGTCGAACCCGGCTTCGATGCCGTCGCGCAGGCCGCGCATGATGTCGCGGCCGACCTCGGAGAGCAGCGATCCGGCGTCGCTGAACAGGCCGGTGATGCGGCCCGGGATGCTCTTCACGTACTCGATGACGGCGCTGGCGCCCTTGGAGACGGTGCTCTTGATCGTGTCCCAGTGCTTGATGATGAGGCCGGGGAGGGTCCAGTTCAGGAAGAACCCGACGAGCAGGCCGGGGACCTTCTTCACCTGGGCCACGACCCAGTCCCACGCGGCCTTGGTGAACGCCTTGACCTTGTCCCAGTTCATGACGACGGCGGCGACGACGGCGATGAGAGCCGCGATGGCCCAGCCGATCGGGCCCCTCGCGATGAGCCAGGCGGCGGCCATCCGCGCGGCGCCGGCGAGGGCCTGCACGCTGGCCCAGATCCAGCGGGACCCGACGAGGGTGAGGGACACGACGTGGAGGGCGGCGCCGGTCGCGGCGGCGATGCCCGAGGTGATCCAGGCGGCGACGTTCGCGACGGCGGCGATGGTGGCCTGCACGCCCCACGCGATGATCGCGGGCAGCAGGAGGGTCAGGATGACGCCGGCGATGACCGTGAAGAGGGTCTGGTTCGCGGCGATGTAGTCGAAGGTCGCGGTGCCCGCGATGAGCAGTGCGTCGAGGGCGCCGGCGACGGCCGCGAGGGCCGGGTCGAAGCCGTCGGCCATGGAGGCGGTGAGGTCGTTGACGATCGGCAGGGCCCAGTTCCCGAGCCGCCCGAACGCGGCCTCGGCGCGGCGCTTGAGCTCGGTGAGGGACGTCGCGGCGTTGTCGTTCAGGGTCGCGCCCATGCGGTCCGCGGCTCCGGCGAACCCCTCCATCGCGTCCGACCCGCCGGTGAGGGACTGCAGGAACGCAGGGATCTCGGTCGCGTTCAGGTCCTCCAGCGGGGTCCCGAAGAGCGCGATCGCGGTGTTCGCGCGGGTCGCGGGGTCCTCGATCCCGAGGAGCCCGTCGATGATCTGCTGGGTCGCGGCTCCCGCCGTCTCCCCGCCGGCGAGGATCTTGTTCGCCATCGTCTCGGCGTCGAGCCCGATCGTCTCGTAGGCGCCCTTCGACGCCTCGGACATGTCGGTCGCCCGGATCGTGAACTCCTTGATGGCGTCGCCGGCCTTGTCGATGCCGTACATGCCCTTCTCGGAGCCCTCGACCAGGACCGCGAACGCCTCCTCACCGGTGTACCCGAGGGTCGCGAAGAACTGGCCGTACTCGTCGACGGCGTCCAGGAGGTCCTCGCGCAGGGCCGCGGGGACCCGCTGCGACCCGGCGACGAGCAGGTCGAACGCCTCGTCGGCGTTGGCGACCAGCCCGGAGGAGATCATCTGCCCCGCGACCTGCGCGGACCGGGTGACGTCGACCTCGAACGCGGTGGCGAAGTCCAGCGCCTTCGCGGTGACCCGGGACAGGTCGGCGTCGCTGGCGGAGGTCATGCCCTCGATCGACGTCATGACGGCGCCGACGGCGGTGTTGACGTCCTCCAGACTCTCGCCGTAGGCGTCGGCGTACAGCGAGCCGGCGACGCCGCCGATCCGCTCGGACTCGGCGGTCGAGAGCCCGAGCTGAGCGGAGAGCTTGTCGTTGGCCGCCTCGACGTTCATGCCCTGCGCGATGGAGACGCCGAACGCGCCCGCGACGGCGAGGCCGGCGGCGCCCGCGATGACGACGCCGCGGCCGCCGAACCCTTCGAGGGCGTCGGCGGCACGGTCCAGGGTGCCCTGGAATGGACGGTCGTCGAGGCCGATGGTGCCGTACAGCTCACCGAGGTCCAGCGCCATCGACGGTCCTCCTCATGCCTTGGGTGGGTTCAGCAGACGGCCGACGCGGGTGGAGGGGACCGGGGTCCCGTCGAGGAGGTAGACGGGGGTGCGGGACAGGAGCCCGCCGATCCGGCGCTTGAGCCAGATCCACGACCGCTGCTGGCGGAGGTCCGGGTCGCCGAGGTCGATGCCGTAGACCTCGTGCAGGTCGGCCTCGATGAGGTGCCAGGCGTCGAGGACCCGCAGCCAGCGGAGGTCGGGGCCTACGACTTCTTCCGCGGCTTCGAACCGGTGGAGGCCCGTGGGGCCGACTTCGCCCCACGCTTCCTGTCCGCCGGCTTCTTCCGTGCTTTTGGGACGACGCCCCCGGCGTTCCAGAACTTCTCGGCGGCCTCGAGGCTGTCGACGGCCCAGATCGTCGCGGTGCGGAGCGCGAGCTTGATGGCCTCGTAGTCGACGCCGTCGGCGACCATCTCGTCGTACGCCGGGCCAAGGACGGTCCGGGCGTGGACCTTCTCGGCGACATCGTCGAGCTGCAGGGCTTCGAGCTCGGCCTCGGTGGGCTCGCGGTGGCCCTTGCCGGTCGCGAGGATCGCGACCTTCGCGATGTTCTCGAGCGTGATGCCGACCTCGGCCGACACGGGCGGGATCGTGTAGACCTTCCCGCGGATGGGCAGCGCCATGCCGGCGCCGATGATCTCGGATGCGTCCTTGAACGCCATGGTTCCTCCTGGCTGGGTGTGGTCCTGGCTGGGGCGGTGGTGGAGCTGCGGGGCGCGCACCCAGCCAGGGAAGGCGCGCCCCGCAGCCGATCAGGCGGCGTCGGGGTGGACGATCGAGTCGCGCTTGCCGTGGCCGGTGAGCTTGACCGAGACGGTGTCCGTGGCGGTGCCGTTGCCGCCGTCGGGCTCCCAGGTGACGCCGACGTAGCCCTGGTACGCCTCCTCGCGGGGGCCGCCCGGGGTCATCTCGTAGACGCGGATCTCGACCTCGTTCCCGACGCCGGTCTCGCCGGCGGCGAGGCGCAGGACCTCCTGGCCGGGGTCGTAGGCGGTGACGTCGGCTCGGGTGACGCCGCGGCGCACCTTGCCCTCGATGCCCCAGCCGAGGCCGGTCACGGTCTCGTTGGCCCAGCCCTCGCCGTCGAAGTCGGTGGCGTCCTGGGTGGTGGGGGCCTGCAGGAGCTTCTGCTCGGTGAAGCCGTTGACGGCGGTCCACGTCGGCGTCTCGGCGCTGCCGGTGTTGACGTCGACGTAGTACTTCCGGACGAGGGTGTCGGCCCCGAGGGGCGTCTTGGTCGATGCGGGCATGTCTGCTCCTCAGGGTCAGGCGTTCGGGGTCTGGCTGGGGTCGGGGTCGACGACGCTGACGGGCGTGTCGAAGTCGCCGCTCGTGGGCGGGTTCTCGAGGTGCTCGCGCAGGCGCGCGCGCTTCTCGTCGGCCGTCCCGGTCTTCGGCAGGTCGGCCTCGTCGAGGGCGTTGTCGAGGGCCTGGCCCTTGAGCTCGCCGCCCTCGGTGGGCGTGGTGTGCGGGGTGTAGCCGCGGGAGGTGAGGAACCGCTCGGTCGCCTCGGAGCTGGAGTGGCGGATCTGGCCGGTCTCGGGGTGGCGGAAGTAGCGCTTCACGGGGTCTCCTCGGGGATCTGGTGCTGGTGCATCTGCGGGACGTGGAGGTCGGCGTGGAAGTTCTGGATGATCGACCAGCGGCCGTTCTGGTCCTGCCCGCCGCTGACGTGCGAGCGGCGGCCGATCTGCACGACGTGCAGGCCGGTCGGGAGGGTCCACGCCCAGCGGCCGTGGAGGACCAGGAAGATGGCGTCGGCGAGCTCGCGGCCGGGCCGTGAGTCGTCGCGCGCGGCCGCGCGGCTGCGGACCTGCAGGCCGGTGACGTTGGCGCCCTCGACCGGGTCGTCGGTGAGCGTGTACGCCGAGAGCGCGATCGCGGTCCCGGGGGACTCGGGAAGCGCGTCGAGGGTGATCGCGACGTCGTCGTCCGCGTACGCGGTCTCGGGCTTCCAGACGCCGATGCCGGCGGTGTCGAGCTCGCGGGCGATGCCGGTGAGGAGGTCGAGGTCGTAGGCCATCGCGGGTCTCCTCGTCAGGTGCCGAGCTCGCCGCGGATGCTGCGGGCGATGAGGTCGGCGTTCGTGTCGGCCTCGGACGCGAACGCGGACTCGAGGTACTTCGCCTGTCGGCCGGCATCGTGCTTGAGGCCCAGGTCTTCGTGCTGGCGGACGGCGTAGGGGGTGTCGAAGGACACCGCGCCGGTCAGGGCGCCCTCGTCGACGGACGCGGACCCCGAGCGTTCGAGGGTGCCCTCCTCGATCGGGACGCGGGAGCGGGCGACGCCGAGGGTGTGCTCGGTCGCGAGGACCAGCCCGCGGGCGGCGCCGGCGCGCTGGGCGGTGCCGACGCGGCGGAGCTGGAGCCGCATCGAGGTCGCGGACCAGGTCACGTGAGGGTCACCTCGAGGTGCTGCCAGACGCCGAATTGGCCGCCGTCGGAGCGGTCCGCGACCGAGATGACGGACGCGGTGCGCCCGGTCGGCAGGGTCACGAGGGACTCGGGCTCGAAGATGTGGAGGTGCTGGCGGAGGGTGTACAGCGTCGCCTCGGACACGACCTCGTTCCCGTCGGCCGCGCGGACGAGCTTGCGGCGCTCGTCGACGACGCAGCGGATGGGGACGGGGTCGGCGTGGACGGGGCCGTAGGCGCCGTTCCCGGTGCGGGTGGCGGCCTCGACGACGTGGACGAGGTAGGCCTCGGGCAGCTCAGCCACGGATCGACACCACGAGCCGCAGGCCGGCGCCCTCGAGGATGCCGGGGACCTCGGGTGCGACTTCGGCGCCGGAGCGGGTCCGGCCGGCCGGGGTGCGGGTCGCGCCGGTGAAGGAGATCGAGCCGATCGTGGCGGACTGGACGACGGGCACGCCGCCGGCGCCGGTGGTGTCTCCGTTGGCGCGCAGCCAGTCGACCTGGGCGCTGGTGGCGTCGCGCAGGGCGGCGGCCACGTCGGGGTCGGTGGGCAGGTCGTCGGCGTCGACGTCGTAGAGCGCGCCGAACAGGACCTCGTCGACGATGCGGGAGGCCCGGGCGAGGAGCCGGTCCGGCGGGGCAAAGGTCGAGTCGTCGACGTACTGGTGGTACTCGGCCACGGTGGCGTACACGGGCGCTGCAACCATCGACGTCTCCTCGTGGTCGTGGGTGGAACGGCGCTGGCCCGGACCCCACCGCGGTAGTCCGGGCCAGCGCACGTCAGGAGGACGGCGCGGTGCCGTCGTCGGCGCCGGACTCGTCCGCCGCCTGCTGGCCGTCAGCGCCCGTGGGCGTCTGCTGGCCGTCGTCACCGCCGTCGGCCGGCTCCTGGGAGGCGGGGTCGGCGGCGGCCTTCTCGGCTGCCTCGATCCGCTCCAGGTACTCGGCCTTCTTCGTGGCCCCGGCCAGGTCGACCGCGTGCGCCTTCGCGTACTCGGCGATCTGGTTGTTGGTCCACTTCTCGGTCGGCTTGCCCTCCGGCGCCCCGGATGCGTCGGCCGAGGCCTTCGCGTCCGCCTGGTGGCGGTTCCGGTGCCGGTTCAGCAGCATCCCCATCGCGATCAGGCCGACGCGAGGGTGATGTCGACGACGCCGTCGTCGGCGAGGCGCTTCACCGCGTAGTGCTGGTTCGTGGCCACGACGGTGGTGCGGGCCAGGATGTCGCGGTCCTGCTCCACGATCGGCCGACGCTTGTACATCAGGCCGAGGCTGTTCTGCTTGAGGAGCAGCGCCTTGTTGGCCGCGAGCCGGTTCGTGAGGAAGACCCGGAGGCCGTTCTTCGTGCCGAGCAGGCCGCCGTTGACGAGCGTGTTCCCCTGGGCGGTCTGCGCCGCCTGGATGAACTTGTCGTCGTTCATCATGACCTCGGCGCCCGCCGAGTTCACGTAGAGCCCGGCGAACTGCGACGGATCGAAGTCGTCGCCGAACAGCAGGCCGGCCTTGACGACGTTGGCCCAGTTGAGCCCGCCCGTGGCCGTCAGCGTCTTCGGCGCCGAGTTGGTCGCGGTCGTGCCGTCGGCGTAGGTGATGCCGCCGGTCACCACGGCGGTCGCGGCGGTGATGAGGTCGCGGTCGACCTTGCGGGCGGACAGGATGCCGAACTGGCGGATGGCCTCGTCCTGGACGTTGCCGATGCCGGTCAGCTTCGCCTTGTCCGTCCACTCGACGGCCTTGCCGGCCTCCTTGATGGTGGCCTGGGAGTTGCTCTGCGTGAGCTTCTCGGGGACGAGGGCCTCGTCCTCGTCGACGTCCTCCATCTCGTCGAGGAGCATCCACTTCGGGAAGTTGACGGTCTCGCCGGGCTTGCCGGTGAGCTCGTCGTCGACGAGGACCGCGGGGGAGCCGGCGACGATCGCCTTCCCCACGAACTGCTCCTGCGCCAGATCGGCCCAGACCTCGGGGATGTACAGGTCGGTGGAAAGGGTGACTGCCATGATGTGCGCCTCCTACGGCGGGATGGCTACGCGCGGCCGGACAGCCGGGCGTAGAGGTTGGGGTCGCGGCGGGCGAGCTCGTTGCGCTCGGCGCCGGTCATCTTCTGGAACTTCTCCTGCGTGATGGCGCCCTCGCCGGTCCCGCCGTTGAGCTCTGCGCCGCTCTTGCCGGCCGCCTGGGCCGCCTTGAGCTTGGGGTTCTGCTCGGCCGCCGCCTGGGCGGCCTTCTTCACGTCCTCGGCGAACGTCTTCGCCGCCGGGTCGAGGTCTGCGAGCGCGCGCTCGAAGGCGCGCGAGTCCGTCACCGCGCCGGCGTCGATGCCGAGGTCGGTGGCGTTGCGCCAGACGACGAGCTCGGCGCGGGCTTCGCGCAGCTCGGTCGTCATGCGGTCGGTGGTCTGCTTCTGCTCGGTGAGGTCCTTGGTGAGCTTCTCGACCGAGGGGGGCTTGTCGCCCTCGACGAGGCCGAGGAGCTGCCCGAGCTCCTGCGCGAGTGCGCTGCGGGCCTGCTCGGCGGCCTGCTTGGTGGCGTCGTTCTTCGAGGTGCGGGACTTCGCTGCCTCGTCGCGCGCCTGGCGGATCTCCTTCTGGGCCCAGTCGGGGAGCTGGTCGACGGAGCCGGCCGTGGCCTCGGTGGCCGCGGCGGGGGCCTCCGTCGTGGTCGCCTCGGTGGTCGCGGCGCCGTCTTCGGAGGTGGCGGTGGTGGTCTCGGTGCTGGTGGTGGTCATGTGAGCCTCCTGGACTCATCTCGTGGGTCCTGCCGCCTGGGCAGGCTGAGAACCCCGACGCCCACCTGGGGCACGGGGTTGATCGTGGGGGTCGAGCTACAGGGCGCCGAGGCGCTCGCGGTGCGGCTGCCGCTTCGCCGACGTCGACGCGACGTGGTCACGGATCTGCGCCTGGTAGTACCGGATCTTCGCCCGCGCCTGCTCACGCGCGGCGTCGTCCAGCGCCACCACCTCGCGGCGCTTCCACTTCCGCACCGCCCGCTCACGCGACCGCAGGTACTCCCGGGCGTACTGCCCCTCCTGGTCGGCCGAGTGGACCGGACGCTTCGACACGCCCGGGATGAACAGGCTCACCGAATGCCGGCACGACGGGTGGAACAGCCCCTCGCGTCGAGCCTGGTCGAGCGTGCCCTTCACGCGCACGCCCGTCTGCGGGAGCCCCGTGAGCGAGAGGACCTGGCCCTCCCACGGTCGGCAGAGGTCGCACTCCTGCGGCGCGTCGGAGACCATCACGAGGTCGTGGCCGTTCGCCAGTAGCCGCTCGACGTGGCCCTGGGTCGCGGCGTTCATGGTCGCGGCCCGCATCGACATCTCGACGTAGGACTCCATCGCCCACGACCGGCCGGCCCGGTCGATGAACCCGGTGATCCCGCGGTCCGCGAACCCGTTCAGCGCGGACTGCGCGGCCTGCAGCCGGGTCTGGGTGCCGAGGAGGACCTGCGGCGCCGTCCGGGCGAGGACCTGGCGGAACACGTCGTCGGTGGCCCGCAGGATCCGCTGGTCCGCGAGCTGCACGTTCGCCAGCGCCTCGGCGACGAGCGCCTCGACGGCGGGCAGCCCCGGCGGTAGCGCGGGGGTGACGGCGCGCTCGACGAGCGCCTGCACGTCAGCCTGCGCGACCGCGGCGCCCCGGTTGTAGGCCTTCACGATCGCGGCCGCGACCTCCTCGGAGGTGCGTCCCGTGAGGTCGGCGACCTGCCGGACGACCTGGGCCTGGAGCAGCTGCATCTGCAGGAGCTTCCGCTCGGCCCAGTCGGGGGCGTCGGCGTCGGCCGCGATGGCCTTGGCGATGCGCTCCAGGAGGATGCGCTCGGCGTCCTGGTAGAGCCCGACGATGGGTGTCGGCCAGGCCTCTATCGTGAACGACGGGGACAGCGGCATGACGAGACGCTACTCGCCGTCGGCGGGCGGCGTCACCTCGTCGTCCACCGGCTGCTCGTCGCCGCTCTGCCCGGGGAAGTCGAGCGCGGGCACGCTGAGCGACGTCTCCTGCTGGATGCGCCCGACCTCTTCGCCGACAGCGGTGTCGTCCCAGTCGGGGTGGACCATCCGGACGCGGGTCTCGATCGACGCCGCCTGAGCCGCGTGCAGCGTCGTCGCGGTCTGCGCGAGCTCGAGCGGGGTCGGCTGCACCGACGGCGGGAACTCGACCGTGATCGTCTCCGCGGGGCCCGGCCCCCTGAACACCGCGGCGTCGATCTCGAGCAGGGCGCGCAGGAGGCGCTGGAGCTCGGGCGCCCAGTAGCGGGTCTTCTTCTCGCGGGTCGTCATGCTCTTGCGCTCGCGCGCGGCGACCTCCGTGGCGGTCTGCGCGGCGACCTCGCCGTCGAGCCCGAACGTCTGCATCGAGTACCCGGCGCCCGAGACGATCCGCTGCAGGAGCGCCTGGATGGTGGCCTCGTGGTCCGCTGCTCGGATGGCGAACTGCTGGGCCGTGAACGGGGCACCTTCGCCGCCCTCGTCCATGATGTTCAGCCCGACGAACACCTCGCGGTCGAGGTCGAACGACGCGCCCTGTCCGCGTCCGGCCGTCTCCAGGGCAGTCTGGTCGGCGATGATGCGGCCCTTGCCGATCCGCACGTCCCGCATCCAGGAGGTGTAGACCTCGTCCAGGGCGTCGAGAGCGGGCTCGACGCCGGCCAGGTCGGAGCGGCCGTAGTTCGAGCCGATGGGGTCGTCGCGCCAGACCTTGAGACGGGTCGGCTTCACGTTCGGGATGTAGACCGCGGTCAGGTGGGTGGTCCCGGTGTCGATCCCGGCCTGCTCGTCGACGGTCAGACCGTCGGTGACGGCCGACTCGGTGAGGGGGATCTGCCGGCCGAGCTGGGTGTCGCTGCCCTCGTAGAGGCCGTGGAGGATGCGGCCGGGCTCGTGGCGTTCGAGGTGGCGCACGACGCGGGTTCCGTCGCGCTCGACGATGTGCCAGAACGTGACCGCGCGCAGCACGCCGAACCGGAACTCGGGCCAGGCGGCGTCAGGCTGGACTGCGGTGACGAGGGGATGGTCCGCGACGTCGTCGTCCCACACGATGCGGAGGTAGACCCCGGACATGGCGGCGGCGAGCTCGCCGGACTCCGGGAGCAGCGATTCCCACGCGATGCCCTGCAGGATCGTGTCGAGCCGCTCACGCTTCGGGGAGCCCTCGACGTCGTCGTCGGAGGTGAGGATGCGGGGCTGCTCGGCGAACAGGAGGTCAGCAGACCCGGTGGCGATGTCCGCGGCGACGGGGACGTGCAGCTTCGTGCGGGCCTGGCCGTCGGCGGGAGGCTGGCCCCAGAACCAGCGCGCCACCGAGCCGACCAGGCCGCCGGAGAACTGCGCGGGGCGGACGCGGGCGACGGGGCCGTCGCCGCGGTGGAGGTTGCCGTAGGCGGAGCCGAGGTCGTCGGGGTCGCCGGAGTACCAGGCGGCCCAAGTCGCGATGGCGGGCGTGATGGCCGCGAGTGCCTTCGGCGGCCACTGCATGTCGTCTTCGGGGAGCGGCACGGCTCAGGCTCCCGTCTCGAAGTCGATGCGGGCGATCTGGCTGGTGTTGATGAGCACGGTCGCGCCGTCCATCTCGAGGGTCAGCCAGGGCTGGCCCTCGTCGACGGCCGCGCGGAGATCGAGAGCGGTGTCGCTCGCGAAGTCCTTGACGTCGAGGGTGCCGCCGTCGGCGAGGTAGACCTTCACGCGCATCAGGCGGCCTCCTCCAGCTCGTCGGGTTCGTCGCGGTCGACGGTCGCGGTCATGGGGATGGTGTTGCGCCAGAGCCGGCGCGAGGAGTGGACCGCGTACCGCAGGGCATCGGCCTCGTGGTCGTTCGCCTTGATGGGGGCGTCCTCGCCCTTCTCGGTCTTCTTCGGGTCCCACGCGTAGCCCGGGATCTGCTCGATCAGGTGCTTGCACGTGCTGGACACGGCGAGACGGTCCAGGGCGAGGAGCGAGGAGATCGTCCGGATGCCGGGGAGCACCTCGTTCGCGCCGCCACGCGCGTTCGTCAGGCCGTCGTGTCGGACCTGCAGCTTGAACGACGCCGCGGCCGGGTCGACGAACACCCACTCGGGGGACCGCCACGCGTCGGGCTGGCGGGTCGCGAGCCAGCGGATCATCCCGGCGGAGAGCTCGGCGTCGGTGCCGCCGGCCGGTGCCCACTCGTCGAGGACCCAGAGCCGCTGCTCGGCGAGCCCGACCAGCAGCCCGCGGGTCGGGTTCGTCGTGCCGTAGTCCACCCCGAGCGAGAGGACCCGCTCCATGGCCGGCATCGTGCCGGGGGCGACGACGTGCCGGGCAGGGTCCCACATGTCGTAGATCGCGCCCTCGGCCTGGACCCAGTCGCCGAGGATGAACCGCCGGTACCAGAGGCCGGTGTACTCGCGCTTGATCGACTCGACGTAGGCCGGCAGGAGCGACGGGTTGTCGTCGAGGGTGAACCGGAACCGACGCCAGTCCGGGAGGGTGGCGAGGCGGTCGAGGAACTTCCGCTTGAGCCAGTGGCCGGGGCTGTCGGGGTTCGTGGTCCCGAACAGCTGCGCGCCGGGGACGGACATGCGGCCGAGGAGCTGGGTGAAGAACTCCTCGGAGACGACGGTGACCTCGTCGACGTAGGCGCCGGCGAGGGTCAGGCCGCGGATGACCTTCTCGGCCTTCGCGTCGTGGGCGCCGAGGACGTAGACGGTGCGGCCGAGGATCCGGACGGTGGGGGCGCCGTAGTTGCCGACGACCCGGTCCGCGACGAGGCCGAACAGGCTGGGGTCCTGCATGGAGCCGATGACGTTGCGCCAGACGGCGTCGCGGGTGCGGCCGATCATGACGAGCTCGCCGCCGCGCGGTGCGAGGGCGATGAACATGAGCCACCGCAGGATCGAGGCGATCGTCTTGCCGGAGCGGATCGACCCGTCCCAGATGTTGACGCGGCCGCGGGACTCGCGGATCGACTCGACCTGGCGGGCCGACATCGGGGACGCGAGGTCAGGCGTCGTCATCGGCCGACGGCTCGGGGTCGGGGCCGGTGATGCCGAACGCGTTCGCGAGGCCGACGAGCAGGCTCTTCGCGGCCTCGTCGCCGTGGCCGGCGTCGGCCTGCGCGATCCGGATCTCCTGGGTGGAGGCGGTCGCGGCGGCCTGGACGAGGGAGCGGAGGTCGCTGATGGTGGGGCGGTCGAGCTGGCGCTCCTCGTAGGTGTTGTCGCGGCCGCCGAAGTTGAAGACGGTGACGGGCTTGTCGAACATGTCGAGGAGCTCGTCGGCGCGGGTGAGGAACTTGTCGCGGAGGTTGGCGCGGCGTGCGGCGAGGTCGGCCTGGCGGGCCTTGGTGGCGTGCTCGGTGGCGGCGCGGTCGAAGGAGAGGCCGGCGTCCTTGGCCCACTTGCTGATGAGGCCGGCGGCGACGCCGGTGCGGCGGGCGATCTCGTTGCGGGGGACGCCGTCGCGGATGAGGGTGAGGACCTCGTCGCGCTTCTCGGGTGGGTGAGCCGGCATCGGGTCACCTCGCAGGGGGCCTGCGCCGGACGCCTGGTCTCGGTCGCGTGCGGGAACGGAAGAACCCCGACGCCGCCTGGGCTGTCGGGGTTCTGATTCTGGGGTCGCGAAAACTCCGCCGTCAGTATGCGGTGAAGCGCGTCCAGTGCGCAAGTGGACGCGCCGAGGACTGCTCGCCCGCGTCAGGCGTCGCTGGTCAGGCCGGCAACCTCCTGCAGCGGCCATCGACCACCCTCGCGCGACTCGTCGGAGCCGAGGCACAGCTGAACGTGCGCACGCCACATGATCGTCTCGGGGTCACCGTGGCGGCTGACGAACGCCTCGATGCTCGCCCCGATCTCGGCGCGGCTGACCGGCGTCCAGCCCTCGACGGATGTGAGCTCGCGGGCAAGGCGCAGAGCGTCGTCGAGCGCACCGCTCGCAGTCGGGAAATCGTCGTGCGCGGTCACGTCGATCACGAGGATCAGGCCGTTGTGCTTGGCCTCGAAGGTGGGCACACCGTCGTCGTCCCGCACGGCGTAGGCGTTGAGGATGTCGATGATCTTCTCCATGCGCCGATCATCCCACCGCCCGCCGACGCGAGAGCGGCTTCACGACCTGGTCCTGCGCCTTCACGCAGCGCCGCGACCCGCAGTCCGGGCACAGCATCATCCGCGCGATCGCGCCCTCGTCGTCGAGCTCGCGGCACGCGACCGGGGGCGGCGCCGGCGCGAACCGCTCGGCCTCGCCCTCGAGCCGGATGTGCTCGGCGAGCATCCCGATCGTCTCCTCGTCCCACCACTCGCGGCAGCTGGTGCAGGTCGCGACGCCGGCGGAGAACCGGACCCGGACGGCGTCGCGGGTGCCGCAAAGCGGGCACGTGCCGTGGAGGCGGCGCGCGGCGGTGTCCCAGCCGGTGAGGACGCGGGCGCGGGTCCACCAGGAGCGGACGTCGACCTCGATGGCGTGCCAGGCGCAGCAGTCGACGCGGCCGGCCTCGGTGCGACGGGCGCCGGCGCGGGCGCAGCGCTCGACAGAGGCGGTGAGGCCGTGGAGTCGGCGGATGCAGCCGATGGTGTCGAGGGGGTCGTCTTCGCCGAGGTCTCGGACCCAGCGGGCGGCCTGGCGGTCGATGTCGGCGGCGCAGTCGATGGCGTCGAGGTTGGCGGTGGGCTTCGAGGTGGGGGTGGCGGCGCCGACCTCGCCGCCTTGGCTGGCGGGGGTGACGGATCCCCAGACCTGGGCGATGAGCGGGGGCTGCTGGGTGAGGTGGTTGGTGGCGTAGCGGGTGGAGGTGGCGCCGTGCTCGAGGTGGTACTCGAAGGGTTCGCGGTGGGTGTGCCAGTTGGTGAGCTGGTGGACGAGGTCGTGGAGGTCGAGGCGGGTGGTCATCGCAGGTCCTTCCGGGTGATGCGGCCTTCCTGGAGGCGGCGGGGGATGTGGCCGACGTGCCAGGAGCCGGGGACGTCGTGGCACTCGTAGGCGTGGACGCGGCGGCCGCCGTCGGGGGTGAGGCGGCGTGCGATGCGGCGGGCGTCCTTGTGGGTGGTGTAGGCGCGTTTGCCGCAGGCGGGGCAGGTCGCCCAGATCGGGCGGTGCTGGTCGGTCATGAGCTCGCCCGGCAGCGGATGCAGCGGTCGTGGTCCTGGTCGTGGACGTGCTCGTCGTAGACGCCGTGGCGGGAGCGGCACGACGCCCCCTCCGTCAGCCCGTCAGCGCGGTACGGGTTGGGGGTCGTCGCATAGGAGTCGCCCACCTTGTGCGCGTGGTAGGCCATGTGGTCCGAGTCGCACGACTGAACTCCTTCCTCCCACGCCTGAGCGAGCGCCTCCGCCTTCACCGCCGCCTCGTCACGCGGGGTGAGGTGCGGAAGTGCCGCGACGAGGGCGTTCCTCGCGATGTCGTCTCGATGCGCGGTGCCGAGGTCGCGACCGAGCCAGCGCATGGCGTCGTCCTCGATCGACTCGGCGGCTGCGACGATCGCAGCCTCGCTAATCACTCGCTCCGTCTGCGCGTCCTGGGGGCGGGTGTTCTCGGTCATCGGGACTCCTCGGTGTCGTATCGATGCGCCAGCCGCGTGAAGCGCTCGTGTGCGTCCCGCAGGAAGGCGACGAGTTCCGGGTCCCAGCCGTGCTTCGCGGCGACCGCGTCCCAGGCGCCGCTGTCCTCGGGGTCGTCCTCGTCGGGGCCCCAGCCGAAGATGACGGCGTAGGTGAACGCCTCGGGCCAGTCGGCGGCCATGTCGCGGCTGGTGAAGGCGCACCGGTTCCTCATCAGCCCGGCGCCGGTCTCGTCGCCGGACCGGGTGTTCTCGGTCAGCACTACGACGCGCTCAGCCACGACTCGCCCCCGTCGCCTCGTGAGCTGGTGCAGCAGCTCTCCATCGGTGCTTGTCATCGGTCGGCGCAGCGTCAACGCGACGTCGTGACGGCCGATCCCAGGACTGTCCGCGGACCACGCCGTCGAGGTGCCACCCGGCCGCACGCAGGCTGGTGCCGGGCTCGCTTGCGAGGGTGTAGGTGATGACGTTGTGGGGCGGGTAGCCCATCGCGACAGCTGCACGCCGGACAGCGCCGTAGAGCATCGAGCAGACGTTGGGTGTGCCGTCGGTGCAGACGCGGAGGACTTCGAGCGTGACGCCGTCGTCGAGTGCTCGCGCGACAGGGCGGCCGGCAATGGCCACGCCCCGCATGACGCCGTCGGACGAGCCGACCGAGACGGCGAACTTGTGCCCCCTCGTCGGGCCGTGGTGGCGGTGGCGCTCTGCGACGAACGCGTTGGCCTCGCGAAGGCTCACGGGGACCAGCAGTAGTTCACGCATCGTCCGCCCCCGTCGTCTCGCGGTCGTCGAGGATGCCAGCGATGCCCATGAGGACGTCACCGATCCACGACCGGCACAGGGCCTCGTGTGTGGCGGCCCAGCGCAGGTTCTCCGCCGTGACCGGAGTGCCGTTGTGGGTCCGGAGCGCCGCCACCTCCCGCAGCGCCTTGTCGCGGCTGTCGTCGGCGCGGTGGGCGCGGGCGTCCTGCTCGATCGCGGCGCGCAGGTCGGCGACCGACAGCGTCACGTACTCGCGCACCTCGGCGCGGGCCTCCTGCTCAGCCTCGGCCAGCATGGACTCGGGGAAGCCGCGGTCATGGCCACGACCGTCCTCGCCGCAGCCGTGGTTCTGGCGCTCGCCGTACCGGAGGTCGCAGTCAAGGCACCGCACGTCGTTGCGAGCACTGCGCACGGCGCTCTCGACGTCGTCGGCGATCTCGTCGGCCAGCAGGCGAGCGACGGCACCAGGTGCCTCGAGGTCGGGCCGTTCCCCGCCGGGCGTGGGCTCGGGGCGGCGGTAGGCGTTGACCGCGTCGGCGATCATGCGAGCGGTGGTCTCGTCACCCTCTCGCGGCGTCGCCCACGCGAGCCCGTTCGCGTCGGCCACGAACCACGCACCGTCCGGCGTGACGTCGGCAGTCAGCCCGTCGGGCACCTGAGCCGGGCGTGCGTCCCGAGCGGCAGCGAGGGCGCTCCGAGCCCGCTGCCGGTAGCCGCCCTTCACGGGCTCGGCGACGTGACCGCCGTCCCATGCGCCGAAGCCGGTCTCGTCGCGCTCGTGCTCGTCGCTCTCGGGCGTGCGGAGGTGATCGGGCGAGTTGATGCTGCCGTGCTCGTCACGCCAGAGCTGACGCGCCGCCGCCTCCACCTCGGCCGGGGAGTGCGGGGCGGTCATCGGAGGACCTGCTCGATGTCGTCGAGCGAGTACGTTCCGATGTCGCCCTTGTCGAGCCTGTCCGACGCGACCGCCTCCTTGAGCAGGAACAGGTCGCCGAGTGACACGGCGCCACGCTCCTTGGCGAACTCCGCCACGGCAGCGGCCAGGGCGGGGTCGTCGAACAGCGGCGACATCGGCGTCACGATGGTCGGCGTGGTCTCGTTCTCGGTCGTGCTCATCGGGACTCCTTCATCGGTGGTAGCTCGTGCACGTGACCGACCTCGTGACCGGTCAGCCGCTCTGTTCGGGCGGGCCCTCTTGGCGGGGTGGGCGGGGGCGGAGGGTGCTGTTCCGCCCTCCCCGTAAGGGGGGACACCTGGGACAGTCGTTTTTCGTTGGAATTGCAGGGGTTGGGGTGGTGTCCCAGGTTGGGGGTGCTGGGACAGTGGTGCTGGGGTGTGTTTCTGCAGGTCAGGGGGTGTCCCAGGGGGGTGTGGGACAGGTTGGGACAGGGGTGGTGTCCCGCGGTTTCGACCCGGTCCTGGGACAGTGGATAACCCTGTGGATGAGTCATCGGGTCTCCCCGGGGTGGAGGTTGTTGTTGAAGGACGGCCAGATGTGTCCGTAGGGCCCGGCGCGGCCGATGACGCGGTCGAGGCTGGACTTGCTGATGCCGGTGGCGGCGGCGAGCTCGCGGACGCTGAGGGGGGCGCCGCGCTTGGTCCGGGCGAGGCGGATGAGGTCCCAGGTGCGGTCGGCGTCGGAGGGGGTGGCGGTCCAGGGCCAGGTGCCGCCGCGTTGGAGCTGGGTGGGCCAGGCTCGTTCTTCGCGGGCGCCGCGCCAATGGTGGAGGACGCCGTCGTCGTCGAGGTAGATGCCGATCTCGGGCCAGCGCATCCAGCCGGACCAGCCGTAGGGCTCGTGGGGGCGGCGCTTGCTGCCGCCGGTGGCCTTGGGGACGTGGGCCTCGAGGATGATGGCGGCGTCGCTGAGGGCGCGGATCTGGTCGAGGGCCATGGCGACGGGCTTGGCGCTGGCCTCCTCGGTGGGGTCGCCGTTGGCGAGCTTGTAGATGGGGCCGATCACGATGACGTCGGGGTTGGCGGCCTGGACGGTGTGCTGCAGCCAGAGGCGGTCGGTCTCGCTGGTGAGGTCGACGCCTTGGACGCGGATCTCGATGCGCAGGAGGTCGGGGTCGATGTCGGCAGCCTGGACGCGGAGGGGGCGGTACTGGCGTCGGGACTGGCGGGTGGAGTTCTCGACGTCGACGTGGAGGACGCGCTTGGGGTCGATGCGGTCGAGGGTGAAGGGGTGGATGCCGGCGGCGGTGCAGACGGCGATCTGGCGCAGGAGGGTGCTCTTGCCGGCGCCCTCGGCGGCGGTGACGATGACGCGTTCTTGGTGCTCGACGAGGCCGGGGATGACCCAGTCGTAGTCGTCGTCTTCGCCGACGAGGAGGTCGTCGATGGTGGGGACGCGGATGAGGGAGGCGTGGCGGGGGCCGACGCGTGCGGCGGCGTCGTCGAGGGCTTGGAGGCCGTCGCCGATGATCTGGTCGAGGTTGTCGGGGGTGGCGGTGGCGGCGAGGGCCGCGATCTGGGTGCCGACCTGTTGGAATGTGCGGGCGCGGGCGGCGTTGCGTACGACGCGGGCGTAGTGCTCGGCGGAGCCGGGGAACTGGCCGGCGCGCATGAGGTCAAGGAGGTAGGGGCCGCCGCCGACGCGGGTGAGTTCGCCGGTGGTCTGGAGGTGGGCGAGGACGAGGGCGGGGTCTGGGGGGACGCCGTTGGTGCGGGCGGTGTCGTGGATCGCGTTCCAGATGGCCTCGTGGCGGGGTTCGTAGAAGTCGTCGGGGTCGACGTGGTCGGCGAGCTGGTTGGCGAGGGTGGGTTCGACGAGGAGGGCGCCGAGGAGGGCCTTCTCGGCTTGGGGGGCCTGGAGGGGGCTGTTGCGGATGGGCGTGACGTTGTCGACCTCGTGGGGGTCGTCGACGGGCGGGGGTGCGTGGTCGTCGTACGTCACGGTGGTGCGGTCTCCCTCGGTGGTGTGTGGGCCCGGCCCGCGGGGGGGGTGGTGGTGCCGCGGGCCGGGCGGGGTGGTGCTGGCGGTGCGGGTCAGCCGCGGGGGTCGGGCCAGCCCATGAGGACGGGCGCGTCGACGTCGGCCGCGATGCTGGAGATGACGTCGGCGAAGGCCTCGCGGATGACGTCCTCGGGGCGCTCGAGGGCGTAGGAGAGCGCGAGCTTGCCGCCGTTGATGCGGTAGCGGAACCGGGCCTTGACCTTGTAGGCGGGGGCGCCCTGGAAGGGGACGAGGGCGAGCTCGATGGTCTCGGGGATGTCGAGCTGGCCGCGGTGGCCGGCCTTGGCGTCGACGGTCTCCTTGAATTCGAGTCGGCCCTCGCCGGTGGAGAGGCGCTTGGAGGACTCGAAGGTGACGCCGACGGTGCCGCTGATGGACTGGGCGAGCTCGAGCATGGTGGCGCCGGTGGGGTTGACGATGTCGATGACGCGGTCCTCGATGTGCTCGGCGAAGTCGGTCTGGGTGTGCCAGGTCCGGTCGTGGGCGAGCCAGGCCTTCCAGGCGTCGGTCTTGCGGACGGCGTAGAGGACGCGGTGGTCGCTCCATCCGGCGGTGCCGGCGTCGATCTGGCTGTCGGACTCCTCGTGGGCGTTGAGGACGGCGACGACGCGGGTGCCTTCCTCGTCGGCCCAGACCTCGGTGGAGGCGAGGCGGTGCTTGCCGACGTAGGTGGTGAAGGCGTTCGCGTCGTGCGCGATGACGGTGCCCTTCTTGCGGCGGGGGGTGTCGCGGTACTCGTCGCGGTCGAGGTTGAGCTCGTGGATCTTGCCGTCGTTGTCGACGAGGGCGTAGATGGAGCCGGGGTGCAGCTCGTGGGGGATGGCGGCGCGGGTGGCGACGTCTACGACGGTCTGCAGGTCGTGGGTGGTCTCGGTCATGGGTCAGGCCTCCTGGGTGTGGGTGATCTCGCCGGTGTTGGTGTCGACGTCGACGACGGCGGGTGGGGGGACCTCGCGCAGGGACTCGAAGGTGAGCTGGCGGGGGTCGGTGCGCGAGAGGTTGCCCTCGCGGGTCGTGTAGAACATGGAGCCGTCGCGGTCGTGCTCGGGGAGCTTGAGCTTGATCTCGTCGGTGACGAGGAGGACGCCGCGCTCGCTCTTCTTGAGGGGCTCGACCTTGACGGTGAGCTGGAGGGTGCCGGGCTTGCCGGTGTCGATGACGCGGGCGATGAGGTCGTGGAGGCCTTCGCCGAGTTCGGCGTGGGTGGCGCCGGCGGATTGCTCGCGGAGCCAGTCGGCGAAGGGCCGGACGTGGCGGTCGCCGTCGACGTCGGGGTTGGTGTCGGTCATGGTCGTGGTGCTCCTGTCAGAAGAGGGCGTCTTGGGTGGGCGCCGGGGCGGTTGGTGCGGTGGCGTTGGGTGGGCAGGTGTGGAGGTGGTGGCCGCGGAGGCCGGGATCGCGTTGCTGGTTGGGGGTGAGTTCGTAGCCGTCGGGGAGCCAGCGGCCGACGAGGCTCTTGCGGGGGTCGAGGTGGCGGCCGTCGGGCATGGTGAGGACGTCGGCGCCGCAGCCAGGGCACGGGGCGGTCACGCGGTGGCCTTGCCGAAGTCGAGCCCGACCTGCAGCGGCTTCGTGACGCGGTGGATGGTCAGCGGCAGGTAGTCCGCTTCGCGCTCGATCGCGATGCAGCGCAGGCCCTCGATCACGCACGCCTCTGCCGTGGTCCCCGACCCGGAGAACACCTCGAGCACCTTGCCGCCCGGTGGAGTGACGAGCCGCGCGAGCCAGCCCATGAGGCTGAGCGGCTTCACCGTCGGGTGACCGATGAGGCGCCCGGGGGTGCCGCAGGTCAGGCACTCCCCGTCGGGCTCCATCGGCAGGTCGTGGGGGCACTGACAGGCGTGCATCCACGAGCGGGGGCGTTCGTGCTTCGCTGCCTTCGCCTCGTAGCGGAAGGCCGGGAACAGGGCCGCCTTGTCGCCGAGCTCGCGGACGCGGCAGCCAGGTACGCAGCGGTCGGCGCAGGCGTCGCCGATCACCTCGCCCGTCTCGCCGTCGAACAGCGGAACGTGCGTCAGCACGACGTTCGTCGGCCACCGTCCACCGTCGTGCGCCTGCGCACCGGTCAGGGGCATCGGGTTGGTGCTGAGGTTGAGGGCGTCGCCGGGGCGACGCTCGTAGGTCGCCAGGTCCATGCCGGCGTGCTTCGCGTTGATCGCGGCCTTCTCTGCGTCGGTCGTCGCGGTGCGGGTGGCGTCGATGTTCAGCGCGCCGGTGCCGTGCGCGAGGACGTTCGCGGCCACGGTGCCGGCGAGGGGCTTGCGGCCGACGACGATCGGCTCGAACGCGGGCTTCAGCGCGGTGCCCCAGCCTTCCCAGGGCTTCGCGTCGTCGCGAATTGCGGACCCGCCTCGAGCGTCCTTGCCGGACCACCCGACCCCGTTACACCAGGACGTCGCCATTCCGGGCCGCGAGCTGGCTTCCACCTCGGGGCGCGAGTTCCACGCGTCCGTTCCGTTCAGGCGAGTGTCCTCGAGAGTCCGAACCAGGTGGTCAACCTCGTCACCGAACCCCAGCCACTCCTTCAGGTTGAGCCACTGCTCCCAGGTGGGGATGGCCTTGCTCGTTCGGTTCGTCGTCCAGGTGGAAGCCAGGCCACCGCCGTTGTCGGCGAAGCCGAAGTGACGGTTAATCGCCTTGAGGTCGATCCCACGATCGCGTCGGACCGCATCGAGGAACGCCCGCACCTCGTCCATCTCGTCGGCGTCCGTGCGGGCCTTGTCGATCGCCTTCGCAACGTTCATCGACTTGGGGAACCCGGACCCGTACAGCCAGGCGATGCTGTCGCGGATCTCGAAGCCCGCGTCCTCGATCCCGCCAGCGAGGCGATGCCAGGTGCGGGAACCACCGAACGCGACGAGGTGGCCGCCGGGCTTGAGGACGCGCAGACACTCGGTCGCCCACGCCTCGCACCACGCCTGGAAGTTGCGCATCGCGTGCGACGAGAGGTCGTAGCGACCGGCCTCCAGCGCGGCATCCTGACCGCCGCGGCGGCGGTTGGGGCCGCCGCCGCGGCGCGAGGTGGAGCCGTACTGGCCGGGCTGGTCCCACTGCTTGCCCATGAAGCTGATGCCGTAGGGCGGGTCGGTCACGACGCTGTCGACGGACGCGTCCGGGAGTCGGCGGAGGACGTCGAGGCAGTCGCCGTGGTGCAGCGTGACGTCGTCGTCCTGGTAGTACGGCGCCGGTCCCGCGGCGTGGCACGTCGCGCAGAGCCGGGGGCCGCCGGCGAGGTCGGCCGACTCCAGGTAGACGTCGGCGCCGGTCGGGATCTTCGCGCCGCAGGACGAGCACGGACCGGAGGGCGACGACGCGAGGTAGCGGTGGACGGTCACGTGCGGTCCTTCGCGTAGGCCTCGATGACGTCGAGGCGGACGAGGCCGCGGGGGTTGACGGGGATCCCGTTGCGGTCGGCCCAGTCGCGGACCTGCGCGCAGGTCGCGTCGAGCTCGGTGAGCCGGGCGTAGCGGGCGTCGACGTAGGCCGCGCGGCCGGTGTGGGGGCCGGGCTTGCCGCGGGAGGGCTCGCCGCGGCGGTGTCCGCGACGGCTCTGGCCGCGGACGATGAGGCTGCGGGAGTGGGCGGCGTTGCAGTGCTGGCACCGCAGGGAGCGGCTGCCGATGGTGGTGCCGCAGTCGCAGCACTCCGCTGTGGCCCGGGTGGCGGCGACGGGTGGCCGCGTCGTGGGCTCGCTGGCGGGCCGGTTGGGCCAGGCGAGGCCGGTGGGCTTGGGGCGGGGCTCGGCGTAGACGACGCGGCCGAGGGGGACGTCGCGGTCGCTGCCGATGACGACGTGCATGACGGGTCCGGTGGGCATCAGTACGGGGCCTCCGTGGGGAGGGGCCACGCGACCTTCGTCATCGCGGCCGTGTGGGTCAGGGGCATGTCGTCGATGGGGTGGCCGAGGTGGCGGGCGCCCATGGCGGCGAGGATGAGGGCGTCGGCCTCGTCGTTGCCGGTGACGTCGACGTCGAGGTAGCGGCGCACAACGGCGGCGAGGACGGCGTCCTTGCTGGCGTTGCCCTTGCCGGTGGCGTACTTCGACCGGGAAGCGGGCGGGACCTCGACGACGCGGGTGACCTCGGCGAGGAGGTCGACGACGAGCCACCAGAGGCCGGCGCGGTCGTGCTGGCCGGACTGGCGGTGCTGTCCGAAGGACGGGCCTTCGATGACGACGAGGGTGGCGTCCTGGGCGTGCTCGGTGATGGCGCCGGCGAGGTCGGCGAGGCGGTCGCGGCGCTCGTGGAGGGTGGCGTCCTTGCGGCCCTTGGACTGGACGCGGCGCACGGTGATGTCGCCGTCGGTGATGGTGGCGACGCCGGTGGAGGTGAGGGAGAGGTCGAGGCCGACGATCTTCATCGGGCGACTCCCAGGTCGCGCTCGGTGCGGGCGACGTCGGCGGCGTTCGGGATCATGTCGTCGAGGTCGTTCTGGCGCAGGAGCGCGCGGCCGATGGCGATGACGGCGCCCCAGAACGCGGCGATGACGCAGCCGCCGGAGACGGCGAGGAGGATGAGTGGGGTCGTCATGCCGGCACCGCCGTCGTCAGACGCGAGTGCAGCGGCCAGGACGCGTCGACGCCGTCGTGGTCCTGCCCCTTCTTGTCGAAGTACCGACGCAGGCTGTCCTGGTGTCCGCGGCGCCACGTCTTCTGCAGCGTGTGGAGCTCGAGCGGGGAGCGGGTGGTGAACTCGGGCTCGTCGGCGGCGAGGGCGATCGCGAGGAGGGTCGCGCCGACTGCGTCAGCGGTCGCGTCGTGGGTCTCGGTGAAGGGGACGCCCCACCGCTCGCAGAGCGTCGGGAGCTTGTAGGTCCCGGTGCCGCGGATGTACTTGTTGCGGAGGTTCTGCTCGAGGCCCTTGGCGAGGACCATCGGGTCGATGACGGTGTGCCAGTGGTCGGGCTCGGTCTGCGCGCGGACGCCGGTGAGGTCGTAGCGGGCGGTCTCGGCCTCGACGATGGAGAGGTCGTAGGCGGCGTTGAACACGACGAGGGGGAGCCTGGCGCGCAGGACGCCGGCGAGGGTGTTGGCGATGTGGCCGAGGGCCTCGGTGGGGTGGAGTCCGTTGGCGCGGGCGTGGTCGGTGGTGATGCCGTGGACCTTGGTGGCGGCTTCGGGGATCTCGATGCCGGGGTCGATGAGCCAGGAGCGGTGGTCGGCGACCTTGCCGTTGTCGATCTTGACGATGGTGGCGGTGACGATGCGGTCGGTGAAGACGTCGACGCCGGTGGTCTCGGTGTCGAAGCCGTAGAGGGTGCGGGTGTGCCAGGTCATCGGGGGAACACCGCCCGCATGCTGTCCGGGTCGCTGGAGTGCCGCGCGCGGACGACCGGCGCGTTCTTGCGCAGGATGTCCGTCACGACGTCGTAGGACGCGCGGTGCTTCGGGCCCGCGACCACACGGCGGCGGGGGAACAGGTCGACGACCGACATCACGCGGCCTCCCGTCCGTTGAGGACGTCCAGGTACGCCTGCAGCTGCTCGGCGGTCGCCTCGAACGGCGCGACGTCGTAGTCGCTCTTGAGCCCGCCCTCGATGTCCCACATCGACATCCCGAGCACCCCGCCGCGCGCCACGATCTGCTGCCACAGGTCGTCCGTCGACGCACCGGGCGCGGGCGGCTGCTCGACGACCTCAGCGTCGTACACGCCCTCGGCGTCCGGCTCGGACGACGGCGCGGCCGCGGGAGGCTGCTGGGCCTGCTGCAGCGTCTCCACCCGCGCGGTGAGCGCCGCCTTGACCGCGTCGCTCAGGTGCCCGGCCTCGCGGGCCTGCTCCCACAGGCCACGGACCGAGTCGACGTCTCCGAGGGTCTGCGCGAGCGCCGGGTAGTCCGGCCGTGAGGCCTCGATCGCGGGAGCGCCCGCCGCGGCCGGCGCCGCGATCTCGGTGAGCCCGGACGCCTCGGCGACGATCTCGCGAAGCTTCCCGGCGCCGATCTTGAGGTCCAGGACCGGGACGACGAACCGGGACGTCTGGCCGTCCTTGATCGCGCGCCGCTCGACGAGGTGCAGCTGCGCGGGCACGAGGTCCCCGACGAACTGCGCGATCTCGGCGACGGCGGGGATCTCGGCCGCGGCGTTCCAGCCGTGGGTCTCGAGCCGCCAGGCGCCGATGGCCTCCAGCTCGGGGAGCATGACCGAGAGGCGGGTCGTCGGCTTGGCGTTGACGTGCGCGGGATCGTTGGGGTTGCAGCGCTCGTTGGTCAGGACGTTCGTCTCGCCGTCGCAGCGGTGGATGCAGCCGCCGCCGGACCAGGTCTCCATCCACTGCGACAGGCCGTTCTTGACGACGATGACCGGGATGGACGTGGCCTCGGTGATGACCTCGTGGGAGGCGATCCCGGCGTTGTCCCACGGCTGCGGGGTACCGCCGTAGAGCTCGGCGAGGTCGTGGATGTACTGGCCGGAGGTCGAGGTGAACCGGAACCGGTCGAGCTTGGCCGGGCGGGTCTTCCCGCCGCGGGTGGCCTGCTTCTGGCCGAGACGGATCCGGCCGAGCTCGGCCTGGCGTCGCTGGAGGACGATCGGGGTGATGGGCATGGTCAGGAGGCCTTCCGGGTGGTCTTGGGCTGCACGGGGATGGCCGCGGTGGGCTTCGCGCCGTACTGGGAGTGCAGGTAGGTCGCGTTCGGGAGGGCGCCGCGGAACGCGGTGAACGCCTGGTCGAGCGAGCCCTGCATGGGCATGGGGATCAGGGCGTAGGAGTCGGCGCGCAGCGCGAGCACGAACACCTGGTGGATGGGGCCGGGGGCCTCGATCTCGGTGCCGTCGGGCAGCAGGACGGTCTCGCCGTTCGCGAGGGCCGCGAGCTGCATCCCCTGTTCGGGGTAGGCGGTGAGCGCAGGCTTGGTGGCCGAGGACTTGTAGTCGATCAGGCAGAGCCGCTTGCGGGGCCAGCCGTCGACGCGCAGGTTCAGCCAGAGGTCGCCGGTGCCGGCGTAGCCGATCTTGCGGTTGACGACGGTGGCCTCGGTCGCGACGACGTCCTTCGTGATGTCGACGGCGAAGTCGTCGAAGAACCGGAACAGCTGGTCGACGAACGGCTCGACCTCGGGGTCGGGGATGTAGTCGACGCCCAGGACGCGGTGCTCGGCGACCTTGTGGATCCGGGTGCCCAGGTCGGCGGCGGTATCGCGGGCGTCGCGGTAGCCGCGCTTGATCTGCTTCACGAGGCAGTCGCGGCACTTGCGGCACTCGTCGGCGACGCGCTTCGGCTTGCATGGGCGGATCAGTGAGGCGGCGACGATGCGGGGGAGCAGCTCCATCGCCATCTCGGCGGTGATCTTCACGGCCCACGGCATGAGCTGGTGCTGCTTCGCGACGGACATGTCGAGGACGTTGGTGACTGAGGGCCACATCTCGCCGGTCTGCGGGTGGACGTACCAGCGGCCCTTTCCGGGGACGTCCTGCGCGTACTTGGGGGAGGTCATGGTCAGCACCTCCCCGCGGTGGCGCGCTCGCGGTCGACCTCGCGGGCGACCGCGTCGATGCAGAACACGCAGTCGGCGGAGCAGCCGGCGTGGTGGGTGCTGGGCTCCTCGACGCAGCGGACGGCGCCGCGGGTGTGGGTCTCGCAGACGGCCTCACCGCAGCCGTCGCAGAGGGTGGCGTCGGGGCAGTCGTGGCGGGGGCAGCCGGCGTGCTGGGCGACGGACTCGGACCAGGCCTCGTCGGCGTCGGTCCAGGTCTCGGGGCCGCGGTGGGCGTTGTGGCCGGTGCGGTCGGCGGAGATCGTCATCGCGCGACCGCCTCACAGTGCTCGCAGCCGCAGCCGGCCTCCAGGCGAGGACGGAAGACAGTGACCTCGACGCCGTCGACGTAGACGTCGTACCAACGCGTGCCGTTGCTCTTGCCAGCCACGGCCGTCCCGAGCGCCGGCGCGACACGGTCGGCGTCGGCCGGGTCGGTGAGGTGGACGTTGAGGCCGCTGGAGCGGACGTCGGCGTCGGCTGCTTCGAGGCGGTCCGCGAGCTCGCGGAGGGCGGCGGTGATGTTCATCGGGCACCGCCCGTCAGGTCGATCGCGTCGTCGGCGTGCTGGGCGAACCGACGCGCACGACGCCGCTGGTCGGCCTCCACGCCGGACGCGAACAACGCGAGCGCGAGGACGATCAGGACCGCGAACAGCTCGGCGCTCATCACGCCACCGCCCCGTTCCCGTCAGCGCTCAGGAGCGGGAGGTGCTCCAGCGCTGCGGTGAGGACGGCCCGGGCGCGTCGGCGGTACCCGTCCTTCACGGGCTCGGCGACAGTGCCGCGGTCCCACTGGCGGTAGCCGTCCTCGGCCGACTCCCGCTCATCGGACTCGGGCGTGCGGTCCGAGTCGTGCGACGAGATCCGACCGTGCTCCTGTCGCCACTGCTCGCGCGCTGCAGCCTCCACCGCAACTTCCGGGATCACTTCCCAGATGAACCAGGCGGCGTGCTCGTCACAGCAGTAGTAGCCGGACGGCCGAAGGCCTGCGTGATGGCTGGTGCTGTTCGACATCACGCCACCGCCTGCTCGGCCGCGACCGCCATCGACGCGTGCGCACGGGCCTCGCTGAACCGGTCGAGCGCGCCCCGCACCTCCCCGGGGAGGTACATGTCGACCGCGTAGACCGCGAGCGTGTCGGCGAGCGCGAACGCCGCCGCGTTGGCGACGACCATCTTGCGCTGCGCGACGCCCGCGAGGTTCTCGGCGCTCGTGTCGCCGAGGGTGGGCTGGTTCTCCATGGGAGACTCCTTCTTGGACGTGGGGTCCGACTCGTGCTTGGCGGTAGGGGTCGGGCCCCGGTTCTGTTGCTGGGGGTCAGGACGCCTGGGCGGCGTGGATCGGAGCGAGCCCGCGACGGGCGCGGATGCGGTCCTCGAGCTCGTCGACCGTGTAGGGCGAGCCGACGTGCCAGGCGGCTACGGCCTGCTCGCGCGGCGTCCGGGTCGCCGCAGTGGCGCGCGCCGTCGCGATGGTCACGGCGGCCCGGTCCAGGCACTCGTCCTTGCTCGGCAGGGCACTCACGCCGGCACCTGCTCGTCGTCGAGGAGGTCGGCGTCGGGGATCTTGATCGCGATCTGGTCGAGCTCGAGCAGGGTCGCGGCGCGAGCGAGGAGGACGTCGGTGAGCGGCTTGCGGCCGGCCTCGATGTTCGAGAGGTACGAGTACGAGATCCCGAGCTTCGTGGCGAAGGGGCCGAGCTTGTAGCCGCGGCGCTCACGGTGCGCGCGGAGCGAGGCGCCGGTGTGCTGCCGGGCGAGCTGCTCGCGGGGGGTGAGAGGGGCGGGTGCCATGGACAGAACACTAAGGAACATCAGGGAACAATGTCAAGGAAGGAACGGGAACTAGACGGAACTACGACATCGCTGCAGGTCAGACCGTCTTACATCTGGGTAGTTATTCCCTTGTATTCCCGCCTTCGCGTGCCCTTCTGTTCAGGTCGGGCGGGTTGATGTTTCTCTGGGTTTCCGAACACCGTTGGTCCATGAGGAACAGAAGGGCTGTCGATGCCGAACAACGACGGGCGGACCAGGGCGCGCCTGGCAGTAGCAGCGCAGTTGGCCCACCGCGAGTGGAGCCCCGGCCGACTCGCGCAGGAGTCCGGGGCCGATCCGGGAACGATTGGGGACTTCCTCGGCGGCAAGCGCTGGATCAAGCTCCCCACGCAGGGGAAGATCGAGCGCGCCCTCAAGTGGCCGCCCGGAACCATCACGGCCATCGAGGCCGGCGGCGACGCCCCCGGCTTCGACGACGCGGCTGTCAGTGGTGACGGTGACGATCAGGGCATGGGGATGATCAAGGCACGCAAGCCCGAGGGCATGAGCGACGAGGACTTCAAGCGCCTGCTCGCCGACTTCGAGGAAGAGCTCGAGTGGAAGCTGAACCGAGCGGCGCGTGAGCGATGACCCGTAGCCGTTGGAGCCCGTACGAGCACCTCGGCGAACGACACCCCGGCTGGGTCCTGCGCTTCGACCACCTTCACGGGATCCCGGAGATCATGTGCTGGCGCCGCCGCGTCATCCTCATCGACCCCGGAGACGGGGCGCACCGCCGAAGATGCTCCGCAGCCCACGCCGTCGGGCACCTCGAGCTGATGCACCAGGGCTCGGTGCTCGACGGCAAGGAGGAGGCCGCCGCGAACAAGTGGGCGGCCGGCATGTTGATCGGGTTGGAGCAGCTCGCGGACGCCGCGGCGTGGCACGCCTGGCAGGTTGGGGAAGACCTGGCAGACACCCTCCGCGTGGACCTCGAGACGCTGCAGACCCGCGTGACGATGGCGCAGCGGCATCCCGCCGAAGCGCCCTACCTGAGACGACGACGAGCAGAGATGGAGCACGTGGCGTGAACGCAGAAGGTCCGGACCCCCAGTTGATCCTCGATCGGCTCCTCGCGCGGAGCGAGGCCTCTGGCTGCCGCTACAGCAGCCGCGACCGGTCCATGTACTCGCGGACCGTCGAGGCGCAGGACGCGATCGAGACCGGCAGCCAGGTCGTCGGCGCAGACGACGAGTACGCATGAGCGCGCGCGGCGCGGTGCGGGCGGCGATGCTCGGAGCCGTCCTGGTGCTCGCGGGCTGCAGCGGCGGAGACTCAGACGTCGATTTCGAGTCGGAGCCCGAGCCCACGGCGCAGACCGACGTGATCCCTTCGCCGATGGCGGACCAGGCGACGGCCCTCGTTGACACGCTGGCGACGATCATCCCCGCGCTCGCGGACTCGCCTGACGACACGGTCGACCTGGCCCGGAACACCTGCACGAGCATCATCGGCGGCGCCAACAACGTCGACGACGCCATCAGGGTCCGGTTCGCCGTCGACGGCACCGAGCCGACCGACGAGCAGGTCCAGCAGATCCGCGAGGTCATCGAGGCCGAGCCATGGTGCGCCTGAATCCGTCGGCAGCCGCGACTAGCGTCCACGGCATGACCTCCACGCCGCTCACCGAGACCGAACTCGACATGCTCGCGCTCGAGCAGCTCTGGTGGCAGTACGACGGCGCCAAGGAGACCGAGATCCGTCGACGCTTCGATCTGTCGGCCACGCGCTACTACCAGGAGCTCAACGCCCTCATCGACCGCGACGAGGCGCTCGCGCACGACCCGCTCCTCGTGAAGCGCCTCCGACGGCTCCGCGCGCAGCGCCAGCGCACGCGCTCTGCGCGGCGCCTCGGCATCGTGGACTGATGGCCCGACTGCGCCCGGTCCCGCAGACCGCGCCCCGCGCGATCGGCCTCATCCGCGTCTCCAAGGAGCGCGACGGGATGATCTCGCCCGACGTGCAGCGCATCGCGATCCAGGACTACTGCCGCGCCCGCGGCTACACGATCGGCCCCGACGACTGGGTCGAAGGGCTCGACGAGTCCGGAAGCCGCTCCCGCTCCGCCTGGTGGGCCCGCCTCGACGACGCCGTCGCTGCCGTCGAGGCCGACCGGTACGACGTCGTGGTCGTCTGGAAGTTCTCCCGCACCGCCCGCCACCGGCTCCGCTGGGCCGTCGCGATCGACCGCGTCGAGACCGCCGGCGGTCGCCTCGAGTCCGCCACCGAGCAGGTCGACACCACAACCTCCACCGGCCGGTTCACCCGCGGCATGCTCGCCGAGCTCAACGCCTTCGAGGCCGAGCGCATCGGCGAGGTCTGGCGCGAGGTCCAGTCCTCCCGAGTCGCGTCCGGCAAGACGCCCACCGGCCTCCCGAAGTGGGGCTACGTCTACGACCGAGACGCCCAGATTCACCGGCCCGACCCCGTCGCCGGGGCCGTGCTCGCGCAGCTCTACCCGCGGTACATCGCGGGCGAGTCCTTCACGTCGCTCGCGTCCTGGCTCAATGTCCACCGTCACCCGACATTGAAGGGCGGCATGTGGTCCGCCGGCTCGATCCGCCGCGTGATGGACACCGGGTTCGCCGCCGGGCTCGTGCCCTACGCCGGCGAGAAGCACCCCGGCGCGCACGAGCCGCTCATCGACGCGGGCACGTGGCAGCAGTATCTCGACGCCCGCGCGAACCGCCACTACGTCCCGCCCCGCGCACGGGTCTCGCGTTACCTGCTGACCGGCATGCTCGAATGCGAGCGGTGCGGGGGAGCGATGTCCGGCAACCAGGGTCGCACGGGGTACCCGGACTACCGGTGCGGGCGACGCAAGACCCGAGGCCCCGCTGCGTGCTCGGCGACGACGGTCTCGCTCCGAGCCGTCGAGGGCAAGGTCTTCGCCTGGCTCCAGGACCTGGCCGCCGCGGGGATCGACGAACGCGCGCAGGTCCGCGCCGACGCCATGTCCCAGCGCGCGTCCGCTGAGGCTGAGGTGCGGCGGCTGATGGAGGAGCAGAAGAAGATCGACGAGTCGATCGAGCGAGTGAACCTTCTCGTCGCCGAGGGTCTGATGCCTGCGGCCGACTACGCGAGCACGCGGCGGCTCCTCGACGAGCGGCAGTCCCGGGTTCGAGAGCTCGCCGAGGAGCATGCGCGGTTGGCTCGCAGATCGAGCGACCACCTGGAGGTGGCGCAGCGGCTCGTCGACGACTGGGATGAGTTCGAGCTCGGGATGAAGCGGGAGGCGCTGCGGGACGTGCTGAGGCGCGTCCGTGTCCGGACCGGCGGGCGGCACGAGCAGGGGGAGGGACGAGCCCGGTCCGCTGCCGTGGTCTGGGTGCAGCCGGCCTGGTCGCAGGAGTGGGTCCGGCTCTAGAGGTGCGTCACGGTCGTGGTCGGGCTGGCCGACACCGTCGTCAACGAGGCGCGCGACCGCGTGCGGGCCGCGGTCGTGAACTCGGGCACCACCTGGCCGGACCAGCGCGTCACCATCAACCTCGCGCCGAGCACCCTGCCGAAGTCGGGGTCGCACTACGACCTCGCCATCGGGCTCGCCGTCTTCGTCGCGAAGCAGCTCGTGCCCGTCGACGCGGTGCGCGACGTCGCCTTCATCGGCGAGCTCGCGCTCGACGGCCGACTGCGGGCGGTGCGAGGCGTGCTGCCGGCGACGATCGCGGCGGCCGATGCGGGCTTCGTCCGGGTCTTCGTGCCGGAGTGCCACGTCGAGGAGGCCGAGCTCGTCGAGGGCGTCCAGGTCGTAGGCGTCCGGTCGCTGCGCCAGGCCGTGGCCCTTCTGACGGACCAGCCGGAGCCGGACGACCCGCCCGTCCCGCCGCTGTCGGGTCCCGACGCGGGCGACGTGTGGGGCGGCGGTGGCCGGGCCGGTCGCCTCGACGTGGCCGACGTCGCCGGGCAGGAGGACTCCCGCGCGGCGCTCGTCGTCGCGGCGGCCGGCGGGCACCACCTGCTCATGACGGGGCCGCCGGGCATCGGCAAGACGATGCTCGCCCAGCGGCTGCCAGGTCTGCTGCCCCCGCTCACGCGCGCCCAGTCGCTGGAGGTGAGCGCCGTCCACTCGCTGGCCGGCGTGCTGGGCGACGTGCCGCTCGTCGAGCGTCCGCCGTTCGTCGACCCGCACCACACGGCGAGCGCGGTCGCGGTGGTCGGCGGGGGACAGCGCGGCATCCGGCCCGGGGCGCTCAGCCTGGCCCATCGCGGCGTGCTGTTCCTCGACGAGGCTAGCTCTGGAAAGCGCACCTCCTTCTTGAAGGAGGTCACTGATGAAGACGAGGACGAAGCAGCCTGGCGCGAACGCGCGACCGGGGCGGGCAACGCGAGCGGTGGTCTATCCGGCGTTCACCCAGACGGGGCCGGACACGCCGGCCGAGGGCACGCGGCCGATCTACCTGTATCTGCGGCTGTCGAAGTATCACAAGGACAAGGCGGACGCGATCGAGCGTCAGCGCCTTGATCTGACCCGCAAGCTCGCCGCTGAGGGTGGCTGGACGGTGATGGGTGAGTACATCGACAACGACTCAGCGAGCGCTTCTGCCGCGAAGAACCGCAAGGGTTGGCGTCAGTTGAACCAGGACATCCAGGCCGGGACGGTGCCGGCGGTGGCGTTCTGGAAGCTGGATCGTACGAACAGGATCGCGGCGAAGTGCATCGAGTGGATCGGGCAGTGCCAGCGCTCGGGGGTGTATCTGGTCTCGCATCAGGACAGTGCCGATGAGCTGAACACTGCGACCGCGGGGGCGAAGCTGGTGACTGGGATCAAGGCGCTGCTCGCGGAGGTTGAGACCGATTCGATGAGTGAGCGGCAGTTGGCGTCGAAGCGGCACCTGGCCGAGGCCGGGTTTCATCATGGCGGTACGCCGCCGTTGGGGTGGATGGCTGGCCCGCGGGTGGTCGATGAGTTCGGCCGTTCGGGGGTGCGGCTGGTGCCGCATCCGGTGGAGCATCCGGCGTTGAAGGACGCGGTGGACATGGTGCTGGCAGGCAAGAGTCTGGCGCAGGTCGCCCGCTACTGGAGCGACCGGTACGGGATCACCGCTGCTGCTGGCGGTCCGGTGTATGAGGCGACGGTGTATCGGTCGCTGGTCTCACCCCGGATGATCGGGTACCGGATGCGGCAGGTTCCCGAGCACCAGCGCGGTGTGAAGCTCGACCTGCTGGATTACATCGCCCGGGACGCTTCGGGCGAGCCGGTGATCGCTCAGGAGCCGGTCTGTGATCGGGCGACCTGGTTGCGGGTGCGCCGGCTGCTGGAGGAGGCGAAGACCTCACGGACCAGACGACCGTGGGGCTCGCACGAGTGGCTGCTGACGGGCCTGATGCATTGTCAGTGCGGGGAGCGTCTGTACGGGCATCAGAAGTACCGCAAGCGTGCCTCTGGTGAGCGGGTTCCGGCGTTCGCATACCGCTGCCAGGCCAACAAAGTCCGCGGTCCGGGGAACTGCTCGGGCGGCTGCACGATCGATGCGGTCAAGGGCGAGGCGTTCGTGCTGGGTTGGTTCTTCGCCCAGATCACCGATGATGCGCTCGCTGCCGCGCGCGCCCGACGGCGTGCCGCCCGGGCTGATGTGGGCATCAACGAGGTGCTGTCCCAGCTCGATGAGGCCAGGGCCGAGCGTGACGCGCTGTTGTCCAAGCAGGGCACCGGGGAGTATCGGGGTGCGATGGTGACGGTGCTGCTGTCGCTGATCGCTGACGCGCAGCGACGTGTCGATGGTCTCCAGCGACGGTTGGACGCGATGGAGCTGGATGAGTTCCCGATCGAGGACGGCCCAGCGTTGATCGCCTCGTGGAAAGAGCGGGCGATCACCGAGAAGCGTGCCTATCTGCGTCGGATGATCCACCGGATCGACGCGCTGCCGGGCATGGCACCGACCGAGGAGCGGTTGAGGATCACTCCGGTCGAGTGAGGGCATCGGCCACGCTGGCGGCATCGAGCATCGTCGCGACCTGCTCGATCACGTCCTGCGAGGCCGGTTGGGTGGCGCGCCGGAGCGTCCCGGCACGCCACCCGGCGGCGAAAGCCGCATAGGCGGGTTCGGCAACAACCTCGCCCACCTCGCCCGGAGGCGGGCAGGCGGTATCGGTGCTCACGGTTCCTCCGCGGCGATCGCGGCGTAGAACTCGTCCTCGGCCTGCCGGCGTTGGGCGACCTCCGCTGTGACGAAGGCTTCGAACTCCGCGCCCCGGTCGGCGATCGCGGTCTCCTCGACCGGCTCGGCTGGTTCCTCGCCCGGCCAGACTGTCTGACGGGTCGGCCGGTCACGGTCGAGACGCGTGCCTGAGGCCGCGACCCAATCACGTAGCCGTGCGCGGGTGTCGGCGAAGTCGCGATGCCAGCCGATCGCCGCCGAGGCGTTCTGCTCGGGGTCATAGGCGCCGAGCCAATGCAGATGCAGCGCCGACAGCTCCCACACCAGTTCGGGATGGTGATGCCAGAACGGCGGAAGGACGCTGGCGGGCAGCCCGTAGGTGCGGCGCAGCCACGTCACCCACCGGTCCAGGGCGAACCACTCGACCTTCAGCTCTTCGGCGGTCAGCAGGTTCCAGTTCACTGGATGCGGCAGCTCGGCGACGTCCGGTGCCTCGTCCGTGATCAGGTCCTCCTCGCCGAGCAGGTCGTCCTCGTCCAGTTCGTCAGGGTCGGTCAGGTGCTCGCTCATGACGCTCCTCCGGCTGTCACAGGCCAAGGGCAGGAGCGGATGCGCTCTGCCGTGGCCGTTCGGGCGACTCGAAGGCCGGCGCCTGCTGTTCGGCGGCGCGTTCGGGGGCCTGCTCGACCGGGGCCCGCCGGGCGCTGCGGTCCACGTCGTAGCGGGTGTAGGCGCTGTCGTGGCCGATCCCAGTGACGACGAACACCTCGCTCTCGGGGCCGTCGTCGCCCTTGGAGAAGGTTCGGACGTGGCCCTGGGCGACGAACCGGTCACCGGGAACGAAGTTGTCCATGATCCGCTGCACGTTGTCGTCGTAGGCGACCATCGTGTCGTAGGTCTTCCCGAGGTCGGTGAAGGTGCCGTCCGGCTCACGGTGCTTGCGGTCCTGGCCGAACCTCACCTTGACGTAGGGATCACCGTTCTTCGTCTCCATCTCCTGGGGAGCTTTCGCGATGAACCCCCGGATCGATGGCCTGCTGAGTATCGACATCTCTGGCTTCCTCCCGCTCGGGCCGCGCCATCTGATGCGGCGGCTATGCCAGGCAGGTGCGCAAACCCACCCACGCCGGCCCCGACCTAGGAGCCGGGTCCGCGCAGCAGTGCTTCGACCTCAGACCGATCGGCCGTCAACTGCGCCGCGTCAGGGCGAGAGGGCCAGGGGCGCAGGTCGGTGACGATCGGGGGCGCGGCACGCAGCAGGGTCACCCCGGTGCCGAACGGCAGCGTCCTGATCCGGTCTGGCGGCAGGATCGGCACCCGGCGCACCGAGCGCTGGTTCGATCTGGTGCCGTGATCGCCCAAGGTCACCGAGTCGGTGTACTCATCGCGTTCACCGATGAGGGTGGAGAGGTCTTGGAGGTCGCGGGAGTTGGACGCGCCACCGAGGATGACCTTAACGATGGAGGCGTC
>SXGT01924097.1_pt1 | contig 35666 bp, 30 predicted proteins | sample 3176221 | NCBI WGS metagenome assembly SXGT01 (sample SAMN11356862, study PRJNA531348) | freshwater metagenome | isolation source: freshwater sample F1-120 | place: China: Fuxian Lake, Yuxi | collected 2017-12-25 | reverse complement strand
GAAAGCAACACCGATAACCGCCCCAGCGCTAAAACCGAGTATTAGATGAAGTTTATCTTTGAATTTTAATGCAAATAAACCGCCAAGAATGGTGAAAAGGAATGCAAGAATGCTTATAACTATTATCATAATAAGTTTGCGGGCGCGATGCGCAGTTGGAGCGCCCGGTCGAGCGCGTTGTGGTGCGTGCGGAACGGCCTTGCTGCGGCGCCGCCGGCGATCGCCTGGAGAATCGGCGTCTCGACCTCGACGTAGCCGCGCTCGACCAGAAACGAGCGCACGCCCTGCACGATCCGAGCGCGCGCCCGGATCAAGTCGCGCACCTCGGGGTTGGCGATCAGATCGACGTAACGCTGGCGGTAGCGGGTCTCGATGTCGGTGAGCCCGTGCCATTTTTCGGGCAGTGGGTGGAGACACTTCGCCACCAGCCGGTAGCCATCGGCGTTGATCGAGAGCTCGCCGGTGCGGGTGCGCATCATGACGCCGTCGAGGCCGACGAGATCGCCGAGGTCGAGCGTCCGCGCCTCGTCGTAGGCCGCGTCGCCGAGGCGGTCCTGGCGGAGGTAGCCCTGGATCTCGCCACCGCCGTCGCGCACCACGATGAAGAGCGCCTTGCCGAAAGCCCGCTTGGCAACGACGCGACCACCGATCTGCGCCCGCGCGGCAAGCGTCTCGAGCTGGGCCGCATCCGTGCCGCCGAAGCGCGCGAGCAGGTCCGCCACCGCGTCGCGTGGCGAGAAGCCGTTGGGATAGGCGATCCGACGGGCACGGATGGCCTCGAGCTTGGCCCGCCGGTTGGCGCTGAGATCGTCGGCACTCACGGTGGCCGCGTTCTGTAACAGAAGGCCACAAAAGGCCATCCCGCGCACCAGTTGCGGCCCCGGAGCGTGTGGAATACCTCGGACCTCAAGTGCTCGCCCGGATTCGTCGCCCGACCTGGGTCGCCGCCCGCTTGGCGTTGCTTGCGCTGGCCGCATGGTTCACAGCGCAAGCCGCGACCGCGCTGGTCGCGAGCTCGCTCGACGGCAGCGCATTCGAAGACGGCCCGCCTCCGGCGACCCAGATCAGCGCGCGCCGGCAGCGGCCGCTCGCGACCTATCTCGAACTGGCGCGGCGCGATCTCTTCGCCGTGCCCCCGGCCCAGCCCGATATCCCGGAGGTCGCGGCCGGCGGACCGCTCGCGGCCGCACCGGCCGACCTTCGTCTGCTCGGGACAGGCGGACGCGACGCGCAGAGCTTTGCCGTGATTGAACTCCGCAGTTCGCGCGAGCAGCGCGTGGTGCGCCTCGGCGACATCCTCGACGGCGCGACCGTGGCCGAGATCGGCTGGCGGCGCGTCGTGCTGCGCCGCGACGGGCAGGACGAGTTGCTCACCGTGCCGCCGGACCTCGCGATCGAGGCGGGCAGCGTCGCCGCCACGGGCTGGTCCGCCGCAAGTGGCCTGACGAGCACGCTCCCCGGCGCCGACGCCGACGTCCGGCGGGTCGGAGAAGACCGCTTCCAGCTCTCGCGCGGCGAGGTCGACAAGCAGCTGACCAACCTCTCCTCGCTGCTGACCCAGATGCGGGCGGTGCCCAATCTCGAGGAAGGCGCGACCAACGGCTTCCGGGTGTTCGCGATCCGCCGCGGCAGCCTCTTCGACAAGCTCGGGCTCTCCAACAACGACGTCGTGCAACGGGTCAACGGGATCGGCCTCGACGACCCGGCTCGTGCTATGGGCCTCTTTCAGGAATTGCAGGACGAATCAGTGCTGACGGTGGACGTGCTGCGGGGCGGGCGCCCACGGACGCTCCGCTACGAGATCCGCTGAGGCAGGCTAGGCTGCGAGGGGGACGGAATGGGGGCACGAATCTGGGCTGGACAGAGCGCGCTGGCGCCCGCGCGCAAGCATGAGGGTCGCTACCGTGATGCGGGCGCGGGCGTGAACCGCCGCGGCTGCCCTGCCGTCACGGCAGTCGGACGCTGCGTGCTGCTCGGACTCGTCGTGGCGATGAGCGCCCCTCCCCTGCCCGCCCGAGCCCAGACCGCGGCCCCTGCACCCACAGCAGCCGCCCCAGCCGAGGTCCCCGTCCCGCTGGCGCACGACGCGCTGGTGCGGATGGACTTCCAGAATGTCGAGATCCCGACGCTGGTCAAGTTCATCAGCGAGATCACCGGCCGCAACTTCGTGCTCGACGAGCAGGTCAAGGGCCGGGTCTCGATCGTCTCGCCGAGCGAGATCACCGTCGCCGAGGCCGAGCGGGTCTTCGAGTCGGTCCTGCAGGTGAAGGGTTTCACGGTGGTCGACACCGGCCCGGTGACGAAGATCGTGCCGCTCAAGGACGCGCGCCAATCGAGTCTGCCGAGCCGCGCCGGCGAGGACGCCGGCAGCGACATTTTCGTCACGCGCCTCGTGCCCCTCACTCACGTCGATGCCAACGCCGTCGCCGACCTCCTGCAGCCGCTGGTCTCCCGCGACGGTCTGGTCAGCGCTTACGGCCCGACCAACTCGCTGATCGTGGTCGATAGCGGCGCCAACATCGAACGGCTGATGGTGATCCTCCAGGACATCGACGTCCCCGGACAGGAACGCACGGTGGCGGTGGTGCCCCTGCGGCACGCGTTCGCCGCCGACATCGCCAAGATTCTCGAGGAAGCCACGGCCCAGGACGACGCAGCCGGGCTGCGCGGGCGCACCACCACGGTGGCGACGGGCACGCAGGCCGCCAGCTCGAAGACCCCGGCCGGCAAGCTGCGCATCGTGCCCGAGCTGCGCTCGAACTCGCTCGTCGTGATCGGCAGCCCGTTCGAGATTCGCGAGGTGCGCAACCTGATCGACCGCCTCGACATCCCGATGCCGCGCGGCACCGGCCGTATCCAGGTGATGCGACTGCGCTACGCCGACGCGGTCGAGCTGGTGCAGGTGCTGGCCGACCTGCTCGGCATCGCGGTCAACACGCCCCTGCGCCAGGCGCTGCCCGGTCGCTCGGTAACCGAGGGCGGCGGCCGCTTCGGCTCGGGCCGCAACGATATGGGGCAGAGCTTCGGGCGCAGCGTCCTCTCGAATGCCGCAGCCGGCGGCATGGGCGGGATGGGCGGACGGCGACCGGCCAACGCGGCGGCCGGCCTCGCCGGCGGGATGGGCGGCGCGGGCGGCCTCAGCGCCGGCGGCTCGGGCGCGGTCGAGTTCGAGAGCGAGGTCCGCGTCACGGCCGACCCGGCGACCAACTCGCTGGTGATCAGCGCCGCACCGCAAGATTTCGCGCTGGTCGAGGAGGTGGTGCGAGAGCTTGACGTGCCGCGCAAGCAGGTGCTCGTCGAGGCGATCCTCTTCGAGATCACGATGTCCAAGGCGCGCGAGCTCGGCGTCGAGTTGCAGGGCGGAGCGCAAGCCGGCGACGCGATCCTGCTCGGGCGCAGCAACTTCAAGAACCTCGGCACGCTGACCAACGCCATCGCGACCGGCGACGTCTCGGGCCTCTCGAGCATCACGGGCGCGCTCGGTGCGGCGATCAGCAAGCAGACGATCAAGCTCGCCGACGGCACCGAGATCCCTGCCGGCATTGCACTGGTGGAAGCGCTCGAAGCCGACAGCGACATCAACGTCCTCTCGGCGCCCAACATCCTCACCACCGACAACGAGGAAGCCGAGATCGTCGTCGGCCAGAACGTGCCCTTCGTCACCAGCCGCTCGACCAACGAGACCAACCTCGCCAACACCTTCAGCCAGGTCGATCGGCGCGACGTCGGCATCACGCTGCGGCTCACGCCGCAGATCACCGAGGGCGATCAGGTGCGGCTCTTCCTCTTCGAGGAGGTCTCGGCACTGGTCGAGACAAGCGAGACGCAGTTGCTGCAACTCGGCCCGACCACCACCGTGCGCTCGGCCACCACCACGGTGGTCGTCAATGACGGCGAGACCATCGCGATCGGCGGCCTGATCTCGGACCGACTGACCAGCGCCGAGAGCGGCGTGCCCTGGCTCATGGATGTACCGGGCCTTGGCTTCCTGTTCAGCTTCGAATCGAAGAAGAAGGAGAAGGTGAACCTGATCATCCTGCTCACGCCGCGCATCGTGAACGACGCGCGCGACCTCATGATCGTGAGCGACGAGCAACGCCGGCACTTCCGCGAGGCGATGCGGGCCAAGCGCTGGGGCTTCAGCGGCACGCTCGGCAAGCTCACGCCGCCGCCGCGGCTGCGCGACGAGCCCGCCACCGTGGGCGGCGTGCTGCTGCCGGCGCTCGATCTCGGAGCACGGTGATGGCACATGCCGCGGCTGCGTCGTCACCTGCCGAATTAGCCCGCCGCTTCGGGCTCGCCGTGGTCGAGCACATCGCCGCCGACCAGGTCGATGCCACCCTGCTCGGGCGGTTGCCGATCGCTTACGCACGCCGCAACGCCTGCCTGCCGCTCCGCGAAGACCCGACCAGCGGGCACGTGGTGGTGGCGCTCGCCGATCCGCTGGCCTTGCACGTCGTCGCCGACCTGCGCGCCCTCTACGACCGGCCCATCACCGCAGTGATCGCCCCACAGGCCGCGGTGCTCGAAGGCCTCAACGCGGCCTACGACCGCGTCCAGGGATCGGCCGAGGCGGTGATGGGCGATATCGAGGGCGGCGGCCTCGAGAGCGTCGCGCACGAACTCGAGGAGCCGCGCGACCTGCTCGACGCCGACGACGAGGCGCCGATCATCCGGCTGGTCAACTCACTGCTCTCCCAGGCCGTCAAGGATCGGGCGTCCGATATCCACGTCGAGGCCTTCGAGCGCGAAGTGATCGTGCGCTTCCGCATCGACGGCATCCTCTACGACGTCATCCGGCCACCACGGCGCTTCCACCCGACCATCGTCGCGCGCGTCAAGGTTCTGGCCGGGCTCGACATCGCCGAGAAACGCCGGCCCCAGGACGGACGCTTCCGCTTTCGCGCCGCGGGCCGCGACATCGACGTGCGCGTCTCGACCGTACCGACCCAGTTCGGCGAGCGACTCGTGCTGCGCCTGCTCGATCGCAGCGGCGCCCTGCTCCGTCTCGAGGACCTCGGGCTCGCCGGCGACCACCTCGACGAAATCGGGCGGTTGCTCGGGCGCGCGCACGGCATCGTTCTGGTGACGGGGCCGACCGGTAGCGGCACGACCACGACGCTCTACGCCGCACTCTCGCAGCTCAATTCCTCGAGCCGCAACATCATCACCATCGAGGATCCGATCGAGGTCCAGCTCCACGGCGTCGGCCAGATCCAGGTCAATCCGAAGATTGAGTTGACCTTTGCCAGTGGCCTGCGTTCGATTCTCCGCCAGGACCCCGACGTCGTGATGGGCGGCGAGATCCGCGATGGCGAGACCGCCGAGATCGCCATCCAGGCAGCACTGACCGGCCACCTCGTGTTCTCGACCCTCCACACCAACGACTCCTTCGGTGCGATCACCCGCTTGGTGGACATGGGGATCGAGCCCTTCCTGGTTTCCTCGGCGCTGCTCGGCGTGGTGGCCCAGCGGCTCGTGCGGCGCGTCTGTCCGGACTGCCGCGTTCCGACCGAGGCCAGCGCGCGCGAGGCGGCCGAACTCGGGCTCGTTGCGGGGACGCCGGTCTTCCGTGCCGGCGCGGGTTGTGCGGGCTGTCGCCAGACCGGCTACCGCGGTCGCACCGGTATCCACGAAATTTTGCAGATCGACGACGAGGTGCGCAGTCTGGTGATGGCCCGCAGCGACAGCGCGGCGATTCGCCGGCTGGCAAGCGGGCACGGCATGCGCCTCCTGCGCCAGGACGGTGCGGCCAAGATCGCGCGCGGCGAAACGACCGTCGAGGAAGTCCTGCGCGTTACCCAGGAGGAAGTCGCGTGAGGCGGCGCAGTCGCGCGGCCGCCTCGGCGCTCGACGGCGCCCTTCGCTCGCGTGCCATCCCCGGCAACGAGGCCGGAGGATCGCCCCAAGGTGCCCACAATTTGAGCGACGACCGTCGGTCGCGCGACATGCGGGGACTGGAGACCCGCGCCGGCCGTAGCGACTGCGGACCGGGATGCCGGCGGGCTGGGCCGCGCTGATGCCGGTGTACGCCTGGCAGGGCCTGAGCGCCGCCGGCCGGCGCGTCAAGGGCAGCCTCGAGGCCGAGGGACCACGCGCCGCGCGGGCGCGACTCAAGCGCGACGGCATCTTCCCGACCGTCGTGCGCGAGGACCGGTCGACATCGACTGCGGCGGGCGCCGGCGCCGCGACCGGCGGGCTCTTCGGCCGGCGCGAAGCTCGCCTGCGGCCGCCCGAACTCGCCGGCGTGTCGCGCCAACTCGCCACCCTGCTCGCCGCCGGCGTGCCCGCAGTCGAGGCCCTCGACGCGCTCGCCGAGCAGGCCGAGCGGCCGGCCGTGCGCCGCGTCCTGCAAGCCGTGCGCGAGGACGTGGTCGGCGGCAGTGCCCTGGCCGACGCTCTGGCCCGACAGCGTGGGTCATTTCCAGCGCTTTACTCGAGCATGGTTCGCGCCGGCGAGGCGGCCGGTGCCCTCGACGCCGTGCTGGCACGGCTGGCGAGCTGGACCGAGACCCAATCCCAGCTCGCCGTCAAGACCCGCAACGCCCTGGCCTACCCGGTGCTGATGCTGATCGCCTCGCTGACGATCGTGAGTTTCCTCCTGGCGTTCGTGGTGCCGAAGGTGACGCGCATCTTCGCCGACCAGCAGCAGGCGCTGCCCCTGCCGACCCGCCTCCTGCTCGGCCTCTCTAACTTTTTGCTCGATAACCTCGGCATGCTCCTCTTCCTGCTCGCGGCCGCGCTGACCGGCGCCGTCGTGGCCCTGCGCCGTCCCCCGGTGCGGCTCGCGCTCGACCGGGCATTCTTGCGCGCGCCCGTCGTCGGCCCGCTCTTCACGCGCATCGCCGTGGCACGCTTCGCGCGCACGCTCTCGACGCTGCTCGCGGGCGGCCTGCCCCTGCTCGACGCCCTGCCCATCGCCGGCGACGTCTCGGGCAACGGCGCGATGGCCCAGGCCGTACGCGCCGCCGCCACGGCGGTGCGCGAGGGCCACGCGCTGGCGCCGACGCTGCGCGAGCTTGGCCTCTTCCCGCCCATGCTGGTGCACATGGTGCGAGTCGGCGAGCGCGCCGGCGACCTCGAAGCGATGCTCGAGCGGGTTTCGGCCGCCTACGACGGCGAGGTCGAAGGCGCGCTGGCGACGCTCACCGCCGTCCTCGAACCGGTACTGATCCTCGCGATGGGCGCGGTCGTGCTCTTCATCGTGCTCGCGATCCTGCTGCCCATCTTCGAGATCAACGCGCTCGTGCGATAAGCCGGTCGCGGGGCCGGGGCCGTCGCGCCCTGCCCGGCCCTCGCTGCGGAGGGCTTCGAGATCGGGGCGCGAGTCGGGTAGCATCACCGGCATGAACGTCGGAACCTCGCTCTCGGACCGGATTCGCGCCGGGCATCGGCCGGCACGCAGGACCCCGCGGCCCCGGGCCGAGCGGCGCCAGAACCAGCAGGGCTTCACCTTGATCGAGATCATGGTCGTGGTCTTCATCCTCGGGCTCTTGATCACGCTGGTGGCGCCGCGCATCCTCGGCCGCACCGACGAGGCGCGCCAGACCAAGGCCGCCGCCGACATCAAGGCCGTGCAACAGGCGCTGGCGCTCTACAAGCTCGACAACGGCTTCTTCCCGACCACCGAGCAAGGCCTCGAGGCCCTGGTGCTGCCGCCGACGAGTGCGCCTCTGCCACGGCGCTGGAACCCGGAGGGCTACCTCGAGAAGGTGCCGGCCGATCCCTGGGATCAGGCATATATTTTTGAGAGTGACGGCTCGCGTTACGTGGTGATCTCGCTCGGCGCCGACGGCGCCGAAGGCGGCACCGGGCCCGCCGCCGACATCAACTCGCGGGATCTCGGCTGAGGCGCCTCACCTCACCCCGGTCCCCGGCGCGGCCCGCGAGATCACCTGTGCCCCGGCGCCAGAGTCGGCCTCCGGCGCTGGCGCCGTATCCGTACCCGGCGCGGATCTGCGCTTGGCCGACGCGGCAGCCTGCGGTGCTGGCGTCGGGCGCGATCATCCCTTCGCGCAGCGAGAAGCCGCTCCGCCGGGGACACGCGCCGGGATCGGCGCGCTGTCGCTGCGAGCCAGACGCGACTCGGAGCGGCACGCCGCGCGGCTTCACGTTGCTCGAGCTGGCGCTGGTGCTCGCGCTGATCGGGCTGCTGAGCGCGCTCGTGCTGCCGCGGCTCGGCGTCGTGGGCGGGGTCGGGCTCGATACCGCGGCGCGGCGGCTCTCGTCGCGCATCCTGCTCGTGCGCGAGGAGAGCGCGCTCCACGGCACGTGGATGCGACTCGTGCTCGATCCCGCGCACGCGAGCTACGCGGTCGAAATTCTGGTCCCGACGCCCGAAGGAGCGAGCTTCCTGCCCGGCGAGGATCCGCTGCACGCTCCGGTGCATCTACCCTCGGGCCTGAGGCTCAACGCCTTCGGCCCGGACCTCGAGCGTCTCTCGGACGGGCGGCTCGCGACCCTCTTCGCCCCCGACGGCTTCGCCTCGCCTAGCGCTATCGAGTTGCGCGCCGCGGACGGCCGTGCCCTGACCATCGTGGTCGAGCCCGCGACGACTCGCCCAAGTGTGGTCGAGGGCCCGGCGGCAGACCTGCTCGGGGAACTCGGTCTCGGCTGATGGCAGACCACGCGCGCCCCCGTTGCCTGCGGGCACTCTCTCCAAGCTGCACGGGAACCCCGTCTCGACGGATGGCGGACTGCGCGCGCGGGTTGCCGACGGGGCCGCCCCGAGCCGCGCCCACCCGGCAGAGCGGCTTCTCGCTGCTCGAAGTGATGGTCGCGCTCGCCGTGCTGGCGATCGGGTTCACGGCACTGCTCGGCCTGCACGCACGCAACCTCGAAATCGCGGCGACCGAACGCGCCCACGGCGAGGCGTTGCTCCTGGCGCGCTCGCTGCTGGCCGAAACAGAGCTTGCGGGCGTGGCCGTGCCGGGCGAGGAATCCGGCGACTTCGAGACGACACACCCCGGACGCTATCCGGGCTGGCTGTGGCAGCGCAGCGTCGCGCCGACACCGATCCCCGGGGCCTTGGTCGTGAGCGTGCGCGTGCTGCCGCCGCACGACGCTTCGGCGATGGTCGAACTCGAGCTCGTCGTGCGTGGAGCCGCCGATGCGGCATGACGCCGTGGCGCGGCGGGGCGATGCGAGCGCCGGGTTCACCCGGAGGCTCGATCCGCTCGAACTCTGCAGGAAGCCGGCACGGCGGGGCAGCGGGAACGCCGGCTTCACCCTGTTGGAGATTCTGGTCGCGATGGCGATCGTGGCGATCGTCTTCGGTGCAACGGTCGGCCCGTTCGCGCGCACGATCGCCACTCGCGATCGCGCCGAAGCCGTGCTGGACCACTCGACCGCGGCCCGACTGACGCTCGAACGCATCGGCGAAGAACTGGAGAACGCCGTCCCCACCGCCGCCGACAACGCCGCCTTCACGCTCGCCGACGCGAGCCTCGACCGGCCGGCGAGCGAGTTGCGCTTCGCGACCCGCGGGGCCCGTCGCCTGCGGCCCACCGCCGCCCGCGATCCGGTGGACGTGGTGCGCTACCGGCTCGAGCCCGACCCCGCAGCACCGCGCCGCAGCCTTCTCGTCAAGGATCAACTGCCTTCGCTCGCCAGCCCGGGGGCACAGCCCGCGACGCTGGTGGTGCTGCGTGGGGTGGTGGGCTTCCGGGCGCAGGTACGAACCGGGACCGAGAGCGCGTGGCTGCCGGAGTGGGTCGCCGGCACGCCAGCACCCGCCACCGGCGGCACAGGTGGCGGTGCCAGCAGCGGGCCGCTTCTGCCGGCCGCGGTCGGTCTCGAAATCTTGCTCGAACCCGCGATCGCAGAGACCGAGCCCGAAGGCCTCGGTCTGGTCGTCACGGTGCCGCTGGGGATGCGATGAGTACCCCCGCCACAGACGGACGTTCCGCCGTGCCCTCGCACGAGACCCCACTCAGCGGCTGGCGCCACCCCGAACGCGGCGTGATTCGCGACAGCGTCGTCGTCCACGTGGCCGTTCCCGCCAGCGAGCAGCCCAACCCCGAGCGCGGCGTGGCGCGCGACGGGGCCGGCGTCCGCTTGGCCGGTCCCGCCCGCGAGCAGCCCAACCCCGAGCGTGGCGTGGCGCTGCTCGCGGCCCTCCTGGCACTTACGCTGCTGACGTTGATCGTGCTCGAGTCCGCCGATTTCGTTGGCGTGCACCGCCACCTGGCGCGCCGCTCGTCCAACGCCGTCGCGGCCCGCTTGCTGGCGCGCTCGGCCGCCCACGGCGCCGAAGCCGTGCTGATCGCCGACGCCGAGCAGAATCCTCAATTCACGACAATCAGTGGCTTGTGGGCCCGGCCCTGGGCCGGCATCCCGATCGGCAGCGGCACGATCGGCTTCCAGATCGAGGACGAGGCCGGCAAGCTCGATCTCAACCGGGCCGGCGATTCGAAGCATCGCGAAGCGCTCGAAGTCCTGTTCGACGAACTCGACGTCGATCCAGGTTTGGTGGCGCAGGTGGCCGCGTGGATCGCGCCACCCGACCCCGAGACGGGTGCGATCTCGGCTGACGCGCGCTGCGCCGATCTCGGGGTGCCCTGTACCCCGCCGGGTCGCCCGATGGCGAGCCTCGACGAATTGCTCGCCATCGAGGGCTTCACGCCCCAGATCGTGGCACGCCTCAGACCTTTCGTGACCGCGTTCGGTATCGCGGGCCGGCTCCCGATCAACGCCAACACCGCACCACCCGCCGTACTGCGCGCCGCGGGCTGCCGCATCGGCGACGACGACCAGGCCCCGCTCGAGGGCTGGCCCAACGACGACGTGCCCGGCTGTGAGCAGAAGCGCCTGCCCCTCGGGCTGCGCAGCAACGTCTTCCGCATCGTCGCCTCGGGCGCACGCGGCGACGTCACGCAGGCCGTCGAGGTGGTGGTCGAGCGCCGCGGCAAGTCGGTGCGACGGCTCTCGTGGCGCAGCGTGCCGGCGTTCGCTTCGCCTGCGGGCTGAGGCCCCCTGGTCCGGGGAATGAGGTTCACCTCAGCAGGGTACCGGGAGAACCTGACAGCCTGAGCTGTGCGACAACCGAGGGTTGCCACACTCCCCTATTGCCCGCCAAGGCTCCGCACCGAGATACTGTATCCTGCGAATGTCCAAATCACCAGGCGACCTTCGCGCAACCGCCCTCCAGGGGCATGAACAAAGGACGACGTCATGAACACACCTGACACACATAGAACGCCCGGCCCCCTCGAGATGATCGTAACCCGGCTTGGTGGCTTCATGAGGGCCTGCTCCCTAGTCTTGACGATGGTGTTCGTCTCGCCAACGCTCTCCCAGGCACAGCCTGTGTGGTCGGTGCCTCCCGAGCCCGCGGTGAGGCCGCAGCTTCCGCAGACCGCTGCCCTTGATGCGAACGGCAACAAGATCGACGACAAGATCGATGCTGGCGTAGCGCGAATCCGCGCCGAACTCGGCCAGGCTATCGGTCCCCGTCGCCGGGGCGATCTACAGCAGCAGCTCGCGGAACCCGTTCGCATCGAACTGGTGTTCTCGACGCAGATCAGCCAGCAGCAAATCGACGAATTTCTCTCGCTCGGTGGGGAAATCGACCACGTCTTCCAGGCGGTCAGCTACGGCTGGACAGGTCGCATGCCTCGCCAGGACGTCGAGACCCTTCCGGCAGCGATGGGGGCGCCGCTGTTGCTCATCGGGGCGGATCAACCGGCGCAGCCAACGCTTGACGAGGCCACGCAAACGGGCCGCGTGCGTCCGGTCTGGAGCGCGGGCTTTGCAGACAATCCCGCAGGCATTGACGGCGACGACAATATTACAATAGCCATCATCGATTCCGGGGTGGACGAGTCGCATGCTGACCTGGCAGGACGGCAGGAGTTCTGGACGGACTACACAACCGACGCCGAGCCCTCGCCGTTGGACATCAACCAGCACGGGACCCACGTCGCGGGGATCGCCCTGGGGACAGGTGCCGCCTTTGGCCCCGGTCCCGGCACACTGCCCTACACCGAGGGAGGAGACCTGATCTCGTTTGGAGCTGGTTCGCTCGCCCCCAACCCCATTCACCTGCCGTCGGTTCCTTTGGACTTCACCAGCACTGCAACCTGGCTGGGGGGCGGCTCGACGACTCTGCACACCATCGTCGCCGGCGACGGCGGCATGAGCTACGGTTCCCTCGGTGGGTCGATCGGCTCTTCCCCGCTCGCCAGGACGTCGAGCTTCACGCCTGCCGCAGGCTTCCACTACGGTGCCGGGTTGCTGCAGAACGTCGACATATCAATCACCAACTACCGCGTCGTGAACAGCGTCACCAACTACCCAGGTTTGGGCGATGGCTTCAACGCGTTTCGTGGAGTCGCACCGGCGACGCGTTGGGCAGGCGCCAAGGTCTTTGGCAATGACGGAAGTGGCTCCAGCCTGGACATCGAAGAGGCCCTGGACGACATGGTCGCGCAGCGAGTCGCGCATAACATCAAGGTGGCCAACCTGAGCCTCGGCATCGTCGGCAACCCAGGCACCAGCGCGATGCTGCGCGCCAAGGCCAACACCATGGTCGACAATGGCATCGTCGTCGCCGCTGCGGCAGGCAATGACGGCGCCGGCACCGCCGATGCCAATCTGATCGACGATCCGGCACGCGCCGCAAAAGTGCTCACTGTCGGCGCAACCAACGACATCAACGAGCTGACCAATTACACCAATAGCGGATTCCTGTCGCCCGGATCTGATGAAGACCATAAGCCTGATGTTCTGGCCCCCGGCGGATCGAGCCTCCATTCGTACATCCTCTCGGCAGACAGCAACGATGCCGACGGCAGGACTACAAATTTGGCGGATGGCGCCGCAGACGACTATTACACCGCCAAGGGGACATCCATGGCCACACCGTTCGCCGCAGGTGCGGCAGCGCTGGTCATCGACGCCCTGCAGCAGGCCGGCCTCGTCTGGGACTTCAACGCCAATACCCACTCTCTCCTCGTCAAGATGCTGTTGTGTGCGTCGGCAACCGAGACGAACGCCGACCGTGAAGGCGCAGCCCTATTCGATCCCACCGTAGGTCGCGCCGCGACGCCCAAGGACCGTTTCGAAGGCTATGGCATCATCAATCCCGACGCCGCAGTCGAGGCCGCGTCGCTGGCGTACAGCGGCGGCGCCTTGAACGACTCCAGCGCCGGCGGCCGTTTCGATCGCCGCGCCTGGGGCAGGAAGGTTGCAGTGGAAGCCGGGTCGGCGGTGACCTTGACGCTGAGCATGGACCCCGGCGCGGACTTCGACCTGTACCTCTACAGCGCCACGCCGGACAGCAAAGGCAACCCGGTGATCCTGGCGTCGAGCACCAACGCCGGCCATGGCGTGAGTGAAGGATTCACTGCAGAACCGGATGGCGACGGAGCCGCCTACCTGTTCGTCAAGCGGGTGTCGGGAAGCGGCGCCTGGACCTTGTCGGAAACCGTCACTGACGCCAGCAGTGACCACTACGTCGGCTTCAAGGCCAAGGCGTCGGCCATCCTCACCCCGAATCAACTTCCAGCCAATTGGAACATCATGCTGAACGATACCCGACTGGACGACGCCGATGCGGATGATCCGGAGAACTACCTGGTGAGGACGGTCAAGAGCTTGCTCAACCCGGCCACAAAGAACACCGAGCCGGGCCCAACCGATCCGACGCTGCACTACGTCCGCTACCAGACCAAGGAAAGTACGCAGGGTGTCGCTCCCGCCGTGAACGGGACGTTTCCGGCGGCGGTAAAGCACGTGCCGCGGCGCTGGGATGTCGACAATCAGTTCGGCACTCTGGCGCTGGAATCGTCAATGGTCACTGCCCTGCTGGTGCCGGCCGGGCAGGATGAGGCCGTAGCGGCCACTCCGCCGGTTACCGACAAGACTCACTTCAAGTGCTACAAGGTCAAGCCACTAAAGGGGGCGATCAGCGACCAGACCCCCGAAACCGCACCTGGATCAGGGAAGACGAAGTTCCGCGCCGACCTGCAAGGCTTCTTCCTCGACCAGTTCGACGACTGCGCCTTTGACGAGCTGGGCGGCATCAGTTTCCAGGGAACGGCGGTGGAGGGGACGTGTCTCTACGATCTGAGGGCGCCCATCGAGCTGTGCAATCCGGTCAGCACGAGTCCCGTCGAGGGAGGTCGTGCGACGAGTGCCATCATCGCGGACTCGACGCCGTCGATGACGGACTCGTACGTCTGCTACCCGGCGAAGGCCGCAACAAAAGTGAAGAGCGCGACGGCCTCCGGGCTCCTGACCCTTCCGGCAGGGCACACGTTGGCGCCAAAGCAGTTGACGCATGTTGCGCGTACGCTCAGCACCGGCACACAGGTCTTTACCGCGCCGGGAAACCTGTTTACCGCCCCGACGCAAGTCGATTCGGCCACGACCGAGATGGTGTGTGTCCCATCGAGCGTCACGGCGGTGGCGCCACTGCCGTAATGCGGGGGGCCTCGGTTGTCGCAGGGCCGCGCCGGCGTTGGGCGGGATGTTGTTCTCCCGCGCGCCGGCGCCCCTGCCCCAGGGCTGACCTCGATGGCATCGGGTACTTCGGTGCACCCCCCGAGCCACGCGTTATAGGGAGGTCATGCCGGAGAGTTCGAGCGGGTCGATCCATCAGCGGCGCCCTCGGCCGCGAGGCGGCCCACTCGCGCAGCTTCCCGAGCAGCGACGCGCGAGCGTCAAGGCGGCCGTGCCTGTCGTCCTCGCCGCGATCGTCACGGCGACCCTCGCCGTGGGGCCCGGCTGCACGGGCATCCCGACACCGCGCGCCGAGGATCTAGCGACAGCCACACGGATCAAGCATCTAATCGTAGTGGTCGACGAGAACGAGGCGTTTACGCGGATCTTCGCGACGTACCCCTACGCAGCGAATCCCGCAGATGAAGCGAGCCCGCGGTTTTACGGCAAGGTCGGGAACAAGGCGCCGCAAAACTATCTCAGGCTTGACGCCAGCGGCCTTCCCGTCGACGCCGAAGGTCAGCCACTCCCGGAGTTCTCGCCGACGACGCCAAGGCCTGCGTTCACTTCGTTGCTGACGAACAACGCCAACGCCATCAACCCTTATCGGCTCAATGCGGGCACATTCATTTGCTACAACAGCCATGAATACGATTCGGAGCTCTGGTCCTACGGGATCTGGAGCGGGGGAATGCACGACGTGCCTGGCGACATGCAGGCCGATCACTTTGTTCGCTACGGCGGGGGCGGCTACGGCGGCAGCATCGTCGAAAATCATCTCGTCCTCCGCGAGCACCTCGCGCAGACGGATTCGCCCTACTACCGCACGCGCTTCGGCTGGGCGTGCCTCGGCCCGCCGAACGACCGCCGCAACGTGAGCAACGGCGCCGGGGATCCCGGATCTGACAGGTCTGTCTCCCCTGACCTCGAATTGATGCAGGGGACAGACATGCTGGCGGGTACGGACTTCGAGCCGAGCGGCGGCTATGACCCCCAAGGTCGCAGCTACTACACGGCGCGATTTGGCGATGTGATGGGATATTGGGACGGCAATGCTGTTCAGGCCCTCTGGCGCTACGCGCAGACCGGGACGCTCAGCGACGCCTTCCACCAACTCACGTATGGTCCGTCCACGCTCGGGCATCTGTACCTTACCTTCGGGACGACCGGCCCCCTCTCCACCCCGCGCTCCACGGACGGGGAACTCGCCAGAGCACTCGCCGAAGGTCTGGTTACGCGAAACACCGCCGGTCAGTACTTCATGGCCGAAAATCTTCTGCCTGCCCTCGACGATTGTGCGGAGCCAGGGTTGGGGGACAAGCCGGGCCAGAGCCCCGCGACTCTCCGCGTGATCGTCGACGCGGCCAACGTTGGAGACCTCCTGAACGCCGGGCGCGTGAGTTGGGGATGGTTCAACGCCGGCTTCCGCGGCGGGGCCGGCTTGCCCAACTGTGATGGGTTTGGGCTGAGTCAGTTCGGAGTATCTGCGTCGGAATACTCGGCGGGAACAGAGCCCTTTCAGTATTCGAAAACGACTGCCAACCCGCATCACCACCCGCCAGTTCCGGGCGAGGTCGGCCACGCAGGTCCGGCGAACCATCAGTATGACCTGCGCGAGTTCGTCGAAGCGCTTCAGGATGACATGCTGCCGGCCGTGTCCTTCCTCAAGCCAAAGGGGCACCAATCTGGGCACGGCGACTTTTCAGGGGCGGCGGACGAACAACTGTGGCTCGTCAATGTGATGAACCTCATCCAGACCTCGCGTGTCTATCAGCGCGGAGACACGGCCGTCGTGATCACGCAGGATGATTCCGACGGCACGTACGACCCCGTCATGCTCCCACCAGAACAGTCCTACAACGGAGCAACCATGATCGGCCCGGGCCCGCGACTCTCCTTCGTGCTGGTCGCGCCCTACGCAAAGCGCAATTTCGTAGACAGCACGCACACCGACCAGGCTTCACTCGTCAAGTTCATCAAGTATAATTGGGGCCTCGGCGACACCCCCATGAATCCATACTCGACCGAAGACAGATCGGGCTCGCTCCTCTCCATGTTCGACTTCGATCAGCCCGCCGACACGAGACCGATCTTGCTCTACTGCGACGGAAGTATCTACGACGGCAGCACCGGCACCCCCATGCCGATGCTCGGAACCTTCACCGGCCCCGTCACGAAGACGCCGGACAACGACATTGCCGCCTACCTCAGCGCCACAGTGCCGGCCGGATCGCACGGCCTCGTCCCTGCAAACCGCAATCGAGCGATCCGAAAAGAGGGGTTCGAGACCCGAGACGGTCATTACGAGTGCGCGAACCAGTTTGGTTACTAGACCGGAACCTCGACAACCCGATCCTCGCGAGCCTTGTCGCGCGAGGATCGCAACGCGACCTGCGCTCGGGGGTACGACCCGCCGGAGCCCCTCTGGTTCAGCGCGAATGAGGTGGGAAGGTCGCGGTTTCGCCGGAGAGAGAACTCTCCAGGCCCTCGGAACCAGAGAGACCCGCCGAGGGAGCCCCTGTGGGCACCACCCCGTTTTCGCTCCACGCCCCCACCCGCTAGGGTCGAGGGGATGCGAGGATTGGGGATCGACCTGCGCGGGCCCGTGGTGCGCGTGGTCGCGCTCGAGCGCGCCGGACGCGACGTGCGCGTCCTCGGGAGCGAGCGCGGGCCGGCACCGGCCGACCCGGCACTCGCCGACTGGCTCGACACGATCGCCCGGCGGCTAACCGGGGCCGAGCCCGAGAGCGTCGCCTCGACCCTGAGCGGAGCGGTCGTCACCCATAGAATCTTTGAGCTGCCCTTCACCGACCAGGCCCGCCTCACCTCGGTGGTGCCCTTCGAACTCGAGGACGCCCTGCCCTGTGGTCTCGAAGACGGCGTGGTCACGTTCTCGGTACTGGCCCGCGATAGTGCTGCGGGCGCGAGTCGCGTGCTCGCGGCCTTCGCGCGCCGCGATGCGCTGAGTGCTCACCTCGACCTGCTGGGCCGTGCCCGACTGGATCCCGCAGTGGTCGATGTCGGGCTGCTGGCGCTGGCGGGCCTCCTCTCGCCACCGGCACAGGGAACGAACTTTGTGGTCGCGAGCGGTCCGGATGGCGGAGTGCTGCTCTTCTGCTCCGGCGTGCTGGCCGGCGCGTATCTCGTGCCCGACGACAGCGAGGAAGCACGCCGCTGGGCCGTCTTGACCCTCGCCAACGGTCTCGAAAGGGAGGCCGAACCGCCCTCGCTGGCGACGATCGGCCCGCCGACGGGCGAGATCACCGCAGCCATCGGAGCGCGCGCGCAGCCGCTTGCGAACTTGACGCCGGCCTGGGCCGCGACGCTCGGCCCGGACGATCTCTGCGCCGCAGCCCTCGCCCTGCATGCGCTCGAGCCGCGCGGCACGGGCACGAACTTCCGCAGCGGGGACTTCGCCTACCACGCCCCCAGCGAGGAGGCGCGCCGCCAGGTGCTGCGCACCGCCGCCTTCGCCTCTGCCGCGGCAATCGCCGCCCTGATCGCTCTGGTCGCGACCGAGACCACGCGCAGCGCCGAGCTGACTCGCCTGCGCCGCGAGATCGCCGGAGCCACCTCCAGCGTCCTGCCCAACGCCGCTCCCGGCACCGAGGTACGCCGGCTACGGGCCGCAGTCGAATCGCTCGCCGGCCGGCGCGATCGGCTCGCCGGTTCGGGCGAGCGCGCGATGCTGGACGTGCTGGCCGCGCTCGGCAACGCCGTGCCGGTGGGAGCGCCGCTGCAGATCGATGACGTCACGATCGACGAGGCGAGCGTGCGCCTGCATGGCCGCACCGACACCTACGAGGCGGTGGACGTCGCCAAGCGCGCCTTCGAGGGGATCTCGGGCCAGGCTACGCCCGAGGTACGCGACGTCAAGACTTCGCTCGATGGCCGAGTCGAGTTCCGGGCGACGATTCCGCTCGGGGCGGGGGCAAGATGAACGCGGTGGCGGAGCGACTGCGGGCGTTCAGCGCGGGCGCGCGCGCGCAGGCCACGACGCGCTTCGAGGGTCTCGCCCCGCGCGAGCGCCTGCTGCTCGCGGCCGCCGCCGCCGTGGCCGGGCTGCTCATCGTCTGGCTCGGCCTGTGGGAACCGCTCGCCGCGCGCCAGACCCGCGTCGTGGCCGACGTCGAGCGCGCCCGCCGCGACGCCGCCGAAATCGGTGACCTGGTGCGCCGCCACGACGTGCTGCGCCGCGAGGTCGAAGCGCTGGAGGGCCGCGCTGCCCGTTCGGAGACCTCGCTCTTCGCCCGCCTAGAAGATGTTGCCGTGCCGATCGTCGGGCGCGAGCGCGTCACGGCGATGAACCCCGCTCATCGCAAGGTCGACGATCGTTTCGAAGAGGAGACAGTCGATCTCCGCCTCGAAGGGATCTCGATGGATCGCGTGGTGCGTCTGCTGCACGCCCTCGAGCTGGGAGAGGAGCCGGTGCACGTCGCGCGGCTCACGCTCAAGCGGCAGTACAAGGATCCGGGCGTGCTCGACGTCACGCTGGTGGTCAGCCGGCTGGCGCCCGCGTCGAATTGAACATGGCCATCAGACAAATCTGGACCAGACGCGCTGCAGGGGCGCGGCGGACAGGCGGGACTGCCGGCAGTGGCGAGACATCGCAAACTCGGGCGCGAGTCATCGCGGGCTACAGCGCTTTCTTTCTCGCGGTCCTGGCGGTCGCCTTCGTCTGGGCACTGCCGCACGAGCGCATCGTCGAACGGGCCCTCTCCGAGCTGACCCGCGATCAGCCGGTCTCGCTGAGTTTCGCTACCGCCCGACCGCGCCCCCCGCTGGGCTACCGTCTCGACGAGGTGGTGGTCGCCAGCAGCGACGATCCGCGACGGCTACTGGAGCTCGACCGCGTAACCGTCTCGACCCCCCTCCTCGGCGCACTCGGCTTGACTAATACAATGATGGACATCGATGCCGACGTCGCGGGCGGCACGATCGATGGCACGCTCGCACGCAGCGACGGCACCAGCGCAGTCCACCTCGTGCTGGAGGGGATCGATCTCGCACGCGCGACCACCGCCCTCCTGCCCCCCCCTGGCCGCATCTCGGGCCAGCTCGATCTTGCGCTTGATATTGCCGGTGACCCGGCGCGACCGCGCACCGGGGGCGAAGGCACGCTCGTACTCGCCCTGCACAATCTCTCGCTCGCGGGCCTGGTTGCCAGGGGCCTACGCCTGCCCGATCTGAGCTTTGACAAGATCGAGGTCTCGGCCGAGCTGCACGGGATGCGGCTTCAGGTGACCTCGCTCGAGGCCGACGGCCACCAGCTCGCGGCCACACTCTCGGGTGACGTCCTGCTGCGCGAGCCCCTCGAGCGCTCGCTCCTCAACCTGCGCTTCGACCTGAAGCCCGGCCCCACGGCGCCACCGGGCCTGTCCCTTCTGCTCAAGCTGCTGCCCCGGCGTGCCGATCCGGCCCGACCGTGGAACCTGCGTGGCACGCCAGCCGCTCCCTCGCTGGGGTGAGCCGTGGCTGACCTGCCTGGGTTCTTCGGCCCAGTTGATTGGTGAGGGCTGGCCTCTACGGGCTGTTCTTATTCTTGAAATCCACTGATATCTGGTCGTCCAGGCCGACTACGGCTGTCCGGTCACAGATCGCTTGACTGCGCCTGGGAATCTCTCGCAAAATCAGGACGTGGCCGTGGACGAAGCCGACGGCTCCCGCTGCGAGCTTCGCTCGCCCCTCCTCCCATGAAGACACTCGCCTGGCTCCTCGGATGCATGACGCTGGTCGCGGCCCTGCCCGTCAGAGGTCTGGGGCACGGCGGCGGTCTCGATGCGAGCGGTTGCCACCACGACCGCAAGCGGGGCGGCTATCACTGCCACGCCTCGAGTGGCGCCAGCCGGGCGTCGCGGGCGCAGTCGTCTCGGCGCCAAGGCGCCGCGGGCCCCGCCTCGGGCAGCTTCACCGGCAAGGTGGTCGGCGTGACCGACGGCGACACGGTCAAGGTGCTCCTCGAGGGTCGCGAAGTGCGCGTCCGACTCGACGGCATCGACTGCCCTGAGAAACACCAGGCATTCGGCAACCGCGCCCGGCAAGCCACGTCAGGTATGGTCTTTGGACGCGTGGTGACGGTGCACGTGAGCGGCCGTGACCGCTACGGCCGCACGCTGGGCGAGGTGTTGCTGCAGGGCGGCGTCAGCATCAACCGGACGCTTCTCCGCGAGGGGCTCGCGTGGTGGTATTGGAAATATTCGAGCGATACGAGTCTAGGCGCGCTCGAGCGCGAGGCTCGCGAGTCCCACCGGGGACTCTGGGCCGACCCCAACCCCGTCGCGCCCTGGGACTTCCGGCGAGCGCGGCGGTAGAAGTGGCCAGAGACGCGGCCGATCGCGAACCTGCCACGACGGCTCGATGCATGGCACGGCCCGAGACGTAGCGTCGGGTCAAGATACGTCCGACCGAAGGATCGCTGAGGTCTCCCCTCGTGGATAGGGCCTCTCCCAGCCTCCCCACCTGTCCGGGCAAGACCGGGTCGCCGTGCGTGGCCGCCTGCGGTATCGACGCGCCATGCCGAGCAAGTCACCCAAAGCCCTCGCTACGGACTGCTTCCGAGTCCATCCAGACGGCAACCTGCTCGCGAAACTCCCGGCGGCTCTGCCGCAGGAGCTCTGCGAGCCCCTGCTCGGCCGGCCGGGCCTGCGGGTCGAGCGCATCGTCTCGCTCGGCCACGCTTCGCCCCATGGATTCTGGTACGACCAGGCGGGTGAGGAATGGGTCCTGCTCCTCACGGGCGCGGCACGGCTGCGCTTCGAGGGCGCACCGCCCATGGAGCTTGGGCCGGGCGACCATCTCCTGATCCCGAGCCATGCCCGCCATCGCGTCGAATGGACCGATCCCGACCAGCCGACCGTCTGGCTCGCGCTCCACCTGGATTCACCCGCCCAGACCGAGGCCGCGGAGCTCTCCCCCGCAGATCCGCACACGCCGGACCTTGCGCCACGATGAACACACAGCTCGCCACGCGGCGGCTCCTGCTGCGGCGGTGGCGTCCGGACGACCGGCCGGCCTTTCGCCAGATGAACGCCGATCCCGAGGTCATGGCGATGCTCGGCCCGCCACTCGCTCCCGCGCAGTCCGATGCCCTCCTCGACCACATCGAGGCCCAGTTCGTCGAGCATGGCTTCGGTCTCTGGTGCGTGGATCGCGCCGGCGAATGCATCGGCTTCACCGGCCTGTCGATTCCGGGTTTTCGCGCGGGTCTCGAAATCGGCTGGCGACTCCGCTCGGCGTGGTGGGGGCAGGGCTACGCCAGCGAGGCTTCGCGTGCCGTACTCGCGTGCGCATTCGCCGACCCGCCGGCAGGCCTCGGGCTGGCCGAGGTGCTCTCGTTCACCGCCACCACCAACGAGCGCTCGCAGCGCGTGATGCGCGCGATCGGTCTCGAGCGCGATCTCGCCAGTGACTTCGTTCACCCGGCCCTGCCGAGCGGGAGCCCGCTCGGCCCGCATGTGCTCTATCGTTTGACGCGCGTGCAGTTCCACGCGAATGCCGCCGTCGGCCCACGCCGCGCGCTGGACTGAGCGACCATCCCGCACCGACGAAGCCCAGGCCGCAGACGCGCGACCTGCATCCCTCCTGCGCACTTGGCCGCACGCCTGCCGTGCGCGGGCCAATCGCGCGCGACCTGCCCCTCTCAGTGGGACGACAACGCACGTCCGGGAGGTGCCAGCAGGCTGAGCTCCGGGCGCGGATCGGAGGTGAGCCGCGCGATCTCCGGATAGAGGTCGGTCGCGAGGGCCTCGTCGTAGGACTCGATGCCCTTCAGGTAGCGGCCGAAGAGGGCCACGGAGTATGCGTTCGTCACCGCCCAGACCTGCTCTGCGGGAGTAAAGCCAAAGGGCTCGCCCGTGCCGAAACGACTCCCCTCGCCACAGCCGTCGTCGTCGCCGAGACCGGTCCCGGTCAGACACGCAATCGTGAAGCTGTAGTGGCCGGCATCGGGGATCTCGACCAGAAAACGCGGTCCTGGCAACACGCGGTAGACCTCGCGAATCCCCTGATTCAGGCTCTCGCCGATCGTCTTGTCCTCGCCCGCCAGCATCAAGAGCGTCGGCGCCGAGTATGCGGGCGAGACCGGGCCGGGCGCGGCCATCGGCACGGCAGCGCCCACGCGCCGATCGACACTCGCCACCGCGAGGCTCGTGAAGGAGCCGAACGAGTGGCCGGTCACGCCGAAGGGGATGCGCGCGTCGATCCACCCCGCGAAGGCACCTCCGGGCACGGCCGTGGCCGCGGTCATCGCGTCAAAGAGAAACGAGATGTCGAGCGGGCGGTTCTGCGCCGACTGTGGGTCAGCCCCAAGATCGAAGAGGGTGTTTCCCGTGTGATCGGGAGCGGCGACAACAAAACCATGCGAGGCCAGGCGCTCGACCTGAAAGGTGTTCTGAAAGCGGACGCCGCCGTTGCCATGCGAGAAAGCGATCAGCGGGAAAGGGCCGTCGGACGAGAACGCCGCGTCGCGCACGGCCACCAGCGGAACCGTCGATTGCGCGAGCAATCCAGCCACTGCCGGATCGACAAAATCCGTGAGGGGAGATGCAGGCTGGCCCCGCACCTCGGCTGCCGCCGGGTACCAGATCTCGGTCAGGAGGGGGCGATCCCGCACCGGGTCCACCAAGACGATACGAGTCACACCCACCGGCCACGGACCGGGAAGGAGGGGATTCCAGGCGACCTGCCCGGCGCTGTCGACATTGCCGCAGGCCGGAAGAAGAATGAGCAGCGCGCCAATGAACGCGCGCCGCGGCGCTAGAGACCCAGGGGATGCAGGCGACATATCTTCTCCTTCTGTCACGCTCGCCACCGGTTCCTCAAATGTCAGGGCCCGATGCCACGCACGCTCGCTCGTGCGCGGACCGGCCCAGGCTCACCCCGGCACGGCGGGAAAGCTCCGCGGCAAGAGGGGTCCCGCATCGTGACGACGAACCCCACCCGGACGCCCGACCGCGACCACGCCGCCCGCAGACGCGAATCCCGCATCGTGACGACAACCGCGCCGCATCGTCTCTTCATGCGCCCAGGGTTGAAGTCGCTCGATGCCCGTGGCCGCCAAGGACTCTCGGCGTCGCTTGCGAAGAGCGACGCTCGGTCCGGCGGCCAACATAGCCCCTTCGCCGAGGGGCGACTTCTCTCCGGAGGCTTGGCGCAGCGCCCGCAGCGCGCGAATTCCCGGAGCTAATCCCGCATGTTCAAGAACTGGAGCGGGCGACGGAAGTCGACCGCGTGCAGCCCCTGGATCACCTGTTGCAGATCATCGCGCTGTTTTGCCGTCACCCGCACCTGGTCGTCCTGGATCTGGGCCTGCACCTTGAGCCGCATCTCCTTGATCAGCTTGACGACCTCGCGCGCATCGTCGGTGGTGAGGCCCTGCAGGATCGTGATCGTCTGGCGAGCCATCGAGCCGCCGGCCGGCTCGACCTTGCCGTACTCGAGTGACTTCAGACTCACGCCGCGCTTGGCCAGCTTGCCATGGAGGACCTCGACCACGGCCTTCACCTTGAAGTCGTTGTCGGAGAGAACCGTGATGAGGTTCTTCTCGTCGCGGATCTCGGTCTTCGAGCCCTTGAAGTCGTAGCGCTGGGAAATCTCCTTGCGGGCCTGCTGGAGGGCGTTCTGCACCTCCTGCGTCTCGACCTGCGAGACGATGTCGAACGTGGGCATGTTCAGATTCTCCTCTCGGGCGGCCTGACGCGCCGCGGCGCGGGCCACCGGCTGGAGGCGGCTACGCTACCCCGCGCGCGGGAGCAAACCCGCCCTCCTCGAACAAAACTTCCGTTGCAAAACTTCTTGTACGCCGGCGAAGACCTTGATACTCGATCGATCGCCTGATCAACCCCCCAGATGGAGCTTCCAATGTCGAGTTTCCACTCCCTGAATCGTCTTCTCCGACCCCGTGCTGGGAGACTACCCGCACGAGAGGCCCTCGCACGCGCCGCCCTCGGTGCCTGCGCGCTCGCGCTATTCTCCGTAGGCGACAGCCGCCCCGCCCGTGCGCACGAGCCGGGGACCATCGTGGTCACGCTCGCCAAGGCCGCCGTCAGCGGCCCATTCAGCTTCCTCACGGATACCAAGGGCAAGGGCGACACCCGCCTCGACTACGCCTTCCGCAACAACGACCCCGATGTCGACGTGATCCTGGTCTTTCCAGTGTGCGCCTTCGAGGGCGACGACCGGCGCAGCTTCATGCCCGAAGCCTTCCGGGTCGCGAATCTGGACGCGGTGCTGGCCGGTACGGAGACTCCGGTCGCGGTCAAGCTCGATCCGCAGTGGGGGCTCTGCCAACTCACCAAGGCCGAGTTGCCGGGCGTCTACCTCCTGCGGCGCGGACAGACGCTGCTTCTGCAGATGGCACTTGATATCCAGCGCGGGGCCGCCAGCGCGAACGGCAAGCTCGCGCTCCATTCCTACTTCGATATCTTCGCGATCGATCCGGAGCAGACCGATTCCCTCGCCCAGGCTCTGCTAGCGTCGTCGCGGCCCAAGGCCGGACTGATCGCCTCCTACCTCAAGCGTATCTCGTCGGGCCGCCGAGGCGACGCCCGGCAGTGGTTCTCGCTTTTCTACCGCCTCACCCCCAACACGACCAATCCCGATATCGGCACCTTCAACCGGACGACCTGGGAGGATCTCTATCTGCCAACGAGCCTGGCTCTCGATCCGGCCGAAGGCACGGGCATCGACACCGGCGAGATCGTCTCGCATCCCGACTTCGACTGGGCGGTCGGGGACTACAAAACTCCAAAGGCCGTGATCCCGGATTCCGGTTTGATCCACGACCCCCAGCACTCGAGCGTCAGGACCATCGACCCCACCAGCGCCGGCCCGAGCGGCGACGAGGTCTGCGAGGAGCCGCGCGGCGACTGCGCCCGCTTCCCCAGTGCCTGCCTGCCGGGGGGCGGCTCGATCACACGGGGCGCCAGCGTCAACCCACCCGCCGGGCTCGCCACCACCAGTGCCGCGACCTACACCATCACGGGCCAGTTCTCGGTCAAGTGGACCGACCATGCGCTGCACCCCGGCTGGGGCTGGCGCGCGGTCGCGTGGTGGAACGACAGCGGCAGCTGGACCAAACTTGCCAGCGAGTGGGTGGAGTGGGACGGCCACTACACGCTCAGCGTCAACCACGCCGGCTACTCGGGCCAGAACCTCCGCGTCCAGTTCCGCGCCTACAACTCCTTCTTCGAACCGCGCACCTCCACCGACGACCTCTTCCGCTGGAGGAACCCCGACAGAACGGGCATTTCGACGAGCCACGACGAGGGCCACTGGTATGCCGACGCCGACGGCGGCGATGCCAACGGGCTGGGCGAGCTCTACTTCGGCGGCTACATGCTCTGGTCGGAGATGTACTGGCGGGGCGAGCTGAACCCGCTGCGGGCAGATCCGCTCAAGGTCTACTACCCCAACAGCACCTATGACTGCGGCGACGGCTCCGGGGTGCCCTGGAGTTGCGCGAGCTGCGACGGGCGCGTCTGGTTGACCGCCGCCCACGGCGTCCAGAACGATATCGTGCAGCACGAGTTTGCCCACCAGGTGCATTACGAGTTCTGGAACAACAATTTCCCGAGCGGCGCCTGCGTCAGCCATAGCTTTTGCACGGCGTACACGGAGGGGCTCGCCCTGACCGAAGGTTATGCCGACTTCGTGCCCGCCTGGGTCGGCTGCAGCCGCGGCGACGCAAGCTGCACGGCCTCCTATGGCACCGAGATGGAGACCGACGCCTGCGCCAAAACCTCGAGCAAGAACAGCCGCGAGTGGTACGTCGCCCAGACCTTCCATGACCTCTGGGACAGCCACACCGATGGCGACGACGTGCTCTGGTACGTCGATGAGGGTTCGACGCACAAGATCTTCCTGGGCAACGGACTCGGCGCCGGCGGCTGCTGCGGCAATGGCGCCGGTGCGACATCCAGGGGCATGGACGACTTCCAGACCACCTACAACACCAACTGCAGCGCCGGCCACGCGGGCTATATCGACGACATCTTCGACCAGAACCTGAACTGATCGGATCGAGGCGCGATCGTCCGGCTACCCTGGTGCCGGGCGACCGTGCCTCGGCTCTCGTCCGGCGCGAAGACGTGAGGCACGCGGCGCCCCGCAATCTCGGCGCCGCTACGGCGCGCCGATCAACACCACCGTGCCGTGCTGCCGCCAAGTGCTCCCGGTGGCCGATCGACCCGTGCTAGCGTCGAACGGATGAGTCCACCGCCGCCGCGCCGCCTCGAAATGTTCTTCGATTGCTCGAGCCCATGGACCTACCTCGCGTTCCATCGGGTGCAGGCCGTGATTGCCGAGACCGGCTGCGCCATCGCGTGGCGACCGATCCTGGTCGGCGGCGTGTTCAACGCCGTGAACCGGGGGCTCTACGAGCACCGGGCGCGCATGACGGCCGCCCTCGGCAACGCCGCTGGCCCTGCCGAGGCGAGCGGGGCTGCGCGCAAGGCCCGCTACTACGTCAAGGATCTCGCCGACTGGGCACGTTTCTGCGGCCTGCGCATCGGCCAGCCGGCGGTCTTCCCGGTCAACAGCGTGCGCGCCATGCGGGCCTGCTTCGTCGCCGAGCGGCACGGCCGCCTGACCGAGTGGGTGCGTGCCATCTTCGAGACCTACTGGGGCGAACTCGAGGACATCTCGCAGCGCGAGGTTCTCGCAGGCGTCGCATTGCGCCTCGGCCTCGAGCCCGAAGCCCTGCTCGGGGAGATCGAGGAGCCTGCGTGCAAGGCCCGCCTGCGGGGCAACACCGATGAGCTGATTGCACGTGGCGGCTTCGGCTCGCCGACCTTTTTCGTCGACGGGAGCGATATGTACTTCGGCAACGATCGCCTCGACCTGGTGCTTGCCGCTCTGGCTCGGCCCTGAGGCGCCGTCGCCGAGTCGGGATTCGGCGGGCGCCTCCATCGACGAAGCTCGGCTACGAGGTTGCGCCAGCCGCGCGCGTCGGGCGCGCGGCCGGCACAACCTCGTAGCGAGGCCTTGGGGCCTACTCCGGGCAGCCGCTCGTCGTGCCGGTGCGAGCGATCTCAGTACTGGACGGCTCGAGCTTGGCCCCGGGCACGATGAAGTCGCATGGGTTCGTCATGCCAAGCGCGGTGAGCGTTCCACCATTGGTCTCGTCGAAATCGGGATCGGGGCCGAAGCACTTCGCATCAAGTGCGACCGATGAAAGCGGGATGGGCAGGCAAGTCGCAGCATTCTCCGCGCATAGATCATGCTTGACCTTGAGCTGCCCTTTCTTCACCTCGGCGCGGAAGATCACGGTCGACGGGCCCGTGAACAAGACCCCGTTGGTTTCGGTGTGCGTGACACAGATGAAGTCGTCATCCGTGCAGATGATGCCATCGGTATCGGTGAGACCGACCAAACCCTTCAACTGGATCTGGATCTGCGTACCAGAGGATTTATAGGCTCCCGTGCTGGTGCAATTCTTGAACGGCGTGCCGTCGGTGCCGGGCGTCACATGGTTGGTGAACGAGAGCGACATCTTGTCGCCACCCGCAAGAGCCGGCGATGAGCTGGCCAAGATGGCAATCCCAAGGATCGGCCAGAACCTCTGATGATCGAGACGCATGATTCGGGGACTCCCTTCCCGCGCGAGGCGGAGGCGGCGCGAGATTACGCCGGCCTCCTTCCTAGGGCGAGTGCAGGGAGACGATCAAGCGAGTACGCGGCCGTTCATCCCAGGCAGTGAGAGGAACCCAAAAGACCGCCGCACTGCATCAAGTCGGCCGGGGGCCGTCGTGCTCCCCAAGCGAGAGGCCGGCGACACGCTCCGGGCTGGCCCGCTCGGGCTCGCCTCGAATTGCCGCTGCGCGCTGCCCCGGAAACTTGACGCGCCGCAGCGCATCCAGAGTTCAGCGGCCGGCGGTCAACCCGCGGCGCACCTCCCCTGATCCGCGAGAAGTTCGCGCACCATGCGGACGTTGTGACGGTGGCCGGTCGCGATCGCGGTGACGCGACCGACGAGCGGCATGCCAAGCAGAGAGAAGTCCCCGAGCAGATCGAGAATCTTGTGCCGCACGAACTCGTCGGGGAAACGCAGCTCGCCATTGATCACGCCGTCCTCACCGATCAGGATGCAGTTGTCGAGTCGTCCGCCTGCGGCAAGACCGACAGAAGCGAGCTGCCGGAACTCGTGGACGAAGCCGAAGGTACGCGCCGGCGCGATCTCGGCGCGAAACGACTCCGGCCCGCGGTGCTCGTAGACGTAGCGTTGGCGGCCGACCGGCTCGGGATAATCCAGGGTGTAGTCGACGATGAGGTGCTCTGCCGGCTCGACCACGAGCTGATTGGCCCCATCACGGATCTCGTGCCGGCGATCGATCCGACACGCGGCAACCGGGTCCCCCGGCTGCTCCTCGATGCCCGCCCCGGCGAAAAGCTCGCAGAATGGCAGCGCCGAGCCGTCGAGGATCGGAACCTCGGTCTCCATCTTGACCAGCAGATTCGTGATTCCGAAGCCACTCGCCGCGGCGAGCAGATGTTCGACCGTCTTGGCGCCGAACCCCCCTCGATAGAGGGTCGTCGCGTATCCGGTCGAGTCAGCGAAATCGACGTGCGCCGGCACCGTCTTCTCCGACGACAAGCTCTGGAATACGATGCCACTACCGGGCGGCAGCGGATGGAGGATGATGCCGGTTCGAATCCCGGTATGGAGCCCCTGTCCCGCCGCGGTCACACTACGCGAAATCGTCCGCTGGACGACGCCCGCCCCGGCACCACTCTCGACCCGATGCGGCAGCGCGGGTTCGAGAGCACGGGCGCTGGCCTCACGGCCCAGCGCACGGTCGATCGAGACCAGGAGCGCATCGATCGAGAACGGCTTCTCGATGAAGTCCGCCGCGCCCAGCCGGGTCGCGCGTACGGCGGCCTCGATGTTGGCGTGGCCACAAATGATGATGACGGGCAGCGTAGGGTGGTCCTCGCGCAGCCGCTCGAGCAACGTGAGTCCGTCGATCTCGGGCAGCCAGACATCAAGCAGCACCAGATCGGGCGGCGCGATCGCCAGCCGCTCGAGCGCGCGCCGCCCATCCTCGGCGAGCTCGACCTCGAAACCCTCGTCGGAGAGCACACCGCGCAGGGTGGCGCGGATCTTCTCCTCGTCATCGACGACCAGAACGCGGCGGGGCATCCCCGCGCTCCTAACATGCCGGGTCGGCCTCGCGCACCGGGAACTCGATCAGGAAGCGCGTGCCCTGCGGCGGGTTGTCGCGCACGCGGATGAACGCGCGGTGATCGGCGAGCGTCGCCGAGACGATGGCAAGCCCGAGGCCCGTGCCCTGGGCCTTGGTCGAGAAGTAGGGCTCGAAGAGCCGCCCGCGGGCTTCGGGCGTCAGGCCGATACCGTCGTCGGCCACCTCGAGCCGGACCAGCGCACGGGCCGGTTCGTACTCCGTGCGCAGCCACACATGCCCCCGCGGGGCCATCGCCTCCGGGTTCGCCACCTCGCTCCCGTCCGCAAGCGCGCGCGATCCGGTGGAGCGACTCCGTTCCGCGATGGCATCGACCGCGTTGGCCAGCAGGTTCGTGAGTACCCGTCGGATTCCCGCGGAATCGAGCTCCAGCGCCGGCACACGACCGGCGTCGAGGGCGAATTCAACCGCCGGGTTCGACTCGCGGAAGAGCACCAGCGCCTCACGGACCAGCTCGCCCAGGTCGGTCGGCACGCGAGGCCCCGAGGGCAGGCGAGCAAAGGTTGCGAACTCCGCGACCAGGTTCTTGAGGACTTCGACCTCCTCGATGATGGTGTGCGTGCACTCGTCAAGAACGCTGCCGCCAAGCTCGGCGGCGTAGCGCTTGCGCAAACGCTGCGCGCTCAACTGGATGGGCGTGAGCGGGTTCTTGATTTCGTGAGCGATGCGCCGTGCGATCTCCCGCCACGCCTCCATGCGCTGTACCGCCAGAATCTCGGTGACGTCTTCGAAGAAGAGCAGCGCACCGATCGCACTCCCCGCGTCGTCGCGCAGCACGACCCCCGTGGCGACGAGCTCGACTACACCGTCCTCGCGCGTGACCGAGACCCGCCGCGGCGGCAGGCCGTCGTGCAGCCCCTCCTGGGCGCGCCGGTCGAGCTCGGCGAGAAGATCGCGCACCACGGCGAACTCTGGCCGCGTCAGCCAGTCCCGAAAGACCACGCCGATCGCATCCTCGTCGATGCCCAGCAACTGACGCGCGGCCGGATTGACGATCTCGATCCTCGCCTGCTTGTCGATCGAGATCACACCGCCGGCAATGTTACCGAGAATCGCCTCGAGCGCGCTCGTGCGCTCGGTCAGGGTGGACCGTGCTTCGCCGAGGCGTTCGGTCATCTGGTTGAAGCCGTCGATCAGCAGCGAGATCTCCTCGGAGCCACTCGAGGCGTGAATGCGCTCGTCGAGATGCCCCTCGCCGACCCGGCGTGTGCCTTCGACCAGACGCTGCACGGGATCAGCCAGACTGCGCGCGATCACGATCCCGAGCCACACGCCCCCGACCACGACGGCCACCGAGACAAAGAAGAGAGCGAGTTCGTAGCTGCTGGTCAGCGGCCGCCGGAGCAGTCGGAGTTGCCGGTACTCACGGTGACTTTGTTCGATCTCCGTGCGCCGCCGGGCTACCGCCGCGGGCAGCACTCGATCGACGACCACGAAGCCGCGGATCGTGCCGGCCGGCCCGGCGATCGGGACGATCGTCCGCAGCAATTCGGCGCCCCCAATGCTGACGCGGGTGCTCGCCCCACCGTCCCGCCCCGCCCCTTCCAGAAGCGCCGCCGCGGGGGGATCGGCCGCGCCCACCGGCTGTCCGTCCTCGACCCCGCGCCCGAGCACTTCGCCGCTCGCATCGAGAACCGTGACCGCGCTCGCCCGCAACCGCACCCGCTCGCGCTCGAGAATCCTGGACTCGACCTCGGGCACGCGAGCGCGCAGCCCCAGCGATGCGGCAAGGAAGCGCGCATCGCCGAGTCCGCGGGCCTCCTGCTCACGGTAGTAGGTCTCGGCCATGTCGAGCGCGGACTCCAGCGCGCCCTCGACGCGCACCGAGAACCACGACTCCATCGAGCTATCGACGAAGCCGCGTGCCACCACGAAGAGCAACACCGCCGGCGTGATCGCCACCGCCACGAACGCAGCCACCAGACGCACGCGCAGATGCGAACCCAGCACCCGGCGGCGGCGCTCGAGCAGCATCCGAACGAGGTTCTGCCCGAGGAGGAAGAGTGCCAGGAGCGAAAGGACGATGTTGATATTGATCAACAGGAAGAGAGCGACGTTCTGCGCCGTGCTCGACTCCCCAAAGGGGTCGAGCCGCGTGAACCAGAGGAACGTCCCGATCGAGAAGATGAGCAGGAAGGCGAGCAGCACCGCCTCGCGACGGCGCCACGTCCGGGCCGGGCCCCGGCCCACCTCCGGGGCACGAGTGGAACGGGTGGCTTCGACCCGCGCACGCGGTGGCGCCCCGTGCGCCTGGAGCGGCGCGTCTTCCGTCGGCCCGAGCGATGAACTCATCGCCGCAGCAGCCAGCCGATGAGCGAGAACGCAACGCTCACGACCAGACTCGTGCCGAGCGGGATCCAGACCCGCAGGCCGTCGCGCTCAATCACGACATCGCCCGGCAGCCGAGGCAGACCCGTGCCACCGGCGCGCTGCCAGAGCAGAAGTGCGCCACCCAGAAGCAGGCAGACCACACCCGCGACGATCAGCAGCCGCGCCATTTCAGGCATCGACAACCTCCTACAGGAGCCGGCCCTGGCGCACCACGTCCAGACCGCGCTGCCGACCCAGATGGCGCCAGGCCAGATCCGTGGCCATCCGGCCGCGCGGCGTTCTCTCGAGGTAGCCCGATTGCACGAGGTAGGGCTCGTAGACCGAGGCCACGGTCTCGGGTTCCTCACCGAGCAGCGCGGCCAGGCTCTCGACACCCACCGGACCACCACCGAATCGGTCGAGCACCGCCGCCAGGATCGCCCGATCCATCGGTTCGAGGCCGGCCGGATCGACCTGGTGCAGCTCGAGCGCAGCCGCCGCCTGCACAACCCCGACTTCCTCACCGGGCGAGTGCACCTGCGCCCAGTCGCGTAGCCATTTCAGATGACGGTTGGCGATCCGCGGCGTGCCGCGCGAGCGGGTGGCCACCTCGCGCGCCCCCTCGGGTGCCAGCGCGATACCTAGAATGCCGGCCGAGCGCAGGATGATGCGCTCGAGATCCTCGACCCGATAGAATTCGAGACGGAAAGTCGAACCAAAGCGGTCGCGGAGTGGGGCGTTCAGCATTCCGGCCCGGGTCGTCGCCGCCACCAGCGTGAAGGGCTTGAGGGCCAGCCGGAGGCTCCGCGCGCTCGGCCCCTGCCCGACCACCAGGTCGAGCTCGAAGTCCTCCATAGCCGGATAGAGGACCTCCTCCACCTTGCGCGGTAGGCCATGGATTTCGTCGATAAAGAGCACATCGCCCTGGTCGAGGTCGGAGAGAATCGCCGCGAGATCACCGCCGCGCTCGATCGCCGGCCCCTGCGTGCGGCGGCAGGCAACACCCATCTCCCGCGCGACGATCTGCGCCAGGGAGGTCTTGCCAAGGCCGGGCGGCCCGCAGAGCAGGATGTGGTCGAGCGGTTCGCCCCGCTCCCGCGCCGCACGGATGGCGATGCCGAGGCGGTTGCGAATTTCGTCCTGACCAACGTAATCGACGAGCCGTGCCGGGCGCAGGCTGGCGTCGAAGCCCGCCTCGTCCTCGCGGGCCTCGGCGGGTGAGCGCGGACGATCTGCCGTCATCGAGCAAACCTCCGCAGGACAGAGCGCAGCGCATCTTCGAGCGGCACATCGGCCGCGACAGAGCGCAACGCGCGTTCGGCCTCGGTGCGCTTGTAGCCCAGGTTGACCAACGCGGAGAGGACCTCCTCGTCGCGCTCGCGCACCGCGGCACCGGGAGCCGTCGCGCCGCCACGCGCAGGCGCGCCGTCGATCCCCTTGACGGCGCGTTCGCGCAGCTCGAGGATCAGCCGCTCGGAGGTCTTGCGACCGAGTCCGGGAATCGTGGTCAGCCGTACCGCGTCTCCGCCGGCAAGCGCGGCCAGGGTTTCCTCGACCGGCATCCCCGAGAGCACCGCAAGCGCAAGTTTTGGGCCGACGCCGCTGACCCCGCGCAGCCAGCCAAAGAGCGTCTTCTCACGCTCATCGAGGAAGCCAAAGAGCACGAAGGCATCTTCCCGCACCTCGGTCACGACGTCGAGCGTCACCGCACAGCCCTCGGCGGGCAAACTGGCGTACGCCTGCAACGAGACCTGCACCTGATAGAACACCCCGCCGACGTCGACGAGGATCTCGCCCGGCTTCTTGCGCCCAAGCTGGCCACGCAAGCCACCGATCACGGTCGCGCCCCGCTCACCGGCGCACCACCCTTATCCGCGGCGCACCCTGCCGACTCAGCGCCGCCAGCAAAGCGCGCGGTGACGTCGCTGCCCGCGCCTCCACCGGAGCCGCGGCGGTTGCCGCCCGCCGTCCGGTGCTGCGCGGGCGCGCGCCCAGCGCTTGCGCGACGCGGGACTGGAAGCCCGCGTGCGCGAGATGGCAGAGCGCCACCGCAAGCGCGTCAGTCTCGTCGCCGCCGGTGCGAATACCCCCCACCAGGCGCGCCACGCCGGTCGCGACCTCGTCCTTGGAGGCCCGGCCGTGGCCTGCAACCGCAAGTTTTACCGTCGCCGGAGAATAGTCCGTGACGCGGAGTCCACGCAGGCCGGCGAGCGCCAGCACGACACCGCGCGCCTCGCCGAGCCGGAGAGCGCTGCCGACGTTGGCCCCGACGAAGGCCCGCTCGAGCGCGACCTCCTCGGGCTGCCACTGCTCGAGATGGGCCCCGAGCCGCTCGGCCAGACGCCCCAGGCGCACCGCCGAAGAGCCGACGCCAAGGCGCTCGACACCACTCGCCAGCACCGCCACGCGCGTCGGCGTGCTGCCCTCGACGACCGCCCAGCCCACCAGCCGCGATCCGGGATCGATCCCGAAAACCCGCATCCGCTCTCCCTCGCTACCGGGCCCCCGGTCGCTCACCTGCGCCACGGACCGGAGAAGTCCTAAGAGGCCGCGCGCCGCACGGCCTCCTCGGCAAATACCGCATTGGAAACGACACTCTGGACGTCGTCGTTGTCCTCCAAGAGGTCAATCAGCGCGGCAAGCTGTCCGGCCGCCTCGGCCGGGACGCTGATCGTCGTCATCGGTACGTGCGTCAACTCGGCACTCGCCATCACCACCAGAGCTCGCTCCAGAGCCTCGCGCACGCCCAGCAAAGCCTCGGGGGCGGTCGTGATCTCGAACCCCTCGGGGGATTCGGCGACATCCAGAGCCCCTGCCTCCAGCGCCATTTCCATCAGGCACTCTTCGTCGGCGGCGTCCCGCTCGACCAGGATCACTCCGCGATGATTGAACAGATAGTTTACGCAGCCCGACTCGCCGAGATGTCCACCGTTCTTGCCGAAGGCGTTGCGGATCTCGGCCACCGTGCGGTTGCGGTTGTCGGTGAGCACGCTCACGAGAATCGCAACCCCGCCCGGTCCGTAGCCCTCGTAGCTCGCCTCCTCGAAGATCGCGCCGACGCCCTCGCCGATGCCCTTGCGGATCGCCCGGTCGATGTTGTCCGCCGGCATGCTCTGCGCGCGTGCGCTGGCGACCGCAAGTCGCAGCCTTGGGTTGAAGTCGGGATCGCCACTACCGCCCATCCGGGCGGCGACCGTGATCTCGCGGATCAGCTTGGTGAAGAGCTTGCCGCGCTTGGCATCCTTCGCGGCTTTCTTATGCTTTATGGTGCTCCACTTGGAATGTCCCGACATGGTGGTTCTCCGCTGGCCCCGAAGCTAGCAGACCTCGCCGGTCGCCCAAACGGGGCCCACCGCTCCAGGCCTGCCCCGACGAGGTTCGCGGCCTCGACGAGAACCCGCGCGAGCCCCGGAAGGAGGCTGCCGCCGCCGCTCTTGTCGCCGCTCTGCCACCCCTCTTGTCGCACGCCGGCCGTCCGCTATGGCCGCTCGCTCCGACCATGGAGAACCCGCCCGAGAGAATTGCCCGCGAGTCAGCACGGCGCCGTACGTTCGCGATCATCTCGCACCCCGACGCGGGCAAGACCACGCTGACCGCGAAGATCCTGCTCTCAAAGACCGGCGCACGGTGTTGCCGGTTTCGCTGATTCCGGCGCTGGAGGTGCAGTTGGCGCGGGTGCGGACGCAGTGGGAAAAGGATCGTATTGCCAACCTGCCT
>SXGT01156644.1_pt1 | contig 35669 bp, 25 predicted proteins | sample 3176221 | NCBI WGS metagenome assembly SXGT01 (sample SAMN11356862, study PRJNA531348) | freshwater metagenome | isolation source: freshwater sample F1-120 | place: China: Fuxian Lake, Yuxi | collected 2017-12-25 | reverse complement strand
GCACCTCGTCCACGATGTAGAGAATGCCGTGTTTCTCGGCCAGCTTTTTCAGCTCGCGGTGGAACTCCGGCGGCGGGACGATGTAGCCCCCCTCTCCCTGGATCGGCTCGACGATAATCGCCGCCACTTCGTGCGGGTCCACGGTGCGGCGGAAGAGGTATTCGATCTGGCTGAGCGATTCCATCACGGCCGATTCGTGATGGTCCATTTCGTGCCGGTAGGGGTTGGGGTAATCGACGTGGCTGACCTGCGGGATGAGCGGGGCGAAGCCCGACCGCTGCACGACCTTGCTGCCGGTGAGGGAGAGGGCCCCCATGGTGCGGCCGTGGAACGCGCCGAAGAAGGCGATCATATGCTGCCGCTTGGTGTGGTGGCGGGCCAGCTTGAAAGCGGCTTCGACGGACTCGGCTCCGGAGTTGGTGAAAAAGACTCGCTTGGGCTTGCTGCCAGGGGCGATTTCGGCGAGCTTTTTGGCGAGGTCCCCCTGCGGAGCATAGTAGAAGTCGGTCCCCGACATGTGGAGCAGCTTGGCGGCCTGGTCCTGAATCGCGGCGACGACCCGCGGGTGGCAATGTCCTGTGGAGCAGACCGCGATGCCGGCCGTGAAATCGAGAAACCTGTTACCGTCCACGTCTTCCATCACCGCTCCATAGCCGCGGGCGCAAGCCAGCGGATAGACGCGTGTGTACGACGGCGAGGTGAACCGCTCGTCGTTTTCAATGAGCGCTTTGGCCAGCGGGCCGGGAAGGGATGTTTTGAGAAAGGGAACCTGCGCAGCGGAATCAATAGCGGGCATGGCGACTATTTCCAGCGAATGAGCTTGGGAGTCCAGGACTGATCGATTTTGGCGAAAGCCACGAGGTAGCCGGTGCAGTGGGCAGCTTTCGCGCGAGTGATTTGGTCGGCAAGCTCCCGCTCGGTGACGCCAAAGCCTTGCAGCACGGCGATGAGACGTCCGGGGCCGATCGCTTTGCCGCCATTTTTTGGAGGGAGTGTCGCGAAACCGGCCAGCGCGTGCTGGATCCAGCCCGCTGGCTCTTTGTAGGCGGGAGTGTCCTGACCGAATTCTTTGTAGAGGAGTAGGACGCCGATTTGTGGCGCTGCTTCGGCCACCGGCATCAGTTGCTTCGTATATGCCTTCCAGCAAATCCCCTTGAAGCAGCCGACACCGGCACAAAGGGCGTCCTTGTCTTTGTCGTGTTCTTCGCACTCGGTGGTCCAGACGGGAATGACGTTGGTTTCTTTGGGCGCGAGCTTCTTGATCTCTGCGACAAATCGAGCCGCGGCATCATCGCCGAGCTTGGTCGCCGTGACGACCGGACCATAATCGGCCGTCCAGCGGCAAACCGGATTGCCGCAGCCGCAAGCGCTGGGAGAACCCTGCAGGTCGTTGAGGAAGAGATGCTTGGGAGGGGGCAAAGCCGCGAGCAGTTTTTTGCAACGGTCCAGGTGGGCGGCAAAAGCCTCTTCATACAGAATCGGCACCCAAGGATAACTCTTGATCGTCTCCCCTTCCTTGGGAAACGGAAAGTCTCTGTACAGCCGCCGCCATTCGGGATGTCCTTGCAAGCTGGCCATCCAGAGGGGGTGAGCATCGGCGAACTCCGGGGAATGGGCTATTTCCAACCAGTAGCCGAGATTCAACCCCACAGTCGAGATGCGATTCGCGGCAGCGACATCTTTCTGAATGGACTCTGCACTGGACGAGTTGATTTGCAGCACGATGGTCGAATAGCCGTCCCTCTTCAGGACACTGAGATGGTCCTGGGTTGCGTTCTCTGCCGTGAGGAGTGCACCGCGAAAGGGATCTGGCCCAAGCGGCTCGGCCGCAGTGGAAACAGCACTGAGGAATGTAGCGACGAGAATGGCGAAAGGGGCGGTGCGGGTCATGGGTTGGTCGCCTTGGCTCTGGCAGCATCGCGACGACGAAACAGGAATGCGGCCAGATGGGCACCGCAATAGCCGAAGACGGAGGCAAGGAGCCAGTGTCCGGTGGACTGAAAAGTCGTGCAACTGTCAGCCCAATTGCGGCCGGATGCATCCCAGACGGATGTTGGCGGATAGGAGGACCAAATGGAGTTGACGTTGACGAATCTGGTGTACCTCAAATCAAGGTCGTTCCCAAATTCCATTTGCTGACCACGGTTGAGCACAAACGGAGAATGTTGATCGCCCCACGCTCTCCATTCAAGGTGGGCCAGACCCTTGGTCGAAATCAAACTCGCCCCCAGGTTGTTAGCAGTCCAAGGGCTAAACATGATCGCCAAATACCCCGCCGCGAACAGCAACCAGCCATAAGCGAAGGCGCGGCGTGATCCGCCGTGCAGAGAGGCCCAGATGACCAGGCCGGTCATGCCGCTGAGCGTGGCGGTGACAACGATGCTGTGCCACCAGATGCCTGTATTGGCCATCGCCGCACAGGCCACGCTGATGAGGGCGATCAGCAGGAGCAGGTCGCGCAGCGAGAACTTAAGACTCATGGGGCGGCTCCGGGAGGAGTCGCGGCCGCTGTGGGGATGGCACGAGGCTGGCGTTCCGACCGCATCAGCATCAGGAGCGCCGCGAGGCCTCCCACTCCGGCACACAGCCAAATCAGCAGCCAGTGTCCGAGAGGTTGAAAGACGGAACTTCCCTGCGTCATGGTCGTGGCGAAGCCGAGCGTCGTTTGAGGGACTAAGGTAGGCTGGTTGGTGCCGGGGTTGCCTGTTGTGACGACCCCTGAGTCACCGAAGTACACGATGCCAGTCGAGGAATACGGCTGCGGCGAGGTCCAGGCAAGCGTCTGAAGTTGCTGCGGATTGCCATGCAGCATCACGTCTGCTTGCGCCAGCAAACGGCTGGAGAGAAGCGTGGGACCAACATTCGTCGAAAACCAAGGGCCCAGTGCGAGCAGATAATACGTCGCCGCGGCTATGACGGCCCCGCTGGCCGCTGCTCGGGCGCGACCTTGCTGGAACGTCACGACGAGCAGTCCCGTGAGCCAGGCAAAAACCGTGAGCGTCGTGAGGCCGCTGAGCCACCAGTCATTGCCGTAGAGCAGGAGGAAAAGCGACAACACGGTCCAGGCCAGGAACGCTCCGCATGTGCCGAGAATGGTAGTTCCGTTTCGTGTCATCGAAATCCTCTTCGCCGAGGTCAGGATGGACTCTCCTCACCCTCATCCATTCTAACGGCAATACACCTGCGCAGCCCAGAGTTCACGGCTAGACCCGTTCGAGCTGGAAAACGTGATAATGCCACGCGGGAACGTCCAAGTACAAGCCGTTTGTGGCTAAGTCCGCGCCGTCCCGCTCATAAGACTCCTGACCGATGCGATCCCGCAGCCGCCACTTTCCGAGTCTCATCTTGTCGTACGGCAAACGGACGTAACACTGGCTGGGATGCGGAGAATGATTGACCGCCACAAGCAATTTTTGCCCGTCCGTCGCTTCCCATCCACTGGCAATGAAGTTGGCGAAGGACTTGTTTCCCCCCCAAGCCGCAGTGCACTCGAGTTGTTGCCAGGTGCCATTGCGGACGGTGTCGCTGCGCAAAACAGCCAAGAGTCGTTCGTAAAACTCCCGCAGCAAGGGGTCGGTGTGTTCCGCGGGGGCGCGCACGAGATGAGGTGAGATCCGTTTCTTGCGACCCTCAAGTTGGCCTTGGTGAAAGAACCTCAAACCGGGCGATAGAAACGTCACCACCGCAGCGGCCCGATGTTGGGCCGGCGCGAACGCGGCAGCGGCACGCGGTTCGTCATGGTTCTCCAGGAATCGAGCCAGGCGGTCCTGAAAATCGAGTCCCGCTAGGAAGTGCTCTCGCACGCTGCTCGCATGACCCTCTCGCACCCGGTCGTATAGCCGCTTGTCGTAGCAATAGTCGAAGCCCTGCTGTTGCAGCGTCCATTCAAAATCCCAATAGACCTCGGCGAGCAAGACGAAGTCCGGATACTGTCGCCGAACCTGCTCGATGGCCTGCGGCCAGAACGGCAGCGATGCAAGGCCCCAAGTGCGCTCAAAAACCTCGGGGAGCACAAGCATTGCCATATCGCAGCGCACGCCATCGCACTGGCCGGCAATTCTCCGCAGCTCGCCAATCATCGCCTGTTGAAGCTCGGGGTTGCTGTAGTCGAGCTGGATCGTGTCTGGCCAGCCGTCAAAGTATGGGTCTCGACCGTGAGCGAAAAGCGCTGAACCTGTTTTCGTAGGCACCCGGAAGTAGTTTCCCGGCGCGCGGGCCAGGTCACTTTCGGTGCCGGCAATGAAGAATTCGGGATGCGATTCGACCCAGGGATGGTCAGGAGCCAAGTGGTTGGGGACGAAATCGAGCATCAACTTCAGGCCGCGCTTTTGCATCCGTTGCCGCAGCCGGGCCAGTGCCGGGTCGCCCCCCAGATCGGGATGGACGGTGTAGCCTTGGATGGCGAATCCAGACCCGGCGATGTCTTCGTCCTTAAGGTCGGACAGCGTCTCGGAAAATTCGTGCCGCCACTGCGGATTCGATCGCGAGATGGCTTGCGCGGCAGGGCCGGTTTGCCAGACGCTGAGCAGCCAAATCCAGTCGAAGCCTTGGCGAGAGAACTGATCGAGACCGGAATCGGGAATGTCATCGAGCGTCGCCCGGCGGCCGAGCGTGCGCGACAATTCCGTCAGCCAGACGCGCGTGTTGACTTGGTAGAGTGACGGATAGCGTACTTGTGCCACGTGGAAACCTCCCCGCAGAATGCACCGCGAAACAACTACCCGCCGGTATCAAATCCAGGGTACAGAGTCATCCCCCCCTCCCGTTAATATAGTCCGCGGGGCTGAGGCGTGGCCTTGGCAAAGGACGACCTGTTCTGTCACAACTGGGAAATGTCATCGGCACACAAACTTGCCGCAAGTTCGTTCAGCGGCGGAGCTCCTTCGCTGCTCACTGCCCGCCTGTTGGTCCTGGCGGCTGCGGTACTGTGGAGCAGCGGCGGGTTCTTTGCCAAGTTCCATGCGATTGACGATTGGCCGGGACCCCTGCGGGCGTTCTGGCGGGCGGCGTTTGCCTGCGTCATCCTGCTGCCGCTCATCCGTCGGCCGCAATGGAGTTGGAAGCTGATTCCGGCGACGCTGATCTTTGCCGCGATGAACTACACCTACCTCACGGCTATGGCCAAGGGGACCGCCGCAAATGCCATCTGGCTGCAAAGCACGGCTCAAATGTGGGTACTGCTGGTTGGGGTCTTGGTTTTTCGGGAGCGGGCCGTCTTTCGCGATTGGTTGCTGGTCCTGCTGTGCGGGCTGGGGATTGCTTTCATCCTCGCGTTTGAAGCGCAGGGCAAATCGTTGGACGCTGTTATCTATGGCCTTTTCTCCGGCATCTTCTACGCGGGCGTCGTCCTGTCGCTACGTCAGATGCGCGAGTTCGAAAGCGCCTGGCTCGTGGGACTCAACCACTTGGTGACGGCCGTCGTGCTTTCACCCTGGGCGATCTCCTCCTATCAGTCCGGCGAGCACTGGCCGAGCGGCTGGTTGTGGCTCGTGCTCGCGGGGTTCGGTATGTTGCAGATGGGGCTCCCCTACGTCCTCTTTGCTCGGGGCCTCAAAACCATCCCCGGCCACGAAGCGTCCGGCATCGGCCTCTTGGAACCGCTGCTCGTTCCGATCTGGGCTTATTTCGTCACTGCGGGCGAAGAAGTCCCCAAATGGTGGACACTCGCCGGCGGCGGACTGATCTTCACGGGTCTGGTGGTGCGGTATTTGGGAAGCGCGCGATCCGAGGTACAAGACAATTCGCCACCGACAGCAACGTAAGACGCAGTGCTTAGCGGACCAAGCGTCAGGCATTCTCGCCGCGCTGGCAATTCGACCTTGATCTATCCCTCTTGCTTCGCCAGGCGGAGATGACCCTGCAAGGATTCCTTGCCGCGGATAATGTAGAAGTCGATCTCGTCCTTGAGAATCGCCTCCTGATCCAGGATGTAGGAGATGTTTTTGAGCGAGATGGTTTCCCACGAGTGCAGTCCCACCAGCACGTCGCCGGGGCGAATTCCTGGCTGCCAGGCAGGGCCGTTCTGGCGAACATCAACCACTTTCAGGCCGCCCTGGTAGCGAGAATTAAGCTGCTTGACTTCACTTTCCTTCAGCACCGAGAGTTTGACGCCTAACCCGTCCCAAACGCGTTTGACGACCTCTCCCTCGTCAACGGGTTCTTCGCCGGGTAGGTCCGAGCCGTTCAGTTCTCGCAAAGAGCTTCCCTTTTTGTTCGGGACAGGCTCCTTGGCTTCCTTCTTTGGCTCGACCTTTTGGTCCAGCGCCTCCAGCAGGGCTTTCGCCTTCCGCATTGCCTGCGGCGAACCGCGGAGAATGACGGAATTCCTCCGCTCGTCGACAGCGACGCCTAGCCCGTCGGCTGGCAGGACCTTGGCCAGAACCTGCGCCACTGCTTCCGCGCTGTTGTGCGCCAGCCTGAAGATTTGGACAGAGTCGGAATCCTTGCTCGTGGCTGTCGCTATGTTGGGGTCGGTTTTTGTCGGGGCGGGCTGAGCGACCGCGCGACTGGCGACGGCATCCTGTATTTTTTCCCATTCAATTTTGCCCGCGTTTCCTGCCAGCAGCGTGTCGATGAGCTTGTCCCTCTTTTTCGCATCTTTTTCATTCAGGAAGGACCGCGTTTCTTCGGCCGTTGGGATGAGTCCCTTCAAATCGAGATACACGCGTCGCAGGAACTCCTCATCGCTCACCTTGCCTTCGCCACCCGGAGCGGCTGCCGCCCGCAGCCAGCGGATATGCACTTCCAGATCGATGAGTTTCGCCTGCAAGTCCGAAACTTGCCTGCGAAGGACGGCGTTTTCATCCCGCAGTCGCTCCAAATCGCCACTCGGTGGCGATGAAAGGATTGCGTCCCTGAACGATGCCGCTGCAGCCGGCGCGGGAGGGGCAGGAAGGATTTTCAACGGCACCACTGCCAGCAGAATCGTCTTGGTACGGCCGCTTCCCTTCTTAGGCTCTCGCTCGGTGATCACTAGCGTTTTGCCGACCACCGCTTCGACTTCCAGCTCGAACTTATTCGTGATGAATCGGGGAGTTTCGTCTCCTGTTCGCAACTTTGACTTCTTATCGAGCTCGGTGTGCCGGGCGTCGATTTCCAGCGTCAGCCGAGTGGGATCCTGGTCGCTTACAAACGGACAAATGACAATGGTCTCTCCCACCTCCCGATATTCCACGCGCCGCCGCGGATCCCCGTTGACGGTTTCTTCCAATCGCATCAGCGGAACCTCGCTGCCGATTCGGAGCATCGCTTCCACTCGGTCGAGGGTGACTAGTTTCGGCTTAGAAAGTACCGTCAAGGAAGCCGTCCTTTTCAGCGCGACTGTAAGCGTGGAATACTGCTTTGGTGAAAGCTCGGCGACAATCAAGTTCCCTTCGAGGCGGCAATGATCCTCCGAAGCGGCTTGGATCAGATCCCCCAGCGAGGATTCGGCCTTATCCAAGGCGGCGTGGTCCACCTGGCCGACGAGCAGTTCCAGGACGACTTGCGCGCCGGCGGGAGACGCTGCCGGTGGCGATTGATCGGGCGCAACTTCGTCGTGCTTTGCTTCCGCTTTAATTGGTTTCTCCTTCTTCGCCTTTTTGACTTTCGGAGGCCGCGGCTGGGCGGCGGTATCGGTGAGCGTGCTCTCCTGGGCAAAGGCAGCGGGGCGAAGTGTGATAAGCGAAAGACCGAGCACCGCGGCGAGCAGCGACAGCGGAGCGAACCACCGCCAGAGGCGCGAGACACCAGCAGACGGCTTTGGATGCAGCAGCATTTCGACTCTCCTGGAAAGGCTTGAGGGGTGGTCCCATAACGACAGAGCGGCAATTCCCCAGCGGGAAGTGTTGAGAGAGGCTTCTGCTTTGGCCCAGCTCAACAGTGCTTCCGCATATTCCACGGGGGCATCTCCCGCGGCAGCGGCGTCGGCGAGCAGTTCCTGGTCGATGCGAATCTGGCGGCGGAGCAGCCAATACAATGGATGCAGACAAAATGCCGGCAGCAGCAGTCGCTCCAGCGCGAGCAGCCACAAATCGCCGTGGCGAATGTGCGCCCATTCATGCGCCAGCGCCGCCCGCACGGCGGCTTTGTTGTCTTCACGGACGCTCTTCGCCGCAAGCAGAATGTGTGGCCGCCAGGCCAACAGCGCAACAGCCGTGGCAATCCGCTCGCTGGTTTTGAGTCGCGGGCGATTCTTGTTGGTGACCAGCCGCTCCAATTCCTGTTGTGACCAGGCGGGGACCTTCACCGCGCCGCGAATTAGGTGAAAAGCCCTCCAGCCGCCGATAAGAATGTAAACGAAGGCACACGTTGCCGCTCCCAGCCAGAACAGTGGCAGGAACAGCATTAGGTTGACGATCGAAATGGTCGTCAGGGGGGATGCGCCAGTCGGCAAATGGCCTGGAGAAAGTGGTGCTTCCACAACGAGCAGTGGAAAGCGGCTCACTTCCGTCCTCGGCAGCGGGTAGGTGGCATCTGCAGCAGTCTCCTCCGCAGTTCCTGCTGAGAGCACTTCCGCGAGGTGCTGTCTCGGCCAGTTGGGGAGCGCGATCAGCGCACCCAGAGTCACCAGTCCCAAGAGCGTCCCCTGTGCCACGGCCATTCTCGCCGCGGGCTGACGCAGGACTGTCATCGCCAGGCAGCTCGCCGCGAGGAGTCCCGTCCCCAGCACCAGCAGATCCGTCAGCCAAGTCGTCAGGAATGTCAGCACTTCACTCATGGCCGGCCTCCTTCGCGTTTTTGCGAGTTCTGCTGGGGGATCGTTCTTTAGCCTCGGCAATCAGTTTCTCTAGGCGCTCAATTTCAGTGGCGGAGAGCCGTTTGCCTTGCAGGGCGTGAATCACGTATTCGTCCATCGCCCCGTCAAAGACGTTTTCCAAGAAGCCTTTTGCCAGCGAGCGAAACGTATATTCCCTCTGCACTTTGGCGTGATAGGTGTAGGTCTTCCCGACTGCCGTATGCCCGACGAGCCCTTTCTGCTCCATCACCTGCAGCAGGCTGAGCACGGTGGTGTAGGCAAGGTTCTCGCCCCGCTCGGCCAGAGCGTCCGCAACTTGCCGGACGGTGGCCTCCTCGAATTGCCAGAGAATCTTCAGGGCTTGCAGCTCGCGTTCGGTGGGGGCGACAGTCATGGAGAAACGGCTTTCTACGGGTTGGACAGTACTTACGCCTCTAATAGTACTGGTTGGCCAGTAGATGTCAATATCGACCGCTGAGATTTCTGGTACCCGCAGGTTAAGATAGGGCGATGGAAACAACAGAAGCCCAGTCCGCCGAATCGCCGGATCTCGTTCTTCCTCCGGATACCCTTGCTGCCGCACTGGCCCGCCACCAGATTGAGCTCCCCGCGAAGCAGGCGGCGCTGGTGGAAAAATATGTCCGCGCGCTCTGGGAATGGAACGAGAAAATCAATCTCACGCGGCACACGGATTTTGAGAAATTCGTCAGCCGCGATCTGGTGGATACGATTGCGCTGGCCAAACACCTGCACGTTGAGGAAGAGGTGCTGGACGTGGGAACTGGCGGCGGCGTGCCGGGGCTGCTGTTAGCGATTCTGCGGCCGGACCTTACCGTGCACCTGTGCGACTCTGTACAAAAGAAAGCGAAAGTCGTGGAGGCCATCGCCCGCGACCTGCATCTCAAGGTCACCGTCTTTCCCACCCGGGCCGAAGAGCAGCTCCAGGAAACCCGCTACGACGCCGTCGTCAGCCGGGCCGTCGGTCCGCTCGACAAGATCCTCACCTGGTTCCGCCCGCACTGGGCCTACATCGGCCGGCTGCTGCTCGTCAAAGGCCCGAAATGGACTGCGGAGCACAACGAAGCGAAACGCCTGGGCCTGATGAAAAAGCTCGAGCTCCGCGTCGCCAGCGAACATCCGCTGGCCGGGACCGAGTCCAAAAGCGTCATCCTGAAAATCTGGCACCAGGGGGCGCGGGAGCGGTAGTGCGAGGGGACGCAAGCAATGTCCGTCGATTATTCCGGTCAGTCCGTACGGATCGCCATCTGCGCAAAAAAAAAAGCCCCGCTGGTGAGAGCGGGGCTTGGTGGTTTTCTTTGCTGGGCAGGCTGGAAGCCTACCCCACTTTAGGCGAACAGTTCCTTGATCACCTTGCCGCCGTTGGCGATCTTCATGGGGCGGCCGCTCTTGCTGGTGAACGTGGTTTCCAGCGAGATGCCGAGGGACTTGCAAACCGTGGCCATCACGTCTTGCGAGGTGTAGGGGTCGGTCTCGACCGAGGTGCCGTCTTCGTTGGTCTTGCCGACCGCCAAGCCACCCTTCATGCCGGCACCACCCAGGACCACGCTCCAGGAACGGGCCCAGTGGTCGCGGCCGCCGTTGCCGTTGATCCGCGGGGTACGGCTGAATTCACCCATCCAAATGATGGCGGTGTCTTGCAGCAGGCCGCGCTCGTCGAGGTCGCTGGTCAGGGCGGCCATCGCCTTGTCGAGCTCGGGGAGCTTGGTGGCCGAGAGGGTGCGGAAAATGTCGTTGTGGTTGTCCCAGCCGCCGAGGTCCACTTCGACGAACGGTACACCGGCTTCGACCAGGCGGCGAGCCATGAGGCAGCCGCGGGCGAAGGGGGTGGTGCCGTACTTGTCTTGGACGTCCTTGGGCTCCTTAGCAACCTTGAACGCGTCCATCTGCGGGCTGGTCATGAGTGCCAGGGTCTTCTTGAGAATCTTCTGGTGGTCGTCAGCCGCCGAACCGCGGTTCTGGCTGATGAAGCCCTTCTCGACGAGGTCCAGAGCGGCCATCCGCTGCATGAGGCGCTGCTCGTCCATTCCCATTTCCAGGTTGCGGACCTGGCCGTTGGAGCTGACGACGAAAGGAGAATAGGCCATGCCGAGAAAGCCGGGGCCTTCGCTGCCGCCGCCGACGGAGACGAACGGGGGAATTTCCAGGTCCATCGCCTTGGACTGGTCTTCAAGCTCGTGCGAGATGACTGCCCCGTAGCTGGGGTATTCAATATTCGGGTTCGGCACATAGCCGGTGTGCATGTAGTACCGGCCGCGCTGGTGGTCGGCTTCGCGGGTGCTCATGGAGCGGACGATGGAGAGCTTGTCCATGACGTTCGCGGTGAGCGGCATGTGCTCGCTGATCTGCATGTCACCCTTGGTGCTGATCGGCTTGAAGGTGCCGCCGGTGGCGGCTCCGGGCTTGAGATCCCAGATGTCCATGGTGGAAGGTCCGCCGCTCATCCACAGGAGAATGGCTGCCTTGTGCCGCTTCTTGAGGTCAGCGGCATTGGCACGGAGCGTCTGTGTGAGCGAGAGGGCGGGAACGGTAATCGCCGCGGCTCCAGCCATGTGGCTCATGAAATGGCGACGGCTCATGCCGGTAGGGGTGGTCAACATGGACTGATTTCTCCGATTTGTGGCGGCATGCCGCCGGGCTGGTTGCGAGCTACTGAAGTCTAGTTAAGGAGGGCCACAAAAGCCATCCTGCGATTGGTCTTAGTGTTGCAAAATGAACTCGTTAGTGTTCAGGACGACCCAGAACAAGTCTTGAAGTGCGGCGGTTGCGTCCCCTTTCCGCCATTCCAAAATCTTATTGGCGGCTTCAATCTCCCGATTGGTTGGTCCGCGGGACAGGGCTGCCTCGAAAATGTATTCGATCTTGCCGGCAGGCTTGAGGTTGCTGGTGGCAATCGTTTCCAGGAAGCTCCCCTTCTCCGTGCCGGTCGCCTTCTTGATCAGGTCGCCGTTGAACATCATCAGGGCCTGCGGGATGGTGCCGTTGAAGGTGGTCGCTTCGTCCCCTTCGTCGGTGCCGAAGGCGATGGTGAACTGCTGCAGCCAATCGCTCTTGGCCTTCTCCTGGTCTTCGTAGCTGCCGCGGGTCTTGTGGGCCTGCGTGGCGACGAGGAGCGACTCATACAGCTCTTCGGCACCCATGCCGCGAAGATAGAAGTGGGTGAACTTGGGGGTTTCGCCCAGCAGCGGGTCATCGGCCTTATTGCCAGGGACGCCGCGGCTGGAGAGGGAGTAGGGTTCGCTGAGGACGATCCAGCGAATCAGCTCTTTCAGGTTGAAGCTGTTCTTGCGGACTTCCTGGCCAAGGTAAGTGAGCAGCGCAGGATGCGTGGCGGCGTTGTGCGGACCCATGTCGTCAATCGGTTTGGTGAAGCCGTAGCCCATGAAGTGGGCCCACATCCGGTTGGCGATGGTCTTGTCCATGTACTCGGACTTGAGAATCAACTTGCCCAGCTCGGTGCGGCGATCGCAGTCGGACAAGTAGCCGCTCTTGCTGATCGCGGTGCCGTCCACGAAGACGGGAAAGGCACTTTCCAAGAGGCCGTTGCGGAGCTCGTAGTAGATGATGGCTTCGGTGGCGTCGCCACCCCCACCTTCGCCGGCGAAGTCTTGGTTAATGAGTTCGGCGGAAGCTACGTCGCGAGTACCGGGGACGAACTTGCGAAGAGCCCTGGTCTGCTGGACGAAAGCGTTGAATTCCCAAAACTTCTTCTGCTTCCATTCGTTGAACGGATGGTTATGGCACTGCGTGCATTGCACCTGCAGGCCAAGGAAAACCTTGGCGATCTGAGCAGTGGCCTGAGCCCCTTTTTCGTCCAACTTCATGATCAGGAAGTTGGTGGCCCCATTGTAGCCTTCCGCGCCGGGGGTGGTTTGGCCGGTGGCGGTGACCAACTCGTAAACCATCTTGTCGTACGGCTTGTTGCGGGCGAAGCAATCACGCAGGTATTTCTGCATGCCGGGGCGGCTGGTGAGCGAGTTCTGCTCGGTGCCGCCGTTGCGGCCGATGAGGATGTTGGTCCACTTGGTGGTCGCGGTGCGAGCGTATTCTTCGGTGTACTTGTCGTCGTAAAGGAGCTTGGAAACGAGCTTTGGCTTTTTGTCCGATTCTTTGCTGAGGACGAATTCGCGGAGCTCTTGCACCGAGGGAATGCGGCCGACGATGTCGAGATAGACCCGGCGGCACCACTCCTGGTCGAGCGCGGGGGCCGAAGGGGTGAGGTTGTTATCTGTCCAAACCGCGCGAATCTCTTTGTTGATGACCGCGACCTGCGGAATGTTGTAATCCGGGGCGGGTTCGTACTTTGCGACCTTGACCGGCTTTTCGGGGGGGGCCTTCTTTTCGACGGGAGCCGCGGAAGTCTTTTCAACCTTGGCCTTGGTCGTCTGGGCACTGGCAGCAGCAAGGGTGCTAAGCACAAACGAGGCGGTTAGTGACCAGACGGCAACTTGATGGATGGTGTGTCGTGTCATGGAGTTATCTCTACTACGCCAACTGCCGGACTGGACCTTCGTCCGTAAACCCTCAAGCGGCTGGGGAACGTGAAGGTACTCAGTGGCAGCTAAAGATTTCCGTAAAACCGGGAGGGCAAATATCAAGCCGTTATTGTAGCGGAGTCGCCGGCTCTTGCCAGGGAATTTCGAGGGGAATTGGGGGGCGGCGGGCGGAAAGGGCTTTGACCTGAAGGTTGTAGCCTTACTGCTGTGCTAGCAACAGGTTACGTCGAATAAACCCAGCGTCCGAGGAGCATCGTGGGGGCCAATAGCAGGGCGACTCCCAGACCAAGTTCTGGCCGCCCGGTCGCAAAAACGGTAATGGAAGCATCCAGCAGAATGAGCGAGAAAATGCACTGCTTGACCGCGGCCTGTACGAGCGGCGGCTCTGGGTTAAGGACAGCCTCCAAGCACCGCCGCTGACCAACCAGGAGCATCACCAAGAGCAGGAGCCAGAAGTAATTGACGTTGATGCCAGGATTGAGCTGTCGGGCGTGAATCAGGCTCCCCCACCAGCCGACAAGGACGACTCCCCCGATCATAACCGCCATTCCGCCGAGCAGATTGAGCAGGGGGCTGCGGCCCGCCTCTCCTTTGGCAAACCAGGTGACGCCGACGATGAATAGCCCAATCCCAGCCGCCGGCAGAAAGTCGACCCCTTCATAGAACAGAAGCCAACTGGGGCCAGTGGCGAGCGTCGCCACGCTCAGCCCCAACAGCACATTGAAGAACCGGCAGAGCCCCATCCCGAGTGGTCCCAGTGGCGTCTTTTTCAAAAATGCGTCATACAGCAGCACGCTGCCTGCCAAGAGCAGCGCGATCGCTCCGCTCCGCCAAGGGACGTCCGGCGCGGACTCTTTTGCCAAAGCTGCATAGCCCGCAACCGCGCCGAGAATGACACCGACCAGCAGAAGTCCAAACCCAAAAACTCGCGCGATGCCAATCCCAATCAGGCCCGACGGAAGCGGACGAAAGGGGCGTTCTTTCCGGTCGATCTCCACGTCGAACACGTCGTTAAGCACCATCCCCGCCATGTACAGACAGGCCGACGCGCCGGCCAGGCAGAGAAACACACCGATTTCATCGAGCGCCTGCCGCGCGACGAGAAACCCCATGCTCACATCGGCCAGCGCTGTGAAGACATTGGGCGCACGGCAGAGGCGGAGCCAGGAGAGGAGTTTGGAAGGAGCAGGATCAGGCATTTGGCGGCAAGAGAGGGCAATGCTAAATGTAAAATGCTAAACACTAAAGGCTAAATGTGTATGAAACACTTGAGATTTAGCAGTTAGCATCGAGCATTTAGCATCTCTGCTGGAATTGTCCCGAAAACTTTTCGCGCCGCTTCAGCATATCGCGGAGTTCTCGCCTCCGGGAGTAACGCAAAACAAAGCGGCGAAGCACTTGGCCGTGCTTCGCCGCTTGATTGACTTGAGAATAGGGATTCAGCAGGGATTAGTACCGGTCCCCGCCTCGGTCACCACCTCGTCCGCCCCGATCTCCCCCACGGCCACCGCCGCCGTAGCCTCCTCCTCCACCGCCGCCTCCGTATCCACCACCACCTCCATATCCGCCCCCGCCCCGTCCACCGCGGCCTCCACCACCGCCGCCGCCTCCATAGCCACCACCTCCTCCATATCCGCCCCCGCCTCCCGTCTTGGGGGCCCGTTCGCGGGCTTCATTGACCACCAAGGGCCGCCCGTCGCAGTCGTGTCCGTTCAGGCCGTTGATCGCCGGCTCGCAGTCGGCATCGTTCGCCATCTGCACAAACCCAAAGCCGCGGCTGCGGCCCGTTTCGCGGTCCATGACCACTTCGGCCTGACCGACTTCGCCATACTGCTTGAAGAGCTCCTCGAGCTCTACCGACCCATACGACCAGGGCAGGTTGCCCACATAAATCCGCTTCGCCATTCTGACAGATCCTTAAACAAATCAACCAAAAGAACGAACAAGTTATCACTATCGCCCGAAGCAAAAACTCCAGCGCGACGAGCCGCGGCCACCAAGGCCGGGAACTGTTCACTGTCGAAATATACAAAAGGGGCTAGCGGCGGGAAATACCGCTCCCCAAAAATGTCTATTCCGGCAGATAATTCAGCGTGTAATACGCCGCGGGATGCAATAGCGGCTGCTTATCCGTGGAACGAATCCCGTCCAGGTGCAGTTCGTGGACGTGTCCTTCCTGGAGCTTGTCGATGGTCAGACGCACGCTCATTCCATCCGGGGCGACCTCAGCCTTGGTGATGGTGGGTTTGGTGGCGTCGACTTCCGGGCTGCCGTAGTCCGCCTGGTAGATATAGGTGTAGGTCGACAGAGAATAGGACTTGGGATCGGCCGCCGTGGCCGAGTCGACTTTCTGCGTGAAGGTGAGCTCAAAGCCATCCTTCTTGGCATGCATTTCGTGAACTTCAAACGGCGTTTTGCCCGTCCAAACCAGGCGGTCCAGCGAATAGGGCTTGCTGCCGCGGGAACCCCAGCCGCGGTTGGTGCCGCCGACGAACATCGAGCCATCCTTGGTCATCAGGAGCGAGAGCGCCCCAGAGCCGCACCCCTGACGGAACGGAAAGCAGGCTCCCTGATAATGTCCCTTGACTTTTTCCAAAGCGACCCGCATCACCGTGCTGTGAGCCTGGTCGGCGACGAAAAGCTGATCCTTGAAGGGGCCGAATTTGCCCCCTGTGGTATCACAGGCAATTCCCGCGGCGGACTGCCCCATCTTGGGATAGGGAAAATAGCAGGCTGGCGGCTCGAGCTCGGGAATCTTTTTCGTCTCCACCATCATGCGACTTTTGCTCAGGGGATCTTTGGGGCGAGCGCCGATGGCTCCGCCGGTCATTTCGTACCAGCGATTGCCGCCGGGGTGCCCCTGGAACGAGCCGGGCTTCAGCCATTTCAGACTGCACGCGCCGTTCCACGGCCCTTGATTGTCGGTATAGAACATGTCTCCCACGGCGTTGGCCCCGATGCCCCCCGGCGAACGGATGCCGCTGCACGTGGGAATGACTTTTCCATCCGGCGAAATCCGGAGGCACCAGCCGCGATACTTTTGCTCGCTGGTAAACGAGCCGGTGAGGCAGAGGACTACCCAGATATTGCCGTCTTTATCGAAACTGGAACCGAAGGCGTATTCGTGATAGTCGCCGGTTATTTCCCAACCATCGCTGACGTTTTCAAAGAGATCCGCCCGGCCGTCGTTATCGACGTCCTTCATCCGAGTCACTTCGCACCGCTGTGTGCAATAGAGCCAGCCATCCTTTTCGGCTAGGCCCAGCACTTCGTGCAGCCCACCGGCGAATTTCGTGAACTCGACGTCGGTCGGCGGAACAGCAAACGGCTTATCGACGACAAAAATGTCGCCTCGGCGAGTAGAGATCGCCAGCTTGCCGCTTTTCAGCAATTCGAGCCCGCCGGCTTCGAGGTTCACGTACTCGGGAATGGGGAATTCTACGAGCTTGTAGTAGTCCTCTTCCTTGGGAGCTTGTCCTACAGCGATGGAGGAAACAAACAGTAGCGCGACAAATAGTAAGGTGGCACGAATCATAATATCAACGGATAGGAGAACAATTGATTTTGGAAGTTGCAGTACCAATCAAACGCCGCCGCTCGGCGAAATAAGCATCTCGGTAAATCTCTCTTTGTTTTGGATCCGCCGGATCAAAGCCGGCCTCGCGTAACTCCGCTTTAGCGTGCTTGCTTTTCCAGGAATGTTTCAAGGCATGCTCCGTGGCGATCTGCTTCAGCCTCGCTTCCGAAAACTCTTCCTCCGCAGGCTCCATTTCCACCGACTCGTCCACGGGTCGCGGCACAACTGCGATGGGCAAGTCATCGAGGATTGCTCCTCGCACAAACTGCTGCATGTTCGCCAGGGCCTGCGTCCTGGTGAGGACCGTCCGGACGTTGCTGCCGCTGACGATGAACACTGCCCCACAGGGGGCGAGCCAGGATTCATCGCCGTGTTTTTGTCCTCCCCACGGAATGGCTGCCGCCAGCTCCGCGTCGAGGTCAAACTCATCAAAACGCTCGAGCCAACGATCCCAAGCATGACGGGTCATCTGCTTTTTCATCTGCATCGATTCATCCTCCGTGAATGTACCGTGAGCTTTCAGAACTACCACTCAAACTCCTGCGTTATGCGGGCCCCCTTTCCTTCAAACACCACCGGCACGAGCAGCTCCTGCTTGCCGCTATTCTCCCTGACGAGCGGCTTTTGATTCGAGCCGATTTTCATCGTCCATTGGCCGTCGATTTTGTAGCTCCCGCCGCCGAGTTCCTCAATCTTGCCGGCTGCCGCGGCGCGGAAGTAAAAATTGGGGACCGGCTTCTCGGAAGCCAGCGACAGCGTCCGACGGAAGACATAAACATCGGCGTCGCCATACGGCGCCGGATAATCAGTGATCTTGATGTCGCCCAGCGAATAGGTAAACGTCGGACTGCGCTTCTCGCCCAGTGAATAGCCGCCGAAGCGGTATCCCTGTTCCTTGGCGGTCGCGCCTGGCCACGGTGCCTTGTCGTTTTCGAGCGCGGCGAAAGAAACGCCGTCCGTCAACTTAATGACGTTATCTCCAAGCGGCGGTTGGAAGCCCGCGCCGCGCCCTTCCCAGTGGCGGGCGGCGTCGATGAACGCTCCTTGCCAAATCATCGCCAGCCGCAGGTTGTTGGCGTCGAATGCCAGATTGAGCTTCTCAGGATAGCCGACGCCGATGGCTCGCGGCCCGGCCCCTTCGATAAAGTTGCGATACATGATCGCTTCGTCATAGGCGATCAACTCGATTGCCCCGGTGACGAGACCGACCGGCAGAATCGCCTTGTCTCCGTCGCTCAGGTAGGCCCACATCGAGCGGTCCTGCTTGTCCACGCTCCCGTCCAGAATCTTGGGAAGCGTGGTCTGGCCATCGGGGAAGACGTTGGGCATCCGCGTCCCCGGTCGGAACGCCAGCGGATTCTGCATGTAGTGATGGAACCATTCTGGCCGCAGTCGTTTGGTCATCGTGGTCAAACTCAGGGCTTGAATTCCCGTCGATTTCTTGTCCGCGAACGTGTGGCACTTGATGCAGCCGAAGGCCTGTCCCCCCACCAGGCGGCGGCCGGCGGCTTTGAATTTCTTGTCGTTCTCATCTACCACGTCGAGCCTGGGAATGGGTTTGAGACTTCCCTTGTCCACCTCATCCAGCGCGGTGACGAGCGAGCCGACGTTGGCTGTGCCGAATTTTGGCATCCGGGTGAACATGTACGGCCGGTCCTTCGCCCCTTCGTTGAAAACCGTCTGCATCCACTCCGGCCGCAGTTTAGCTCCCACTCCCGCGAGTGGCGGGGGCAGACGACCTTCATCCCCCATTTCCGGCATGTCCGATTTGAAATGCGGGTTGCGGGCTTCTTCCACGCCGCCGAGTTCACCCCGGGTGTGGCAGGCGACGCAATTGAAGCGGACGAGGTTTTGCGAAATCAACTCTTCGCTCGCCAGTCTTCCCACCTGGGGTTTCCGTGGGGGACCATTGATACCCGCAATCGCTGCGGTGATGGATTGTTTCTGCTTGGCATTAAGAGCATAAAACGGCGTCTTGGCAGGCGATTCCGCCAAACAGCCGCCGTTCCCTTTGAGTTGAGCGATCGCCGGAGCTGTCAGCTTCGAAACAAGCTGCTGGCCGTCCTTCTTCAGATTGTGGCACGACGCACAGCCGAGCGTCGTGAAGTACTCTTTTCCCTTTGCGGCCAAATCGTTGCTCACGACGAAAGCTCCCTCTTCGGGCTTATCGGGCTTCTTGGAAGGGGGAGCGGCGATCAGCGTTTCCAGCTTCTGCTGCGGCTGGCCTTCCGCCTGGTATTCCACTTGCAATGTTTCCTGGCCCCCCGCTTCAAAATACTCCACGGCCACGGCATGCAGGCCCGCAGTGATTTGCATCTGCTTCCGTTTTTGCTGGAAAGGATGGACGCCGTCGTTATCGATGACCAGCTTTCCGTCAATGAACAGCCGCGACCCGTCGTCGGAGCCAATGAGGAACAGGTAATTGCCCCCCTTGGGAATGTTGATGTGTCCATCGAAACGCAGGGCGAAATTGTCCGTCTTCTTCGTCACGCCGACATCAAAGCCGCCGGCTTCGCCCACTTCCTTGGGAGTAAGCTTGCTGAAGTCCGGCAGCTTGTCCCACGAGCCTTCGTAGAGGGCGAATTGCAGCCCCGAGCTGATGTCGAGATCCTTGAGCAGGAACGAGGCGATGTCGCGCGCGTCCTGCGGCTCCAAGTTCAAATGCGGCATCCGTCCGCCCGGACGAACGGCCAGTGGGTCCGCCAAAAACTGTGTCAGCCCCGGCACCGTGAACTTGCGGCTGGGGGTGCCGATAGGAATCGAAGTCGGCAGCGGATCCTTCGGCGAATCCTCTTTCCGGGGATCGTGGCAAGCCAGGCAGCCGATGTGGTGATAGAGGTTGTCGCCGCGGTTCACGCTTTGCCGTAGGGCCGCCGACTCGGCAATGGTCCCGGTGGTAGCCAGGAAGTGAACGATCGCTTCGGCTTTCTCCTTCCGCTCCGCCTCCGGCAAACCGGCCAGGACATTGGGCATCGTCGTCCCCGGCTTGGTCACCTGCGGATCGGCCAGAAACTTGAGCAGATAGTTCGACCGCACCCGGCTGCCGACGGAGTCGAGGACGGGGGCCTGCTTCTTCTGGATATAGGAATCCAGCGATTTGTCCGCCGCGTGGCACGACGTGCAATTGAGCTCCCCAAGTAGCAACTGGCCGCCGACAACGGCGTCCCCCTTCTCGCCGGAATGAAACCGCTCAAAGCCGATGACACGAGGATGGGCATCCGCAGCCTGCAAAGTTGCCGGGCCGGCAATGACAAGAACCAAGCAGGCGAGAAGAAACTTGGCGGGCATCCAGCAATCTCCAGGCGAGGGGGTCGGGAAGGGTTTTCGCGGTACCAACTCTGGATGGCCAAGGAACGCGGCCGCGAAAACCTTTCCCGACCCCGTGGGCAGCGCGAACGGGGTCAGGAGGAGTTTCGCGGCCGAGTCCTTCCAGAGCACAAGTCCCTGGAACGCGAAACACCTCCCGACCCTTTGAGGTGGGCCAACAAGTTATGTCGCCTTGCCAATGGGCGTGTCAACTACAGATAGATTTGGCCCGCGGATTTCGGCAGCAGCATCGCTAGCGAGCGAGGTCACGAACCTTTACTGGACGGCTGATTCGAGGCAAACAGAGCCTTGACTTCCGGCCGCCGCAAGACGATCAATGCCCAAATCCCGCTGATCAGACTGAAAACATAACAGCCGCAGAACGGCGAGATTCCGGCCCACGCACCGACAATTGCGAGCCAGCAGCGTTTGTGCTGGTGCATGCTGATGCCGCCGGCGAGCATCAGCAGGCATTGAAGCACCATCCATGGTGCCATCACGATGGTAGTCAATGTTGGTTTGTCTATGGGACTGAAAATGACGAAAATCGCGTCAACCAAATTGACAATCACGAAGAGAAGTCCCAACGCTCCAATGATGTTTTGTGCTTGCGCCGCAAAGTAAAGCGCATCCTCGCCAGGCCGCCGCGACGGGGAAGCAGGAGATTCCGCAGGCATCGCTGGCGATTGATACGGATTGGGCTCGCTCACATTCGCTCCGCGTATTGACAGAAAACCTTGGGAGCATCAGCCTACAAGGGTCCATCTCCCCTCGCAAGTTTAAGCCATCCATGCCTACCGTCGCCATCCTCGGTGCGTCTGCCGACCGCAGCAAGTTCGGCAACAAGTCCGTCCGGGCCCATCAGCAGCAGGGGTATACGGTCTATCCCGTGAATCCCAAGGCGGATGTGATTGAAGGGCTGAAAGCTTTCAAGTCGCTGGCTGAAGTTCCGGCAGGGAAGCTCGACCGGATCAGCGTCTACTTGCCGCCCCAAGTGGGAATGGTCGTCCTCCCCGAAATCGCCGCCCGCGGCTGCGACGAGCTCTGGCTCAATCCCGGTAGCGACAGCGATGAACTCGTTGAAGCGGCGCGAGCCAAGGGGCTGAACGTCATCCAGGCCTGCAGCATCGTTGATGTCGGTGTGAGTCCCCACGACCTCCACTAATCAGCAAACGCCATGACCACCATTACCATCCGCGACAACGGCCCGCTGGTCATCCAAGGCCCCCTCACCGTAGTCGACGCCGCCGGAAACCAGTTCTCCATCCCCACCGAAAAACCGACCGTCGCCCTCTGCCGCTGCGGCCAATCCAAAGTCAAACCCTTCTGCGACGGCAGCCATAAAGCTTGTAGCTTCACGGCAGCAGAGCGGGCACCAGCAGCCCCCGCAGCCTCATAAATTCCTCCGCGTCCCTCAGCGATCTCCGCGGTGAACCTCTCCTCCCTTGCCACTCTCCTTCTCTACTCCCCTTCGTTTCCTCCGTTACCTTCTGTTCAAATCTTCCCCGCCGCCAACGTCATGATCGACCCCAGAACCCTCAGCGGCTTTCGCGACTACCTTCCGGAGGCCATGATTCCGCGCGAGCGGCTGATAGCGACTGCGCAGCGGGTTTATCGGAGCTTCGGGTTTTCGCCGATTGATACGCCGGCCCTGGAATACCTGGAAATTCTGACCGGCAAGGGGAGCGAAGAGACTGACCGGCAGATGTACCACTTCGCCGACCAGGGTGGCCGGATGGTCGGCATGCGGTTCGACCTCACGGTGCCGCTGGCCCGGTTCGTGGCCCAGCACGCCAGCGAGCTCGGCCTGCCGTTCAAGCGATACCACATCGCCACCGTCTGGCGGGGCGAGCGGGCTCAGCGGGGCCGCTACCGCGAGTTCATGCAGTGCGACTTCGACACCATCGGCACCAAACACGTCGCAGCCGACATCGAGACGGCCCTCGTCATCCATGAGCTGCTCAGCGCGATTGGCAAGTCGTTTGGCGGCGAGTCGGGTAAGAAGCTGGGCTTCTCCATCCGCGTCAACAATCGGATGGTCCTCAGCGGCCTGCTCGCCAAGCTGGGCCTCGCGGAGAAGAGCGTTCCCATCCTCCGCTCGCTCGACAAGCTCGGCAAAATCGGCCGCGAAAAGGTCGCCGAAGAAATGGCCGCCGCCGCCGGAACGACGGCGGAACAATCCAATCAAGTTCTCAGCCTGGCGGAGCTGAGCGGCACCAACGACGAAGTCCTTTTGCAAGTGGAAAAGCTCGTCGCCGGAAATCTCACCGGCGAAGAAGGGGTCCACCGGCTGCGAGAGATTCTCGCCGGTGCAACGGCTGGTGGAGTGCCAGCGGATGCGCTGCAGGTCGATGTCTCCAGCGCCCGCGGCCTGGACTATTACACCGGCGCGGTCTTCGAGACTTTCCTCACCGACCTCCCCACCATCGGCAGCATCTGCTCCGGCGGCCGGTACGACAACCTGGCCAGCCTGTTCACCAAGCAGGAACTCCCCGGCATCGGCGCATCCCTCGGCCTCGACCGGCTGCTGGCAGCGCTCGAAGAGTTGGGGCTGATTGAAAACGTCCGCACCCCCGCTCCGGTCCTGGTCGTTTATTTCGACAAGGACCAGCTCCCCGCCTATCTGAAGATCGCCCAGGCGGTCCGGGCCGCCGGCATCGGCGCGGAGCTCTTCCCCGAGCCCAAGAAAATCGGCCAGCAGCTCCAATACGCCGACCGCCGCGGCTTCCGCATCGCCCTGATCGCCGGCGAACGGGAGCTGGCCGCCGGCACCTGCCAGGTCAAAGACCTCGCCAGCAAAACCTCCGCCGAAGTCCCCCTCGCCGTTATCCCGGCAGCGATCGCCAAAATCTTGGCGGGGTAAAGGGGTCGGGAAGGGTTTTCGCGCGGCAGAGTTTGCCCTGCGAAAGTCGCTGCCGCGAAAACTCTTCTCGACGCCGTCTCCCCGGCACGCGAAATAAGAAGTGGGTATCTCTCTCCGGGAAAACCCCTCCCGACCCCAACCATCTTCTCCCGACAGGGAAACTATTTCGAGAAAAATTCGTGGCGAGCCTTATAGTGCACATATGAATATGTATACAGTTGGATATAATGGGGCCTGCGACGTGTGTGGTCCACCTCACACGAGGGAAGCCAATGTAGGGTGCATGAGCGCAGCAAAATACACGCGTATCGCAGTCGGATATCAGGTGAGCGGCTATCCAAGAAGAAAGCTTCAATATGCGTGCCTGGCGCGTTGCTTATGCACCCTACTTTGCGGCACAATGGCGAGTCTATTGATGATTCCGTTTCTGGGCAGGCTGGAAGCCTACCCCACTCTAAGGGTTCCCCCGTGAAGTTCACTCTCTCCTTCTCTCTGTCTCTCCTTCTCTCCTTCTCTCTGTCTGCTTTTGCGCAAGAAACGAAAGCCCCCGCCCCCCCGCCCAAATCCAACCCCCTCAACGAGCCCATCGGCGACCCCGGAATCACCCCAGCCGGTGCCGACGGCAAGCCTCTGAATCTCAATTTCGAGGATGGAACGCTGAAGGACTGGAAGGCGGAGGGAAAGGCTTGGGACAAACAGCCGGTGAAGGGGGAGATCAGCCAGACCCGCGTCTTTGGAGAGGGAAAAAAGTCGGAGCACACCGGGCAATACTGGATCGGTGGCTTTGAAGTCCTGCAAGACCCGCCAACCGGCACACTCACGTCGGTCCCCTTCGAAGTGACGCAGCCCTTCGGCAGCTTCCTCATCGGCGGCGGCCAGAGCAAGGAAACCCGCGTCGAGCTCGTCACCGCAGATGACAACAAAGTCTTCTTCACCAAGTCTGGTCAGGACCAGGAAAATCTCCGTCCCGTCATCGTCGACCTGCAAAAGCAAAAGGGCAAGAAAATCTACATCCGCATCGTCGATAGCAATGCCGGCGGCTGGGGACATGTGAATTTCGACGACTTCCGGCTGCACACGCAGCGGCCCCGGTTCAAAGCCGCTGTCACCAACTCCATCATCCCCGCCACGGAGTCCCTCTATCCTCACGCCGGCCTTTCCGCCGAAGAAGCGGCCAAGGAAATGGTCGTCCCCCCCGGTTTCAAAGTCCAAGTCGCCGCGGCTGAGCCGGACGTCCAGCAGCCGATTGCGATGGCCATTGATGATCGCGGCCGCATTTGGATTGCTGAGGCCTTCACCTATCCGCAGCGGGCCAAAGAAGGGGCTGGAAAAGACCGGATCATCATCCTGGAAGACACCGACCTCGACGGCAAGCTCGACAAGCGGACCGTCTTCATCGAAGGGCTCAACCTCGTCAGCGGCCTGGAAGTTGGCTTCGGCGGCGTCTGGGTCGGGGCGGCTCCGTACCTGCTCTTCATCCCGGACAAGAACGGCGACGACGTGCCCGACGGCGTCCCAATGAAGGCCGAACCGCCGATGCCCGAAGTCAAGTTCCCTCTCGACGTTCCCCCAGGCACTCAAGTCCTTCTCGACGGCTGGGGCTACGAAGACACCCATGAAACGCTCAACAGCTTCATCTGGGGCCCCGACGGCTGGCTCTACGGCTGCCACGGGGTCTTCACGCACTCCGCGGTCGGCAAGCCCGGCACGCCGAAGGAGAAGCGGACCAAAATCAACGCCGGCATCTGGCGTTACCACCCCGTTCGCCACGAGTTCGAAGTCTTCGCCGAAGGGACCAGCAACCCCTGGGGGCTCGACTACGACCAGTATGGCAACTTCTTCGCCACCGCCTGCGTCATCCCCCACTGCTACCACATCATCCCCGGAGCCCGCTACGAGCGGCAGGCCGGCAGCCACTTCAACGAATTCACCTACGATGACATCAAGACCATCGCCGACCACCGCCACTACACCGGCAACCAGTGGAACAACGACAACCGCCGCCAGTCCGACGAGCTCGGCGGCGGCCACGCCCACGCCGGCTGCATGATCTATCAAGGGGGGGCCTGGCCGGAAAAATACCGCGGCATGCTGTTCATGAACAACATCCACGGCAACCGCATGAACATGGACATCCTCACTCCCAAGGGAAGCGGCTTCGTCTGCTCGCACGGCCCGGACTTCCTCCTCACCCGCGACCAGTGGTCGCAAATGCTCTACATGACCTACGGCCCCGACGGCCAGGTCTGGGTCATCGACTGGTACGACCGCGAGCAGTGCCACCTCCGCGAACCCGACAAGCACGACCGGAGCAACGGGCGGATTTACCGCATCGTGTACGGCGACGCGAAGCCAGTGAAAGTCGATTTGGGGAAGATGAAGGATGAGGAGTTGGTCAAGTTGCTCGCGCACGGCAACGAATGGTATCGGCGACATGCGCAGCGGATTTTGCAGGAGAGAGGGGCACAAAACGAGCGATATTTGTCCGTCGTACTAGCGCTGCGGAGATCTGAGAACACGGTCGCTGGTGAACGGATAGCGGGATTCGTGATGGAAATCGAGCAACACATGTTGCCTAAGGCACCGCAACACCCTGGCCCGTTCATTACGGCGTTTCCGCAAGATTTATCGAAATACGACCAGCACCAAGAGGTACTTCGGAGCCGATTGCAATTGGTCTCCTCACTGTGCCAACAAGGCACGTTACCAAGTGATCTTGATATAGAAACCCTTCAGAAGGTTGCCAGAGTCAGCAAGTCACAAGTGACGCGCCTCGTCGTAGCCGGCAGCATCCAAAAATGGCCCCTAGTATCGCGATGGGATGTTGTCGAGTCGCTGACATCTCATTCCGAAGACGCCGCCGACCCCAATCTCCCTCTCATGTACTGGTACGCCATGGAACCGCTGGCGGATGTCGATCCCAAGCGGGCGCTGGCCCTGGGACTCTCGGCTGGGGAGAAGATTCCGATTCTCAAGGAATACATGATCCGCCGGATTGGTGCCGGTGACCCCAAGAAGTCCCTCGCGCTCCTGGTCGAAGGGCTGAAGGACGCCAAGGATGATGCCACCCGGCTGACGTTCCTCCGCGGGATGAATGAGTCGCTGAAGGGTCGCAAGGGAGTGGAAGCTCCCGCCGGTTGGAACGAGCTGTTCGTTTCGCTCATTGAATCCAAGAACATCGAACTCCGGATGCAGCTCGCCTCGGTCGGAGCGGCTCTAGGCGACAAATTGGTTATTGAAACGCTCCGCCGAATGATTGCGGACGACAATTCGTCCCTCCAGGAGCGCCGTGAAGCAATCAAAATTCTGGTCCGCGCTCAGGATGCCGCGGCGACGGATGCCCTCCGGTTCGTCCTGGCCAATAACGACCTCAGGGGCGACGCTCTCCGGGGCCTGGCGGCATTCGACGACCCCAAAGCCCCTGCCGCCATCCTCGCCCTCTACGACAAGCTCTCCCCCGCCGAGCGTCGCGACGCCCTCGCCACCCTCTGCAGCCGCGTGGGGTACGCCAAAGAACTGCTCGGGGCCATCGAAGCCAAGAAAGTCCCCGCCAATCACCTGACCGCAGACCTCGTCACCAATCTTCGCAATCTCAGTAACGCGGAATTGAACAAACAGATCGCCGATGTATGGGGGATAGTCCGCGAGTCACCGGCCGAACGGGCTCAGCAAATCGCGCAGTTCAAAAGCCTGCTGATGTCGCCGGCCCCGGTGCAGCCCGACCTGGAGCTCGGGCGGGCGATGTTCGCCAAGACCTGCCAGAAGTGTCACATGCTCTTCGGCGCGGGAGCCAAGATCGGACCGGACATCACCGGTTCGCAGCGGGCCAATCTCGACTACCTCCTCTCCAACATTATTGACCCCAGCGCCATCATGGCCAAGGAATACGCGCCGCACATCGTCCGCACGGCGAACGGCCAGGTGGTCACGGGCATCCTCAAGGGGGAACGGGGCGGCGTGCATACGTTTCAGACCCCCGACAACGTGATCGAGCTTGCCAAAGACGACATCGAGGAGATGAAGCTCAGCGACAAGTCGCTGATGCCCGACAATCAGATCCAGCAGTTCAGCCAGCACGAGCTCCGCTCGCTTGTGGCCTATGTGAGTGCCGGGGGCCAGACCCCAATGCTCGCCACCGCCGACAACGTCGGCACGTTTTACTCCGGCAAAGACCTTGCCGGCTGGCGGGGGGATGAGAAGCTCTGGTCGGTCGAGAATGGCGAAATCATCGGCAAAACGGAGGGGCTGGCCCACAATACGTGGCTGGTGAGTGAGCTCTCCGTCGGCGATTTCCGCCTGGAGCTGGACGTCAAGCTCGTGAAGAACGAAGGGAACAGCGGCGTCCAGATCCGCAGCACCCCCATGGCCAACGGCGAAGTCAAAGGCTACCAGGCCGACGTCGGCGCTGGCTGGTGGGGGAAGCTCTACGAAGAGCACGGCCGCGCGCTCCTGTGGGACAAAAGCGGCGAAGCCCATGTGAAAAACGGCGACTGGAACCGCTACGAAATCGTCTGCGTCGGCAGCCGGACGCAAACCTGGATCAACGGCCAGCCCTGTGTCGATCTTGACGATCCCCAAGGCGCACGCCGCGGCATTATCGCCTTGCAACTCCACTCCGGTGGCAAAACCGAAGTCCGCTTCAAGAATCTGAAGCTCACGCTCCTCACCGGCATCGAAAAGTCCGGCCCCTATCCGACTTCCAAGCCGCTCGAAGAGGGCAAAAAGCTCTCCTTCAAGCGAACCAAGCTCGACGACAAGTTCCACAGCGAAGGAGTCGGTTACGGGGACTTCAATAGCGACGGCAAGTTGGACATCGCAGCCGGCTCCGTGTGGTACGAGTGCCCAGCCGATCGCAGCGGTCCCTGGAAGATGCACAGCATCCTCGACAAGCCCAAGGAATTCGACATCAAGACCTACAGCGACACCTTCATGAACTGGGCCGAAGACCTCGACGGCGACGGCCGACAGGATCTCATCGTCGTCGACTTCCCCGGCGCGCCGACCTGGTGGTTCCAGAACCCAGGCAACAAGGGAGGTCCTTGGGCACGCAACCGAATGGTTCCGGTCACCAACAACGAGAGCCCGCAATACCTCGATGTGGACAAGGACGGCAAACGGGAACTGATTTACGGCGACGGCACCAATCGCCTCGCCCTGGCTCACCCAGGAGCGACTCCGCTCGTCGAATGGTCCGCCACGCGCGTGGCCGCTCCCGGCGAAGTGGACATGCAGCGGTTCTATCACGGCCTGGGCATCGGCGACATCAACAAGGATGGCCGCGACGACCTCGTGGTGCCGAATGGCTGGTGGGAAGCTCCCGAGAAGAAGACCAACGACACCTGGGCGTTCCATGCCGCGCCACTCGGCGAAGCCCAGGCTCAGATGCAAATTTACGACTTCGACGGCGACGGCGACAACGACGTGCTCGGCTCATCCGCCCATAAGCGGGGCATCTGGTGGTACGAACAGCAGCCGGAGGGGAAATGGGAGAAGCACGAGATCGACAGCAGCATCGCCCAGACGCACGCGCTGGTGCTGGCCGACATCAACGGTGACGGCCTCCCCGATTTCGTCACCGGCAAGCGGTACTACGCCCACAACGGCCGCGACCCCGGCGAGGATGAGCCCCCGGTCATCGCCTGGTACGAGCTGACCCGCAAGGACGGCAAGCCGGCCTGGACGCAGCACGTCTTCGACCACGACAGCGGCGTCGGCACCGCCTTCGAAGTCCACGACATGAACGCCGACGGCCTGCAAGACGTCATCGTGGCGAACAAGCGGGGGGTTTTCTACTTCGAACAAACACGGGAATAACTGGGGTCTTTTTACTGGACACTTAGTTTGTAAGTCTCGTTTTGTATAATGCCAACTGAGGGGCTTGTTCCTTGGGAACATTGCCCCGAAGTTCTTTGACAATCCGGTAGAAATTGAGACTTTTACCAAGTGCGGTCAAGTCTCGGCGCACCCTACTTATGAGGAGGGGGGTGATGCAAAAGTCGGCAAGCCTGTTTCTGCAAGTGCGTGCTACAACAGCACTTGTACAATCGTCGCCGGCGACTTTTGCACCACGGTTTTTTTCCTACAGCACATCGGCAAACCGGATTTGAATATCCGCAATCGCTTGCCGCTGGGCGAGGAAGGCGTCGACCATGGCGGGATCGAAGTGCTCCCCGCGGTCGGCTTCGATGATTTCAAAGCATTTGTCGATCGGGAAGGGCTTTTTATAGGGCCGCCGGCTGCTGAGGGCGTCGAAGACATCGGCCACGGCGGTAATGCGGCCTTCGATGGGAATGTCTTCCTGGGCGAGCCCCAGTGGGTAGCCCTGGCCGTTCCAGCGCTCGTGGTGGGTCAGGGCGATCCGGGCCGCCATCTGGAGCAGCGGCGAGCGGCTGCTTTCGAACACTTTCTGGCCGATTTCCACGTGATGCTTGAGCGTCTCCCAGTCGGCTGGCGAGAGCGGTTGAATGATCTTCTGTCCCAGACCGACGTGCTTTTGCATCCGCTCGTACTGCTCCGGGTCCAGCTTGCCGGGCTTGAGAAGGATTTCGTCGGGAATGCCTATCTTGCCGATATCATGGAGCTGGGCGGCTTGCTCCAACATTTCCACGGTGGGCTCTTCCATGCCAATCGCTCGCCCAATGACCGCGGCGTATTTTCCCACCCGCAGCACATGATGGCCCGTATCATCATCCCGCAACTCGGCGGCTCGGGCCAGGCAGTAAATCACGTCGCGGCGAGAGGCTTCCAGCTCCGCGGTCCGGCGACGGACAGCGTCTTCCAAGGTCTGAGCATAGTTCCGCAAGCTGTCGTGATATTTCTTCGCCATCAACGCGTTCCGGACCCGCGGACCCAGCTCGCAGGGATCCACCGGCTTGGCCAGAAAGTCTGTCGCGCCCCGTTCCAGCACTGCCAGCTTTGTCTCGCGGTCGCACGAAGCAGTGAGAATGATGACCGGCAGATGGGACGTCGCGGGGCTGGAGCGAATCGTGGCCAGGAGTTCGAGCCCACTGATCCGCGGCATCATCACATCCAGCAGGATCACGTCTGGCTGTTCGATGGCGATTCCGGCCATGGCAAACGAAGGATCGGTAATTCCTCGAATATGAGCATAGCCGGCTTGCTGCAGATATTTTTGAATGACCTTGATGTTCACTGCCTCATCGTCGATCACCATGATGCGGGCAGTTTCCGTTTCGCAGGGCGCTGCGCGCGGCATCTCTCGGGACTCTGCAGGTTGCATTTGCCGATCGACGTCGTCAATCAACTTGATGGTGGCTTCCAACTGAGCAGTCATCTGATCCTGCGCGGACTCACTGGGCTGGATTGTGGTCGTCATCCGATTCTCTGGAAAGGTGGATGGGGGATAGGCCCATTCCATAAGGGGGGCTCGGCTGTGAAAACAAACGTCACGCTAGGGCGTTTGTCAAATCACGGTGCTGGCCAGAGCGATTGTGCCGGTCACAACGGATCTCAAAGGCTATCGAGTCAAACACAGCAAAGGCCGTTCAGAATCCGTTCTTCCAGCAGATTCAGCTCCGCCAGTGCCCGGGCGATCGCCATCTCATCTCCGGCCGCCAGCGACATTTCTAGCTCAAAAGACGTCTCTGTGAGTGGCTGGAAGCCGGCAGTTCCTCCCGCACCCTTCAGCCAATGGGCCAGCGACTTGAGCTCGATCAGGTCGCCCGCCGCCATCGCCTTGTGCATGGCTGCCAGTCGGATCTGAAACCGGGCGACGAACTCGTCGACAATATCGCGAAACTCGGGATCCTCCAGCGGCAGCGTGGACATCAGCGCCGGACCTTCCGCCGACTTCGCTCGCGCTTCTAAGGCTTGCTCCAGGACTTCTTCCCCGCCAATCTCGCCTGCCAGCGCCGTCAACAGCCGCTCCGCGTTGATGGGCTTGGTCAAATATCCGGTGCAGCCGGCTTCGCGACAGCGTTCTTCGTCACCCTTCATGGCGTGCGCGGTGAGCGCGATGACAGGAACGGAGATGCCGGCTTCGCGGAGGCGGGTCGTGGCCGTATACCCATCCATGACCGGCATTTGCATGTGCATCAGGACCGCATCGAGCGGCTCGCGGAGGGCGATTTCGAGCGCTTGCTGGCCGTTTTCCGCGGTGAGCACCGTCGCTCCCGCGCGGCGGAGGACAATCTGAATGAGCTTGCGATTGGTGTCGCCGTCGTCGGCAACCAGAATGCGGCGGCCGGGGAGCGCGATCCTCTTCCTGGCGTGCGGGTCTTCCTGCGGCCGGGCAATATCGCTGAGCGGACCTTCCAGCATCGGCACGCCGACGAGCGACCCCGTGGTGACCGAAATCGAGAAGATACTCCCTTCGTTAGGCCGGCTCTGCACCGCGATGCCGCCGCCGAGAGCCTGCGCCAATCGCCGGCAGATGGCCAGTCCCAGTCCGGTGCCGCCGAACCGCCGCGTGACGGAAGTATCTGCCTGACAGAAGGGATCAAAAATGTCCTGCAATTTTTCGCCGCGAATGCCGATTCCGGTATCGACCACTTCGAGCAGCAAGCGCGGATCTTCCAGCGAGCCGACGATCTGCGCGATGATGTAGACGCCGCCGGTATCGGTGAACTTGAGGGCGTTTCCGACCACATTGAGCAGCATCTGCCGCAGGCGGGCGGGATCGCTGTCAATGGATTCGGGAACCTGGCCAATCCAGTTATAGTCGAGCTTCAGCCCTTTCTCGCGGGCCCGCACTCGCAGCACGGAAACCGTTTCGGCAATGAGCTGGTGCGGAGAGCAACGGATATTCTCCACGGTCAATTGGCCGGCTTCGATTTTGGAAAGGTCCAGGATGTCGCTGATCAGCGAGAGCAGGTGCTCGCCGCTGTTGTGAATCGTGTCGAGATAGTCCCGCTGCTCGGCAATGGAGAGTTCATTTCCCTGACGGACAAGGTCAGCAAAACCCAGGATGGCGTTGAGTGGCGTACGGATTTCATGGCTCATGTTGGCCAGAAAATCGCTCTTGGCCCTGTTCGCCGCTTCGGCGGCTTCCTTGGCATGGCTCATGTCTTTTTGGATCCGCTCCCGTTCGCGAATCTCGCCCACCAGCTCGCTGGTCCGCTGCGTAACGCGTTCTTCAAGCTGGTCGTGGGCCCGTTTCAGCGCCCGATCAGAAACTTGAATCCTGTCCAGCATCTTGTTGAAGGCATCATACAGGTGGCCAATTTCATCGCGACTGGGGGATTTCACGCGGAGCGAGTAGTCACCCTGTTCCGTGATCTGGTCGGCGGTTTGGGCGAGTTGCAGGATGGGGCGGGAGATCATTTGCTGCAGAAAGAACGAGAGTACGATGGAAGCGGCCAGCGAACAGAGAGCGACCCAGGCGGTGATATAGCAATGGCTCTGGATTTGGGCATGTACATCGCTCATGTTGGAACGGATGTATACAGTCCCGACGCGCTGCCCGTTCTCGATGACCGGATGCGCGAACTCCAAGCGGCCGGCCTCGTCGTAGCGGCCCCCCAGCAATTCTGGAGCGCGGGGCAGATTGGGAACCTTGTCGCCGTTATGAAACTCCGCCAGCCGTTCGCCGTTGGCATCGAACAGGACGGCGAGATCGATGGTGGTAAGAAACTGGAGCGCCGCCAATAAGTGTTCGGCTTCGCTTTGATCTCGCGCCGCTAGAGCCGCCGAGCTGTTGAAGCCGAGGCGTTTGGCCTGGGACGCAACCTGCCGAAGTTTGGCTTCTCGCATCAAGCCAACATTATTCGTCATGAATCCCAGGCACGCCAGCAAGAGCGTCACGCAGCCGGAGGCGGTGGCCAGCAGCATCAGCTTCGCGCGAATGGACCTTTGGGGCAAAAGCCGGAGCCTCATGGACGATTTCCTCCGCGGGGGGGCCGGACGCCAACCCGCCATTCCGACGGCTGGGTCGCGCTGCTGCTGGAATCTAAGCGCTGGTCACGCGAACCGGGATGTAATTGGGATCCGAGGTTGGAATGCCCCTGTTCTGGCTGGTGAATTTGAGGCACCAGTGCATCCGGCACAGCCCGGAGACTGGCGAATGGCCAGAACGCTCCAAAGAGGAGCATGAGCAACAGTACCGCCACGGGGCGACAGGGAGGGAGTTTGAACAAGAGTGCGTCTCGGGTTTGACGGAGGCGCATTTTTCGCATCGCCTCACCGGCAAACCTAGCTTGCATTCGCCGAACTGGTGGTGCAACTCTCCGGAAGTCTGGTTCCTGCCGGCAAAATCGGCGCAGGCGGAGCTTTTACAGCATGAGCTGCGAATAGACCACATCGAGCCAGCGGCCGAATTTGTAGCCCACCTCTCGAAGACAACCGATCCGCTGAAAGCCGAGGCTTTCTTGCAGCTTGAGGCTGGCAGTTTGGTCGGCGGAAGCGCCGCCGATGAGCGTGTGATGCCCGGCTGATTTAGCCCGGGCGATGAGATCCAGGAGGAGGGCTTTGCCGATGCCACGGCGATGGACATCATGCCGCAGGTAGACCGACGCTTCGACCGAGTGGCGATAGGCCGCTCGCGGGCGAAATGGTGAAAGAGCCCCACAGCCGACAACTTCCTTCTCGACGGTGGCGACCGTTATCGGATGCGTATCTCGCGAGTGCTGCTCAAACCAGATTGTTCTGGCCTCCAGAGTCTCCGGCTCAAGCTGGTAGGTGCAAGTAGAGGTGAGGACGTAGTGGTTGTAGATGTCGTTGATGGCCGAGAGGTCGGCCGCGGTGGCGAGGCGGATCGAAAAACAGGACATCCTGCACTCCTTGTGGGTTGGGCAGGCTCTTAGCCTATGCCACTAGTTCCGCACCAGCCCCAATGTGACTCCCGGCGCCGCCAAATCGCTCGTTCCCATCAAGAACTCATCGACCGCCCGTGCCGCTCCGCGGCCTTCGTTGATGGCCCAGACGACGAGCGATTGGCCGCGGCGGCAATCGCCAGCAGCAAAGACCTTGGGGATACTGGTGGCGAATTTTCCGTGAACGGCCTGGTAATTGGTCCGGGGATCGACGGCAATGCCGAGCATTTCGGCCAAGTATTGCTCCGGTCCCTTGAAGCCCATGGCGAGAAGCACCAATTGAGCCGGCCAGAACTTGTCGCTGCCGGCGATTTCATGGAGCTTCCACTTTCCGGCGTCGTCCTTGGTCCAATCGACCTGCACAGTGCGAATGCCGGCCACGCCGCCGTTATCGTCGCTGACAAATTCCTTGCTCATCACGCAGTAGGTCCGCGGGTCGGCTCCGAATTTTGCTGCCACTTCCTGATGGCCGTAATCGGTGCGGTAGGTCCGGGGCCACTGCGGCCAGGGATTGTCCGGCGCTCGGGTTTCCGGCGGCTGAGGAAGCAATTCGAAATTGACGAGGCTTTTGCACCTATGGCGCATGGAAGTGCCGATGCAGTCAGTGCCGGTGTCGCCGCCGCCAATGACAATCACGTCCTTGTCCTTGGCGGAAATGTATTTGCCGTCGGCGTGCTGGCCGTCGAGCAGGCTTTTGGTATTCGCCGTCAGGAACTGCATGGCAAAGTAGATGCCATCCAGCCCGCGGCCGGGAATCGTCAGATCGTTGGGCCGGGTGGCACCCGTGCAGAGTAAAACGGCATCGTTCTCGTCGTGGAGCTTCTGGGGATCGACATAACCGGGCGATTGCTTGTTTCCCACATCGGCACTGGTGACAAAATTGACTCCCTCTTCCTTGAGCAAATTGATCCGCCGCTGCACGACCCCCTTATCGAGCTTCATGTTGGGGATGCCGTACATCAACAGGCCACCGATGCGGTCCGCCCGCTCGTACACGGTGACGCTGTGCCCCACCTTGTTGAGCTGCGCCGCCGCGGCCAGGCCGGAAGGGCCGCTGCCGATGATGGCGACCTTTTTGCCCGTCCGCTTGGGGGGCGGCTCGGGAACGATCCAACCTTCGGCAAATCCCCGGTCGACAATGGCGTTCTCGATGTTCTTGATCGTGACCGCCGGATCCGTAATGCCGAGCACGCAGGCACCTTCGCAGGGGGCAGGGCAGGTGCGCCCGGTGAATTCCGGAAAATTATTGGTCTTATGCAGCCGATCGAGCGCATCCCGCCAGCGGCCCCGATACACCAGGTCGTTCCACTCTGGAATCAGGTTATCAATCGGGCAGCCGGTCGCGCTTTGGCAGAACGGCACGCCGCAGTCCATGCATCGAGCCCCCTGGTTCTTCAGATGGTCCTCCAAGGGAGGTGTGAAGATTTCCAGAAAGTCCCCCACCCGCGCGACCGGGTCGCGGTACGGAACTGTCTTGCGGGGATACTCTTTGAAACCCGTCGGCTTACCCATGATCCAAGTCTCCTGCTTCGTCCTGCGTTCTGTCCGCCTTATCGTCCATCCACTCCATGCACCCCCGACTCGACCTCCTCATCATGCCTGGCCCGCTCGGCCAGCACCCGCTTGTAGTCGGTGGGCATGACCTTCACGAACTGCGCGATGGCCTCCGGCCAGTTTTGCAGGATGCGGTCGGCAACGGTTGACTTCGTGTGCTTGAAATGCTGTTCGATGAGATTGAGCAGGTCGGCGATGTCCTGCGGCGTCTCGACCGCTTCGAGTTCCACCGTGCCGAGGTTGCAGTTCAGGCGGAAGGCATCTTTGCTCGCCAGAACATAGGCGATGCCGCCGCTCATGCCGGCGGCAAAGTTTCGGCCCGTGGGACCGAGCAGCACGGCCATCCCGCCGGTCATGTACTCGCAGCCAT
>SXGT01043465.1_pt1 | contig 35672 bp, 25 predicted proteins | sample 3176221 | NCBI WGS metagenome assembly SXGT01 (sample SAMN11356862, study PRJNA531348) | freshwater metagenome | isolation source: freshwater sample F1-120 | place: China: Fuxian Lake, Yuxi | collected 2017-12-25 | reverse complement strand
GTCACGCCTGGCTCCCGACGTCGCCGGCTACGTGTGCGCCGCCCACAGCGGTGGAGGCGCCGCCGCCGCCGCCGCGCGCCGGGCTCTCCGGCTCACCCCCGTCGTCGCCGCCGGGCTCGGCCACGGCGAGGGCGCGGGCGCGACCATGGCGCTGCCGCTGATCGCCGCCGCCGCCGCCTCGCTGGCCTGAACGCCGATCGAGCTCAGCCGCCGGCCGTGATCTGGCAGGTGAGGTCTGGGTCGCACTGGGTACCGTTGCCCTCGGGGGTGAGGGTAACGAACAACGGGCGCGCGCCGAATGCAGGGTTCTGCGGTGACATCAGGAGCAGCAAGACCGTGCGCGGAGACGGCGCGCGACTGCGCGACCGCGCCACCAGGTGCGGCGTGCACTCGGAGATCGTGGCCATGGGCATGAGGTTGCCGGTCGCGTTGGCGACGACGAACCCGACCTCCCACTCGGCCTGCTGGACACCGCCGACGACGAGCCACGCGCACGAGGGCGGCGGCACCAAGCCCGGGTAGCTGAGCGACGAGCGGCCGTGCGGACACACCGAGTCGGCAGAGAGGCCGATCACGCAGTCGGCGCGGGGCAAGCCGTTGGCGGTGGGGCAGCCGACCGGATCGCCGCTCTCGAGGCAGGACTCGACGGGCACGGTTCCGCACAGGATCGGCGGCGCTTGCACGTCGCTGAACGCGCCGGGGAGTCGCTTGCAGTCGAGCTGGCCGGGCTCGCCGAGGTACTCGCCGCGCAGCTCGTCGCAGCCGACCGCACCGAAGTAGCACTTGCCCGGCATGTCGGGGATGAGGCACGGCAACGCCGGCGGGAGGAAGCCGTCGCAACCATCGTCGCGGCCGTTGCAGGCCTCGGCCGCGGGTGCCAGCCCGACCTGGTTGCCGGCGAAGTTCTCGTCGCAATCGGCGGGCTCGAAGTCGCAGATGCCGCCCTCGCCCCTGGTCGGCCCGCACAGCGTCGAGCCACTGCCGTCGCGGTCGAGGACCGCGCTCTGGCAGGCCCCGTTGCAGTTGGCGTCGATGTGATCACACGCAGCCACGGTACTCTCGTCATCGGGCGCGCCGGGATGGACGTTGGCGGGATCGAGCCACGGCGTCCGCGGATCGGGATCGTCCATGCAGTCATTGGCGCAGCTGGTCACGCCGTCGCCGTCGGCGTCGAGGTTGTTGCGCGACGGATCCATGTCGTCGCAGTCGGCGGTGCCGATCGCGCCGTCGCAGTCGAGATCGTCGTCGGGCGCGATGCGCGACGGCTGCTGGGTGTCCATGCCCCAGACGATGCACGCGTCGTCGATCGTGCCGGTGGCGCCGTCGGGCGGAACCAGCGAGAGCTCGACCACGCGGATCTCGCCCTCGTGGAAGTCCATGGGTTCGTCGGCGACGGCGAAGCCGGCCAGGCGGAACGGCAGCCGCACGTCGGTGGACTCGTCGCCCACTGCGGCGGCGAACACCATGTTGCCGATCGCGGCCAGGTCCTCGCTGCTCGGCTCGAGCAAATAGCGGAACGGCTGGTCGAGCTCGGCGCGGGTCTTGCCGACGGTGAAGTAGGCGTCGCCGGCGGCGGTGAAGAACGACGGATCCTCGGTGGCGTGGCCGACCCAGACCCGCAGCGTGTTGAAGTCCTGATCGTTCTGCTCGAGCGAGTTCCTCAGTTCGGTCGACATCGTGATCTCGAGAACGATGCCGGTGTCCTTGCCGCAGGCGGCGGTGACCAGCGCCGTGCTCAGCCACAGGAGTGCCCACGACCGACCGCTTCGGTGCCCCATGACACCAGGATACGGCAGGGCGCGGCCTGTGCGCGTGCGCCGTGCACCGTCGTGACGGCGGCGACGCCGTGGCCGGCACACCTACATCCGCGCGACGGTCACAACCCGAGGGCCGCGCGAGCCAGGCGCTCGACGACGGAACGGGCGCGGGCGGCGGGAACCCCGCGTTCGCGCAGGGCGTCCCAGACCCGCCCGCCCAGCACCAGATCGAGGATCTCGAGGAGCTCGGGATCACGCGCGGTCTCGGCGGCGAAGACCCGGGCCACGACGCCGCGTCGCCGCTCGGCGCTCTCGGCCACCGCCGCCGCCACCACCTCGAACTGCGCGGCGAAACGCGCGGCCGACGCGCGCACCGGGCGCGAGTGCTCGAGCTCGTCGCTGCGCTGGGTCACCAGCGCGGTGATGCGGGCGGCGAGGGGACCGGACGGGGCTGGCTCGGGCTGCGCCGGCCGCCCGTGGTACGACGACGACGCGGCGGCGAACAGCGACGCGCGGCTGGGGAAGTGCTGGGCGATCGAGCGCACCGAGACCTTGGCCCGCTTCGCGATCGCGGCCGGGGTCGGCGCGGCGTCGCCGGCGGCGACCAGCGCGAGCACGGCGTCGACGATGGCGGCGCGCGTGCGCTCGGAGCGGACGCGGCGGCCGTCGACGCGGGTCACGGATCGTCGGTGGGCGGTGGCAGTCGGCCCGCGGCCTCGTTGTAGCCGTTGCGGGCCCGCACGTTGTCGGGATCGAGCTGCAGCGCCTTCTTGAAGCTCTGCTCGGCCAGCGACGCGTTGCCGCTGTTGAGGTGCGACTCGCCGAGGAGGACGTGCACGCGGGCGCTGCGCGGGGCGAGCTTGGCAGCGCGCTTGAGCTGGCGGATCGCGTCGGTGTAGAGGCCTTGCTGCATAGCCACCTCGCCCATGCCGAGGATGGCGTCGACGTTGTTGGGGTTCGAGGCGAGCGCCTTCTGGAAGTTGCCGGCCGCGCCGCTGGGATCGCCGCCGCGCAGCGCGGCCTCGCCGGCCTTGGCGTAGAACTCGGCCATCTTCACGGCCTCGTCGTCGGCGCCGCCGCCGCCGCCGCCGCCGCTGGAGCCCGAGCCGGAGCCGCCGTTGGGGAATGGATCGTCGATGGTGCGGCCGCTCGAGCCGCCGCCGCCGCCGCCGCCGGTCTTGCTGCTGCCGCTGCCGCTGCCGCTGCCGGTCTTGCCGCTGCCGGCGGATCCCGAGGCGGAACCCGAAGCCGAGCCCGAACCCGAAGCCGAGGCCGAACCCGAGGCCGAACCCGAGGCCGAATCCGAACCCGAACCCGAACCCGACGCGGAGGCCGAACCCGAACCCGCGTCGGAGGCGGCTGGATCGACGAGGTTCGCGGCGTCGGAGGCGGCGGAGGCCGAGCCCGAGCCCTGCGCATCCTGGACGAGGGCGGCCTGCGAGCCGTTGCCGGGCTTGGTCTTTGACTTGCCGCCGGAGCCGATCACCATCACCGCGACGACCAGCACCACGGCCGCGATGCCGGCAACGAGGAAGATCTTCTTGGTCGGTGGCGCGTCGGTGGCGCCGTCGAGCATGGAGTCGCCGGGATCGATCGTGCGGCGCGCGCTGTCGAGGGAGCGGGACTGGCTCTCGCCGAGCGACTCGCCGTCGCCGGCGGCGAACCACGCGCCCGACAGGTTCATGCTGTCCGAAGGCCGGACGGTTCCGTCGGTGGGGCCGTCGACGGCGGGGACGCCGTCGGACGGACGCGGGTTGCGCTTCTTGCCGCGGGCCGCGGGCGTGCGATCGTCGTCTTCGACAGTGGATTCGGCCGCCCTGACGTCGGCCGCCGCGCCGGTCTGGGCGGCGATGGGCATGCTCACGCGCTCGCTGGCGCCGGGGTCACCGGCGGAGGGAACGGCAGCTGCAGCCGCAACGGGAGCCGAGGCCGCAGCTGCAGCCGCAGCCGAGGCCGCCGCCGAGGCCGCAGCAGCCGCAGCCGCAGCAGGTGCGGCAACCGGAGCCGGAGCCGCTGGCTTCACGACGGGGACACCCACTGCGGGGGTCCCGGTGGGGCCGCGGCGCGAGTCGCTCGCGCCCGGTGATGCCTCGCCGGCGGGCACGGCGACCGGCACCGCGTCGTCGGGCGCGATGGCGCCGGTGGCGAGGCCGACGCGCATGGCCTCGACCAGCGTCTGGGCGGTGACGAAGCGATCGTCGGGCGACTTGGCGAGGGCGCGCATGATCGCGACCTCGAGCCAGGCCGGCACGTCGGTGCGCTTGCTGGTCACCGCCTGGGGCTTCTCGTTGACGTGCCGGGTCAGCACGTCGAAGACCTTGCCGCCGGCGAAGGGCGGCTCGCCGGTCAACATCTCGTAGGCGATGCAGCCGAGCGAGTAGATGTCGGCGCGGCGATCGATGGCGTCGCCCTTGGCCTGCTCGGGCGACATGTAGCGCGGATCGCCGAAGGTCATGCCCAGGCTCGTCGACGCAGCGGCACCGCCGCTCTCGACCAGCTTGGACAGCCCGAAGTCGAGCAGCTTGACGAAGTTGGCCTTGCCGCGCCGCACCGCCAGGTAGATGTTGCGGGGACGCAGGTCGCGGTGAACGAAGCCGACCGAGTGCGCCTCGACCAGCGCCTCACCCACCTGCATCACCACGTCGGCGGCGCGCTCGATCGGCATCCGGCCATCACGGGCCAGCGAGGCGTCGAGGGTCTCCCCCTCGAGCAACTCCATCGCCAGGTACAGGCGGCCGTCGGGCGTGCGACCGAAATCGTGGATCTCGACGATGTGCTCGTTGTCGATCTCGGCCACCGAGGTGGCCTCGCGGCGGAAGCGCTCGATCGCCAGATCGTCGCGCGACAGGCCGTCGTGCAGCACCTTGATCGCCACCTTGCGGCGCAGGGTCACGTGCTCGGCCCGGTAGATCGTCCCCGACTTGCCCTGCCCCATACGTTCCTGCACCAGGAAGCGCTCGCCCAGCACCTTGCCGATCAGCTCGTCGGCCGCGCCCTCGCGCACGCGCGGCGTCCCACAGGCCGGGCAGAACAGAGCGGCGGGGGCCAGCTCGCGCCGGCAGTTCACACACGTGAGGGGGGCGGGGTTCATCTCGTGGGCGGACATGGTCTTCGGGGGGTCCCGAGAGTCCGAGCGCGCTGTCGAATATAGCGCACGGATCCGGGACGTTCCTGGAACCATGCACGGGCTGCGCCAGGCAGACGCTGGCACCCCGGCATGGTTGCCCCGTCGAGGAGCCACGGTGATCCGCGCGTTTGGCCGGTCGCCGCGCCCGCCAGCGACGGAAAGCCCGGCAATCCTGCCGTGACCAGCCGTTCGCTGCGCCGGAAAACCGCGGCCGGGCTGTCGCGGATCCACCACTGGTAGGCGCCGGGTGTGCCACCCCGGACCGCCCTCGCCGCAGGGCCCGCCGCCCCGCGCCGCGGCAGGTCCGCCTCAGCCGAGCAGCTGGTCGACCGCGACACCGCGCTCACGCGGTGTCGCGATGGTCGTGGCCTGATCGGGCTACGTGCGCCCCACGGCGAGCCTCTTCGAGCCCGAGACAGCCTGGATCGCGAGCTCCAAGTTCGTCTCCATGGCTGCTACCAGTCGCGACTGGCGTCGATGATGGCGGCGGCCGCGTCGGGATCGAACCGGTGGCGGCGGGCGATGGCGACGAGCTTGTCGTGCAGCTCCTCGCGGCCGAGGGTGTCGATCTCGCGCTCGTGCTTGTTGCATGCGCGCACGGCGGTGCGCAGCGCGGCGGCGGTGGCCGGCTTCACCGTCGCGAAGCGACGGACGGCGGCGTCGATCGCCCGCAGCGCCCGCGGATCGACGGTCTTCCACGACGGGAACAGGCGCGAGTGAAACGGCGGCGGCTGCTTCGCCCGATCGAGCGTGATTCGCTCGCGGGCGTAGTTCCAGGTCGCCCACACCGGCAGCGAATCCTCGCCGGCGCGCGGCGACGTCCGGAAGGTCGTCGGCAGCTCGAAGGCAAGCGCCACCGGTCGCCGGCCGAGCCGCGCCAGCGTCGCCGGTGGCTCGCCGGAGCAGACCAGGTAGAGCGGCTCGTTGCGCGGATGCCCGTGGCGCAGCACGTAGATGGGCGCGCCATCGACGATCGCCGGGCCCGGACGCCGCTTCGACGGCGCGTCGAAGACGACCACCTCCCATTCGGAGACCCTGCGCTTGCCGACGACCTGGAGCGGGAACCACCGCCGTCGAGCGGTGAAGGCGAACACGTCTCCGATCGCAACGCCCATCGCGTGTTCGCAGCTACTCGCCGCGGCGGCGGAGCAGATCGCGGATCGCCGTCTCGTAGTCTTCCTCGGCGATCACGCCCTTGTCGATGAGCACCTTGACCAGCGCGCTCACCCGGGTGGCGGCGTCGGCCTCGTCCGCGATCTGGTGAAACGGCACCGTGCGCGAGTGATCCGAGGTTTCGTCGCCGTCGGCGCCAACCCGCTCGTGCGGCTTGGTGTGGACGGTGACGTTGCCCCCGAACACCTTGCCGGGCTTCGCCACCTTGCGCTTCACGACCTGTGTGTTGAGCTCCTTGTAACCGCGCTCGATCAGCTCGTCGATCGCCGACAGCGGCAGGAGCGCTGGATCGACCATCGCGCCGGTGACCCGCTCGACCTCGGCGATCGAGCCCATGTCGGTGGGATCGGCCATGGCCAGCCAGATCTCCTTGTCGTCCTCTGGCGGACCGCTGACCCGCAGCGGCACCACGCGCAGGCGCTTGCACAGGTCGCGCGACACCTCGCGCAGGGCGTCGGTCTCGGGCTTCACCGCCCGCGGGTCGACCGAGAGCATGCGCAGCTCGCGGCGGAAGGCGCCGACCAGCGCGACCTCGTCGATGCCGAGCTCGCGGATGAGCACGACCACCAGCGGGACGCGCTTCTCGTCGGCCATCTGCTCGGCCCGACCCACGTCCGCCCTCGACAGGAGACCTGCGTCAACCGCGATCTGGGCGAGGGTCTTGGCCACCGTTCCACTCGTGCACCCGGCAAGATTCGAACCTGCGACCTTTGGCTCCGGAGGCCAACGCTCGATCCAGCTGAGCTACGGGTGCTCGCCGCTTACAGATACCGGGAACTGTTACGGTTCGCAAGGCGCCCGGGCAATCAGCACAGCCATTGCACCCGGCGGCCGACCCCGGTAGGGTCCCCGGGATACGCGCCACCCGCCCCTGGAAAGACGCGTCCGAGGATCTGATGTCCAAGACCCAAGAGCTCGACCGAGTCGTCATCCGCTTCGCCGGAGACTCGGGCGACGGTATGCAGCTGACCGGCACGGAATTCACCAAGGCCGCGGCCGAGGCCGGTAACGATATCTCGACGTTCCCCGACTTCCCGGCCGAGATCCGCGCACCGGCCGGCTCGTTGTTCGGCGTGTCGGGCTTCCAGCTCCACTTCTCGTCGGGCGAGATCCACACGCCCGGCGACGCGCCTGACGTGCTGGTGGTGATGAACCCGGCCGCCCTCAAGACCAACCTCAAGGATCTGGTCGACGGCGGCGTGCTCATCGCCAACTCCGGCGCGTTCGTCGAGGCCAACCTCAAGAAGGCGGGCTACACGGCCAACCCTCTCGAAGATGGGTCGCTGTCGAAGTACCAGGTCCACTCGGTCGACGTCTCGCACCTCACGGTGACCGCGCTCGACGGCACCGCGCTGTCGACCAAGGAGAAGGGCCGCTCCAAGAACTTCTTCGCGCTCGGCCTGGTGTTCTGGATGTACGGCCGCGAGCCCGAGGCCGAGATCCGCCGCATCCACCAGCAGTTCACCAAGCGCCCCGAGCTGGGCGAGGCGAACGTCAAGGTGTTCAAGGCCGGCTACCACTACGGCGAGACCGCCGAGGTGTTCCAGACCGTCTACAAGGTGCCGCCCGCCAAGTTCGCGCCCGGCGTGTATCGCAACATCACCGGCAACGAAGCGCTGGCCATGGGCCTCGTCGCCGGCGCCCACCTCGCCGGTAAGAGCGTCTTCTACTCCGGGTACCCGATCACGCCAGCGTCGTCGATCCTGCACTCGCTGGCCAAGTTCAAGAACTACGGCGTGATGACGCTGCAGGCCGAGGACGAGATCGCCGCCATGGGCGCGGCGCTGGGCGCGGCCTACGGCGGCGCGGTGGCGGTGACCGCATCGAGCGGCCCCGGCATCGCGCTCAAGCAAGAAGGCATCGGCCTCGGCGTGATGACGGAGCTGCCGGTGGTGATCATCAACGTGCAGCGCGGCGGCCCGTCGACGGGTTTGCCCACCAAGACCGAGCAGAGCGACCTGTCCCAGGCCATCTACGGCCGCAACGGCGAGGCGCCGGTGCCGGTGATCGCCGCCAAGTCGCCCGGCGACTCCTTCTACGCCGCGGTCGAGGCGGTGAAGATCGCCACCACCTACATGGTGCCAGTGTTCCTGCTCTCCGACGGCTACATCGCCAACGGCAGCGAGCCGTGGCCGCTGCCCGACCTGACCAAGCTCAAGCGCTTCGACGTCGAGCACCGCACCGAGCCCGAGGGCTACTACGTCTACGAGCGCAACCCCGACACGCTGGCGCGGTCGTGGGTGGTGCCGGGCACGCCCGGGCTCGAGCACCGTATCGGCGGCATCGAGAAGGACTTCCTCACCGGCAACATCTCGTACGAGCCGGCCAACCACGAGCGCCAGGTCAAGATCCGGGCCGAGAAGGTCGAGCGCGTCGCGCGCTCGATCGGCGAGATGGAGATGCGCGGCGAGACCTCGGGTGACGTGTTGCTCATCGGCTGGGGCGGCACCTTCGGGTCGCTGCGCCAGGCCACCGAGGAGCTGCGCGGCCAGGGCAAGAAGGTCACCCACGCCCACTTGCGCTGGCTGTCGCCGCTCGAGCCCGGCCTCGAGAAGATCATCGGCAACTTCCGCCACGTCGTTTGCGCCGAGCTCAACAGCGGCCAGCTCCGGGCCATCCTGCGCGCCAGGTTCTTGATCGACATCAAGGGCCTCAACAAGGTCCAGGGTCTGCCGTTCAAGGTCCGCGAGGTCATCGCCGCCGTCGAACCGCTGTGCGAATCCAAGCCTGCTGCCACCTCTGCCTCCACCTCCGCTTCGACCGTCGAAGCCCAGGCCTAGACGACGATTAGATGATCAGGGCCTGTAAAGGCCTGATCGAGAAGGATCGAGACGACCATGAGTGATCCTGCTCCCAAGCTGGTGAAGCTGACCAAGAAGGACCTCGAGTCCGACCAGGACGTGCGCTGGTGCCCGGGCTGTGGCGACTACGCCATCCTGGCCACCGTGCAGCGCTCGCTGGCCCAGATCGGCGTCAAGCGCGAGAACACGGTGTTCGTGTCGGGCATCGGCTGCTCGAGCCGCTTCCCGTACTACATGAACACCTACGGCTTCCACTCGATCCACGGCCGCGCCCCGGCGGTGGCCACCGGGCTCAAGGTGGCGCGCCCCGAGCTCGACATCTGGGTCATCACCGGCGACGGCGACGGGCTGTCGATCGGCGGCAACCACCTGCTGCACGCGCTGCGCCGCAACGTCGAGCTGAAGATCATCCTCTTCAACAACCAGATCTACGGCCTCACCAAGGGCCAGTACTCGCCGACGTCGAAGCTGGGCACTCGCTCGGGCTCGACGCCGGCCGGGTCGATCGATCACCCGGTCAACCCGCTGCAGTTCGCGCTGGGCGCCGGCGCCACCTTCTTGGCCCGCTGCACCGACACCGACGCCAAGGGCCTCGGCGTCATCCTCGAGCGCGCCTACCGCCACAAGGGTTCGGCGCTGATCGAGATCCTGCAGAACTGCCCGGTGTTCAACGACGCCATCTGGGATCAGGTCAAGGACGACCCCACGAACAAGCAACTGCCGCTGGTCGACGGCAAGCCGCTGACCTTCGCCGGCGGCACCATGGGCGTGCGCCTCGGCAGCGACCTCGTGCCCGAGATCGTCAAGGTCGGCGACGACGGCGTGCTTCCGGACCAGCTGCTCCAGCACAAGGAGCGCGGCAGCAAGGCCTACGCGTACCTGCTCGCCGGCATGACTCATCCCGACTTCCCGGTGCCGGTGGGCGTGCTGCACACCGAGGACAAGCCGACCTACGAGTCGATGGCGCACCAGCAGATCGCCGACGCCCGCGCCAAGCAGGGCGAGGGGCAGCTCGACAAGCTCCTGCTCTCCGGCATGACCTGGGAAGTCAACGCCGACGGTACCCGGCACTGAGCTCGGGCCTCGGGCCCCGAGCTCGGGTCTCGGGCAGCATCGAGCGGGTGCACGGCTGACGTGGGCTGCTAATCTCGAGCCGTCATGAGTGACGGCAATGGAAAGGCGGCGGTGGTGGCGGGCGGCGGGATCCTGGCGGCCCTGGCCGGGGCCGGCAGGTTCGCCGACGATGGCTGCCGCGCCTGCGGCACCGCGGCGCGGCACGGAGACGACGTCGCCCACGTCCGACACGTCGGCGATCTGGGCCACGGCGCGGGCGGCGCTGACGATCTCGCCCGCGCGGGTCGGCTCGGCGGCGCGTCGAGCGACGATCTGGCGCGCGGCGTGGTGGTCGGTGAAGCCGCGGGCGTGCACGGCGGTGAGCAGGCGGTCAAGGCGGCGACGCCGCACGAGCTCGGCTTCTCGACCGACGTCGCCCGGCGCGCCGAGCGCTACGCAGCGCCCAAGCCGGGGGCCGTTCCCACGCGCACGGTCGGCTCGGTCCGCGTGCAGCTGTCGCAGCGCACCGAACACATGGTCGACTTCGCCGTCGATCTGTCGAAGGCCGCCGCCGAGAGCAAGCTCGACCCGACGATGCTTGCCGATCTGCTCGACGTCTTCACCGCGGTCCAGGACATGGCCGGCGGTGATGGCGACCCGGGCGAGGTCGATCACGAGGGTCTGGCCGAGCCCGACCGGGCCGCCGCCATGACCGCGACGATCGAGCGCGAGCTGGCGACCCTGCCGCCCGAGGCCCGCCGTTCGGTCGAGCGCCACCTCGGCCCGCCCGAAGTGATCGCCTACCGCATCGCCGAAGCGCGGCCGTTCGAGCGCACGCGCTGACCGTGCCGCCGTCGTAAGCGACCGAGGTCGCTTGCGCCGCGCACGACGCGAACAGCACGCCGACCGCGGCGGGATTCGCACAGCGCGGGCACGAAGTCATGGGTGTCATCTCATCACGAGTGACGGACGGCACCGCGGGTTCACGCGAAGCTCACGCCGACCGCACTCGCCCCTTCACGCGCCCTGAGCCCATGGTTGCCGAGTTCCCGGCTTCCCGTCACCTCGCCGCCCCAGGGTCGTCATGCACGGTCGTCTCCTCATCGAGCTCCTGGTCCTCACCGCCACCGTGGTCGTCGCCGTCATCGCGCTGTGGCGCTGCCGGCCAAGCGACGCCGCGCGCACGACGCCGGGGTCTCCGACCCACGACGCCGACGAGCCGCGGGTGCTCTCTGTCGATCTCTCCGATCGAGATCCCTGACCGCGGTCACGGCTTCCTCACGCTCTGCCGCCGCGTCCGTCACCGCCGCTGCCTCCTCGTCTCACGTGGCCCTGCCCCACGCTGATCCGAGGAGGCCACATGTTTCGATCGATCCGCCACCGTCTCGGGCCGTTCACCAATTCCTGGTATGCCGTCGGACCGGCGACGATGTTGCGCAACTCGCTGCGCCGGACCGCCGACGCCGAGGCCCGCACCGGGGACAGCGGATTCGACGTGTCGGTGCCGTGGCGGGCCAACGGCGACCTCACGCCCGGTGAGGGGCTCGATCACGCGAGTGTGCCGACCCCGGCGTCCGCCGCCGTGGCGGAGGCGTGATCGTGCTGGCCTACCTGGTCCTCGGTCTCGTCGTCGGCGCCGGCTCGAGCGTGATTCCCGGCCCGTGCGGGCTGGCGGTGATCCGAGCGGCCACGCAGCGCGGCCTGCGGCGGGCGCTCGGGGTCGCCCTCGGCGCGGCCGGTGGCGACCTCACCTACGCCTCGCTCGGCGTGCTCGGCGTCGGCCCACTCCTGGCGCGCCACCCGGCGCTGCCGCCGGTGCTCCAGGCGGTGAGCGGGATGGTCCTGGTCGGCTACGGGCTCCGCCACCTGCGCGGTCGGGCCCCGACCGGGTCCGTCGACGCGACCGACCGCCAGGGCGACGATCGCGGCGGCCACCGCGGCGAGGTGATCCGCGGCCTCGCGCTCGGCGGGGCCACGCTCCTCGCCAACCCGGGCGCGATGCTGACCTGGTTGGTAGTCCTCGGCTCGCTCCTCACCGGCGCGTCCACCGTCGAAGGTCTGGCCACGGCCGCCGGCATCGGCTGCGGCTCGTGCGCCTGGTTCGTCTTGATGGCGCTCGTCTCGCACCGCGGCCGAAACCGGGGGCCGCTCGTCGCGCGCATCACGGCGTTGGTCAGCAGCGTGCTGGTCACGGCCGGTGTCCTCTCGCTCGCCCGCGCCGCCCAGGGCTGGCTGGCGATCTGAGAATTCAGCGCTTCGAGAACAAACCGGCGGGGTGGCTGGTCGCGGGGGCCAGCGCGCGCGGGTGCACGGTGTGCCACTCGGCGTCGTAGCTCCACAGGCCGCGCTCGAGCACGTTGACCCAGCGCTCGAACGCGGCCGTGAAGCTGGCGTCGATCACCACGAAGTCGGTGGCGTTGACCATGGTGATGAGCTGACCGCTGACCCCGGCCGGGCCCGGATCGAGATCGAGGAACGTCCGCGCCGGATCCTTGCCGACCGGACCCGCCAGCGGGATGCGACCGGTCCGGTACACGCCGCCCTTCAGCTTGCCGCCGGCCTCGACGCTCTCCTTCTTCGGCGGTTTCTTGCGGGCCAGCTCCTGCTCTTCCTCCCAGCGCTCGACGATGCGCTCGAGGGACAGCAGCGGCGCACATCCCGGCATCCACGGGAACACCACGCCGTCAGCGGCCTGACCGGCGTGGATCGCCAGCGAGGCGCGCACGTCGGGCGGGAACTTCAGCTTCATCGTCTTCTCGGCCGCCGCGATGGCCCGCTCCGACGCGCCGTCGGCGAGCCCGAGCGACGGTGCGCCGTAGGCGCCGACCCAGGTCTCGAGCCGGCGCCAGAGATCGCGCAGGCGGGCGGCGTGATCGATCGGCGACGGCGCCGGCGGCGGCGGTGCGGCCGGCCGTGACGACGAGAACCCCGGGCTGAGGGACGAGAGCCGGATCGGCGGCGCCGTCGGCCGGGCGACGGCGGGTCTGGCCGGCGGCGCGTTGACGGTCGCCGGTTTGCCGGCTCTGGCAGGGGCCTTACCCGGCAGCGGCGGCTTCGCCTTGGCAGCAGCGGCAGGCTTCACCTTGGCGGCAGCAGCGGGCTTCTTGGCCTTGGCGACTGGCTTCTTCTTCGCGGCCATCGGGTCACAGTACACCAGCCGAGCCGGCGTGACTCCGGTACTCCCCGGTGATCACGCCCCGGCACACCAGCAGCGACGCCATCGCGAACGACGTGGCCACCACCGGATCGTCCTCGCGCATCTCGGTGTAGTCGTTCTTCCACGCCCCGTCGTCGCGCTGGCGGCGGAGCAACTCGGCGGCCAGCGCCGGCGCCCAGGCGACGCGCCCGCGGGTGGTGACGAGCTCGGGCCTGCCGATCGCACGCAGCGCGTGGGCCGAGGTCCACGACCAGTAGAAGTAGGCCGACGCGCGGCGGACCTCGGCGCCGTCGGCGAACGTGCCCGGGTTCTGGGCCGGATCGAAGTTGCGCTCGAGCCAGTCGGCGGCCTCGACCACGCGCTTGTCGCCGGGCGCCACGCCGAGGCGAAGGAGCGCACGCAAACCGTCAGCGGTCATCGAGCCGTACGAGCGGAAGACGTCGCGGTCGCCGAAGCGCAGCGTGCCGGCCTTGTTGCTGTCGGGGACGGCGGGCGAGAAGAAGAAGCCACCGTCGGTGGGACAGGGGTTGGCGGGACAGGGGAGGATCCGGTTCTGGCAGCGCTCGACGAAGCCGCGGGCCACGACCAGCGCCGGATCGTCGGCGGGCACGCCGCCCAGCGTGAGGGCGCCGACCACCAGCAACGTCGCCGACAGGTTGCTCGACAGCAGATCGTCGTGGATCGCTCCCGCTGGCCGCTTCGGCTGGCGCGGGTAATAGCCCCATCCGCCGTAGGACGCGTCATCGGCCTTCCAGCCATTCGCCGGTCCGAGCTGACGCGTGCGGAGCCGTGCGCGTAGCCGGTCGCGCACCGCGGCGTGACGCTGGTTGGCTGGGCTGTTGAAGACCAGGACCGCCAGCGCCTCGGCGTAGGTCGGATAGGCCGGCTCGGTGGCGCCGTCCAGCGTGGCCAGGAAGTCGACGACCTTCGGATAAGCGCGCGCCGCGGCATCGCCGGGGGCGAGCCCGAGCGCCATCGCGGCCAGGCCGCTCAGCGCGTAGCCGTCGCGGAACGCGGCGTAGGTCGGCGATCGGATGGCCCCGTCGACGTCCTGACGCGAGGCCAGGAAGGCCGCGCCCTGCTCGAGGGCGCGGTCGATGGCGGCGATGTCCGCTGCCCCCGCCGCCGAAGCCGCGTCCGCCGCTGTGACCGCATCCGCCGCTGCAGCCGCATCCGCCGCTGTGACCGCATCCCGTTTCCCGCCACCCGCCGCCCGTTTCCCGTCCCCGCACCCCGCACCCGTGCCGGCGATCGCGATCGCAACCGCGATCGCAACGACGAGCTCAGCCGGCGATCTCCACCGGCGCGGGCGTGCGGTCGCCCATGAGCACGAGCAGCGCCGCGGCGGTGCAGAACGTCCGCCCGGTGATGCAGTGATGGCCGGTCCAGCTTCCATCCTCGTTCTGTACCTTGTTGACGAGCGTGGTGATCTGCGCGTCCCACTTGGACCACTCGTCGCCGCCCTTGGCCACCAGACTCTCGCTGATCATCATGTACGACAAGAACTCCTCGCCACCATTGTTGCCGAAGCCGGCGATGAACGAGTCGTTGGAGAGGTTGGCGATGAGCGCGCCCTCGACCTTGGCCGCGGCCTTGCCCGACTCGTCGGCGCGCTTCTCGGCGGCGGCGATCTCGGCCTTGCTGGGCACGTCCGGGGTCTGGTTCTCGGCGCGCGCGGCCTGCGCCTTCATGCTCTCGGCCTTGACCTTGCGCGTGGTCGCGGTGTCGCGCGCCGCCGCGGTCGCTGCCGCGCCGCCATAGAGACCGACGCCGGCCGCCGCGTCTGCGGAGAAGGTGTTGGTCTGCAGATTGACCTGGCTGTGGGCCTGATCCTCGAGGCGATCGAGCGCGACCTCGGACACCTCGATGCCCTGCTGGGCGGCGCGGTTCATGCCCTTGGCGGCCAGCGCCTGCGACAGCACCGGTGCCCAGCCACCGCCCTCCCAGGTCCCGTCCTGGCGCTGGTTGCGCTCGATCTTGCGCACGACCTTCTTGAGCGCCGCGTCGAGCCGCGCGTTGGCCGGGCCGTCGCGCATGGTGCCGCGCGCCTCGGAAAGGACCATGAGCGCGGCGAACGTATCGGCATAGGGGCCGATCTTGGCCTGCACGCGGGTGCCGCGCACCGAGCTGACGTAGAGCGAGTCGCTGTCGGAGGACTCGACCTCGGCGATCACGTAGTCGATCCCCTTCTTCACCGCGTCGCGGTGTGCGCCGCGGTTGGGGGTGTGACCGGCGCGCAGGAAGGCGAGCAACGCCATGGAGGAGTCGGCGACGTTGGACTGGTCGCGCATGCCGTCCATGCCGTGGCCCATGCCCGCCGCCTCGTCGCCCTGCCCCCAGCCGCCGCCGGCGAGCTGGTGTTTGGACAGCCACGTCAGGCCGTTCTCGACCGTCTTGCTGATCGGCTTGGCGTCGGCCCGGGGGCCGCTGGCCACCAGCGCGCTGCCGCTGCCGCTTCCACCGCCCGGGTCGCTCACGCTGCCTCGGCCCCCGCCCGGGTCCACGATCACGATCGGATCGGTGCGCTTGGGGGTGCCACATCCGAGGGGGCCGGTGACGAGAGTGGCGAGGGACAGGACGGCGGCGACGGAGCGAGACCTGGTCATGTCGCCTACCAACGCCGATCGTGGCCGACCGATCTAACGTCCCGCGGCCGTCCGGGTCGGATCCGCCGGATTCGTGCCAGGATTGGCCATCGGGACACCACCATGACAACCGCGCATCGCTGCTCGCTGCTGCTCGCTATCTCCACGATCGCCGCCTGCGCCGGAGGCGCACCACCCGGCTTCTCCAGCGGCACGGCCTGGATCTTCCCGCTGGTCGGTCCACTCGAACAGGGCGTCCTGATCACGCCGGTCACCTTCGGCGACCAGGGGCCGTACCTGTTCGTGATCGACCCCGACGCATCGGCGTCGTCGATCGACGAGAGCCTGGCCGCGGAGCTCGGGTTCCTGACCGGACTCGGGCCGCGCCTGCTCGACGAGTCCGACACCTCGCGTCAGACCAAGGTCGCCGAGGTCCCGGCGATGAACGTCGGCACCCTCACGATCAAGGGCCGGATCGTCACGCTCAACGACGATCGCGCCTTCGCCACCGATGGCCGGGACATCCGCGGGGTGGTCGGCCGCGACGTGATCGCCGACTCGCTCGTGTTCGGCTTCGATCGCGACGGCGGGGTCGCGTTCGTGGCCACCCAGGAATCGTTCTCGGCGCCGGCCCAGGCCATCCGCATCGGTTACGGCCACGCCGTCATGCGACACCGTGACAGCGTGAACCCGACCGCGGGCGGCCCCACCGGCGCGGTGGCGCGACGCGTGGCCCGCGTGAACGTGAACGGCGTCGTGTCCGAGCTGCACCTCGATCTGGGCGCGGTGCACAGCCAGCTCGCCGGGGACCGCTGGAAGGCGGCCCGCCTCGCGCCCGTACCCTACAAGGCCGCCGTCATCGACGAGCTCGCCACCACCCGCGACGTCGACAAGGCCGGCATCGCCAACCACGTCGAGGTCGGCGCCGCCAGCGCGATGGGCCTGGTCATGATCCCCTACGGCGATCGTCGCTTCGACGAGCGCGACGTGCGGGGCACGCTCGCCCTCGACTTCTTCGCGCCCTACAAGGTGTGGGCGAACTGGGACGAGAAGGCCTTCTATCTCCTGCCCCGTGACGGCGAGGCCGAGACCGTGCGCGATCGCGTCGCCCGCTGGAACGCACCCGTGCTGCTCGAGTGCGGCGAGCCGGCGTGCGCGAAGGCGCACCTAGACGAGGCCGCCGCGGCCCCGCCCCCGCCCGCCGATCCTGCCGTGCCCGCGCCCGCGCCCGCGCCGCCGACGCTGGTCGTCACCCGCGAGACCAAGGTCGCCGATCTCGCCTACGAGCTCCTGCTCGAGGCCGTCGGCGCCGATGCCCGTCCGCTCGGTCTGCCCCGCCTGGTCGTGACCTTCAACCCAGGAACCCGCGAGGTGAAACAGAGGGTGTCACCCGCCTTCAGCGGCGCGCGCTTCCGCGTCCTCGACGTCGATCCGTTCCCACGCGCCTGCCCAGCGGGCCAGACCGGCTGCGTCTACGAGCTGGCGCCGGCGCGTTAGCGCTGCTCGCCTTCGCTCAGGCGGCGGGTCTGGATCGCGCGCGTTCCTCGCCGATGGCGAGGCCGCGCGTGAACAGCGCGGTCATCTGGCGCGCCGCGATGCGCGTGAGCAGGCCGCCGATGATCGGGATCTTCACGCGGAAGATCGACGTCCACACCACGTCGACGCCATCGGCGGTCGGGGTGAGCTCGATGAGGCCACCTTCGTGCTCGATCGGCGGCCGGCTGCGGACGATCTTGTAGCCGAGGCGCCGCGGCCGCTCGAAGACCGTGATCTCCTCCTCGACCCACGCGCCGCGCAGCGCGACCTCGCGGATCGCCCCCAGGCCGTTGGGCTCGGTGGTTCCCGGCTTGGTCACCTTCGCCGACCGCACGCCCGGGAACGCCGTGTACCCGGCGTGATCGGCCATCATGTCGAAGGCCTGCTCCGCCGAGATCTTCATCGACCGTGTCACCCGGATGGTCCGCATCGGTGGAATCTACCCTCGCCACCCTGCGGTGGACCACCGCAAGCACCCTTCACTTCATCTCTCACTGAGGCCGCGCGCCTTCAGCCACGCCTCGGCGCGCGAGACCTGGCCAGGGTCGTTACCCGGCTCGCGCAGGTAGACCAGCGCCTGCCGGACCAGCTCGGCCGCCCGCCTCCTGTCCTTGCCCTCGGCCCACAGCGCGTGGCCGAGCGCGAACAACGCATCGCCTTGCTGCGCCTCGGTGCTGCCGGCCGTCTTCACGATCTCGAGCGCGCGCTCGGCGGCGGCGCGCCCCTCGGCGATCCGCCCCAGCTCGACGTACGAGTATGCGAGGTAGCCGAGCGGGACCGCGGTCACGAAGCCGCCCTTGCCGACCGACTTCTCGAACCCAGCGAGCGCGCGCTCGTGCAGCGGCACGGAGTGGGTGTAGTCGTTCATGTGGAAGTAGGTCGTCGCCATGTTATTCACGGTCGCGAGCGTGTTGAACGTGTCTGGACCGATCGTCCTCTCGCGGATCGCGAGCGTCGCCTGGAACTCCGAAAGCGAGCGCTCGTACTCGCGGAGGTACTGGTACTGGCTGGCGAGGTTCTCCCGCCCGTTCGCGACCCAGCTCGTGTCGGGGCCGTAGATCTCGGTCCAGATCGCGATCGCCTGCTCGATGTACGGCAGCCCCCCGCGCAGGTCCCCCAGGTAACCCATGACGTTGCCGCGCTCGTTGGCGATCGACGCCTGCAGCCCCCTCGTCATCGGCAGCCCGGTCTCGGCGACCCGCCACGCCTCGCCGAGCAGGGTGAGCGCCTCCCGGTACTGCCAGCGCTCCGTGGCGAGCGACGCCTGGCGCTCGAGTGTGCGGGCGATCGTGATCGGCTGGACCTCTGGCGCCGAGCGGAACACCGCGAGGCTCTCGCGGTACGCTCGGTCGGCGCGCTCGTAGTCGCCGAGATCTCGGTGGACGTCACCGATCTCCGACAGCATCTCCGCCGCGCGAGGTGACGCGGCGCCGAACACGCGCAGCTGGATCGCGTGCGCCTCCTCGAGCGTCGCCAGGGCCTCGAGGTACTCGCCCCGCGCGCGCTGGACCGCGCCCACGTCGACCAGCCGCTTCGCGACCATCGGGTGATCGTCGCCGTGGATCTTGCGGGTCACCGCGACGGCTTCGCGCGCGTGAGCGAGCGCGTCGTCGAGCTTGCCGAGGTTGATCTCGACGCTCGCGAGCTCCTCGAGATGCCACGCGATCTCCTTGTCGCTGGCCTGCTGGGCGTGATGCGCGAGCGAGCGGAGCAGGATCGCGTGTGCGTCCGCGTCGCGACCGACGTGGAAATAGGCCACCGCGATCGCGGTGTCGGCTTGCACCAGGTCATCGGGGCGCCGCGTCCGCGCAGCGGCCGAGCGCGTCGCGACCAGCAACGGCTCGATGCCGCCGAGACGCTGCTGACGGACCCGCGCGAACAGCAGATCGCGCCACGACAGCGCCTCGCGGATGGAATCGCCACCCGCCGCGGACAGCTCGATCGCTTTCAGGTACGAGGCCTCGGCGTCGACAGGCCGGTCGTTGCTGAGCAGGGCGCCGCCATGCCATGTGTACGCGAACGCGCGAGACGGCGCGTGCTCGACAGTCAGCGCCAGGGCGACCATCTGCTCGGCCACCGCCAGCTCGTCGACGTGGCGGCCAACGAGGTCGTGGGCCAGCGCCTGCTCGGAGAGCGCCTCGATCTGCGCGATCGTCGCGGTTGATCTGGCGTCGCCCGGACGCGTCGCCAGGTTCGACAGCGCCTCGATGTCAGCGCACGCGTCGGGTGCAGGCAGCTTGGCGGCGATGTCGCTCGCCGCGTCGACCAGCTGCCCGTCCTTGTTCGTCCCAAGCGCGGCGATCGTGGTCGCGACCGTGGCGAGCTGGCGATCGAGGCAGCGCATCCGGAGGTCGAAGAGCGTGTTCGACTGCTCGCCGCGCACGTGGGTGGCCTCGCACGTGTCGACCCGTCCCGACGACCACCCCGCCGCGAACGCGTCGAGCGCGTCGGTCACGATCGTGGCGCTGCGCGCGGCGTGCGCCCGTCCGGACGAGCCGAACGCGGATTCGATCGCGACGCGCTCCTGGGCGCTCCACACGGCCGCGACGCCCTCCCCGGCGCGCTGGCACTTCGCGCGCGCGTCGGCGCCGTCGTCGCCGCGCAGCGCGAAGAACCCGACGACCGCGACGCCGGTCAGCGCGACACTTGCGCCAGCGAGCTGGAGCCGTCGCCGGCGGGCGACCTCCGGATCGACCGACAGGGCTGCGATCAGCGCGTGCATCGACGGCCAGCGATCCGCGGGCTCGCGGGCCAGGCCGCGCAGCAACACCGTCTCGATCCAGGCCGGCACGTTGCGGTCGCGCGGCGGGACTGGCGGCTTCGCGTCGAGCACCGCCCTCTGCAGCTCCGCGAACGAGTTGCCAGCGAACGGCCGCACGCCGTACAGCGCCTCCCAGGCCGCGACGCACAGCGCGAACTGATCCGCGGCCGGGCCGGCGCGCTCACCCAGGAACTGCTCGGGCGCCATGTACGCCGGCGTGCCGAGGATCGATCCGGCGTGGGTCAACTCGGCGCCGAAAGAACCGGCCGCGCGAGGGGTGCTGCTGACGGACCGGCCGATCGCGACCTCGCCGCCGGGGTCCGGCGGCTGCGGCAGCTGCGCCGTCACGACCGGATCGTCATCGTGGGTGCCGACCAGCCCGAAGTCGCCGACTCGGACCTCGCCCTCGCGGGTGAGCAGCACGTTGTCGGGCTTGAAGTCGCGGTGGATCATCCCGGCGTCGTGGGCGGCGGCGAGGCCACGCGCGGCGGCGACGAACCGCGCGACGAGCTCGCGCCACGGGCGGGGCTGGCGCGCGCACCACGCGCGCAGCGTTCCGCCTGCGGCGAGCTCCATCGCGATGAACACCTGGCCCTCCCAGGTGCCGACCTCGTGGACGACGAGCACGTTGGGGTGACTGAGTCGCGCCATCGCGCGGGCCTCGCGCAGCAGCCGCTCGCGCGCGACCTCTCCCGCGGCGCGCACGCGCACCAGCTTGATCGCGACCTTGCGATCGAGCGACGGATCATACGCACCGAACACGGTGCCCATGCCGCCCTCGCCGAGCTGGTCGACAACGACGAACCGACCGATTCGCTGGCCCCCGGGCGCGGCGGCGTGCCCGGACGGCATCGTGGTTCCCGGATCGACTGACCCGGGAGCCGCGGTCGCGTCGAGGGCGACGTCGGCGCTCGCGACGTCGAGCGTCTCCTCGAAGCCGGTGTCCCCCCGCTTGGCCGTCACCCCGGCAACTCTACCGCAGCCACGGGCGCGAAGCAGCGCGGTCCATTTCGCGTGCGAGGCGCGCCCGTCTCATGAACCTGATCAGGAGGTCGTCCGGCGGGCCGTGTAGAGCACGGCGCCGAGCACGAGCGAGTCGACGCTGTCGACGGTCCAGCCCGCGTCCTCGAGCATGGCGCGCTGGTACGCCGGCGCGCGGTAGGCCATGTCGCCGACGCGCACTTCCTTGCCGGCCCTGCCGGGTAGATGGCGCATCGGCCCGATGCCCAGGCTCGCCATCGCCAGCCTGGCGCCGGGCGCGGCGACCCGGGCCAGCTCGCGCGCGGCCGCGGTGAAGTCGCGATAGAAGTGCGACGAGATGGTGTTGGTGACCAGCTCGAACGTGCCGTCGGGGAACGGCAGCTCGTACACGCTGCCCTCGACCAGCTCGACCGTCGCCCCGCCGAAGTCCTTCTCCTGCGCCCGGCGCAACATCGCCGCCGAGACGTCGACGCCGACCACGCGCGCCCGCGGATAGCGGCGCGAGAGCTTCACGACCAGCTCACCGGTTCCACATCCGACATCGAGCGCGGCACCGAGCTCCGTTGGTGCGCGGCGCAGGATCCGGTCGTGGATGCCGCCGTAGAAGCGCTGGAACACGCGCGCGTCGTAGACGTGGCTCCACAGCTGGAACAACGGCGCGACGACGCGACTGGTGCGGGTGTCCGTCGACATGGCGAGAGCATACGGCACGCAGCCGCGGGGGGTACTATCGAGGCATGGCGAGGAAGGGCCGGGGCGATTCCGACGCCCACGCCGAGACGGTTGCGCCGGCGACGCCGGCACTCGACGCCACCACGCCGGCGCTCGATGCGAGGACGCCCGCGTTCGCCGCTACGATGTCGCCGACGATTGGCGCCACGGCCGCTGACACGCCGCTGCCGACCGGTGATCCGGCGAGGTACGCACGCGGCGACGAGGTGGCGCGCGGCGGCATGGGACGCATCGTGCGCGCCGACGACCTCGCGCTGGGCCGGGCCGTCGCGATCAAGGAGCTGACCCTCGACGGCGGCGAGGCGCGGCGTCGCTTCGTGCGCGAGGCGCTGATCACCGCCCGGCTCCAGCACCCGGCGATCGTGCCGGTCTACGACGCGGGCCGCTGGCCGGGTGGCGATCCGTTCTACGCCATGAAGCTGGTCGCCGGACGTTCCCTCGCCGACGTCATCGCTGGCGCCAGGAGCGCCGATGAACGGCTGGCGCTCCTGCCCGCGGTCACCACCGCCGCCGAGGCGGTCGCGTACGCGCACGCGCACCGGGTGATCCACCGCGACCACACGCCCGGCAACATCCTCGTCGGCGACTACGGCGAGACCGTGGTGATCGACTGGGGCCTGGCCAAGGACCTGACCAGCGACGAGGACTCGCCGGCCGCGCCGGGGCCGGCGACCACCTCCGACGCGACCCGGGTCGGCACCGTGATGGGGACGCCGTCGTACATGCCGCCCGAGCAAGCGCTGGGCGAGCCGCTCGACGAGCGCGCCGACGTGTACGCGCTCGGCGCCATCCTCTATCACGTGCTGAGCGGACGCCCGCCCTACACCGGCGCCTCCTCCGACGCCGTGCTCAGCGCTGTCGTCGCGGGCTCGCTGCCGACGCCGCTCGAGGAGCTCGCCCGCGGCATCGCGCCCGATCTCGCCGCGATCGTGCGCCGCGCCATGGCCCACGACCGCGACGCCCGCTTCGCGAGCGCGGGCGAGCTCGCCGCCGAGCTGGAGCGTTTCCAGAAGGGACAGCTCATCGCGTCGCACCACTACACCGTCGGCCAGCGCGTGCGTCGCTTCGTGCGCCGGCACCGGGCGACGCTTTCGGTCGCGGCGGTGCTCGTGGTCGCGCTGGTGGTGACGATCGCGGTCAGCTTCCGCCGCGTCACCCGCGAGCGCGATCGCAACCGCGACCTGCGCGTGCTCGCCGACAACCGCCGCGCCGACGCCGAGCGATTTCGCGCCGAGGCAGAGCAGCGGGCCAGCGCGCTGACCCTGCAGCAGGCGCGCTCGAGCCTCGCCACCGACGCGACCGCCGCGATCGCATGGCTCACCAGGCTCCCCGCCGACCGTCCGGGCTGGGGCGCCGCCCACGTCATCGCCAGCGCCGCCCGGGTCGCCGGCTATGCCCGCGATCGCTGGAGCATGCCAGGTGCCATCGAGCGCCTGCTGCTCGTCGATGATCACCACCTGCTGCTGGAAGGCAGCGACCAGATCTGGTTGCGCGATCTCACCAGCGGAGAGCAGATCGAGCTCGGACGCCGTGGCCCAGATCCCGATGGCGGTCGCGCACCGATCGCGGTCGTGCCAGGCAAGGGTCTGATCGTCGCGCACGGAAGCCGCGCCTCCTACCTGGAGTTCGTCGGCCCGATGCAGTTCCGGGTCAAGGAGCTGCCCGACATCGCCGTGCCCATCATCGACATCGTGTCGATGTCGGGCCATCACGTCTGGTTGCTCGACGAGACCGGGACCCGCCACGTCATCGAGCTCGCGACGTCGGGGATGGTTCGCTCGCGCGTCAGCTTCGGCGCCGTGCTGACTCGACACGCGTTCGCCACCGAGGGACCGGCGGCCGCGTTGGCCGGCGAGGGCGGCGTCTACTTCCTGAACCCCGATCTCCGCCGCGTCTCGGCAGCGGGGGCGCGCTTCGATCGGATCGCCGCCTCCGCCGACGGGATGCTGGTGGCGGCTGCCAAGACCGCACCGGGCCGCGCGATCCACGTCTGGGATGCGCTGACCGGCAAGGAGCGCCTGGTCTATCCGGTCACCGGCACCATCACCGACCTCGCCTTCTCACCCGACGGCAAGCGCCTCGCGGTGGCGACCACGAGCGAGCTGGTCGAGCTCGGTGTCCCCGACGGGGACCCACTGCAATGGCGGCAGTCGCCCACCACCCGCCTCACCTACACGCGCTCGGGTCGCCTGGTCGCGCTCACCACCGACGCGGTCGTGGTGGTGGCCAGCGGCGAGACCCTGGTGCTCGGGCATCCGGGGGTGCTCGATCTGGTGGCGTTGCCCGACGGCAGCGTGGTCAGCACCGGCCGCCGCGCCGACCTGCGCGTCTGGGACATCGAGGCCCAGCTCATGCCGGGACGCGACGACGGCAACGCTCCCGAGCCCGACCTCTCCCGCGACGGCCGCTGGCTCCAGGGCACCCCGTCGGGGCAGGCCGTCGAGGTCAACGCCGAGAACCTCCGCGGCGCGCTCGCCGAGCTCGGTCACGACGAACCGCGGATGCGAACCAGCACCGTTGACGGGCGCGAGATCATCCGCCTCGACTCGATGCACGCCGGCGCGGGATGGCTGGCCTGGGACGTGACGCCTGACGGCGCCAACGTGGTGATGACCACGGAGCGTGGCGTCGAGGCTGGGCCTCGCGCGGGAACGCGCCGCATCCTGCAGCCGCCCGACGACGACGTCGGGGGGCCGCGCGACCCGATCATCTCCGCCGACGGCTCGCGGGTCGCGTACGTGTGGCAGGGTAAGACCGTCGTGTTCGACGTGGCGACCGGCGCCCAGCGCACGCTCGCCGACGGTCCACGCGGACGCTTCGCGCTGACGCCCGACGGCCAGCTCCTCGCCGGCCTCGTCCGCGATCAGGGCGCGGCGTCGCTGCGCGTCGCGCGCACCAGCGACGGCACCACGGTCATCGACGATCGCGTCGAAGCGCGCTCGATTGACGAGCCGCTCGTGTTCGACATCGAGATCGCGCTCTCACCCGACGGCGCCCGCGCCGCCACCGCCGTCAGCGACGGGCGCCTTCGCATCTGGTCGCTCACGCCCGCGCATCTCGACCGCGCGCTGGAGCTCGGCGCGCCCGCCACCGCCGTGCTCTTCGCGCCCGATGCGACCTGGCTGGCCGTCGCCGGCGGTGACGGCAAGATCCGCGTCGTCACGCTCGCCGGCGACGCCGCGCCCCGCGTGCTGCGCGGCCCGGCGTCGCGCCTGACCGCGCTCGCGGTCTCGCCCGACGGCCGCTATCTCGCCGCGGGAGACCGCCGCGGTGGAGTGTGGCTGTGGGACGTCGAGTCGGGCGAGAGCGCAGAGCTGTGGCGTCACGCCAGCGAGGTCATCCGGGTCGCCTTCACCCCTGGCGGGCTGCTCTCGCAGAGCGAAGGCTTCGGCGTCCGGCTGATGTCTCGCCCGCTTCCCTCCGAGCCGACCGCGCTTCGCACGTGGCTCGCAGCCGCCACGACCGTTCGCATCGACGCCGATGATCAGGCGTGGACTCCCTGATCGAGATTCCTGGTCAAGGCGGGCGATTTTCGGTCACATTCGCCGTACCACGCATCGACCCCTACAGAGGCTTGGATGGCGCGCACGACCGACCGATCCACAACCACCACCGAAGCGCCGATCGACGGCGCGTCGGGAATCGCACCCGGTCGGCGCACGTTGACCCAGCGGCTGGCGCGGCGCGCCCGCACCGATGGCGAGGTGACTCCGGGCGCCGACGACGCCATCGATCGCGCCGCGGCATCGAGCGGGGCGCCGTTGCGCGACGACCTGCGCGACCGCTTCGAGGGCGCGCTCGGCGCCGACCTCTCGGCGGTGCGGGTGCACACCGGCGGGGAATCGGCGCAGGCGGCCGGCGCGGTCGGTGCCAACGCGTACGCGGTCGGCAACGACATCCACTTCGGGGCCGGCCAGTACCGGCCCGACGATCCGTTCGGCGTCCACCTCATCGCCCACGAGGTCGCGCACACCCAGCAGCAGGGCGCCGGCGTGCCTCACCGCCAGCACCAGCTCGAGGTCTCGCAGCCCGGCGACCCTGCCGAGGCCGAGGCCGATCGGGTCGCCGACGCGCTGGTCGCGGGCACCCCGGTGGCGGTCGGCGGCGGGGCCGCGCCACGGATCGCGCGCGATCCGTCGAGCGCCAAGGCGGATCTCGCCGTCAAGACGGTGACGGCGCAGCCCGGGCGCGTCGCGATCCAGCGCGACCCGCTGCACGTCAAGGTCCAGGTGGAGAACAAGGGCGCCGGCACCGCGGGGCAGCACGCCGTCGACGTCCTGTTCAGGGACGACAAGGGGAAGGTGGTGAAGGGAAGCGAGACCGACCCGACGGAGATGATCTGGTGGAAAGCCGTGGCCAGCGTCGCCCCCGGCGAGAAGCGGGAGGTCGAGTTCAACGCCGTCTCGCCGAGCCGCATGGTGGGCATGGGGGTCCAGACCATCGGCGCCAACGTGCGTGGCAAGGACATGAACGACTCCAACCCGGCGAACGACACCGGCTGGGGGCCGGAGGTGAACGTCGTCGACTTCAACGGCAACGGCCTTCCCGACCCGGCGCTCGGCTACACCGCCGAGGCCAAGGCCGAGATGAAGCAGATCGACGGTGACAAGCTCCCGTACGAAGGCAAGGAGCAATGGAAGTCCTCCGAGATCCTCGCCAAGTGGGGCCAGGTCGACAACGACGCCAAGACCGACACCGACGACCTGCGCTGCGGCCCCACCACGGCGCTCGCCGGGTTCATCCTCGATGGTCCCGCCGTCGTCTATGGATCGATGCACTGGCTCAACAACAGGTCGGCGGAGAAGATCCAGACCATCGAGGACAAGGGCACGCCGGACCAGAAGAAGCAGATCCCGGAGCTGCGGGCCGCGAGGAGCGCGCTCAACGCGCTCTTCCCGGAGTTCCTCCCCGCGGCGCAGGCGGCGACCTACGGCTCACTCTCGCGGCTGGCGCACCTCATGAAGGTGCTCGGCACCACGTCCAAGGAGGACGTGGCCACGGGCAGCGACATGAACAGCTTCACGGCGCTCGGCCGTGCGACCCACGAGATGAACCAGATGGTGCGCTCGAAGGACGAGCTGATCTCGCTGATCGACAAGCTCGAGAAGAACGCGCGCTACTCCCTGACCGTCGACACCGACCTCCGCCCCGCCGAGCGCAAGGCCGGCCTGAAGATGACGGACTTCAACCACTGGGTCATGATCGCGAAGGTCGGGACCAGGGGCCGGGTCATCCTCTACGATCCCTACCCGCGCGCCGGCAAGCAGTACATCTTCATGGACGAGGATCCCGCGGCCTTCTGGGAGTACTTCAGCAACGACGACCACGGCGACAAGGTGTGGCGCGGCTGCTGGATCGCCAACAAGAGCGGTGACGTCACGCCGTTCAAGCTCCCGGGCCTGACGGAAGGCACGTAGCCAGCAGCTCCGGGCCCAGGACCGACCGGCGCGGGCGGGCCTGCGATCGCGCGTGGTACGTTGAGACGATGCCGCCCGACGCGCTCGATTCGGGGGACCAGGTGGCCCGGTTCACCCTGCGCGCCCGGCTGGGCGAGGGCGGCATGGGGCAGGTGTGGCGGGCGCGCGACCCCGAGCTCGAGCGCGACGTCGCGGTGAAGCTGTTGCGCCCCGAGGTGGCGACGTCGTCGGTGCGCGCCGAGGAGGCGCGCGCGCGGCTGCGGCGCGAGGCCCAGGCCATGGCGCGGCTCGCTCACCCCAACGTGATCGCCGTGTACGAGGTCGGTGAGGCCGACGCCCGCGTGTTCCTGGTGATGGAGCTGGTCGACGGCGGCACCCTGACCGAGTGGCTGGCGGCGCGGTCGCGCACGCCGGCCGCCATCCTCGACGTGTTCGTGCAGGCCGGGCGTGGGCTGGTGGCCGCGCATGCGGCCGGCCTGGTGCACCGCGACTTCAAGCCCGACAACGTGCTGGTCGGCACCGACGGGCGGACGCGCGTGACCGACTTCGGCCTGGTCGGCCTCGAGCGCAGCGCCGCCGAGGTGCTCGACGACGGCGCCGGCGCGGCCGGCGATCCGCGGACCCGCACCGGTGCCATCCTGGGCACGCCGGCGTACGCGGCGCCCGAGGTGCTCCGCGGCGCCCAGGCCAGCGCGCAGAGCGACCAGTTCTCCTTCTGCGTCGCGCTCTACGAGGCGCTGTGGGGGCGGCCGCCGTTCGCCGGCGACACCATCGCCGACCTGTTCGACGCGGTGACCGCAGGCGCGGTGCGGCCACCACCGGCGGAGCCAGCGGTGCGGGCCGAGATCCGCGATGCGGTGCTGCGCGGGCTCGCCACCGATCCAGACCGTCGCTGGCCGTCGATGGCCGCGCTCCTGGTGGCGCTGACGCCGCCGGCCCGGCGTGGGCGGGCGTGGTGGATCGGCGCGGGCGCGGTCGCCGCGGCTGGTGGTCTGGTCGCGGTCGCGGTCGCGACCGGGGGCGTGCCAACAACCGCGACGACACCGGCGACATCGCTGGACGACGGCGGTGCGCCCCGTCCGCGGCTGGCCGCCGTCGCGGCGGCGCCGCTGTCACCGCCGATCGCGCTCACCGACACCGGCGGTTGCGCCGAGTCGCCGGTGATCCGCGGCGATCAGGTCGTGTACGCCCACCAGGCCACCGACGGATCCACACGGCTCCATCGTGTGCCTCTCGCCGGCGGCCCGTCGGTGCCGCTCTCCGAGTTGCCGCTGTCGGTGCCAGTCGCCGGCTCGGCGCCGGACCGCGTGATCGCCGTGTGGGAGGGCAAGCCGGCGCGGCTGATCGAGATCGACCTGGCCGGCCGCGTCGTCGAGCTGCCGTCGCCGCCGTCGCTGTCGTCACCGGTCGGTTTCGTCTGGCACGCCGGCGCGCTGTTCTACGCCCGCCCCGATCGTGCGCAGATCCGGATGATCGAGGGAGGGGTCGAGCGCGCGCTGGCCGAGTTGCCCGCCGGTCATCTCGCGGTCGATCTGGCGCTGTCGCCTGACGGTCGCTGGGTCCTGGTCGGAACCGGCGGCGAGATCGCGGCGTGTGTCCTCGACCGCCACGCCGCAGCGCCGCGCTGGGCCTGCGTGCCGCTGCCCCTGTCGCGGGGCAACCTCATGGTCGCCTCCGCCGACGCGTACCTGGTCACCGGCCAGGACGGCACCTGGCTGCGTCGCTTCGACGGCGCCGGCGAACCCCGCCTGGTGTCGCCGACCTTGATCGACGGCATGGCGATGACGATGCAGGTCGGCGGCGACACCGTGGTCGCGTCGCACTGCATGCGGCGGGCGCGGCTGGTCGCGCTGCCGCCCGATGCCAGCGCGCCTCGCGTGATCCTCGACGGGCGGTTCACGCACCTGGCGGCGCGCGGCGACGGCCAGCTCGCGATGGCGCGCTACGTCGACACCGTGGACACCGTGCTGTCGGTGCGCGACCACGGCGGCGCCATGCGCGACCTCACGCCGGCCGATCACATCGTGCGCGAGCCCGCGTGGAACGCGGCGGGCACGTTGCTCGCGTACCGGCGCGCCGCGCTCGACGGGGGCATCTATGTGGTCGACCTGGCCCCGTCGCCGCCGAGGCGGGTGACCGGGGAGACCACTGACACCGCGCCGGTGTTCCTCGCCGATGGCCGGCTGGTGTTCGCGCGGGTCACCGCGCCTGGCGTGACCCAGATGTTCGTCGCCGATCCCGCGACCGGCGAGGTGGGACCAGCGCCGCGCCCGGACCGCAGGCCCTACGATCGCCACCCTCGCGACGGGAGGGTGCTGGTCGGTGATCCCCGGCAGCATCGGATGTGGCTCTGGGACCCGACCACCGGCCGCGAGGTCGAGGTGGCCCGCAGCGACGATCCCGCCGCCGACGTCGCGCGGTTCGCGCCCGACGGCGCCTCGATCATCGCGACCTGGCGCGACGGCGTGTGGCGCCTCCCGGTCGCGGGCGGGGCCGCGCGCGAGCTGTACCGGCCGGCCGTCGACGCCGCCCAGCTCGATGGCGCGGTCGAGTTGCCCGACGGGACCGTCCTGGTCGCCGAGCGCTACTACCGCGGCGAGCTCCACCGCACCGCCCTGCCGATCAGCACGAACGGGCCGGGATCGCGGTAGCGTCGGGACATGGCGAGTCCCTCGCACTCCGGGGCCGAGCAGTGGGCGGTGCTGCGCCAGGTGATCGATCGCATCACCGCCGCCGGCGATCGCGACGACGTGGTCGACGACGTCCTCGACGCGCTGGTCGCGGCCGTGCCGGCCGATCGCGCCGTCGTGTTCCTGTCCGACGACTCGGGGGCGGCGGTGGCCATCCACGCCCGCGGGCGCGGCGGCGCCCTGGCGGCCGACGAGCGCGAGGAGCTGTCGAGGACGATCGTCCGCCAGGTCCAGTCCGAGGCCCGCACGGTGCGTTGGGAGCGCACGGTGCGAGGTGCGCCGGCATCGATGATGGAGCTCGGGATCTGCGGCGCGGTGGCGGTGCCGCTGCGGCCGATCGCGCTCACCGCCGGCGCCCGCGGCGATCTCGGCGTCCTCTACCTCGACGTCCGCGATCCGGGGCGTCGTCTCGACGAGGCGGTGGTCGAGCTCTGCGAGGCCGTGGCCGCGCTGCTCGCGGTGGTGCTCGACCGAGCGACGCGCCTCGATCGCGCTCGTGACAGCCTGCGCCAGACCCTGGTCGCCGCCGCCGGGCCGCCGGTGCCGACCCTGGCGGCGCTGCTGGCGCCACCGTCGATGGCGGCCATCCGCGCCGAGCTCGAGCTGACCGCGGCCAGCGAGCTCCCCATCCTGCTCCTCGGCGAGACGGGCACCGGCAAGACCATGCTGGCCCGCGCGATCGCCGTGGCCAGCGGCCGCACTCCGGTGGTGCGAGCGACGCTCGGCAACGCCGACGACCTGAACACCATCACGTCCGAGCTGTTCGGCCACGAGCGCGGTTCCTACTCGGGCGCGCTCGGCCGCCGCGCCGGCCTGGTCGAGCTGGCCGATGGCGGCGCCCTGATCCTCGACGAGATCCTCAACCTCCCGCCGCACGCGCAACAGCTCCTGCTCGACTTCGCGCAGTTCGGTTCCTACCGGCCGCTGGGCTGGGCCCAGGCCGAGCCGCGCCACGCGCGGGTGCGCTTGATCGGCGCCACCAACGGCGATCTGCCGGCGGCGATGGCCAGCGGCCGCTTCCGCGCCGACCTCTACCACCGCCTGGCGGGTGTCGTGGTCACGGTCCCGCCGCTGCGCGCGCGCGCCGCCGAGGTGCCGGCGCTGGCCGAGTCGACGTTGCGACGGATCGATCCGGCGCGGCCCTGGGCGCTGACCCTGGCCGCACGCCGGCTGGTGTCCGGGCCGTGGCCGTGGCCGGGCAACCTCCGTCAGCTGGACGCGGTGATCCAGCGGGCGCGGCTGCGCGCGCTGGTGGAGGACCCAGACGCCGTCACCGTCGACGCCGCGCACCTCGACCGTCGCGAGCTCGATCCCGCGGAGCCCGCGCCCGCGGCGCCGGAGACGGGGGCCGATCTCGGTGCCACGTATGCGGCGATCACCGGTGCGCGCGCTGGGCTCGACGCGCGTGAGCGCGCCGTGATCGAGCAGGCCCTCGCCGCCCACGACGGCGTGGTCGCGCGCGCCGCGCAGGCCCTCGGCATGGCCCGCACCAGCCTGCTGTCGCGGATCCAGACGTTGCGCATCAAGGCGTGACCGCCGCCGGCCACCTGGTCGTCCCAGCGCCGGGGGCGCGCCGCGCGGCCGTCACCAGAGCAGACGGCGCCACCGCCCACTCGCGGTGAGTGCCGCGGTCAGGTCGGACACCGCCGGCCAGCGCGCCGCGGCATCGACCGACAGCGCCCGCACCAGGGCGCGCCGGGCGTGCGCCGGCCACGCATGATGGACCGGTGTCGCCACCATCGCCTCGATCAGCGCCGCCGCCAGGCTGTACTGATCGCTGGCCGGCGTCGGCACCTGGCCGAGCCGGACCTCCGGGGCGGCGCAGCGAACAGCGGCGCGGTCGTGACGGCGGTGGTCGCAAAGGTGGACCTCGCCGTTGACGGTGATCATGGCGTGATCGGGGCTGAACGCTCCGTGGACCGTGCCACGGCGGTGCAGCGCCGTCAGGTGTGAGCCGGCCGCGACGAACGCGGCGATCACCGGCCGGGGCGATGGCGACCTCGCCGCGAGTTGACGCAGCGTCTCCACCCGCTCCCACAGCACGGCGATGCGTCGGTCCATCGGTGATCGCTCCGCGCGCCGTCGCCGGTGCATCGCCCGTGCCGCTGGCGGAACGCCCGCCGGACGTCGGATCCTGCTGACGCCGCGGCGGCAGAGCCGGCGCAGGCCGACGACCTCCGTCGCCGCGACGACGGACGTCGTCGCCCCGCCTTCCGCTGGCCGGCCGACCACACCCCGCACCGTCGAGTCGCGCTGGGTTAGGCGGTTCGGTGCCGCGGCACGCCGGCTGCAATCGCACGTCGTCGTGAAAGGAGCCACGTCGATGATCAAGCTCTCCATTCGTGCCGGCACCCTCGGGCTCGCCTGCCTCCTCGGTCTCGCGGCCACCGTCGAGATCGCTCACGCCGAGCGCCCGCCGCTCTGGCTCGACGATGCCGAGACCGATTTCCGCATCCAGAACACCTACGACACCAAGGACGGTGTCCAGTTCAACCCGGGCTGGGCGCTCAAGGTCCGCTACGTGCTGCGCGGCACCGAGCAGCGCCAGCCGGGCAGCATGCTGCGGTTCACCGTCAAGCAGGGCAAGACCAAGAGCGAGCTGCTCTGCGCCATCCCGGCGGTGCAGACCGACTACGCCTCCGACGTCTGCTACGACACCGCGCAGCGCCTGAAGCTGGTCGGCACGGTCACCGTCGACGCCGCGTACGTCGATGGCGCCACCGACGCGGTCACGCCGCTGCGCAGCTACCAGCTCCTGATCAAGACCGCGACCCAGATCCGCGGCAACCTGGCGCCGGCGGCCAGCCAGCAGTACGTGTCGTGGCATGGCCGGTTGCTGGAGAACTTCCTCGTCCTCGGCTCACAGCACCGGCTCGAGCTGTGGGTGCGCTACGCCACGCCCTACGAGACCGGCATCCCCTCGGAGCTCGACACCGCCCTGTTCTGCAGCGTGGACGGCACGCTCCTGCCGCCGCCGACGTTCGACTGGCTCAGCACCTCCCGGGCGCGGAGCCTCGAGGAGCAGGTGATCGCGCGCACCGCCGAGGTCGCCAAGGCCTCGCAGAACCAGTACCGCAAGGTCAGCGGCCATGTCTGGCGCCTGCCCATCACCTGGGGGCCCGAGGACCAGCGCTTCCCGGGCATGTGGGTGCTCGACGATCACCCCGGTCAGTGGGCCTGCACGTGGAAGCACAAGGGCAAGCCGCTCCGCGTGTTCCGCTTCCAGGTGGCCGGCGGCCAGGTGGTGCCCCACGCCGAGCAGGCCGCCGGCCTCAACCTGGTCGACGGGATGACCTTGGTCGACATGACGATCCCGCCCGACTCGCTGCTCGACGACGCGGTCGTGCCCGACGAGCTCAAGACCGGCTCGTTCTTCGGCCGGCCCTGGGCCACCGCCGAGGGCAAGGCCATGGCGGCCGCGGTCAAGGCCAAGGGCACGGCGCACTACCCCCAGCCCAAGCAGCTCGACTTCGGCAAGCCGATCAAGAAGTGGGCGTTCGCCAAGTGACCACGGATCGCTACGCGCTGGCGCCGGCGCGCAGCGTGATCGGCCCGCCCACGATCCGGCCCTCGGCGCCGCCCTCGATGACGGCGCGATCGGCGTGAACCGAAGCGTGGACCACGAACGTGTCGTCGACGGCGCCCCGCGTCCGTGACAGCAGCTCCTCGGCGAGCGCCGCGGCATCGGACAACGTGCGGGGTGGTCGGGTTGCCGCGGTGAGCACCGAGGTCGCGGTCTGGGCGGTGACCGACCACCCGGCGGCCGCGATCACCTCGCCGGCCAGATCGAGGACGTGCGCGATCCGATCGACGCCACCGCGATCCGTGCCCTGGGCGCGCACCTCGAAGAAGCAGGCCACCGCCTCGCCGTCGTGACGATCGATCGGCGCGCTCAGCGCCACCCGGCCGGCAGCCTCGCGCAGCTCGGCGGCGATCATCGTGGCGTCGGACGGCCGGGCCGCCGGATCCTTGGCCAGGGCGCGCGCGATCACCTCGTCGATCGCCGGCGGAACCGGCGCGCGTTCGCTCGGTGGCGCCGGGGTTGCCTCGAGGTGCAGGCGCTCGAGCTCGGCGTCGTCATCGGCGGCGAACGGCCACGCGCCGGTCAACATCCGGTAGAGCGTGATGCCGAGCCCGTAGACGTCGGTCCGGCCATCGATCGGCAGGCCGAGGATCTGCTCGGGCGCCATCGCCTCGGGCGTGCCCAGCCGGGTGTTCACCGTCGTGACCAGCGGTCGGTCCTCGGGTTCGGGACGCACTAGCTTGGCGATCCCGAAGTCGAGCAACGTGACGCGGTCGTCGGGGGTACGCAGGAATACGTTGCTTGGCTTGACGTCGCGGTGGACGACCCCGGCGCGGTGCACCGCCGACAGCGCGGCGGCCAGCGCGTCGACGATCGCCACGGTCTCGGCCAGCCCTAGCCGCCCACGCGCCGCGAGCCGCTCCTCCAGCGTTTCACCGTCGAGTAGCTCCATCACCAGGAAGGGGCGGCCATCGGTCAGGCGACCGAAGTCGAGGATCTCGATCACGTTCGGGTGCCGGACCCGGCAGGCCGTCCGCGCCTCCCAGACGAATCGCTGGTAAGCGCGCGGCGACGCGGCCAGCTCGCGATCGAGCACCTTGATGGCGACGCCGCGGCCGAGCACGCGATGGCGAGCCAGATACACGCGCCCGAACCCGCCGCGCCCGAGCTGGCTCTCGACGATGTACTCGCCGCAGATCGCGCCCCGCTCCAGCGACTCGCCGGCGGAGGGACGTTCGACGCGCGTGGGCCCCTGGGTCATCAGCGACTCAGTCTCACGGCCCGTCGGGAAGTCGGCCGCCGCCGCCGCCACCGCCACCGCCCGGCGGGTTCACGCACTCGGGACAGATCCGTCGGGCGTTGACGAAGGACGCCGTGATCGGTGAGGTGGCGGCGTCCTGTTCGAACACGAGGAACGGCAGGTTGACGCGGCAGCCGCGGACCACCGTCCCCTCGTAGGCGTCGGCGCCGCGCTCGCTGTCGCAGCTCGCCAGTCCGATGGCGCTCGCCGACGGCAGATCGACGACCACCACGGCGCCCCCGTAGCACGTGTCATAGGCCAGGTTGGGCGCCAGCGGGCACGCGCGGCGCCTGTCGAGCTGATCGCGCAGCTGCTGGCTGTCCAGGCTGGCCGAGACCCAGCTGATGCGATCGCGAATGAGCACGAGCACCGGTGGCGCGCCGGGCTCCCAGGGCGGCGGCATGAGACGTCCGATCGCCGCACGCAGATCGACGGTGGTGTACTCGCGCCGCTCGGCCTCCGCGGCTGCCATCGCCACGACCTGATTCGCACGCAACGACAGCTGGAAGGGCTCCAGGTTGAGCAGGTTGCCGATCATCGACGACCAGGCCTTCACCTGCGCCTCGTCGTACGGACCGAACCCGACCAGGCTCGGCGCCAGCCCGAGACGGCCTTCGGCGATGACCGGCTCGGTGTGTCCGTCTCCATCCATGTCGAAATGGCCGACCAGACACCGGAAGCCTGGCCCGTACGCGATCTCGAAGGTCTTCTTCAGGAAGTACGCCGCCGACTCCTTGCTGGACGCGCTCGAGATCATGCGCAGGGCGCCGGGGCTCGGGATCGCCAGGGGGAACGTCATGCCCTGGGACTCCGCCCGTACGAAGAAGAAGAGCGGACGCGAGAACGGATGTACGCGCACCTGTCCGTGCTCGGCGCCGAGGATGGCCGTGATGCCGACACCGTTCCAGTCGACGCCGTTCCAGTCCACGCCGTTCCAGTCCACGCCGTTCCAGTCCACGCCGTTCCAGTCCACGCCGTTCCAGTCCACGCCGTTCCAGTTCACGCCGTTCCAGTCGACGCCGTTCCAGTCCACACCGTTCCAGTCCACGCCGTTCCAGTCCACGCCGTTCCAGTCCACG
>SXGT01745083.1_pt1 | contig 35673 bp, 36 predicted proteins | sample 3176221 | NCBI WGS metagenome assembly SXGT01 (sample SAMN11356862, study PRJNA531348) | freshwater metagenome | isolation source: freshwater sample F1-120 | place: China: Fuxian Lake, Yuxi | collected 2017-12-25 | reverse complement strand
GGAGCCGCCCTGCTTTTCCGTCATGGCCATGCCCATTTGGGCAGAAGGCTTCTGATCGACCGGTATGTGGCGCTGGTCGTATTCATTGGCCGTGAGCTTTGGCAGCCAAGCGGCGGCAACGTCCGGCTGGTGCCGCAACGCCGGCACCACGGCGAATGTCATCGTAATCGGGCAACCTACTCCCGCTTCGGTCTGCGGAATGATGTACGCGAGTGCTGCGCGCGCGACATGCGCGCCCGCCCGCGGTTCGACCCAAGGCCAGGAGTGCGCGCGGTGCTTTACATACAGCGACTGAACTTCATGGTAGGCCGGATGATATTCGACGGTGTCAGTACGATGGCCATAGCGATCATGTGTGCGAAGTTCGGGCGGAAATTTATTTGCGACGCGGCCCAGCTCGATGTATTTAGCGCTGCCGCAGGCCTCGCCAAACTCCACGATCTTGCCTTCGGCCCACGCCGCACCCTCGCGGTGGATCGCCTCGCGCAAGGCGGTGTCAGCCTTGTATACGTTGTAATCCTCGAGCGGCACGGACTGGTTCGTGACTTCGTGCGTGGCGGTCGAGTTTCCCTTGGTATCGGTACCCATTCGAGACTCCTTGCTGAGTATCGGAACTATACCCGACATCGATCATAGATCGCTCAACGGCGTATGGGAAAGCGCCTTGGATTTGGTGCGGAAGGTTTCGATAAACCTGAGCGACGGGCAGAGATTGCTTCGTCGCAACTACGCTCCTCGCAATGACAGGTGGTAGTTGCTGGATTTCTACAGTGCAATGACTGGTAACGGCGGAACGAGGTCTATTTCCGCCGGACTTCGAGTTGGTAGACGCCGCGGGTGGTGTCGCCGTGGCGGATCACTGCATGGAACTCGGCATCGCCTTGCGGAAGGTCAATACTCTCGATGACGCAGGTCTCGGCGCCTGCATCGATAAATTGCTGGGCAGAAATCTCGCTAACATGCACTTCGACGACACCCGCAGTATTTTTTGGCGTGCATCTCACTTTGATCTCGTATTGCCCGGCTTCGGCGTTGATCAGCCACCAGCCAATGGCATCCTCCGCCCACGTGCCCCCACGCCAGTCCTGGCGAGTTAAGGTGACCGGATTCTCATGGGGTGTGCCAATGTGAATGCGCGGTGGCGCGTAATTATCTGGGCGTGTCCTTGATACATCGTCGAACCACGCGTCATACGCCGACAATAAATGCGCAACTACATCCGGTTGCGCACTGGCGAGGTTGTTGGTCTCTCCCAGGTCGTTTGCGAGATTGTATAGCTCAAATTTTGGCTCGCCGGTGAAATTCTCCCGGCCGAATCCTGACGCGTGCACCAGTTTCCAACTATCCTTGCGAATCATGAAGTGATGCCGGCGAGCGGGCACGTCGCCGCGGTGTGTCTGGATCACGAGAGGCCGCGTCGGCCATTCGTCTGATTCGCCCGTGGCGAGCCGCCAGAAACTGCGGCCATCCAGCTTGACGCCTTCGGGTAGCGGTACGCCGCACGCTTCCAGAATGGTGGGCATCAGATCGATATGTGCGACGGCTTCCTCACGCGTATAACCCGCTTTCAATTTTCCGGGCCACAGCATCCAGAGCGGCGAGCGAACTCCTCCTTCGCGCACCTCCGATTTCATGCCGCGAAACGGGCCGGCGTAGCGCATCGTGGCCGGACCGTTGTCGTTGAGGTAGATCACGAGCGTGTTTTCACTGAGGCCTTCGGCGTCCAAAGCCTTCAAGAGCCATCGAACGTTGTTGTCGATGTTCGTGATCATCGCGGCAATACGCGCCAGGGCATCGTCGGGACCGTGGCGCGGCTGGCCGGACGGCTGGACCATCAGTTGCGCCATGTCCCGTTCGGCATAGCGCATGCGCAAATCCTCGGGTACGTCGTGGAGCGGATCGTGCGGCGCGTTTGGCGTGATGTATGCGAAAAAAGGTTTTCCAGAAGCCCGCGAATTCTTTATCCACTCTATCGCCGCGTTAAAGAACGCGTCTGTACAATAACCTGAAGCCAGCTCAGCGACCCCGTTGTGTACAAGCATCGGGTTTGTGTATCGCTTGTTGTTTCCGTGCACATCCGACGGCTGCGCAAGACCGCCCCCGCGCAACACGAACGACTCGTCGAAGCCTTGATCCATTGCGCGCAGCGGATAGTTATCGCCCAGGTGCCATTTGCCGAAAATGCCGGTAGTGTAGCCAGCGCCGCGTAACACCTCTGCGAGCGTGACCTCGTCGGGATCCATCATTGAGCGGCCGACGAAGGTGTCGACCACGCGCGTGCGGTAGTTGTAGCGGCCCGTCATGAGGCTCGCGCGCGTGGGCGAGCACACGGGGCTCACGTAAAAGGTCTTCATCCAGACACCACGCTGAGCCATGGAGTCGAGGTTGGGTGTGGAGATGACGGGGTTACCTGTGATGCCAAAGTCACCATACCCCTGGTCGTCGGTCATGATCAGGATGACGTTTGGCGGAGCTGCGCAAGCCATGACAGCGGCACTGCAAAACAGGAAAGACGCGAAGAAGACCCGGAGGTCGTTCATCTTAGAAACCCATCGACCGGCCGATGATTTCCTTCATGATCTCCGTCGTGCCGGCGTAAATAGTCTGGGCGCGCGTGTCGATGAAGGCCCGGGCGACGGGGTATTCCAGCATGTAGCCATAGCCGCCGTGCAACTGGACGCAGGTATCGACAACGCGCTTCTGCATCTCTGTGCACCACCACTTCGCCATCGACGCCGTCTCTGTCGTGAGGCGGCCCGCATTGTGCTCGAGCGTGCAGTGATTCAGAAAGATGCGGCCGATCTCGATCTCGGTCTTCATTTCGGCGAGTTTGAAACGGGAATTCTGGAAGGTACCGATCGGTTGTCCGAACGCGGTGCGTTCCTTGCAATATTTGATCGTTTCCTCGAGCACCGCCTCGGCACCCGCGATGCCCAGCGCGGCGACCGACAGGCGTTCCTGCGGCAGCAATTGCATCAAGTGATAAAAGCCCCGGTTCTCCTCGCCCAGCACTGAGTCGGGACCCAGTTTCACATCCTTGAAGAACAGCTCCGCCGTGTCCTGCGCGTGCATGCCGACCTTGGCCAATTTTCGCGGCGGCTCGAAGCCCGGCATGCTTCGTTCGACCAGAAACAACGTGAAGGCGGCGTGCTTTTCTTTCGGATGTGTACGGGCGACAACGATGACCAAATCGGCCATCATGCCGTTGCTGATGAAGGTTTTCTGGCCATTCAGGATCCATCCATCCCCTGCGCGGAGGGCCGTGGTTCGCACGCCCGCGAGATCGCTGCCGGTGTTCGGCTCAGTCATCCCAATCGCGACGATGCATTCGCCAGTCACGCAACCGGGAAGATACTTGCGCTTCTGTTCCTCGGTACCGTACTCGATCAAGTAAGGCACAATGATGTCAGTGTGAATGCTGAAACCCACGCCGCTGGTGCCGATGCGCGAGCATTCTTCCTGGATGATGTTGTTGAAACGGAAGTCTCGGATACCGGGGCCGCCGTAGGCCTCGGGAACGCCGAGCCCGAGAAAGCCCTGCTCCCCCGCTGTCAGCCAAACTTCGCGCGAGACCTGGCCGTCGCGTTCCCACTGGGCGTGATGTGGGACGACTTCCCGTTCAAGAAACGTGCGGAAGCCTTGGCGGAAAAGTCGATGATCTTCCTCGTATATATCATGAAGCACGTAGAGGTCCTCTTGGCTTGAATGAGACGTCAGAACCGGAGCTCTAGTCGAGATCCAACGCTGCGCGGGATATCACTCGCGAACCGACAGCGAGCGGCCGGCCCTTGACCTGTCGAATCAACACAAACACCGCATTGCCATCCGATTCAGCCTGCTTGGCCGGTTCGGAGCCATTCGCAGAGACCTCGGCGACGAATCCGTAAGCATTGCCGGGATGATAGTCGACATACACCGACTCAAGCCCTTTGCATGCTTCAACGAGCACACGTTCAGCCTGCGCGATGGGGCACACCGAATGCTTCGGTTTACCCTTCTGAAGCCGGATCACTTCAAGTTCGGCGTCGGGAAAATCGTGATGCAGTCCCTGCGAGAGATATTGCGCCGCCTTGATGGAATCCCGGAACCGTTCCGCCATGATTTCTTCCGCGTGTTGTGTCGATTTCCGGACGAAGTTTTAGTATAACATGCGGGACTCTACGGGGGCCCGCGGACTCAATCATGGACTTGAACCAGTACATTCCTTCGACACAGGAGGCGCATGCCATCGCGGCGCATCTCCCCGTGGCATTGTCGGTGATTGGCGTCGTGGGCGTTCTGGCGGCGCTGATTGTGCGGACCCAGCGCGACGCTCTCCGCTGGGCAGTAGTCGGTCTGTATATCGTACTGACGGCCTGTGCGTACATTTCAGTTCAGACAGGCGAAAAGGCCCGGCTTGCGGTCTCAGGCGCCATCTCCCCGGGGATCTGGGAGACGATCGATCACCATGAATGGCTGGCCGATCGCGTCTGGATGTTTGGGCTCGGCACGGCGGTGGTCATGGCCGCCAGTATCGCCGCGAAGGGTGGTTTGCGCACGAGTATGAGCGTTGTGACCGTGCTCGCGAGCCTCGCGACAGCCGGGTGGGTCGGCCTCACGGGCCACGAAGGCGGCACACTCGTTTATGAGCACGGTATCGGTATCCCGCCCGATCAGGTGGTCGAGTGGCGGATCAATCCACCGAAGGCCGGCGAGGGTGCAGCGGTGCCGAAGCCTGAGCCGAAGGTGACACACAAGGTGATCCCCATTGAACCCATCGATATGGCGGCGGCGATGCAGGTGAGCTGGACGAAGGACGTTGTGCCAATTTTCGATGAGGCCTGCAACGAATGCCACAAGCCGAACAAGATGGAAGCGAAACTGCTGATGACGACCGTGGAGGGTCTGCTCAAAGGCGGCGAGAAGTACGGCCCCGCGATCATTCCGGGCAAACCGGACGAAAGCACAACGATTAAGTACGTGCGTGGTGAATTGCTCCCGCAAATGCCGAAAGAGGATGTCCCGCTGGACCCGGAACAAGTCCATATCCTGCGTATGTGGATTGCGGCAGGCGCGAAGGACGATTCCGGCGCCGCGGCGAAGCCGTGAGGGTAGTTGCACTCCGGGCCGCTCGTCCCCTATCGTATACCTCAAATATATGAAACCTTTGTGCGCACGGGCGTGAATGACTACGGGCCGAAATCGAGCGAAACCTCTCCTTCTCCAGCCCTATGTCTAAGGGACCCTGTACGGTCCACCGTAATAATCTCCGCCCGATCGCCGCGACCACGCTTTAACCAGGAATGACATGACCTTCGACGAATTCGAGCTCGACCCGCGGTGCCTCAAGGGCCTGCGGAAGATGGAAATTGTAACCCCCTCTCCGGTGCAGGCTGCGGCGATTCCCGTCGCGCTGGAGGGCAAGGACCTCGTCGCGGTTGCGCAGACGGGTACCGGCAAAACGCTGGGCTTTGTGTTGCCGAGCCTCACGCGGCTCGCGAAGGACGGCAAGCCGAAGTCGAACCAGATGCTCGTGCTTGTGCCAACGCGTGAGCTTTGTCTTCAGGTGCACGAAGTCGTCCACGAAATCGGCGAGCCGATGGGCATCAGCAGCCTCACCGTGTACGGCGGCGTGAGCATCAATGATCAGGCGGACAAACTCGATCGCGGCAAGAACGTCGTGGTTGCGACGCCGGGGCGCCTGCTCGATCATTTGCGTCGCGGCAATCTGCATTTCGATAACCTGACCATCCTTGTGCTCGACGAAGCGGATCGCATGCTCGACATGGGATTCCTGCCGGACATCATCCGCATCCTTGAACAGCTTCCCGAGGATCGCCAGACGCTAATGTTCTCCGCGACCTTCCCGGACGCGATCGCGCGGCTTACGGGGCGCATGATGCATGATCCGGAACGCATCAATGTCGGCAGTGTCGCGAAACCCGTTGACACCGTTCGGCAGATGCTCTATCCGGTGAGCCAGCAGGACAAGGCGCGCTTGTTGTTGCGCTTGATCGAAGAGGAAGAACCGGGGCCGACCTTGATCTTCTTGCGCACGAAAGTGGCTACCGAGAGCCTTGCGAATGCCCTGACAAAGAAGGGGCACAAGGTCGCGCAGCTCCACGGCGATCGCTCGCAGATTCAGCGCACCAAGGCGCTGGACGGCTTCCGCGAGGGGAAATACGACATTCTTGTTGCGACGGACGTCGCCGCGCGTGGGCTGGACATTGAGGGCGTTACGCACGTCTTCAACTACGACATTCCGCTAAATCCGGAAGACTATCTGCACCGCATTGGACGCACGGCGCGTGCGCAGCGGGAAGGCGACGCAATTACCTTCGTCACCCCAGCGGAATGGCAGGCGTTGAGCCAGATTGAAAAGACGCTGGGCAAGCACATCCCGCGGGCGGAATACGACGGTGCGCCGAGAGTGCTCTCCACCTTCAAGCCCAGTGCAGCAGCCGCGAAGAGCCGCGGAGCAACGCGGCGCATCGGCCGGCGGCGGATGTAGTTCCCGTCAGCCCTGTTGCCTGCCGGCAGGCCCAAGCTTGTCGAGATTGATCCGGATCTTTTCGAGAATGTCGCGCAGCGAATCGAGTTCCTGCACGTCCAACACGCCCATGATGTCGTTCACGCGCTTTTTGTAGGCGCCCGACACCCGCTGGTAGGTATCGAGGCCCTTCTGCGTCAGGCAGATCACGTTGTAGCGCCGGTCGTCCGGCACGGGGCGGCGCGCGACGAGGCCCGCCTTCTCCATGCGATCAATCAGCGTCGTGATGTTCGCGCGGTTCACCAGCATCATGCGGCTCAACTCGACCTGCGTGAGCCCGGCGTTCTCCCCACTCTGGTGCTTGAGCAGCGACATCACGTTGTACTGCACGTCCGTCAGGCCGTAGGTGCGAAAGAAGTCCCCCGCGCGCTTGCGGATGCGCGCGGCGGTGTAATAGATGTTTAACAGGGCCTCATGCGCCGGGTTCTCAAAGCCCTTGCGCATGCCGAGTTCAGACTTTAATGTCATAACTGTCTACCCCTAAGCGGATGATGATGTTATCTGTTTATGTATTAACACGTTTGCCGGGAGGCTTTCCAGTTCGGTTTTGGCGCGTGGGACCGTGGCATACTGCGTCGCCATCGTCTTGGAAGGGCTCTTATGCTGCAAATCAGACTCAATACCCTCCTTCTCCTTACAATCCTGTCTATGACAACCACGACTTCTGCAGAAGAATCAAAACCGGCTCCCGAAACCACGTCCAAACCCATCATCTCCGACCAATACCGTCAGGGCCGCTCTATGGCGACGTCGCACCATGGGATGGTAGCAGCATCGACGCCGGCGGCGACCTTGGCTGGGCTGGATATCCTGCGCGCGGGCGGGACCGCGATGGACGCCGCGGTCGCCGTGGCAACAACGCTGGGCGTGGTCGAGCCGATGTCGATAGGCACCGGCGGCGACGCGTGGATGCTCTACTACGAAGCGAAAACCGGCAAGGTCCACGCGCTGAACGGCAGCGGGCGCTCGCCGCAGAAACTCAAGCGCAGCCACTTCAAGAAAGATGACAAGATCGATGGCTGGGAGTCCGTCACTGTGCCGGGCGCGGTCGACGCTTATTGGACCGGCCACCAGAAATTCGGAAAACTGCCGTGGGCCGATCTCTTCCAGCCGGCGATTCGATCCGCTGAGGAAGGGTACGTCGTCACCGAAATCGTCGGCACGATGTGGGCCGCGGCCGCGGGGAAACTGAGTCGCGACGAGTGGTCGAAAAAGTCCTGGCTGCTGCCCGATAGCAAGGCCCCCAAAGCCGGCGAAATCATGAAGCTGCCGAACCTCGCGCAGTCGCTGAAAACCATCGCTGCTGGCGGACGCGACGCGTATTACAAAGGCCCCATTGCCGAGGAGATCGTGCGCTACGCGAAGGAAACCGAGGGTTTCCTGACGATGAAAGACTTCGAGGATCACCACTCGGACTGGGTCGACGCGATCAGCACGAACTACCGGGGCTACGAGGTCTACCAGTGTCCGCCGAACGGCCAGGGCGCGGGCGTGCTGATGATGCTGAACATCCTCGAAGGCTTCGATTTGCCGAAGATGACCTTCAACTCTCCGGAATACCTGCACCTGCTGATCGAAGCGAAGAAGCTGGCGTACGCCGATTTGTATAAGTTCGTCGGTGATCCGACGCGCGGCAAGCTTCCTATCGAAGGATTGCTGTCGAAAGACTACGCCGCTGAACGCCGCAAGCTGATCGACCCCGCCAAGGCCGCGTCTGAGGTAAAGCCCGGCATTCCGAAAGACGGCGATACCGCGTGCTTCTCCGTCGTCGACGCCGAAGGCAACGCCTGCTCGTTCATCAACTCCAACTTCGCGAACTTCGGTTCCGGCATCACCGGCGGTTCCACCGGCATCATCCTGCAAAACCGCGGTGAAGGCTTCACGTTGGAGAAAAAACACTTCAACGAATACAAGCCCGGCACCCGCCCCTACCACACCATCATCCCGGGCATGGTCACCAAGGATGGCAAGTTCTACATCACCTACGGCCTCATGGGCGGCGACATGCAGCCACAGGGCCACGTCCAGCTCCTGCTCGCTCACCTTGACCACGGCTTCAACATCCAACAGGCCGTCGACATCCCCCGCTGGAAGCACGAGAAGGACCAGCTCATCTACCTCGAAGAAGGGAACGCGCCTTCGACTTTCGATGGCATAACCGAGCTCGGCCACGAAGTAAAGCAGGCGAACTTCCTGACCTTCGGCAGCGCGCAGGTCATTCGCCGCGATCCCAACACTGGCACCCTCGCGGGCGCATCGGATTCGCGTAGGGATGGGCTGGCGTTGGGATACTGACATCTCGCAGGGTTTGAGGTTCTCTGTGTACCTCTGTGTCCTCTGTGGTGAAAAAAGTCGTTGAAACCACAGAGGACAGAGAGGTACACAGAGGAAGGTCAAGAAAACTGAGCTTGGCTCGTTCCTATCCACGAAGAACTATCGGGAGAATTTAGTGAACATTTTTATTGCGGGCGGTAGCGGTGCGATTGGGCGCTCGCTGGTGCCGATGCTGGTGGATCGGGGAGATACGGTGACCGCGATGACGCGGTCTGCCGAGCGCGCTCCCCTGCTCGAATCGATGGGCGCCCAGGTCGTAATCGGTGATGTTTTCGATTTGCCGGGGCTCACGGCTTTGGTCAAGGCTGCGAAACCCGAAATCGTGATTCACCAGTTGACGGCCTTTGGCGCGAAGGACGCCGATCCGCTTGCCGAGACGATCCGGATACGCAGGGAAGGCACGCGCAATCTCGTCGCGGCGGCACAGGCCGCGAAGGCCAAGCGATTCATTGCGCAGAGCATTTCGTTCATCTGCACGCCGAAAGGCTCAGGCCTGACCGACGAGTCTACTCCCCTGTATCTGGACGCGTCGGACACGATACGACCACTATCGGAGGCCGTCGCGAGCCTCGAACAGCAGGTCATCGGCGCGAAGGGTATGGAAGGCCTTGTACTTCGATACGGCTGGTTCTACGGCCCCGGTACGAACTACGACCCTGCTGACGTTATTCCGCGCGGCGTGAGCAAGGGGCGGATGCCGATAGTCGGCGAAGGCGCGGGCGTCTATTCATTTATCCATGTCGATGATGCCGCCGCGGCGACCGTGAACGCGCTCACGCACGGCGCGCGCGGGATCTACAACGTCGTCGATGACGATCCGGTTCCGCAGCGCGAGATGCTGCCCTTCCTAGCGGCTCTCCTGAACGCGCCTCCCCCGCCGACGCTTGACGTCGCCACCGCGCGCGCAAAACTGGGCGACATGATGGTGTACATCATGAATGAGCAGCGCGGCGCGTCGAACGCGAAGGCGAAGCGGGATCTCCGGTGGCAGCCGCGGCTCGCCTCGTGGCGCGAAGGCTTCAAACAGATCTACGCAACGCTGTAGGCATCGCCACGAAAGCTGAAGAACTACGCTCGCATTAATAGAGCAAACGTGATCCCCCAAAGAAGATGCAATGTGCCGATCACATATTGTGTGGTCAGCAGCTTCGCCCGCGGCGATTTCGCCGGAAGCAATCCTGCGAGTTTGCCCAAGGGAATGAATAACAGCCAGAAGTAGACCAGCGATACCCCGCCTGTTGTCACCATCGGTCCAAGTCCCACGTCGAGAATTTTTTGTCCGGCGATGAAGAAAGGTCCGCCGAATAACACAGCCACCATCGAACCAATGCCATCGCTCAACTTGAACATCTCCGCTTGTACAAGTACACGGGATCCCGTGCAGATAGCCCCCGGAATGGCTGCGTAGATGAGATACTTCAAAATATTGGGGGAACTAGTCGGCGCTGGAGGTTCTTTTTCTACTGGAGCGGTTGATCGCGGATTCCGAACAAGTACAGCGGCAACAAGGGCTGTTGCGCCTGAAACAAGTAAAGCCACACCGATTACTATCGACCGATTCCGTACGTCGCGGCCTTCCGGCAAAAACAAGACGATACCCAAACCAAGCACCAATAAAATCGCGCCGGATACTGTAAGGAGTAGTGCCCAGACTGGTCGCATCAGTCCTCCCGCAGCGCTACGCTTTGGTCATCTGCAGAACTCCCCAGCCCCACCACAAGTGAAGGGTAACCAGCGCAAGCTGAATCATCCACAACAAGCCGCGCGAAGCGCGTGAAGGTAATAGTCCCGCCAATTGTCCGGTCGGAATTCCAATGGCCCAGCAATAGCCAAACGAAACAATCGCGATTACAGTCAACTGAAGAATGCCTAGCTCGCTGTTGGTCAAACCCATAGCAAGCAAGGCGGGCGCGCCAAACGGAATGATTATTGGGTAGAAGTCATCGGTTAAATTGACCGTTTCGGTAAAAACGAGCACCGTGAATGTTACGCACGCTGCGCCGGGAATGCTCGCAAAGGCCAAATAGCGTTTAATGCTGCGCTTTGATTGATTCGACAGTTCCGGAACCGCGGCTTTAGAAGGCCAGATACGTCTCATCCAGTAGAGTGCGCCAAACGCCGCGAAGGCCCCGGAACTGAGGAACATGAGCAAGCCTACTTTCATGTTGAATCGTGTGTCGGCGTCGCGGCTTATACCAGGGTCAGACAAGTTTGATAGCGCTAGCGTTCCTTGCCGGAAACACAACACCGCGATAGTGGCGAACAGCACTACAAGTACGATTTTCCCGAGTGTGTGCATCACGTTAACGGGCGAGCGCATCCTTCATCTCCGAGCTGTGGGCGATCCTGATTAATATCGCTGCGGTCAGAGAGCCTGCCATGTTCGACACGAGATCCCAGCCGGTGTTGTTGTAATCGCCGACGTTGGTGTTCTCGACGAGAAGCGTCGCGACGAACTCAATGATTTCGTTCATCGCGCCGAAGCCCATGCCGCCCGCGACGCACAGCGTCAGCACGCCAAAGGTCGGGAGCAACTGTCCGATCGGCCGCACGGCGGCGCGGATCGCCTGCCAGCAAATCAATGTCGTGACGCCGAACCCGTACGCATGCACGACCTGGTCGTACTTCAGGTAGTGCGGCGGGATGATCCACCACGAGTACAGCACGCGAATAGTGCCGTTAATCGGCCAGGACTCCGGCACGGGGACGAGTCCGCCGGCCATGTGCAGCGCGCCCCAGATGCTCATGGCCCACAACGCGCCAATCGACAGGCGCACTCGGTAGTGCACGTAGCCCACAATGGCGATGAGCACGACCATGACGCCGATGTAAATCAGGAACTCTTTGTTATCGCGGCTCGAAGCACCGCCGATCGCGGCGATGGTGTAGGCGATGGTCGCGAGCAGCACATAAATCACCCCGCCCGAGAACAAGCCCCCTTGCGCTTTAGCTTCCATGCGAATTATCCCCCCGGAATCGTCCAATGCGTGATTCTAGCCTAGTTCAATTAGAATACAAGTCCACCGTTCTGTCCATTGAGCCAAGGAGCCTTTCATCATGAATACCCGCCGCGCCACTTTCGGATTCATTGCCAGCACCCTTTTCGCGTTCGTCGCAGTGGCGGATGAACCAAAACACCTCGGCAAGATTGCTTTCCCCAATTCCGGCCCGGCGGCCGCACAGGACGCGTTCATCGAGGGCGTGCTTTACTTACACAACTTCGAGTACGCCGAGGCGGGTGCTGCCTTTAAGCGCGCGCAGGAAATCGACCCAGATTTCGCCATGGCGTACTGGGGCGACGCGATGGCACTAAACCATTCGCTATGGGGGCGCCAATCGACGACGACGGCGCGCGAGGTGATCGAGAAGCTCGGCAAGACGACGGAGCAACGCGCGGCCAAGGCACCCACGCAACGTGAAAAGGACTATATCGCGGCGGTCGAGGTCCTTTTCGGAATGACGGACGTGACCAAGCCGCTGCCGAAAGAGCAACGCGACGCCCTGTACCGCGACCAGATGCGCAGGCTTCACGAGACGTATACCGACGACAACGAGGCGACCGCGTTCTACGGACTCTCCATTCTCGGCGCGGGCTATGGACATCGTGATTACGCGACCTACATGCGCGCGGCGGCGGTATTGACGCAGGTGTGGGACGCCAATCGGCTGCACCCCGGCGCGGCGCACTATCTCATTCACGCCTACGACGATCCTGTGCATGCGCCGCTCGGCCTGCCGATGGCGCGCGCCTACTCGAAGATCGCTCCGAGCGCGGCGCATGCGCAACACATGACCTCGCATATCTTCGTCGCGATGGGGATGTGGGATGATCTTGTGAATGCGAACGAAACGGCCGTCCTCGTTGAACTGAAGAGTGCCGAAGAGTCCGGCGCGACGGCGGAAGCTTCACATTACCGTTACTGGCTTCAGTACGGCTATCTGCAACAGGGCCGAATCCAAAAAGCGCGCGAACTCCTCGCGGCCGCCCGCGCAGAGTTGGATGACAATCCAACCCAGGCCGAGAAAATGTACTACGGCGCGATGTATGCGCGCTATCAATTGGATGCGGGTGAAGTGCCGGCAGACTTGCGCGCACCCGAAGGCGTCGAAATCGTATCTCCGCACTACACTTTCGCGCAGGCTTATGAGGCTATTCAGAAAAATGAACTCGACAAGGCGCAGGCACTGATCCAGAACTTAAATGCGCTGAGCGGCGGAAATCCCGAGGTGACGCTCGAACCCGCCGTGGTCGATGTGCTGCGCAAAGAACTGAACGCGTTGCTGATGTATGCGGGTTCAGAAAAGGATGCTGCCATCTCACTATTACAAGAGGCCGCTGAAGATTCGACGGAGCTGCCGATCAAATACGGCCCGCCCCAGATGACCAAGCCAGCTTATGAGGTCCTTGGCGAAGTCTTGATGCTTGCGGAGAAGCCGGCTGAAGCGGTGAAGGCGTTTGAACGTCAACTGGAATCCACTCCGCTTCGGACGAGTACATTGGTCAACCAGATGAAGGCGGCCGCGGCCGCGGGCGACACCTCCAAGGTGACGAGTATTGATTCTCAACTGACAGCCAACTGGCGCCATGCGGATTTCAACACAGGACAGTCGAACCATTAACCATCCCGTCCAGTTCGTTTGACTCACCCGCCCGCAGAATGGCAGCAGTCCGGCTCGCCGCCGCGACTGGCGTTCACGTGGGCTGCCACGAGGGAGCGGGGCGGGTAGGAATGTCCCTTTGGCCGCACGCCTGGGCCGCCGAGGGCGCTGGGGCCGCCCCTTCAGTACTCATTCGCGAGGGACGCCCGCCTTTTGGAGGCATTCATGCAAAAGACCCCGTTGTACGACGAGCACCTGCGCATCGGCGGGAAGATCGTCGACTTCAACGGTTGGGCCTTGCCGGTGCAGTTCGCGGGGATCGTCAAGGAACACGTCCACACCCGCACGCAGGTGTCGCTTTTCGACTGCTCGCACATGGGCGAATACATCGTGAAGGGGCAGGACGCGATTGCGAAGTACGACCGCGAGATCATCTCGGATCTGAGCAAGGTTCCGCTGGGGCGTTGCCGGTATGGCGCGATCCTGAATGAACAGGGCGGGATTCTCGACGACCTGATCACGTTCCGCATGGCGGCAGACGAGTTATACGTTGTGACGAACGCCGGACCGCTCGAAGCCGTGACCGATCGCTTCTGCGCGAAGAATCCCGGAATGAAACACATCTCCTACGAGACGGCAAAGATCGACGTGCAAGGTCCGCGCGCGCAGGAGATTGTGCTCAAAGCGGGATTCACCGCTGCAAAAACTCTCCCCTACTTCAACGCCACCTGGACGACGTGGGAAGGCAACAAAGTCCTTCTCTCGCGCACGGGATATACCGGCGAACTGGGCTATGAGTTGTTCATGGACAATGATCTGTCCGTGAAGATGTGGCAGCGGTTCTTAGATCTTGGCGTCGAGCCTGCGGGTCTTGGCGCGCGCGATACCTTGCGGACGGAGGTCGGTTACAACCTTTCCGGGCAGGATTTCGATTCGACGATCACCCCGCTAGAGGCGAACATGGAAAGTTACATTGCGTGGGACACCGAGTTCGTCGGCAAGTCCGCGCTGATGAAAAAACGAGACGCAGGGCAATGGCAGAAGCTGGTGGGCATTGTGACGCGCTCCAAGCAGAAGCCACAGCATAATTTCGAAGTGCAGCACGACGGTAAGATCGCGGGCATTGTGACCAGTGGAACTTTCGGTCCGAGCCTGGGATATGGCGTCGGCCTGGCGCGCGTGCCGGCGATACTCGCAACGCCGGGCGCGAAGCTGACCTGCGGCCCGCGCGCGCTCGAAATCGAAGTGGCGGCAACACCTTTTTACAAAGATGGCACTTGCCGGGTGAAGGTCACCTGACTAGGCTCCAAGGGAGAGCATTCATGTATCCAAAAAACCTCAAGTACACCAACGAGCACGAATGGGTGCGCGCCGAAGGTGACGTGTATACCGTCGGCATCACGGCCTACGCGGTGGAGCAGCTTGGCGATGTCACCTATGTCGAGCTGCCGAAGGTCGGCACGAAGGTGAAGCAGCATGGCGAGGCCGCGACGGTCGAATCGGTGAAGGCCGCGAGCGATGTGTATGCGCCGGTCGGCGGCGAGGTCACAGCGGTGAATGAGGCGCTCGAAGAAACGCCGGAACTCGTAAATGAGAATCCTTACGAAAAAGGCTGGTTCTTCAAGCTGAAGGATGTGAGCACGGCGGAACTGTCCGGGTTGATGGATGCCGCTGCGTACCAGAAATTCATCGAGGAGGAGCAAGACAAGTGAGTTGGGCCCCTCTTACCGACGCCGACCGCGACGCGATGCTCGCGACGATCGGCGTGAAGCGACTCGAGGATCTGTTCGACACGATCCCGGCGACGGCAAAGGTAAAGTCGTGGGACCTCCCTGCCGGCATGTCGGAAATGGCCGTGCGCGAAGAACTGGGCCGGCTCGCGGAGAAAAATCAGCCCTCGTCGATTAGCTTTCTCGGCGGCGGGTTCTACGACCATTACATCCCGGCGGCCGTGGATGCGCTCTCCGGACGCAGCGAGTTTTATACGGCCTACACGCCTTATCAGCCCGAATGCGCGCAGGGCACGTTGCAGGGCATCTATGAATATCAGACGGCGATCTGCCGCCTGACGGACATGGAATTCGCGAATGCGTCGCTTTACGAAGGCGGCACGGCCGTCTTCGAAGCGGCGACGATGGCGATGCGATTGACAGATCGCAGCAAGATCGTCGTGCACTCTTCACTGAGCCCCGTGTATCGCAAACAACTCGAGACGCACACGGCGAATTTGCCGGTTGAAATTGTCAGTGGCGACGATCCGACGGACGCGGCGTGCGTGATCGTGCAGAATCCTTCATTCCTCGGCGAACTGAACGACTTCACGGCATTAAGCAAGCGCTGCCAGGCCGCAGGTGCACTGTTGGTGATGTCCTTCTACCCCATCTCGCTCGGCATCGTGAAGACACCCGGTGAAATGGGCGCCGATATCGCGATCGCTGAGGGGCAGAGTCTCGGCATTCCGCTGGCGTTTGGTGGTCCCTATCTCGGGATTCTGGCTACATTGAAAAAACATGTGCGCAAGATGCCCGGACGGCTCTGTGGCGCGACGACAGACAACCAGGGCCGTCGCGGTTTCGTGCTTACGCTGCAAGCGCGCGAACAGCACATCCGCCGCGCGAAGGCCATGTCGAATATCTGCTCGAACCAGGCGCTGTGCGCTCTGCGTGCCCTGATCTTCATGTCGCTGTATGGCAAGGAAGGCTTCCGTGAACTCGCGCGGCAATGCCATTCGAAGGCGGAATATCTGAAAAAGAAACTTAGCTTCGCGCAAGTCATCTCGTGCGGCTCGACCTTTAACGAATTCGCCGTGCGGCTTCCGAAGAATGCGGATGAGGTAGTGAAAAAACTCGCCGCAAAAGGCTATCAGGCGGGCCTGCCGCTCGCGCCGCTCGGCGCCGGTGGGCCGAACGATTTGCTTATCGCCGTTACCGAACGCCGTACCAAAGCCCAGCTCGACGCCTTCGCACAGGCACTGGAGGCCGCATGCAATTGATTTACGAAAAATCCCGGCCAGGCCGCCGGGCTATTACGCTCGATGCGCTGGATGTTCCCGAAGCAACGCTTCCTGCGGACGTGAGCCGAGCGGAGTCCGCCGCGCTGCCCGAGATTGCCGAGATCGACGTAGTCCGGCATTTCACGGCGCTGTCCGATCGCAATTTCGGACTCGACGCGCATTTTTATCCGCTCGGATCGTGCACGATGAAGTACGACCCGAAGATTGCGGAAGTCGTGGCCGCGTTACCGGGTTTCGCGGGGCTGCATCCACATTTATCGTCCAGCCCGGCGACGTGGGCGCAATGCCAGGGCGCGTTTGAACTGATCTACGAGACCGAACGTCTCCTCGCGGAAATCGCGGGCATGAGCGCGTGCTGCCTACAACCGATCGCGGGGGCGCACGGCGAACTCGCGGGCACGCTACTCATTGCCGCGTACCATCGCGAAAAGGGCAACAAACACAAAAACAAGATCATCGTGCCCGATTCCGCACACGGGACGAACCCCGCCAGCGCGGCGATCGCGGGCTATGAGATCGTCGAAATTAAGTCGAACGACCTCGGCCTGATGGAAGTCGAAGCCTTCAAGGCTGCGCTGGACGACTCGGTCGCGGGCGTGATGACGACGTGTCCAAACACACACGGATTGTTCGAGCCGGCCATCCAGGAAATCGCGCGGCTTGCGCACAAGGCCGACGCGCTCTTGTACTACGACGGCGCGAACCTGAACGCCATCCTCGGCGAATGCCGCCCCGGCGATCTCGGCTTCGACGTGATGCACTACAACCTGCACAAGACCTTCGCGACCCCGCACGGCATGGGCGGACCCGGCAGCGGGCCGGTGGGCGTGAGCGAACGACTACTCCCCTATCTTCCGGGTCCGCGTGTGGTGAAGAAAGGCGATGCTTTTGTGCTTGAGACGCCGCCAAAGTCCATCGGCAAAATGGCGCCCTTCTTCGGCAACTTCGGGATGGCCGTGCGAGCGTACGCGTACATGCGCCACCTCGGCAAGGACGGCCTGCGTCAGGTCTCGCATGCCGCGGTGCTCAATGCGAACTACATCCACGCGCGGCTCAAGGGCGCCTATCAATCGGCGTTCAACTCGCGCTTCATGCACGAGTGCATCTTCGACGCTACGCCGCAAGCTAAACGCGGTTCACGCGCGATGGACATCGCCAAGGCCTTGCTCGACTTCGGTTACCATGCGCCGACGGTGTACTTCCCGCTGACAGTGCACGAAAGCATCATGATCGAGCCGACGGAGACGGAATCCAAGGAGACTATGGACGCCTTCTGCGATGCGATGCTCGAAATCGCGCGCCGCATTGAGTCCGAGGGCGATCCTTACAAAGATGCCCCAGTGACCACGCCGGTGGGCCGACTCGACGAAGCCAAGGCCGCGCGCCAGCTCGATTGCGCCTACCACCCCGACCGGGAGGCCGCCGCGTCGCGCTGAGGGCCCATGCGCCTGCTGGAGCATTCATACGACGCGCCTGCCGAGAATCTCGCGCTCGACGAAGTATTGCTGGATGAGGCCGAAGCGGGCCGAAGCGATGAAGTGCTGCGCTTCTGGACCAGCCCCGTCCATTTTGTCGTGCTCGGGCTCAGCCAAGCCCTTGAGGAGCATGCATTCCGCGAGGCCTGCGAGCGCGACCGTGTGCCGATACTGCGCCGCTGCTCGGCGGGCGGATGCGTCCTGCAAGGGCCGGGCTGCCTCAACTATTCCTTAGTGCTTCATACCGACCGGCCGGGGTGCGAAACCATCCATTCGTCCTATCGGACCATTCTCGGGATGATGGTCCAGGCGCTGGAAATGGTTGGAGTGCATGCCGCGCCTGCGGGGACTTCCGACCTCGCTATCGGACAAAAGAAGATATCCGGGAGCGCGCAGCGCCGGCGGAAGCATTTCTTTCTTCATCACGGAACCCTGCTGAGCGATTTTGACTTCACGCTCTGCACCCGGTACCTGCGAGAACCTGCCGATCAGCCTTCCTATCGAGAGAATCGGCCTCATAAGTCATTTCTCACGAATATCCCAAGTGACATGCCTTCACTTGTTCGATCTGTTTCAGAAGTGTTTCATGCCCACAATCCGGATACAGTTTCATTGGAAATACAAGATGCGATGCTCAAGTTAGTTGGTACCAAGTATTCCCTCGATCGGTGGACATTTCGCAAATAGACTGGAAGGCCTTAACGTCATCTGTGCTAAACTATTAGAAACGAGGGTTTAAGCGTCTCGGGGGAGAAAAATGCCACTCGCCAAGTGTGCTCGCTGCGACAAACTCTTCGATAAAGCCGCTATCCAAGTGTGCAGCGAATGCCTCGCCGCCGAGGAAACGGACTATGAAACAGTCCGCTTATACCTCGCCGAAAATCCGGATACAGCTGCAGACAAGGTCAGTGAAGCCACCGGGGTCGACGTATTGTGTGTTCTGCGCATGGTGGATTCGGGCCGCATTGTGAACGCAGCCAACGCGGCCAACGTAAAGTGTGGCCGATGCGGCGCACCGGCGATCAGTGCGGCCAAACGACTCTGCACCCAATGCCTGGAGTCTCTGAACCAAGAGCTACTCAAACAGCGAAACCAAGTAAAGGCGACGCGCCGGAAAGACGTCCAAATCGGCCAGCATGCAAGTGCACGCCGGACGCTGGATTCCAAGCGCGAGCAATCCAACTAGGCCTAAGCTGTTGATTCCCCTCTCCGCGCTCATGTAAAACAGAGGCGCTTCGGGGCCGAGGGGGAACCTGAATCGCGCGATTTGGATTGTAGTCACCAGTCTCGCATTCGCCACCCTTTCGTGAACCGTAATCCCACCCCGAACTTTTAACGTTTTCGCGGTATTATCGGCGAGAAGAACACACTCTACGACGAGTTAAGGTTGCGTTCCGACAGCGCACTTAAGGATCTTCACGTGACAGGCAATTCCAAGTCCATTTGGGCGGCCACCATCGCGCTCGCTGTAGCGTTGACGTCTGAATTCCAGGCCATGGCGGCCCTTGTCCAATTTGAGATTGAGAGTGGCGGAAGCCCGCGGCTCATTACGCTCGAATCTGTCATGAAAGACGAAGTCCCCTATGTGCCACTTCAGGGTCTGGTCGAACAGGCGGGTGGTTCGTACAATTTGCTGCCCACACGTCTGCGCGTCGATCTCGGCGGGTCGACGGCTTGGTTGCGCACCGGCGAATCGCGCGTGCACGCCATGAGCATCTTCTCACTCATGCGCCCCATTTTGGACAATGAATCAAACGCTTTGATTGCGGTGGATGATGTCCCCGGTTTTTTCCTCAAATCTTTTCGTATTACCGTTCGTCCTTTTGGCGGACAGTCCACTCCTGTGACGCCTTCGGCGACGATGACGCCGAGCGAGCCGCGTGTTTCAACACCTGCCCCGGCAGACGCTCCGGCTGAACCAGCTGCGCTCGAACAGCTTGGGGCCCCGACGAGCCAGCCGGGGGTAGTCACTGCAATTCTTATTGATGCGGGACACGGCGGGTATGACGCCGGGTTGCAGTCGAACGACAAAAAGACCGAGGATGAAATTGCCCTTGGGATCGCGACGCGCGTAAAAAAACTACTGGAATCCGCTGGCGCGCCGATGGCAATTCTGACGCGATCCGAAGATGTCGAGACCCGCCCGGAGCAACGGTTACGCCTCGCCGAAGCATCACCGGGGTCCATCTTTATCAGCATTCATACCGGCAGTTCGTTGTCGCCTGCTGCCGAGGGCGTGGCCATATTCTATTCCACCCCAGACGCGCCTGCCGGCGCTACAAGCTCGCGCGCGGACGCGCGTCTCGCCGCAGAAAGCCGGCGATTGGCAGAATCCATCGGCCCTGCGACGGCGACATCCGCGGGGGCGGCATTGCGCGGCATTGTGCAAGCGCCGCTCAGGCTTCTGGGTGAACTCCAAGTGCCGGCGGTCGAAATAGAGGTCGGCTGCCTCACTTCTTCTGCCGACAGTCAGCGCCTGGCTACGGACGAATATCTTGCGCAACTTGCCGCAGGGATTTTTAACGGGATCACTGTTTATTTGGCCGGCGGCACGGCGGCCACGTCCTCGGCTGCTGCAACGACGACGCCGGAGGCCAACTGACCATGGCGCGATCGAGGCAAGCCCGGCCCAAGGATGTAATGCGCGCGGCGTTCTACTCGATGTGGGGCGTGCTGACCCTGGTGTTGTTGTTCGGTGTTGTGTATTTGTTTGTGAGACTCGGTCAGCGCGAACGCGATCTCGAGGTGGCGGCATCATCGGGCCACACCGTGGGAAGCATCCGTGAAGATGTTCCCCTTGCGAACCGGCCACTGGTGCGTTTGTATTTCGCCCATCCCGCGGAGCTTCGGCTCATGGCTGAGGATCGCCCGCTTGCCCTGACCGACGCGACGCTGGAGAATTGCCGGGTGGCGATCCGTGCACTGATCGAAGGTCCCTCTGAAGGCGCCGCACCGGCGCTTCCGCCGGGTACGCACTTTCGGGCGATGTATCTCCTGGATTCCGGCGAGCTGGTGGTGGATTTCGCGCGTGACGTCGACGCGCCGGCCCTTCACAGCGCCAGCGCCGAATGGTTGATGATCCAGTCCCTCGCGCATACGCTTACTCATTCTGAACTTCAGGGCGCGAATGATCGCCCCGTCACGAGCGTGCGCCTGCTCTACGAGGGATCGCCTGCGGAGGAGGGATTCCCCGGGCATATCCATCTCGCGGGTCCCGTACGCCCTGATCCGCGAATCATAGGCGGTTGAATGATCCCCGCACACAGCCCGGGCGATTCAACGGCGCCGCTGGGGGTTTTCGATTCCGGAGTCGGCGGCCTCACGGTTGTGCGCGCGCTGCGGCACTATCTTCCGGGAGAGAACATCGTCTACCTCGGCGATATGGCGCGTCTCCCCTATGGCAACAAATCCCCGGAGACGGTGGTGCGCTATACCCGCGCCTGCGTGTCGGTTCTGCTGGAGCACGGCATCAAGCTGCTGGTGGTCGCCTGCAATACGGCAACCGCATACGCACTCCCCACACTCGAACGAGAGTTAAAGGTGCCGGTGATCGGCGTACTCGATCCGGGTGCACGTTCGGCCGCAGCACGATCGAAGACCGGGCATATTGGCGTCATCGGCACACGCGGAACGATCGCCAGCGGCGTGTATCAATCCGCGCTGGCGCGCCTTGCTCCGCGGGCAACCGTTCTTGCGCGCCCCTGCCCTTTGTTTGTTCCGCTGGCGGAAGAAGGCTGGACTGAGGGCCCCGTTCCGCGCCAGATTGCGGAGACCTATCTTGCGGAATTCCGGGCGGCGCGAGTCGACTCTTTGCTGCTCGCTTGTACACACTATCCCCTGCTAATGAATACGATCGCCTCTGTGATGGGCCCTGATGTTGTCGTGGTCGATAGTGCCGACGCGACGGCCGAAACCGTGGCCGATGCGCTGGATCGGTTGCATCTGCGTGCGGCATCCCGTGGGCCGGGGGATCTGACGTGCTTGGTGAGTGATTCTCCAGAACGATTCGTGGAGACGGGCCGCGCGTTTCTCGGTGAAACTATTTCACGGGTCGAGTGGGTGGATCTCTAAATGGCGGGTTCGGAGAAAAAAGCGCCTGAACCTGCGGAAAAATCTCCGCAGACCGAGGTCCCTGCTGCTCGAGGACTATTGAGGCCTTTGCTCGGACTGACGGTGTCCGCCGGTCTTTTCGTTGCGACGCTCTGGGTCATTACCCAATTTCTGAAACACCGGCCGCTGGATTTGCGGACATCCACGCACGACGTTGGGCTAATTGCTGCAGATGTGCTCCGGAACCAGGGGCTTTCTGGTGAATCCATCGAGACCACGGAGCCGCATCTCGAAGAACTGCCCGCAGCCCATTACTTTCGGACGGATGTCACTGCCCACTTACCCGACACGCTTGATCCAGAAGGAGTGATGAATGCGCTGGAGCGGGCATTCTGGCGCGAAGCGATCGTCGTGGCTTCGGAGGATCACTCCGAATCCGAACGCTCGGCCGTGCTGAGTTTTGAAGGATTCGAAGTCGGCGAAATTCGCTTGCACCACGCTCCCAAGCGGGCAGAGACAGACCACGCGGCAGAATCAGAACCGGTTGAGGAATTGATTCATGCGCCGCCCCCGCCGCCGGTTGCGCATACATCGCCGCACGAGCCAGCGCCTGCCGCCGAGGACGCCCATGAGCCGCCGGCAGCCTCTGATCACGCTGCCGCCACGATTGTTCCTCCGCTGGGCCAGTGGGCGCCTGCATTCGGGCCTGTGGTTGCTGGCGAGCGCGAGCAAGTGGCGCGCGCACTGCCACGTGTGGCCATCATCGTGGACGATGGCGGCTACGGAGGCGAGCCTACCGAGATCATCCTTGGGCTCGATTCGAAGTTGACGCTCGCGATTTTGCCCAACACACCGCGCGGCACAGCACTGGCTGAAGATGCAAAACAGCGCGGCTTCGAAATCATGCTCCACATGCCTATGGAAAATACGAGCCCGACTCTGGTGCATCCCGGACAGATAGACGGCACGATGGATGCGGCCGAGATGCGCCGGCTAATGGAGTTGGCGCTTGCTCAGGTTCCGGGCGCTGTCGGCGTCAACAACCACGAAGGATCCAAATTTACCTCGAATGCGAAGGCGCTCGGGCGATTCATGGAAGGGATCCAAAATTCGGGGTTGTATTTTATCGACAGCCGCACGACGAAAGAGAGCGTTGCGTTTGAAGTGGCGCGGCAGTTCGGGATTCCGACAGCAGCGCGCACGGTGTTTCTCGATCACGAGAACGAACCGGCCGCCATCCGCGCACAGTTTCAGCAATTGATGGACGAGGCACGCACCCAGGGAACAGCCATTGGGATTGGTCATTTCCGGCCGAATACCGCGGAGGCGCTACGGGAACTGCTGCCACGCCTTTCGGCCGAAGGGATTGAACTCGTCCATGCTTCGGAATTGGTCCGATGAGCCGTGTCTTGGCCATCGAGACCTCCTGCGACGAGACCAGCGTGGCCATTATCGACGACGGCTGTCGCATCGTTTTGAACGACATCGCCTCGCAGATTGATTTTCATCGTGAGTTCGGCGGCGTCGTGCCGGAGATCGCTTCGCGACAGCATACCGAGATTATCTCGCAGATGACCCAGCGCGCCCTATCGACCGCGGGCGATCGCGTGGATGCCATCGCGGTCACGGCGGGACCCGGCCTTATGGGTTCGCTTCTTGTCGGCGTCTGCTTTGCAAAAGCATTTGCCTATGCGCGCGAATTGCCGCTGGTCCCAGTGCACCATATCGAGGGCCATCTCTTCTCCCCTTTTCTCCAAGGCGTTCCACCCGAGTTTCCGGCGCTTGCACTGGTGGTGAGCGGTGGGCATACGCAGTTGGTGCATTGTCGCGCTGCGCACGAATACGAACTGCTTGGCGCGACACGCGACGATGCTGTCGGAGAATCCTTCGACAAAGTAGCGCGACTGCTTGGACTGCCCTATCCAGGAGGGCCGAGCATCCAGCGCGCGGCGGAGTCCGGTAATCCACGCGCCTATGCGTTTCCGCGCGGGATGGTGCACTCCGACAATCTCGACTTCAGTTACAGCGGACTGAAGACGGCCGTCCTCTATACGCTTCGGGAAAATCCGAACGCGAATCTCGCCGACATCGCGGCAAGTTTTCAGGCGGCCGCGATCGACATCCTCGTTTCGAAAACGCAATCGGCGCTCGAACGCACCGGCGCGCCGCGGCTCCTCGTGGTGGGTGGAGTGGCCGCAAACCGGCTGCTGCGTGATCGGCTGGCGGCGGAGATTCGAGTCCCCGTTTTGGCCCCACCTATTGCGCTGTGTACCGACAATGCGGCCATGATTGGCGCGGCCGGATACTCGCGTTTGGCCCATGGATTTGCGGGAAATATGCGTTTAACACCCAATCCGAGCCTATTCTTGGTATAATACCCACGTCCAATACATGGGGGACTCGCGAATGGGGGAAGTTAGTGTAGCGGCTGGGCTTAAGAAAGCGCCTGTCGTGATGGACGATTTGCTTCGCGAGGCGATCGCCCGCCGAGCCTCCGATATTCACATCAAGACCGACAACCCGCCTGTGTTCCGCATCGACGGCGAGCTAGTGCGTCTTGACTATGACAAGCTGACCGACGCGGATGTCGAGACCCTGCTCGGTTCCGTGGTCAGTCCGAAGGACATGGCGAAGTTCACCAAGCTCCTGGAGCTTGACGCGTCCTACACCCTGCCCGGCGAAGCGCGCTTTCGCGTGAACGCATGCCGTGACGATGGTGAGTCGCGGATCGTGCTGCGCCTCATTCCGATGAAAATATTGTCCCTCGAACAACTCGAGGTGCCGGAAGTCCTCACCAACGTGGTTCACGAGCAAAACGGGTTGATCCTGGTGACGGGACCCACCGGCAGCGGTAAATCCACTACGCTGGCTGCGATGATCCACGAGATCAATTTGACCGAATCGACGCATATCGTCACGGTTGAAGATCCGCTGGAGTTCCTGCACGTCGACCATCAATCTATCATCACCCAACGCGAAGTTGGACGCGATACTTTAAGCTTTGCCAATGCGTTGCGCGGGGCGTTGCGCCAAGACCCGGATGTGATTCTCATCGGCGAGATGCGCGATGCGGAAACGGTGCGGACGGCCCTGGCCTCGGCCGAAACGGGTCACTTGGTGTTTTCGACCTTGCACACGGTGGATGCGGTGGAGACGCTTAACCGCGTGATGGACTTCTTTGAACCGAACCACCAGACGCAGATTCAGAAGCAGCTGGGCAGTGTGATTCGCTGTATTGTTTCACAGCGTATTTTGCCGCGCATGGGCACCGAAGGACGTTGCGTAGCCGCGGAAATCCTGCTGGGTACCCGCGCGATCCGCGACTTTATCGAAGAAGGCAAGCCCATCAAGGACATCGCCGCGCTCATTGAAGAGGGTCACGCGCAGTACGGGATGCAAACCTTTGACCAAGCCCTGTATAACCTGTGGAAGAAGAAAACCATCTCTTCCGACACGGCCCTCAAATATGCGAGCAAACCGAAGGACCTCAAACTGCGCCTGCAAGGCATGGGCTGATAGCGGCTCGCTACTCCGCCGCTATACGCTCGCAGTCCCGTCATGATCGCTTCGATGGGTCTCGTGTGTCTCGCCATTTCGCTTGCCCAGAACGCGAACCTCCTGGCGAATGCCTCCTTCGAAGAGATTTCTCCCGACGGACGCCCCGCGCATTGGTCCGCATTCGTGATGCCGCAGGACGGCGCCTTCGCTGAAGCCGATCCGCTTGCGCTGGAAGGAGCGCGCGCCGCGATGCTGCATATCCCCAATCCATATGAACGCGAGCCGGCGAACAACTGGAGCCAGATTGTTCTTGCGGACGTCGCCGGTAAACAACTCGTTTTTACGGGGAACATCCGGACTGAAGCGGCCGGCGAAGCGGCCCTTTGGTTGCAATGTTTTACGAAGTCCCCCGCTCGCGTTACCGCTGCCGCCACCAGCACGGCAGAGGGAAGATTTGCTGGAACAAACGACTGGACGCCGGTCGAAGTGCGGCTGATGGCCCCGGCCAATGTCGATTTCGTCGTTGTTCGGTGTGTACTGAAGGGGCAGGGTTCCGCCTGGTTTGACGAGTTGCGGCTCGAAGTCGCGCAAGAGGAACAACCTGAACTGCCCGTTTTCGAACCGGAGACAGGACCGATTGAGACGGCGCCGCCGGGCGAAACGCTTCACGAACCCGATCTGCTCGAGGTCAGCCGTATGCTGAACCAAGCCATTGCAGAGCTTGAGGCGAACAATTCGCGTATTCTTGAGCGAGTGCAACGCATACAACAAGAATTGGATCAGACTAAAGGCTCCGAGAGACAGGAACTCGCACCGCTGGAAAAGCGGCATCCTCTGGTGCCCCACGGCTGGAAACCCGAAGGAGAAACTCGATGACGCTCGTCCGAATCCTTGCGCTGTCACTACTCCTGGGATCGGCCCTGAGCGGTCTGGTGTGGTTTACGTGGGGCGCTGTCGGCTCTCTAGTACCCAAACGCCAGCCTGAACCGGCGGCCGCAGAAAGCAAGGGTTCCGCGAAAGAGAACGATCCGGGTGTAAAGAAATCGGCCTAACGCAGACCGCACTATTCCGGCCCGAGTTGCCCGGAAAGTTCCTGAAGCCGCGAGACGAGCATCGGATCCATGTACCCGCCAAGACGCTGCGTCTCTCGCACCGAACGCCATGCCCGGATGTAGTCTCCCGTTTCGGTATACACCACCGCGAGCGCAGCATGGGCCGCTGCATAGTCGGAGTTGAGAGCCACTGCACGATTCCACGATATGATCGCGCCGCTCGTGTTTCCCTGTGCGCGCTGACATTCACCCAGCGCGAACCAGGCATCCCCTTCGCCAGGACTCAACGCCAGCAATTTTGTGTAGGCGGCCTCGGCATCGCTATAGCGTTCCAGTGTCCTGTAGAGGGTTGCAAGTTCGCGGACGACGTCCAAGTCATCTGGGACTCGCGAAGAAAGTTCCGCCAGTTGAGCAGCGGCCTCCGGTAGACGTTCCGCAGTGGCCAGCGCCACCGCTAGGTTTCGCCGGGTGACTAAATCTCCCGGAGCAATGGCGAGTGCCTTTTCGTATTCCGAAATCGATGCTGGAAGATTGCCTTCCAGACGGTGGACTAGGCCGAGATTCGTATGCGCATCGGCGAAGTCGGGTTCAATTTCTGTGGCGCGCTGATATGCCCCACGCGCGTCGGCATAGCGCTGCGCGTCAAAATAAGCATTGCCCAGTGTGTATTGCGCGCGCGCATCGGCCGGATGAGCCGATGCAGCGGCCTCTAACTCCAATAGGTGTGCAGCCTGGGGGTCAGCGGCTTCGCCTTTCTTTTTGCCATCCGTGGCGCAGCCGGCCATAGCCGCCAAGAGAACGCAGACAAGCCATGCCTTCAATACATACCCACATGAACGCGAATTCACAAAAGCCCCCGGCGTGACGTGCCTTGTCGGAATACTACTGCCGCAAGCGCATGAAACGGAAGCGAGATGCCTATGCGATCCGTTTGGACCGCGCAGGCATCTCGCCCTTACCTAACCCAACCCCTCGTTGGAACCGAATTTTTAAGACGCGTGACCGTTTCCAGCGTGCGCTGAATCGCCGCCGTTGAGCACCGGGCCGCCGTCCAGCACCGGTACGACGTTAGCCGCTTGTAATCCTTTCGGGCTCTGAAGAAGGTCATAGGTGACGAGCTGGCCTTCTTTCAAGGTTCGGAACCCCTCCATCTGGATCGCGGTGTGGTGCACGAAAATGTCTGCGTCCTGTTCCCGCAAGATGAAGCCGTATCCCTTGGGATCGCTAAACCATTTCACCACACCTCGCTGACGATCTTCCTCTGTCACAGTCTGATTTGCCACGGCCAACGCCTCCTCTCACGCTTTCGCCCTCATATCGCGGGGCCGGAACGACGATCACCGGGCCGACACCGCAAATAGTCTTCCGCGGAGGCAGGATATCCAAGGCAGCGTATTCTGTCAATAGGTTTGAAAACAAGAAATATGTGATAATAGACACAGGAGAAATAGATTACTTCTTTCGTCAAGAATTACGGGGTAGATCCTGAATCCAAGGTGATTATTTGGGATGGATCGAGGGTAGACGGGTCGAAAACTTCAACGGTGGAAGAATCCTCCCACGTACTCTCGACGTCTATCCAGCCGCCATTGGCCGCTTGCTTGGTGGGGTCAACGTAGTAGCTTCGCGCGTAGATAGGGCTGGACATCGCCAGCACTTCGGCCGGGCCATACCCTTTCTTTTTAGGCGCGGCAAGAATTCGGGCGCGATAGACACCGACACTGCCGGGTGTATCACGGATGGAATACAAAAAACGTTTGCCTTGAATCACATGCGACTTTACCGGGTATCCATTGAAAAGAATCTCAATCCTCGCCCCCTCGGCCCCTTCAACACCCACGGAGAACTTTGATTCGACGTTTATCGGGATCATGCCTCCTGAACCGACATCCGTGCTTCCGTCAGCCATGATATCGGCCATAAATTCGACGAAAGGCCCCTTCGGCCCGGAAGTGACGAAAGTTCTTCCAAGCCGAATCCCTTCCAGAATTGCGGGCAAAGATTTCTCACGGGCCCATACATAGGTCAGCGGACTTCCCAGATCTTGCTTCCTGCCCGTGCTGCCGCTGCCGGCAATCGCGGAAGCCTGCGCACCGCGGATCGTCTCAAGGTCGTAGTAGATCGACGCCTGTCCGTTCGCCGATAAACGCTGGGTCGCCGCTGCGAGTGCGATCGAATGCGCAAACTCGTTTTTCTCGGTGCGGCGAGTCCAGTCTTCCGAGAGATTGCTTAATTGCATTGGCGCCGCCGCGCGCCATTCGCCAAGCCATATTTCAACAGCGCTATAATAGTTAATACCCCACTGCCAGACACCGCCAGGCGTCGTCGGGTGGGCGATGGCAAAGATGCCGCCTTGGGCTTGCATCTTGACGGCGAGCGCCTGTGCCTCAGGACGGCTGATGTCCACCGATGGAAGTGCGGAGGGTGCATACAACAGCGCACTGCCCAAGGTTGGGTGCTTCCACTCCATTGCGGGAATCAATACGAGCTTGTTCGACTTGAATTGCGGATCTTGTGCAGCGGCCAATGTGTTGGGGTCTGTGATCGCCAGGAAATCCAATCCGGCTGATTCCGCCCGGCGAATAAGGTCCTCGACTTTTTCGCTGCCCGGACCGTAGTTGGAGTACGCGTGAAGTTCGCCGCGGTACCATCCACTTTTGGGAGACAGCACCGGGGAGGGCCATTCTATGGGCGTTTCGGCTGGCACGCTGCGGGGATTCGCCGGATCGGTGCCTGCCTCGACTTCAATCCGATCCAAGGCCAGATCGAGATCTCTGTCGAATGCACCCAGCGATCGATTGCCCCCGCTTCCCTCAAGCACAGATACTTTGAGTTCAGGTGAAGTATCAGACGTTAAGGTTAGTGACTGGAGATGAACCAGAATTGGAACACCCGAATCGAAGGCGAATACGCAAGCGGTGTAGGTTCCCTGCGGTGCAGATAACTGCCCCTCGCCTTCCGGGAATTCTGCGGAGACAACGGGGCCATTACTCGAAGGAATCAAGCGAACACGCGCTGGAATAGACTCACCCGTGATGCTTTTCACAGAGACTGTACCCGAACAGAGGACTTGCGGAGGAGAATTCACTGTATCAGCAGTTTGAGCCTTGCGCCGTTGTGCTTCTACTGTCGGCGCGCAGAGGATGGCAACCAAGAGAATTCCGATCCCGTATACCACAGCTATTTTCGTCCGCAATGCGTGTGCTTGAGAGTGAGGTCGATTTTGGAGCATAGGCGCGTAAATTTCCCCATAATTTAGTTGAATCCACGCACAGTACACTGTAGCATCAGAGCAGGCGGAGAGTATGATGCGCAATACGACAGACGCTCGACAAGGCCGTTCGGGTGGCACTAATACGACGCCACTCCTCCATCGAAGAACTCGGTCTGCGCGCCAACTCGAGATGCTATCTTAGCACAGCGTGGTGCTGTGCAGGATCTCTTCGCAAAAGGGTACGAAAGGGGAAGGAAGCAAATGCTTGCAAGTATCGATATCCACAGCACAGTAGCGGTTTACATTCAGATTGAGAATCACATCCAGTTTGCGATTGCATCCGCCAAGCTAAAAGCTGGCGACCAATTGCCTTCCGTGCGCGAACTCTCAGAACGCCTCGGCGTCAACCCGAACACGGTGGCCAAAGCCTATCGCGATCTCGAAGTCATGGGACTGCTCTACACCCGCCGCGGAATGGGCGTTTTTGTGAACAAGGGAATCGAAGCCAAGTGCCGCGAGGACTGCCGCAAGCGAATCATCACCCGGATGCACGAAGTTGTCGCAGAATCCAAAGCAGCCGGACTGACGAAGAAGGACGTTCTGGACATCGTCGATCGCAGCATTGCCACCGATGCCAGCCCCTATGCTGAGACCCCGGCACCGCTACTTGCCTTGGCGAAAGTAAAGAAAAAGAGCGCCAAGTAATCAAGGGGGTGCCAGACTTCCTATTGTTGTAAAAAGTAATCCGCGCCGTATTTTTCATGGGGAATATGGCGCGGTTCTTTTTTTGCTGGAGAAACTGGAGAACGGCGCCGACAGCCCAATCCAGGACCGTCAAAAAGCGTTCTAAAAGCCCGAAAATCGTCAACGGACGGGGCAAGGAAACTATTGACATGACACCAATTTTGTCGTAGAGTACGAACAAGAGTATGGTTGCTGCATCGACCTTTGGGCTGCTTCTTGGGGTCGTTGTAATACGGGCGCGGCATCGCTGATCAAGCGATTTCGTGTATTTGTTTAAAACTATATAACTAATACGGCGTTTCGGCAATGCGATCCGGAGAGGGTTCATTGACGGACGGCCCCTCAACGGGCAGAGGCGGACAGGCGGAGACATGGTGAAACTGGGCGAACCAATGCGCAAGAAGACGACGGGCGATCGTGGCGACGTATCACTCGGGGACGACGAATTTGGAGATCACGGCGCCAAGGTGAAGCGCGGGCAACTCAGCGCCGTGCAACAAGGACGTTACGGCACAGGCCCGGCGCCCTATGGATATCGCCGGGGACGGGAAGGCGAACGGCCACTCGAGATCGACGATCGCGAAGCGGAAACCGTTCGTACGATCTTCCGTGAGTATCTGCGCACACGCAGCACGGGGAAGGTCGTTCAGTATCTCCATGCGAAGAACATCATGACGCGCAAGAAGAACAAGTGGTCGCGCCAGGCAATCGCCATCATTCTTTCCAACCGCACCTACCGCGGCCGCGTGACCTATGGGGATGTCGAAACCCAGGGCCTGCATGATGCGATCATTGATCCTGCCTTGTTTTACAAGGCGAACGCTATTCGCGAGCGCAAGCAGCGGGGCTCGGTGAAACCGCGCCGCGGTGCGGAGAACGGCAAGAAGAAGTAGTACGGACTCATATTGATATGCCTTCGCCGGTGTCCCGGTTCGGATACCGGCGATTGATTTTAGGATGCACCCCAGCGGGAGAACGCGCGTGGCTTCTGATTTCCGTATCGCCTTAATTGGGCAGGCGGCTTTTGGCGAAAGCGTGTTGAATGCGCTCATGGATGCGGGCGAGACCATCGCCGGTGTCTTCTGTCCTCCGGACAAAGAGGGCCGTCCGAGCGATGCGATCAAAGTTGCGGCGGACAAACGCAGCGTGCCGACGTTTCAGTTTCGCCGCATGCGATCACCCGAAGCGATCGCGGCATTCCGAGGATTGAATGCCGACCTCGGCGTCATGGCTTTTGTGACAGACATCGTGCCGGAAGATATTCTGAAGGCGCCCCGCTTGGGTACGATTCAATACCACCCCTCCCTCCTGCCGAAACACCGCGGGCCGAGCAGCATCAATTGGCCAATTATCCAGGGCGACACGAAGACAGGCCTCAGCATTTTCTGGCCGGACGCAGGACTCGACACAGGCCCGATTCTCGTGCAGAAAGAGACACCCATCAGTCCGAACGACACACTCGGAACGGTGTACTTCGATCGCCTCTTCCCCATGGGGGTGCAGGCGCTGGTTGAGTCGGTCGCGCTGGTAAAAGCCGGCCGCGCGCCGAGGATAGCCCAGGAGGAATCTCAGGCGACCTATGAAGGTTGGTGCAAGGCGGAGAATTGCGTTATCGACTGGGCGTTATCCGCCGATGCTATTCACAATCTCGTACGCGGCGCGGACCCCAGTCCCGGCGCGAGCACGAGCTTTCGCGGTGTCTCGCTTCAAGTATTTGGTTCGAATAGAACTCCGGATGTACCCATGTCTCCGGGCAGCATCGTTGATATCACTCCAGAAGGCCTGCGCATCGCGGCAATCGGTGGCAGCGTGCGATTCGCGAAGGTGAAGGCATCCGATGGCGGCGGTAAAGTCGCAGCGGCTGAATGGGCTGGGCGGGTCGGCCTCAAGCCCGGCGACCGGCTGGGCAGCTAGTAAGTATCTACCCGTCGAGACGTTCGGGTTCCGGCGTAGAAGCGACGGGTGTCGCAGGCACGTCTGGCTCCTGCGGATAGTTCCCGGAAGCACCGCCATAGGTCACCGTCGCGGCATTGGCGTTCGTGTCCGCCTCTGCCGGAGCCGCCGCGGGCGCCGGGGTACCGAAGTTCATTTCGCTGGGATGCGGCTCAGGGTTCGGCGGACGCGTATCGGCCTCATCTTCCGCAATCAGTTTTTCAAGGTACTTTTCCGGATTGAGCTTGCGCAGGTCTTTCAAATCCTTGTTCAGCGGATTTAATTCCTTGGTGATCTCCGTTTGAACTTCGTTGGCATACGTGCGCAGATCACGAACGAAACGAGCGGCCATTTTTGCGTACTTGGGGAATTGCTCCGGCCCCAGCACCAACAGGCCCACGGCCGCGAGGACCAGGATTTCCGAGAAACCGATACTGCCGAACATGTCACGCTCCCGCAGCCACAGCGGCCTTGGCCTTGCGCCGCACGACTACGTACGAAGTGAGTATGCTGAATTCATAGAGAAGAAGAAGCGGTATCGCCATCAAAAAAAGTGAGATCGCGTCCGGCGGCGTAAGTACTGCTGCGAAAATAAAGATCGCCACGATCGCAAATTTCCGATAGGCCTTGAGCGCCGCGGGTGTCAGAATGCCAACGTACACCAACACGAGAACGATCATCGGCATTTGAAACGCCAATCCGAAAGCCAACAGGGCTTTAAGAATTATCGTGAGCGTTTCGCTGATCCGAAGATTGACCTTCACCCCCTCCGGCACATAGGACAGAATCCCCGGCATGGCCGTGCGCAGGATGCCGAAATAGGCGACGCTTATGCCGACAATGGCCAGTACGGTGCCGCCCCCGAGCACGAGTCGGACAATCCGTTTTTCCGTTGCGGTGAGGCCTGGAAACACAAACGCGCATATCTGGAAGATGATGACCGGCAGGGCAAGGACCAGCCCCGCATAAAAACTGATCTTCAGTTGGACCATAAAGCCTTCGAAGGGGGTCGTCACCATCCAGTCGACCGGCCGATCGTCAGTTGCAGCCGTCTCGGAAGCGGCCTCCGGCGTGGCACCTGGAGCGCCCCCACCCACCTCCGGGGCTACGACCGTCTTTAGGGGCGTTAACGGACTTTTCAGTGCTTGGAAAATCGCCTCGGAAAAGGGTACGCAAATGACGAACCCCACCACGATGGCGATCATTGAATGGATCATCCGCGTGCGCAACTCACCCAAGTGAGCCGTAAACGTCATCCGGCCCTCGGGATCGGACGCGGGCTTGGGTTGTTCAGCCGGCGTTTTTTGTGGGAGATTTGTGGTCACCGAGCGGTATCTCCTCGGGCGTAGCGACCAGGCCATGGCCCGGCGTGTCAATACATCAGCATATTAAGAACGAACGGCATGATCGTATCACACGCACGCCATGCCATTCAGCGCGGATTGGCACTCATTATCCGGTCGCGCGGGAGCGCGACCCTCCCGTTAAGGTTGCGTCGCGCCGGGAGCGCCATCTTCCGGTTCATCGTCGGTCTTGAAGAGATGAACGGGCTTGTGTTCCGGGCCTGCTTCGACCCACTCCTTGAGGGCCTTGCCGGGGCGGAACGACGTGACGCGCTTTTTCGGGATGGGAACTTCCTGACCCGTTCGCGGATTCCGGCCAATGCGCGACTCGCGTTCTTTCACTTCGAATACGCCGAAGTTACGGATTTCGAGGCGGTTTCCTTCGACGAGCGCGGCAGTAACGGCTTCGAGCAATTCCTGAACGACGGAAGCGACTTCATTCTGGGTCAAGCCCAGCTTGGTGGCGACTTCGTTGACCAGTTCCCGTTTCGTTAGCGACATTCGAGCATCCCTTTAAAACGAATCGGCGTTCTACTTTATCGCACAAACTGTTCTGATACTGACCACTCGCGAAACAAAGAGCCTACTGATCATTTTCCAAGTCTTCGAGCGACTTCGGTTCTTCGAGACCGAGCGTTTCCAATACCGGGCGGAAATACTCGCGAACGGGCGGAACAAACAATATAGCGCCGATGACGGCAGCAATCACGAGCACTACGATAACGAGGTTTTTCTGATTCTTCGTCATCCCGCCGCCACCACCACCGCCGCCTTTGCCAACGCCGATCATGTTGTCGAGATAAATCTTCTCACCCGCCTCAGCGCGCGCCTTTTTGTCTTCGATCGCGCCGAGGGTTTCATTGATTGAAATAAACGAGCGGTGCCATTCGCCCTGCAGCTTCTTCACGGCCACTTCGGACTGCGCGTAGACGGTCTCGAGGTTCGTCGCACCGGACACGATACCCATCGTGTTCGAGTCGATCTTGTAGTCCGAGCCGAGCTGATCCTTGAGCACGTTATGCTCGCGCGCCAGCTTGCTCTTGATCTTGAGGAATTGGTTCTCCAACTGCGCCTTGTTCACACCGGGACTGGGATACGCACTCAGTATCTGGTTAAACAGGAGCCAGTCGTTCATGAACTCGCGGCACATGCTGACCTTGCGGTCCATGGTTTCCACGACTTTTTGCTGCTTCTTGTTCAGTTTTGCGGCCAAGAATCGTCCCCTTGAACCCCACGTTGGCACACTCTTGAAGTAGAGCGAACACTAACATAGGGCTTGGGCAAAGTCAAACCATGACGCGCGCTAAGTCGCTGCCCGTCCAGTCCTTACGCCGCACAGACTTTGCTTGTGGAGGCTACTTTTTAAGACTAAGGAAGTTCTCGATGATCCGTTTTCCTGCCTGGGTCAAGATGCTTTCCGGATGGAATTGGACACCCCAGATGGGATGCTTTCGATGCGCCACGGCCATGATTTCCCGCTGATCTGTCTCGGCGATGATTTCGAGATCTTTCGGGCACGTGGCGCGCTCGATGATCAGGGAGTGATAGCGCGTGGCTTCGAAGGGCGACTCGATTCCTGCGAAGAGTGCGTTACCATTGTGCTGAATCAGGCTCACCTTGCCGTGCATGATGCGGTCTGCGCGAATGACGTTCCCGCCGAAGACCTGCCCCATGCACTGGTGCCCGAGACATACGCCTAGCGTCGGAACCGACGGGCCCAGCGCCCGGATGATGTCGTTCGAATTACCCGCCTCGTTCGGCGTACACGGCCCTGGCGAGATCACAATGGCCGAGGGCTTGAGTGCGCGGACGCCCTCGGCGTTGATCGCATCATTCCGGAAAACACGAATGTCTTTCTCAAACTCCCCGAAATACTGTACCAAGTTGTAG
>SXGT01838070.1_pt1 | contig 35689 bp, 30 predicted proteins | sample 3176221 | NCBI WGS metagenome assembly SXGT01 (sample SAMN11356862, study PRJNA531348) | freshwater metagenome | isolation source: freshwater sample F1-120 | place: China: Fuxian Lake, Yuxi | collected 2017-12-25 | reverse complement strand
GCGCACTCTCGCCGAACGCACCGTCGAAGCCCTCTGGAGCGCCATTGGTAAGATCTATGATGCGGTCACCCCATCCCATTGCAACAACTTCTTCTATAAAGCCGGATATGCAGTGCGTAAATTATGAAAATGCTCTAGGGCCCTCCTGCTGGGCGTGCTCAGTACGGGGCTCGTCGAGGTGTGGCATGTGTATCTGGGCATCCTGACCACCGGAGCCTGTTGGGCCCTGGATACCCCGTCGCGGCGTGCACTGCTCTACGACCTGCTCGGCTCTGAGGGCGTGACCAATGCCCTGGCTCTGGATGCGGTCGGGATGAATGCCAGCCGCATGTGCGGTCCGGCGCTCGCCGGACTGCTCATTACGGTGGCAGGCGTAGCGGGCGGCTATGGCGTCATCACCATGTTTTGCGCCGTGGCCTTTGTGCTGCTGTGGACGTTGCCGGTACCGCAGAGCTCACGCCAGGTGCCACGGCGTACGCAGAGCCTGGGACGCAATCTCCTCGAAGGCTTGCACTACGTGCGTGGGAATCGCACCATTATGGCCACGCTGTACATTACAGTGGTGATGAACGTGCTGCTATTTCCGTATGTCCAGATGGTGCCAATTATCGCCCGCGACGTGCTGCACGTCGATGCGGCCCTGATGGGGGCCTTGCAAGCCTCGGAGGGCCTGGGGGCGCTCACAGGGGCGGTGCTCATTGCCTCGTCCACCCGTCTGCACTACCACGGCAGGATCTTCCTGGCCGGCTCGCTGCTGGGGTTTATTGGGCTATGTGCATTTTCCATGTCGCGTTGGTATATCATTGCGCTGCCAGCGCTACTCTGCCTCGGTCTGGGGACTGCCGGGTTCGGCGCCATGCAGTCAGCGCTGGTGATGCTGGCCTCGCCGGAGGAGATGCGTGGACGGGCATTGGGTGTCCTGAGTATCACCATCGGGACCGGCCCGTTCGGTTCGCTGCTCATGGGCGCCATGGCCAGTGCCATCCACCCGGTGTTTGCGCTGCGTATGCATGCCCTGTTGGGGATTGTACTCCTCGCCGTGATCATGGTATTGATGCCATCCATTACCGATCGTACGCCGCCGGTGCGGGTGTCACCGACACCGCAGCCGGTGCGTTCCTAAGGTTTCACAAGGAGAGCCCGCATGGCAGTAACTCGTCTTGACATTACCTCGCGTGAACCGCTCCTCGGCGGCAAAGCCTTTGGCGCGACAGGGGCCTATGAAGTACTGCACGGCAGCGTCACCTTTGCTGCCGATCCCACCCACCCCTGTCAGCAAGGCATCACCGATATCGCCAACGCCGCCCGCAATCGTGCTGGACAGGTCGAATGGTGGGCGGATTTCACCCTTCTTCAGCCGGTGACTCCTTCCCGTAGCAATCGGCGCCTGTTCTTTGAAGTCATCAATCGCGGCCGTGTGCGCACCTTTGCTCGTTTTGACCATGTCGCCGACACGCCGAATCTCAGCGATCCCAACTATCTCGGCGAGGCGTTTGTCCTGCAACAGGGCTACACCATGGCGTGGTGCGGCTGGCAATGGGATGTCATGCGCATGGATGGTTTGTATGGCGCGGGCATGCCGCAGACGCTGGAGAATGGCACCCAGGCCAGCGGGCCGGTGCTATGCCAGTGGTGGCCGCAAACGACCACGCCATCGCTGGTGCTCGCCGACCGGATGCATCAACCCTACCCTACCATTGACGTTGACGACCCGCAGGCGGTGCTGACCGTGCGCGATGCCGAAAATGCCCCGCGCCAAGTCATCCCACGCGAGCAGTGGAGCTTTGCGCGGGTGACGCGTGGCGAGGCAGTGCCGGCGACGACCTCCGTATTGCTCGAAGGCGCTTTCCGCGCCGGCAAAATCTACGAGTGCGTCTACCGTACCCGCAACGCCCCGGTGGCGGGCCTCGGGCTCTTAGCGGTACGTGATGTGGTGTCATATCTGAAATATGAAACCGATGCGCAACGCAATCCCTGCGCCGGGGGCTTGGAATATGCCTATGGCTTTGGGGCCTCGCAGAGTGGACGTTTTCTGCGGCATTTCCTCTATCTCGGCCTCAACCGTGATGAAGCCGATCGGCAAGTCTTTGATGGCCTCATGCCGCATGTGGCCGGGGCGCAACGCGGCGAATTCAATCGACGCTTTGCCCAACCCTCTTCCACCGCTCTGCAAGGCCCCAACACGGTCTTTCCGTTTACCGACGCTGAACAAGTCGATCCAGTTACCGATCAGCGCGATGGTCTACTGCGCCGCCTGAACAGCTCTGGCCACTGCCCGAAAATCCTCTACACCAATAGCTCGGCAGAATACTGGCGCGGGGATGCCGCTTTGGGGCATATCAGCGTCGATGGCCGTACCGATGTGGCCCTCCCCGATACAGTGCGGCTGTATCTCTTTGCCAGCACGCAGCATACCCCAGGCAAGCTGCCGCTGACGGACCGGGCCGGTGACGGGACGCGTGGGCAGCAGCCCATGAACAGCCTTGACTACAGTCCACTGCTGCGTGCCGCGCTGGTCAACCTCGACCGCTGGGTGAGCCACAACACCCCACCGCCGCCGAGCTGTTATCCACGCCTGGCGGATGGCACCGCGGTACCGCCGGAACAGCTGGCTCCGGTGTTTCAGGCCCTGCCGGGTGGCAAATTCCCCAGCCTCTTCCCGCAGCCGCATCGGCTCGACTTCGGCGCCACCTGGGACCAGGGCATCGCGGCGGTACTGCCGCCACACGTTGGGGAACCCTATGCCATGCTCGTGCCTGCCGTCGATGCCGATGGTAACGAGATTGCTGGTATTCGCCTGCCGGAACTCAGCGTGCCGCTGGCGACCTATACCGGCTGGAATCTGCGCCATCCGGCGCACGGGGCGCCCGATCAATCCCTGCGCATGCAAGGGAGTACGATCTGCTTTGCGCCCACAGCAAGTGCACGAGAGCAGTCGGGTGATCCACGCCTGGCGATTGCAGAGCGTTACGCGTCGCCAGAGCAGTATAGGGCCTTAGTACAGCAAGCCGCCGCAGCGCTCAGTGCGCAAGGCTATCTCCTGGCTGCCGATGTGGACGCCGTGGTGCAGCGCGCCATGCGGCGTTACGAAGCCTTCATGACGCAGGGTTGAGGTCGACGCAGGGTGTACACTGGTTCGAGGACGGCCATGTGCCATGCCACAGGACTGGCCGACGAGGCGCCTCAAGACAGCAGGGCTTCGACACGCGCCATATCGAGATGCGTCTCGACATGCACGGCCAGACGATACAACATGCTTTGGAGGGACGGCGGCGCGGCACTGGCTGCTGCGCTGGGCTGCCAGCCCAGCGACGTGAGCCAGGCATGACGCAGCGCGGTATTGTCAAACAGACCGTGGAGGTAGCACCCCCAGATGTGCCCGTCTGTCGTGACCACACCTTCCGCTAGCGCGCTGGGAACGCCGTTGCGCTGGGTAATCGTCAACCACGGCTGTGGGCTGGCCGTCTGCCCCATATGAATCTCATAGCCGTGCATCGTCTCCCCCGCCAGGGTGGCCATCCAGCCAGGGCCACCTTCTACACGCGCTTGCACTTGGTAGGTGGCTTTCGTGGTCCCGAACACGGTCGTGATCGGCAAGAGCCCTAAACCCGTCATGGCCGGGAGTGGCGATTCAATCCCCAGGGGATCGGCAATGTGCTCTCCGAGCATCTGATAGCCCCCACAAATGCCGACAATCACCGTACCTGCTACGATGCGCTGCTTGATGGCCGGTGCAAACCCTTGGTCTCGCAGCCACAGCAAATCCTCGATGGTGCTCTTGGTGCCGGGGAGAATCACCGCCTGTGGCTGTCCCAACTGTGCGGGTGAGGTCACGTAGCGTACCGTCACACCCGGCTCTGCGGCCAGCGCACCGAAATCATCAAAGTTGGCGATATGCGGCAGGCGGATGACCGCCAGGTCTACCGCGCCCGGCTCCGACGGCCCGCTGGACACGACCGTATCGAGATCTGCCCCATCTTCTTCGGGCAAGCGCAGATCAGGCAGAAACGGCATCACCCCCAAAACGGGCCGGGCACTGCGCTCTTCCATCAGGCGGACGCCTTCGGCAAAAAAGCTCACATCCCCGTAGAATTTATTGATCACCAACCCACGCACCAGCGCCTGTTCTTCGGGGGGAAAGAGCCACAGCGTCCCGAGCAGTTGGGCAAAAATCCCCCCGCGCGCAATGTCCCCGACCAAAAGCACCGGCGCCTGGGCATAGCGTGCCACCGCCATGTTGACCAGATCGCGCGGGAGCAGGTTCAGTTCCACGGGGCTGCCGGCGCCCTCGATGATCACGACATCATATGCGGCCCGGAGGCGGTCGAGCGCCGCGGTGACCAGCGGCCACAGTTCGTCTTTATAGCTGGCATAGTCCCGGGCGGAGACCGTGCGTAGGTGCCGCCCCATGGCAATAATCTGCGTACGGCCCTTACCCTCAGGTTTGAGCAGGATCGGATTCATGTCGGCACATGGTGCGATACCCGCCGCGGCCGCCTGTACAGCCTGGGAACGCCCAATCTCAGCCCCATCAGCGCACACCGCCGCATTATTGGACATATTCTGGGCTTTGAACGGCGCTACCCGCAAGCCGCGCCGCGCCAAGATGTGGCACAGCGCCGTCACCAGTAGACTCTTCCCGACTGAGGAACTCGTCCCCTGAATCATGAGCACACGGGCTGCCATGGTCGCCTCCCAAGACGGGTGGATGCGTACGCGGAATGACCTGGATGCCGGGGACTATACGCTTCTCGCAGGCCCGTCTCAAGCGCCTGCCGGGCCACCCCGACGACCTCCACCTGTGCTGCGACTTCGCACCTATATGAGCGCTGTGCAGCCCTCAGGGCTTGCGGGTGCTCTTTACGATTGACGCGATACGGCTATCGTAGGTTATAATGTGCATCCGACGTCATGCTGCTGTCGGAGGGACACGCTGGCGTGACATGATAACACTCTTGTTGGCTGTTCAACTGTGCACCACAGGACTGCGTGGTGGTACGATGTCGCCTTCCCCAGGGATTGTCATGTCGTAACAACTTGTGGGCTAGCATGGATAGCAACATGTGAGGGCATGGTCTATCATATGTTACGTAACGATATCTGGATGATTTTTAGGTATTGCAGCGCTCGTATCACACAGTCCAGCACTGGGTCACACAGCATGCTATCGCTTGGTGCCCCGTGGTTGGCTGCGGTCATCCTCCGTGCTGGTCTCATCGTGATGTGCCTCGGTTTCCCCGCCTACGGGCAGACCGTCACTCGCCTGGAGAGTCCATCTGGCCTCGATCAGCGTCCCCGCAATACGACATGTGTCGCCCCGGAGCGCCCCTCCACCGACACGCCGATTCAACTGACCCGTGCCTTTCCTAACTTGGTGTTGCCTCAGGGGAATCTTATCGCCCTGGGACAAGCGCCGCATGATACGACGCGCCAGTTTGCCGCGACGAGACTAGGACTACTCATCAGTTTTCAGAATACGCCTGACGTCCGTGACTGGCGTCTCTTTCTCGACATCCAGTCGAGAGTCACCGGCATCGCCGACGGGGCTTTTCTCAATTTCGCGTTCCATCCGAATTTTCCAGCGGATAATCGAGTGTTTGTGCTCTATACCGCGACTGTCCCCGGTCTTCTCCCTTACGTCGCACGGGTGTCCAGCTTTCTGAGCCGGGATAGCGGACAGACACTCGATTCTGCCTCCGAGCGCGTGATCTTAGAGATCCGCAAACCGCTCCACCAATGCCATAATGGTGGGATGCTGGCTTTTGGCCATGATGGGTATCTGTATATCAGTACCGGGGATGGGGATAATTGTCAGCCGCGCTATGCGCAAGACTTATTCAGTTTACAGGGGAAGGTTTTGCGTCTTGATGTGGATGGCGCTACGCCATATGCCACTCCGCCAGATAATCCCTTCGCCCAGGGGGGGGGCTTGCCGGAAATCTACGCCTGGGGGTTGCGTAATCCGTTCCGGGGCAACTTCGATCCTACGACAGGGCAACTCTGGCTAGGCGATGTCGGCGAGGGCGGCTTCGAGGAGATCAACCTTATCCGGAATGGAAAGAACTATGTATGGCCCATCATGGAAGGCAAATCTTGTTGGCCCTTGGGCACCACTTGTACGATGGAAGGCCTCGAACTCCCTGTCGTAGAACTCGACCGGCGCGGGTTGAGCCCCTTCTGGGTGGTCGGCGGCTATGTGTATCGCGGCACCGCAGTCCCTGCGTTAGTCGGGACGTATATTTTTGCCGAGGGTTGGTCAGGCACGCTTTATGCTCTTGTGTATGATCAGCAGGGGCATCCGCTGCCGAAAGTCCTCCTCGAGACCGGCCGTGTCATTTATTCGCTGGCCCAAGACGCCGCTGGCGAGATCTATGTGGTGAACCTCCGGACGATTGACCAGATCACCCCGGCAGGCCCCGGCACGCCGTCCACCTTCCCTACCGTCTTGTCACAAACGGGTTGTGTGGATCCTGCGGATACCTCAGAGCCGGCATCCGGCCTGATTCCGTATGACGTCAATACACCACTGTGGTCCGACGGAGCCGCGAAACAACGCTGGATGGCCTTGCCAGAAGGTGGACAAGTGCACATTAACCCGGATGGCGATTGGGACTATCCTCTTGGCACGGTGTTGGTCAAGAGTTTTCACCTGGGAGAGCAGTTGGTCGAAACACGCCTGTTCATGCGGCATAGCGATGGGGAATGGGCGGGCTATAGCTACGAATGGAATGCGCAACAGACCGATGCCACGCTGGTTCCGTCTGGCGGCAAGGTGCAAGAGGTCAACGGTCAGACCTGGACGTATCCCAGCCGCGCCGCCTGTCTGTTATGCCACACGACTGCCGCCGGTCGGACGCTGGGGCTCGAGACCGCACAAATGAATCGCGCCATGGTCTATCCGACGACGGGACGCACGGCCAACCAAATGACCACGCTGGCGCATATCGGCGTCTTCGACCCCGCAAGTACCGCCGGTGTGCCGGCGGATCCGCGTCGGCTGCCGGCGTTAGCAGCACTCCACGATGCCAGTAAGTCGGTCGATCAGCGGGCCCGTAGCTATCTGCATGCCAACTGTGCGTTTTGTCACCGCCCAGATGGGGACGGGCGGGGACCAGAAGATTTCCGCTTCCACCTGCCAGGACCACAAATTCATGCCCTCGATGTCATCCCGACCCTCGGCAATCTGGGTGTGCCTGAGGCGCGGTTGATCGCGCCAGGCGCCCCAGAAAAATCGATTATTTCCTTGCGGATGCACGCGGTGTCTGACGTACGCATGCCACCAGTTGCCTCGCGCCTTGTCGATCCAGAGGGGACGGCGATGGTAGATAGGTGGATACGTTCGTTGCTCTGGTTTGATCTGAATGGCGATGGGGCCGTTGATCCCCGAGATGTCGCGCTACTTCAGCAGGCTGTCGGCACGCAAAATCCCAAAGCGGATCTGAATGGTGATGGAGCAGTCAACTCACTCGATGTCGGTTTGGTACGAAGGCTGCTTGAGCACTTGGTCGACTATCCGTTGGACGGGACAGCGGAGGACGCCAGTGGGCAGGGCCACGACGGCGTAGTGCAAGGGGCAGTGCCCACGGCAGATCGCTTTGGGGCGCGGGAGAAAGCCTATGGATTTAACGGTCTCGACAGCCAGATCACGGTGGCGACCCTGCCGGAAGCGCTGAGTGGGGATTTCAGTTTTACCTATTGGATGCAGTCCACCGACTCCCGCCGGATGCACGCGGTCAGTCTGGGTGAGAGTGTGGGCACCAATCTGGATTTTAATTTTAATGATAGCCCCTATGGCCTATGGGTGTCCTGGAATGGGCTGGGCACGCACAGCATTCCGACGCCAGGCTTGCCGGCGGGGAGCCTGACGGATGGGCAGTGGCATCATATTGTGTTGCAACGGACGGGGACCCGCGTCGAGCTGTATGTCGATGGGCGTCTAGAGGGCAGCACGACCTATGCGGGCGTCATCGGCACCGTCGGCCCCCTACGGTTAGGGCGCGGCTCCTACAACACCCTGTGGTGGCACGGGGCGCTCGACGAGGTCCGGGTGTACCGCCGGGCCTTGAGCGTCCGCGAGATTGCGGCGCTCAGCCAGGATACGTTGGGCCACACAAAGCTTCTTGCCTACTATCCGTTGGATGGTACGGCGGAGGACGCGAGTGGACGGGGGCAGCACGGGGTCGTGAACAAAGCCCTTCTCGCACCGGACCGTTTTGAGGAAAAAGAACGGGCGTACCGGTTTGTTGGCCTTGATAGCTTCATTACCGTCGCGACGCTGCCCGAGGCCTTCAGTGGCGATTTTAGTCTCACCTATTGGATGCAATCTTCTGTGACAACGCGGATGCATGCCCTGAGTCTCGGCAATAGATCTGGGGCTAATTTGGACTTCGATTTTAATGACACCTCTTATGGGTTGTGGGTGTACTGGAACAGCAGTGGGGAGCATGGCATCCGCACGACGGGCTTGCCGTCAGGGAGTCTGACGGATGGGCAATGGCATCACATTGGCTTACGGCGGGCCGGCTCCCGCGTAGAACTGTACATCGATGGCCGCCTGCACGGCGCCACGGAGTATCAAGGGGTGATTGGAGTCCCTGGGCCCTTGCTGCTGGGGCAGGGCTCGCATGTCACCCGCTGGTGGAACGGCGCTCTCGACGAGGTCCTGGTGTACGGCCGGGCCTTGAGTGCTACCGAGATAGCGGCGTTGAGTACGGATCATCCAGTCTTACGATTAGGAGCACTCAACCGCGGCAAGGCGCTGCATACCGGGGCTGTCTATGACATTACATGGGTAGCGGAGCCCGGCGTGATAAGCGTGCGGCTGGACTATAGTATTGATGATGGCATCACCTGGCAGGAGATCAGCGCTGCGACACCGGCGGCCTTAGGACGGTATGCTTGGACCGTCCCCGCTATCGCTACACGTATGGCGAGGAGCCGGATCAGGAATGCCCTAGACGATCATGACGCCTTTGTCGGCAAGCCTTTTCTCGTCGTACAGGGGAGACAGCTCTGGGAACTCGTTACGGAGCATGCCAGTTTTGCTCCACGTGATGGAGCCGGACCTCTAGTCTTTCAGAACAAAATGTGGTTGATCGGAGGATGGAATCCTGACGATACGAGCGTAGCGAATTCGGTCTGGTCTTCTAGCGATGGACGCAATTGGCAACTGGTAGTCGCTCACACGCCATGGTCTGGGGCACACCGGGCCGGTTTTGTGGTCTATGATGACAAAATGTGGATCATCAATAGCAGCGAAGAGACGGGGGTCTGGTGGTCTGCCGATGGCATCACATGGACCCGTGTGTTAGAGAATGCTCCTTGGGGTCAACGCTATAAACCCTACGTGCTGGTGTATGATAATAAGATCTGGCTAATGGGAGGTCTCAACATTTATGATGGGAACTCCGTCCCTTACAATGATGTTTGGAACTCCACTGATGGCGTGCATTGGCGCAAGGTAATCGATCATGCCGCCTGGGCACCGCGTGGTGCCATCCATGGCACAGTGGTGTTTCAGGGAAAAATGTGGATTCTCGGTGGGGGGGTGTACCCGCCGCTACCTGCGAATGATAGGCGGCAGGAAATATCGTATCACGATGTCTGGAACTCCACCAATGGGATCGACTGGCATCTGGTCACCAGCGCGGCGCCATGGCTCCCGCGTCTCCATCACAATGTCACGGTGTACGCTGACAAGATCTGGGTGATGGCTGGTCATGATTATGGAATATTTAATACTGGACTGAAGAATGATGTATGGATATCGTCAAATGGAGAAGATTGGTATGAATTGCCAGGAACTCCTTGGAGTGAGAGACATGCCGCTCATGCTTTTGTGTATGATGAGACACTGTGGTTTGTGGCTGGATACTTGGTGAATGATGTCTGGAAGCTGCGCCTCCCTGGGAACTTGGCTATTAATAACGACGATATCTACACACAAGACAACTCCGTCACGTTGACTATCACTGCGCCTCGTAATGATGTGGAGTCTATACAGCTATCAAACGATGGCGTGGTGTGGTCTGCCCCCGAAGCGTATACCACTACGCGGACATGGACCTTGGCGCAGGGTGACGGATACAAGACCGTCTATGTGCGATTTAGAGATACACATGGGATATGGTCAGAGATATATGAGGATCATATAATTCTAAACTTAAGACTTTTAACCCCCAATGGCCATGAAAGCCTCCTCGTAGGCAGTGTCTACGACATCACTTGGAGAGCTGAACGTCATATTACCGCTGTTAAGTTAGCATACAGCATGGACGATGGTATAACCTGGCACGAGATCGCCGCGGCAACACCGGCGAGCGTCGGACGCTATACATGGACTGTCCCGGATATCTCCTCAAGATTGTGTCGTATCAAACTCAGTGACGCAGCCGATAGTAGGGTTTTCATGGTATCGGCAGAGGTCTTCTCGGTGCTGCACGCGACGGATGGGCTCGTAGCGTATTATCCGTTCGATGGCAATGCGCAAGATACGAGTGGCAACGCTAACCACGGGGTTGTGCATGGTGCTGTGTTAACGGTGGACCGTTTTGGCGCCGCACAAAGCGCCTACAGCTTTGCCGGACTCGATTTTATTGCGGTCGAAGAACTGCCAGTCGTTTTCGATGCGGATTTTAGTATGGCGTATTGGGTACACACGTCGGCGACCTCCCGTATGCATGCTTTGAGCTTGGGCGACAGTGTTGGTAGCAATGTTGATTTTGACTTTAATGATGCGACCTATGGACTGGGCGTGTACTGGAACGGCAACGGTGCGCTCGGGATATGGCCAGCCACCATTCCCATAGGCGCGCTAACGGATGGCACGTGGCATCATCTTGTGTTACGCCGCGTAGGGGCCCAAGTGAGCTTGTACGTGGATGGAGCGCTCACAGGCTCTGCCACATATCTCGGGGTGATTGGAGAGCCGAGTCTCCTGCGCATTGGCCGAGGTTCGTATGTCACCTTAGGCTGGCGAGGAGTAATTGACGATGTGCGGATCTACGATCGTGCCCTGGGGGATGATGAAATCATGGCGCTCAGCACGGATAATTTTCGGTGACGTGTCGGCCAGTTCCCTCCGGAAGCAACGAACAATCCCTTGAGGTGGCATGCTGGAACTCGTTCCGCTACAATGGGGGTCATAGGCGTATCATCAGGCTGTATATGACCTGTAGTCGCAGGTGTGCTACCTCGTCCGGGCCGCAGTGTTCCCGCACACACCTCCCGGCCCGCGTGGCCTCTCCCAGGGTAACGTGCACAGCGCGGCCGGTCGCTTTGCGTGGGGTGCTCACCAATGATTGTGATTGTCGATTACGGGATGGGGAATGTTGGGGCCGTCGCCAACATGCTCCGTAAATGTCAGGCGGACGTGCTGATTTCTGCCGCGGCACGTGATATCGAACAAGCTGACAAGCTGATCCTGCCCGGAGTGGGGGCCTTCGACCATGGCATGCAGGCACTCCGGGAACGCGCCTTGATTCCTTTGCTCGAATTCAAGGTGTTCCAGTGTAAAACGATGATTTTAGGGATTTGTCTGGGGATGCAGCTCCTCACAGAACACAGCGAGGAAGGCAAAGAACGCGGCTTAGGGTGGCTGGATGCGGCCACGGTAAAATTCAAATTTTCTGGGCCGGGCGCCCCGCTCAAAATCCCCCATATGGGCTGGAACACTCTCTCCTGCACGGCGTCTGTGGATGGTGGCATGGGCGGCTTGGACACGTCGTCCCGCTATTATTTTGCGCATTCGTACCATGTGCTGTGCCGGACAGACCGTGATGTCTGTGCAAAAACGCTCTACGGATACGAGTTCGCCTCGGCGGTCAGAAGAGACAACATTTTTGGTGTCCAGTTCCATCCTGAAAAAAGCCACCGCTATGGGATGGCCTTTCTGCGGTATTTTAAGGAACTGTGATGCCACTACCTCGTGTGATTCCTTGCCTGTTGTTCCGCGCCCAAGGGTTGGTGAAAACCGAGAGGTTCAAGAAGCCCGTTTACTTAGGCGATCCCATCAATATCGTGAGGATTTTCAATGACAAAGAGGTTGACGAGCTGGTATTTTTAGATATTACTGCGACGCGAGAGCAACGCGGACCCAACGTGAAAACGCTGGCGGAAATCAGCAGCGAGTGTTTTATGCCTCTGGCTTATGGTGGTGGCATCAGTAGTATCCAGCAAATGCAAGAGCTTTTTAGTCTCGGCATAGAAAAAATCGTCCTGAATAGCCACGCGCTGGAGAACCCCGCACTGGTCCAACAGGCGGCAGAGAAGTTTGGCAGTCAGAGTATCGTCATTTCCATTGATGCCAAACAACAACTGTTCGGACGCCATCGCATGTTCTCGCACTGCGGCACGCACAAGACGCCATGGGAGCCGGCAGCGTATGCCAGCAAGATGCAGGCAATGGGGGCAGGAGAGATCTTACTCAATTCCATCAATAGAGATGGCACCATGCAAGGCTACGATCTCGCGTTAATCAGCAAGGTCGCGTCTGCGGTGGATATTCCGGTGGTCGCCTGTGGTGGCGCCGGCAAGCTCCAGGACTTGCGTATGGCGATAGCTGCAGGGGCGTCTGCGGTGGCTGCAGGGAGCTTCTTTGTGTTTCAAGGGCCACATCGCGCCGTCCTGATTCATTTTCCTTCCGTACAGGAATTGCAAGAGACCTTCAGGGTCGATCTCCCCCTGCCAACGTAACAAGCCGTGGAGGCCGGCATGATGCAGGGGCCGCCACGCGCGAGCAGCCGGAGAGGCACGAGCGCTCCACAAGACATGCGGCAGATATGGCGCCTCCCCTTGCAAAGTCCCACGCAACTCTCTATTTTCTAGGCTTTTACCATATGGACAGACGTTTGCCCACACAGGAAGGGGGCCCGATGGCACCGACAACCCACGCCACGATACCGACGACACACCCTGTCTCACGGCGCGGTCTTTTAGGGGTAGCGGCCGGCGCTGCGGCCGCCGTGGCAGCGCTCTGGCCGCGGCGCGCCGCCGCCCAAGACACGATCACGCTCAAATTTCAAAGCGGCTTTCCTCCCAAGGAACCCATCCATCTCATTGCCGCCGATTGGACGAAGAAAGTCGAAGAGATGTCCGGCGGCCGCGTCAAAATTGACCTCTTGCCAGGTGGCGCCGTGGTGCCGCCGTTTCAGATTCTGGATGCGATTCACACCGGCACCTTGGACGGCGGCGTCGGCGTGCCGGCCTATTGGTTTGGCAAGCAGGTGGCCTTTAGCCTGTTTGGCACGGGCCCCTCGTGGGGACTCGATGCCGAGCAGATGCTGGGCTGGATTCACTACGGCGGCGGGCAACAGCTCTATGACGAGCTGGTGCAGAAAGAGCTGAAGCTTGATGTGCAATCCTATTTCCTGGGCCCGCTGCCGACGCAGCCACTGGGCTGGTTCAAGAAGGGTGAGATTCAGAAACCGGATGACCTGAAGGGCATTAAGTATCGCACGGTCGGGCTCTCCGCTGATCTGTTCAAGCACATGGGCGCCTCGGTGGTCATCTTACCAGGCTCGGACATTGTCCCGGCCCTGGATCGTGGCGTGATTGATGGAGCCGAGTGGAACAATCCCTCCTCCGACATGATCCTCGGACTCCAGGACGTAAGCAAGATCTATATGGTACAAAGCCATCATCAGTCCCACGAATACATGGAAATCCTGTTCAACAAGAAAAAACTTGAGGGCCTCTCGGCTGAGGTCAAAGCCCTTCTGCGCTACGCGATTATGGCGCAATCCGCCGACATGACCTGGAAATTCCAAGACTGGAATTCACGCGATCTGGCCGAACTCAAAACCAAGCACAACGTCAAGGTCGTGAAAACCCCCAAAGAGGTGCTCGACGCCCAGCTCAAAGCCTGGGATGGCTTGCTGGTAGAAAAGGCGAAGGATAACCCCTTCTTTAGCAAGGTGATGGAGTCACAGAAGACGTGGGCCAAGCGTGTGGGTATCTGGCATCAGGAGATTATGGTGGACCCGGCACCGGCGTATGCGCACTTCTTCAAACAAGGTTAGGGCTTGCACCGAGCTATGGTGAGAGCGGTCTGCCTGGAAGCGCGGCCGTCTTGGCCGCTGGCGGAGCGGGCGGGATGCCCGTGCTCTCAGGAGTGCGGCCCCTAAGGAGAGCCATCCCTGTGGAGAAAGCCATTCGGGCTATTGACACCCTGAGCACCTGGCTCGGGATTCCCATCTCATGGCTGTATATTGTCTTAATGTTCGTGATCACCTACGACGTGTTCTTGCGCTACTTCTTCGCTGCCCCCACGGCATGGGCCTTTGATTACGCCATTATGCTCTACGGTACCTGCTTTATGCTGTGCGGGGCGTACACTCTGGCGCAGAATAACCACGTGCGCAGCGACATGATCTACCGCTTACTCTCCGTGCGGCAGCAGGGCATCCTGGACCTGTGCCTGTGGTTCGTCTTTTTCTTCCCTGGTATCCTGGCCTTGATCCTGGCGGGCTATTACTTTGCCGAGATGTCCTGGCGCTTTCACGAACGCTCGCCTACCTCCCCCAGTGGTCCGTTTATCTATCCCTTCAAAACCGTCATTCCTGTGGCCGGGTTGTGTATTGGCGTACAGGGTATTGCCGAAGTCTTGCGGTGCCTGGTGGCCATCCGCACGGGTCACTGGCCCGAGCGGTTCTCTGACGTGCAGGAGCAGCCGTAACGATGATCTCTGAACCTGTGCTCGGCATTATCATGCTCTTTGTCATGATCCTGGCGATTTTTATTGGTTTTCCGATCGCCTTTACGCTCATGGCACTCGGCGTCTTATTTGGTTTGCCGTCTATGGGCTGGACCGTCTTCGATCTCATGGTGCAACGTACCTACGCCACCATGTCGAATGACGTCCTGCAGGCAGTGCCATTGTTTATGCTGATGGGCTATGTCATGGAGCGGGCCGGCATTATGGACCGCATGTTTCATAGCTACCGACTCCTGTTCGGTCCCCTGCCCGGCGCCATCGCCCTCACTACCATGGTGGTCGGGACGGTGTTCGGCATTGCCAGCGGTATTGTCGGAGCGGGCGTCACCATGATGGGCGTGCTGGCGCTGCCGCCGATGCTGCGCGCCAAGTATTCCGTAGAGCTGGCGGCCGGCACCATCACCGCGACCGGCACCCTGGGCATTCTGATCCCGCCCAGCGTGATGCTCATCGTCTATGCCGCGACGGCGGGCGTGTCGATTGTCAAAGTCTATGCGGGCGCGTTTGGGCCAGGCTTCCTCATGTCGGCGCTATTCCTGCTGTATATCTTCGTGGCCTGTCTGATCAAACCGTCTCTCGGACCGCCGTTGCCGAAAGAGGAGCGCACCCTGCCCTGGCGCACGATTCTCTGGGAAGTCATGGTGTCCTCCGTGCCTATTGGCATTCTGACGGTAGCGGTGTTGTGGATCATCATTGCGGGGTTGACCACAGCCACCGAGGCGGCGGCCCTGGGGGCCTTGATGGCCTTTGTGATTGCGGCAGGCTATGGCAAGCTCAACTGGCAGATGATCTCTGAGTCCGTGCGCCTGACCGGACGCACCACCGCCATGGTGTGCTGGCTCTTTGTAGGCGCTAGTCTCTTCGCGGCGGTGTTCGCCCGCCTCGGGGCGCAGGCCCAGCTCGAACAGTGGGTTCTCGGCATGGGTCTGGGCAGTACGGGCTTTTTGTGGATGGCCATGCTGATCATCTTTCTCCTGGGCTGGCCCCTGGAGTGGACGGAAATTATTGTCATCTTTATCCCGATCTTTTTGCCGCTGCTCAAAACCTTTGAGATTAACCCGATTCTCTTTGGCGTCATGGTGGCGGTGAATCTCCAGACGTCCTTCCTGTCGCCGCCGGTAGCCATGGCTGCCTTTTACCTCAAGGGCATTGCACCCCCGCATGTGACGCTGAATCAGATCTATCGTGGCATGTATCCGTTCCTAGCCATCCAGATCGTTACCTTACTCCTCACCTGGCTGTGGCCGGACCTCACGCTCTGGTTGCCGCGCTATCTGTACGGGGAGTGAGCCGTAGTCGTGGGCAGATGGCGACACGCCAGCGCGGGCCAACGCTTGTCCCCTCCCATCCCAGCGTGTATACTGCGCCCCGATGTTCCACACTATTCGCTCACCAGCGTGAGCGCAGCTCTGGAGGTCCACCCATGACGTTCACCCAAACCTGCACGATTGCGGCACGACGCGACGTGGTGTGGGATTTCTTGCAGCAGGCGGAGAATGTCGCCCGCTGTTTGACGGGTGTTGAGGCCATGACCCAGCTGGATGAGGACACGTACGAAGGCACGTTGCGCATCCGGGTGGGCCCTATTTCCCTCTCCCTGCAGGGCACGCTGCACGTCGAAGCCCGCGACCGCGAACAGTGGCACGGGGCCATGCGGGCGGAAGCCAAGGATCGGCGGCTGGGTGGCGGGGTGCGGGCGCACTTACAGATGGATCTGCGTGAGAAGAGTCCGACCGAGACGGAGATGCTGGTGACCCTCGAAGCGCACTTGCTGGGCAAGATTGGGGAGTTTGGCCAGCCGGTGATTCGCAAGAAGGCCGATGCTCTGTTGCAAGAGTTCGCTGTCCAGATTGGTCAGCAGCTGCTGCCGTAATGCACCCCCGTTCTAGCTACAAGATGGGGGCTCCGTTCGTATCATAGGCATCAGAGGGTGGACGTCCCCAGCCTCAAGGCTATGGATGCGCACATTGAGTCCCTCGCGCAGATTGCGAAAATAGCGCCGCAGGGCCGCCTGCGCCGCAGCCTGTGTCGTAAAGCGATACGGCTCCCCAGCACTGTTGCGCACGGTGCGCCAGCCTTCCAAACCGTAGCCATGATGTGCCATGACTTGAATCACATAGACGATTGCCACCGCCTCTCCTTCTGCCTGCTAGGCGCATGCCGCCAGCGTCGGCCCATTCTACCTATAATCGCCTGTCACCACGTCCAGAGCAAGCGCGTCCCTGCTCCGGCGCTGTCGGCGCTGTGCCCCGCCCCCGCCTCACGGCCCACCCGGTTGACGGGCCTCGCCTGACCGCCTAGAATATCGGCTATCAGTGTAGCATCCATCACAAATGGTGGCGGATGATCTCTGCGCCGTGTCTGCGGGACTGCGCCAAAGGAAGTGATCGTGAGTCTTCTCGAAGAAGTCTTCGTTATCCTGGCTGCTGTGTTATTGCTATGGCTCGCACGCTGGGTGCAAGAGTGGTTGTATGGGCAGCCGTTGCGGATCCTGCTCACCGAGTCGGATAATCCGGCCATGGGGATTGCCCTGGCCGGGTATATGTTTGGCGTGTTCTGGACCATCACCGTGTTATTGGGCCATCTGAGCTATGAGTTGATCCCGGACATCCTGGGGGTGCTCCTGTACGGTGCCGTGGGCATTATCCTCCTGACCCTGGTGGCCTTGGGGACGTGTCGGGTGTGCCTTGGCACCGCCGTGCAAGAGCCACTGGTGGCCGGCAATGTGGCGGCGGCCATTGTCGTGGCGGGGGTGTATATTGCCACAAGTCTGACCTACAGCGGTATGCTCAGTGGTGAAGGCGGGGGCTTCTGGATTCTCCTCCTGTTCTTCCTACTTGGGCAAGTGGCGTTGATGGGGATCACCTACGGCTTTCGTTGGCTGACGAGCTACGACGATGTGCAAGAAATTGCCGCGGGCAATGTCGCCGCGGCCTTGGCGTTTGCGGGCGTGTTAATCGCCGTCGGGCTCATTGTGCGGCGGGCCGTGTCCGGGGACTATACCGGACTCTGGCCCTCGTTGAGCGGTTTTTTGCTGGCTCTTTTCTTGGTGCTGGTGCTGTATCCGGTGCGTCAGATCTTGCTGCAGTGGATCGTGCTCGGGGGCCCCATGCACTGGCGCGCCACACTGCTTGATCATGAAATCGCCCAGGATAAAAACGTCGCGGTGGGGTTATTGGAAGCCACGGCGTATATTACTGCCGCCCTGTTTATCACCAACATTGTGTGAGCTGTGGCATCTGGAACTTTGCCTCCCTATGCGGACTTCGCCCGTTCCCTGTATAACACCGGTATCCTCGACGATGCGTGGTGTGACGGACAGCCACGCTTCCGCCTGCAGGGTCTCATCCTCTCACAGGCGCAGGCCAGGGCCTTACGCCGTGCCGCTGAACGTATTGGGGCGGTGTATCAGGAGTTCATGAGCGTAGTATGGAACTATCCAAACTGGTTGGATAAATACTTTGGGCTCACCCCCTACCAAAAGCTCATGTGGTTTGCAGCCCAAGGCCGTTGGCATGGGATCGCCCGCGCTGACCTGTTTGTCTGTCGTGATGGTCGCGTGCGCTGCTGTGAGGTCAATAGTGATACTCCGAGTGGTGAAGCCGAGGCCTTCATCCTCAATCAACTGCTGTTCCCGTACCACACCGCCGTGCATGACCCCAATCGGCGCTTTCCGCAGGCGTTCTGGCGTATGCTGGTGGCCTCCCATGGCGGCGAGGCGCCGCGGACCGTTGGCATGGTGTATCCGACGGAGTTGACGGATGATCTCTCCATGGTGGCACTCTACCGCATGTGGCTTGAAGCCCGTGGCTGCCGGGTCATTCTGGGCTCGCCCTATAACCTGCACGCCTGTGACGGCGGGGTGGGCATGTTCGGCGTGCCGGTCGAGCTGATCATCCGGCATTATAAAACCGACTGGTGGGGTGAACGCCAGGTGGTGTGGTCTGATGCTGCGCCCTACCCCGATGCTGAGCCCTTAGCCCCACAACTACAACGTCTGTTAGAGGCCGAATATGCGGGACGTGTGACCGTGGTCAATCCCTTTGGCACCGTCCTGAGCCAGAACAAATTGAGCTTGGCGTTCATGTGGGAAGAGCAACAGCGCTTCTCGCCATTGGCACAACGCTGGATCAGGAGGTATATTCCAGAGACCTACCGTATGACGCAGGTACCCCGGGCGACCCTCCTGGAACAGCAGCAGATGTGGGTGCTGAAGTCGGTCTACGGCTGTGAGGGCGCCGAAACCATCTGTGGGCCGTTTGTCAGCGCGGCGCTGTGGGACGAGACGGTGACCAAGGCGCTGCCGGCGTTGTGGGTGTGTCAACGTTTTTTTGACGTGCTCCCTGACCCCCAGGGCGCGCTGTGTAACTATGGTGTCTATCTGGTGGGTGGCAAGAGCGCCGGTTTTTTTGCACGTCTGGCTCCGGCGGCAACGGATGCGACCGCCATGACCGCCCCGACGTTTATCACGCTGTAAGCAAAGAAGTGAGTTGCGTATGACACCGTCGGCACGAACCCGTGACTGGTGGCAGGCCATAGATCGTCGTGCCTTTCACAAAGGGACTGTGGCCTTTACCGCGCTGTTAACCCTGAGTGGCTGTAAGTCTGAGAAAGAACAGGCTGCCGATTCCCTCAAGTTGCAGCAGGAGCAGGGATGGAACGTCGGGGCCAAAGATCAGCGCATCTTTTTCACCAATACCACCGACGAAGATGCCAGCGGCTCGAAGGAGTGGCGGGCCTATACCGACCCCACGCGGGTGATTGCCGCCTGGCAACCGCGCACGACGGCCTGGCAGAGTTTTTATACGCCGACGGTGCTGCAAGCCTTGAAGGACGAATCCCTACGTACGCAAATGCGCCTCATCGTCACTGCCGGTATGCGTGAAGCCTTTGCCCGTGGCGAGACCATGCGCCGGGATCTGCTCAGTCAGGTGGATAAAGGCGCCGAGACCTTTTTTCTGGTTGACCTGCCCGGCCCGGACGCGGTTGCCTTTGGTGCGGCCATGGCCGGATGGGCAGACATCTTACCGAGCTTTGAAAACTGGCCGCATCCACAAGGGGTGGTGCGCAGCCATGACACCCTGGCGGCGCTGCTGTACTACGCCGCCCTAGTGCAGAAGCAGAAAGAGCAACTCCCCGAGTCCGCTCCCGCCGTGCTGCTCTTAGACAGTCGGCGTTTAACCGCCTACACCGACGCCGATGACCAATTTGACAATCGCTACGTGGCGACGCTGCCCTCGGCGGCGTCTTTACAGCAACGCGGTGTGAAAAATATCATGTACATTGTGCCGACACGGGCGCAACAGGAAGAAAGTGACGACCTCAACGATGAGTTCGTCGCCTACAAGGACGCCAAGCTCAAAGTCGTGCTCTTTCCGCTACAGGACTTGCAGAAGGTGTCCCAGGAAGTCACGAAAAAGGCGCCCGACGGCACGACCCAGCGCAGCACGGAAACACGCTACTTTTACGGCGGTGGCATGGAGTCGCATCTGGGATTTCTCCTGCTGTACTCCTTCCTGGCGCCACGTCCCACCCTGTATTACCCACCACCTGTGGGGTATCCTTCTCCCGGCTATCCGCCGTCTGGTGGGGGGCCCGCGCAGGGCGGTGGGGGCGGTGGCTGGCGCAGTACGACGCTGGGCGATGTGCGCCCACCCAGTACGTCCGCGCCAAGCTACGAGCCGCGCGCCCGCCCAACGCTGTTTAGCGGCACCAAAGTGGGTGGGCAGGCCGGGGTGGGCAAGGCCAGACCCTCTGGCTTTGGCCGCACGACCTTCCGCACCAGCGGTGGACGCGTGACCGGGTTAGGTGGACGTTCGGGCTCCATGGGTCGCGGGGGGGCTGCCTCAAGTTAGCGCTCCGTGGCTGGTGTCGTCTCCGCGCCCCACGGACAATCGCACGGCTTTTACACGGCATCACAAGGGCAACACGCATGGCACAACAAGGGTTTCTGGGCCGCTTCCGTCGCTGGATGCGCGGCCCCTCTGATACCTACTTCTTTGGGCTACAAATCGCCATCAAAAGTTTCGGTGAGGACACGGTACGCGCCAGCTTTGCCCGCGTGCTGGCGGAAGAGCACGCCATGGACGAAGACGTCCAGGCCAAGCGCCGCTTTCTCCGCCGCTTCCTGGCCCTGCTAGAGGAAAACGCGCTGTTCTGGACGTACGGCTACTGGGATTACCTTGACGATCCCGAGGCCGCGGGCGCCGAGTTTACCTCGTGGACCAACGATATTGAAAACAACATGGCGGTCGAGGCAGAAGAGTTAGGCACGCAGATTGATGACATCCGACGCACGTCCAGTCGCAAGGATTATGTGGTGGTCACGCTGGCCTTTGTCTTGGACCAGCCCTACGCCCCGGCAGAAGCCATTACGCACGAGGATGCCTATTTTCTCAAGGAAACGTTTAGCGCCCTGGTGCAAGGACTGACCAGCATTGATCCGCAGACGATTCAGGCCGACGGGGTGTACATTGTACCGGGGAACGCCGCAGATGGCTTGTCGGAGGATGACTTGCTGGGAGCAGGGTGGGAGTATTTACGGCTGTTGCTGTGACACCGGTAGGGGCGACTGGCTGGTCGCCCCTACTTTGAGAGCACGCGTGCTCTTCACGCGCGTCTACATGAACTTGCGCGGATCGGTAATGCGCCCTTCAATGGCACTGGCGACCACCGTGGCGGGACTAGCGAGGAAGATACGTGCATCTGGCGAGCCCATGCGCCCTTTGTAGTTGCGATTACTCGAGCTGATCATCTTGGACTTTTTGCCCATGACGCCCATGTGGCTCCCAAAGCAGGGACCACAGTTCGACGATTCAACATTGGCCCCCGCCTCGACGAAGACCTGTAACAGCCCCTCGGCCATGGCCCGTTGATAGACCTTGCGGCTGGCCGGGATGACGATCAAGTTGACGTTGGGATGGACCTGGTGGCCGCGCATAATCGCCGCGCCGGCGACCAGGTCTTCGTAGCGTGCATTGGTGCAGGAGCCGAGGAACGCATCGGTAATCACGTCGTCATCGACCGTGCAAAAATCGGGCGTGGGTTCGCGCTGGCTGCGGGCGATCATGTCTTGTAGCTTTGAGATCGGCGTGGCATTCGCCGGTTTGTGTGGGAAGGAGACCGTCGGTTCCAAAGACGACAGATCAATGGTAAAAGTCTGCGCATACGTCGCATCGGGGTCGCTGTCGATGGGTTCTACCGGCCACTCGGCACGCCCGCGCAGGAAATCGGCCACCACCTCATCAAAGGCCATGATCCCGGTGCGGGCGCTCATCTCCACGGACATATTGCAGATGGTGGTACGGGCATCCAAGGGCAGGCTGCGCACGCCAGGGCCGGTGAATTCGGCGACGCGCTTGGAACAGCCACCAGCGCCCATCATGCCAATGATCGACAGAATAATGTCTTTGGAAAAGACGCCCTTGGGCAGCGTACCCGTTAAGACAAACTTGACCGACTCTGGTACCATAAAATCATACAGATGCCCGGTGGCCATGGCATACTGGCCATCCGTGGTCCCAACGCCAAACGCCAGTGCCCCCAACGCCCCGTTGGTGTCGGTATGGGAATCCGTGCCCAGCACAATGTCCCAGGGCACGATCTGCCCATCTTCGATGAGCACTACGTGCTCGATACCATCGCCCTCTTTGTACATGCGGGCGCCCATTTCATTAGCAAACTCGCGCATGACTTGCACGCCCTCGGCGATCTGCACCGAGAACGTCGGCACGGAGTGGTCCGGCAGGAAATACAGGCGTTTCGGATCAAAGACCCGCGGCGTTGTGCCTGTGCTGGCAAACACCTCGGCAAAATCTTCCCGAAAACCTTTAATGGCCGGTGGGCCAATGACGTCGTTGAAAAACAATTTCGTGATCGGCAGGCGTGTAATCAACTCACCCGCAGAGACTGTGCGGCCGACGTGGCGCGAGACAATCTTTTCCACCATGGTCTGTCCCATTGCATGCTCCTTGCGGCTATTTACTGGTCTGTAACAACTCGGCGAGGTGTGTACGCACGCGCCCAATCATGCCACCCTGTTTAAACGTCTCATTGTCGTCGTGGTTCATCTCAAAGCGGAAGGTGGTGCCTTGCGTCACGTTTTCAATCGTGTACGTCTCGAGATCGACGTGCACTTCATCCCCCATCTGAAAGCTCGAGGTGTCTGGCAGGCTCACTAACACCAGGCCATTACTCAGTGAATTGCGATAAAAAATGTCGGGATAGGACTCGGCAATGACACACACGACGCCGTTTTCCTGCAGGGCATAGACCGCCTGCTCGCGACTCGATCCGCAGGCGAAGTTTTCACCGCCAATCACGATATTCGTGGTCGTGGTGTTACAGCGTTGCCGGAAGGCTGGATCATAGCGGTCAAACGCGTAATCCTTAAAAAATTTCCGATCGTTACTCTGCTGGAGAAATGACGCCGGGATGATGTCATCGGTGTTGATATCTTTGCCATAGACAGACGTGATGACGCCTGTAATCATGCGCTCCCCCTTCTCTCGACACGAATAGACCAGCGGTTACAGCACGGCTACGCCCTCGAACGGCGTCAGAGCCGGATGGACATGGGACGTAGAAACACTTGGCACACCTTGACAGACCGGCGTGTGCCCCACCCCCGCGACAGACTGCTGAGGTACTGGTCAAGCGTCGTGACCATCGCCCATGCACGACTGCGCGGCGTGGGCGTAGACGTCATGGGCGCGGGCGTCTCAGGCCGTAGAAACGGTAGTGCCGTCTGATGCTGTCGACACATGGTAGCGATTTTCATGCCAACGTACAACTCAATGACCATGGTGTACTCGCGCCATCTCTACCCTTTGCCCTGCAACGCATCATAGGCATGACGCAGCATGGAGAGATGGTCCTGCTCCTCCGTGGCAAATTTGTGAAAGATGGCCCGACCCTGCGGATACCCCACCTTCTCGGCGTATTCACTGAAGAATTCGTACGAGCGCCGCTCGGCAGCCATGGCGATGGAGAGAACTTCCGCCGGGTTGAAGGCCTGGGCCGTCTGCACCACATGCGGTGGCAGTTGCGGAAAAATATCCTCCAAACGCTCGTAGTCAAAATAGAGGAGTGAAGGTTCATCGTCCAAGGAGGGATTGGCCTGGCGTAAGGCATCATACTCATACTGCAAGGCTGCGAGATGCCGAGTCTCCTCATCGACCAGGCAACTGAACACCTCCCGGGTGGCCTCCTCTTGCGCCGCTTCGAGGGCATGACGGTAAAAATGCAACCCACGTTGCTCATTGGCCAGTGCGACGCGCAGGGCATCGCGCGACAAAATGGCGTCGAGTGCCGTGCTGTGGCGACTGCGCGGCGGCGTCACCCGCGTGCAATCAGCGCACAGGCTGAGGATGCGTACGGCATGCCGCTGTGGCGTGAAATCGTGGTCTTGTTGGACTTTGTGCATGAGCCCTTCTAACTCGGGGCTGAGAAATTCAATGGTGCGATTGCAGGCCGTGCAGATAATGTGATGGTGCTGAAAGCGATTCGGTTCATACCGTAGCGTGCCATCCCCATAATCCATCGTCCGGGCCAAGCCACACTCTGCCAGTAAACGCAGGGTGCGGTAGACCGTCGCAAAGCCAAGGCTCGTATGGCGTTCCTTGACCTGCTGGTACAGCTCGTAAGCTGTGAGATGGCCCTCCGAAGCCAGAAACACCTCCAAAATATCTCGACGTGGCTTCGAGTGTTTGAGGCGTTGCTTGCGCAGAAAATCTTCAAAAACGCTGAGTTCGTCCTGCATGGTGACTCGGCCTTCCTCACCAAATGTAGGCTTATGCCCGCGGATGCCAAACCTGTGCACGGGCAGCACAGGCACCACATGCCAGGCGTCAGCCTCCGCGTGGCGGCTGGGCGCTGGTCTGAAACCTGGCAAGAGAAAGCGGTCAGACGGATGCGCCAGCAGTTGGTTCCTGGAGCGTAACCACCCCTGTCGGTTGCGTGGGCACTATGGCGTAACGTGTCACCCATTGTACTGGTCAGGGGACTGAGGGTCAACTGACAGGCAAAGATACTCAGATGAGACAATCGAAAAGGCGCATGGCCGGCATTATGTGCGCCGTGTTGGCCTCCGAGAATCTCTGGTGCGGCGACGACAACTGCGGCTGTACAATACGGGCCGTAGGGCTCCCAGCGTCGGACGAAGCGTGGCCGCATGCAGGAGATCACGAAGAGAGGAACCCCATGCACATCCACACACTGACGGCACACGAGATACAACCCCCTGTGATCGAGGATTTGTGCACGCTGCTCGGCGATGCCGTGTCTGGTGGTGCCTCCGTCGGCTGGGTGGCCGTTCCCAGTACGCAGGATGCCACCGCCTATTGGCACAGCGTTGCAGACCAGGTCCAGCGCGGGGCGCTGGTGCTGCTCGTGGCCCAAGACGCTCCACAGGTGATCGGCACCGTCCAGCTGCATCTCTCGGACCGTCCCAACGGGGCGCACCGCGCCGAGGTGCCCCGGCTCTTGGTGCACTCACGAGCGCGGCGCCGTGGGGTGGGAGCGGCCCTGATGGCGGCGCTCGAAGTGGAAGCCCGCCAACACGGGGTCAGTCTGTTGGTTCTCGACACGCGGACGGGCGATCCCTCCCAACATCTCTACGAGAAATTAGGCGACACCCTGGCCGGGATCATCCCCCACTATGCGCTGAGCACGACGGGGGTGCTAGAACCCACCGCCATCATGTACAAAGTTCTCGGGGCGGTTGGACCGCACCCGGCTGAGAGTGGCCAGAGAACGGACCACGGCACGACTCTACCACGCGGCACGTAAAACGCTGAGAATTGGTGCCGCGTCAGTAATCGGGAGCGGATTCGTCGCCAAGGCGCGGTCATGCAGCGTTGCCGCGGCGATGGCCGCTAAGCCTTCCTCGGGGACATCGACATCACGCAGTCGGGAGGGCAGGCCGAGTTGCTTGCAGAGGTCCGCCACCGCCTCCGCCGCGGCGAGGCCCGCCGCCTGCGGACTCATCCCCGCCGTGTTCACCCCCATGGCCTCAGCGATCAACGCCTGGCGCTCGGCGCTGGCAGGCAAATTAAAGCGCATGGTATGGGGTAACAGAATGGCGTTGGCTTCGCCGTGCGGGACGTTGTACAAGCCGCCGACGTGATGGGCCGTGGCCGTATTCAGACCGAGGCCTCCCACGCTCGCGAGCGAGGCCATACACGCGGCGGTTTTAATGGTCAACAGGTCGGGCAGCGCCTTGCCCTGACAGCGCGGCAGCGTGTCCACGAGCATGCGGATAGCGTGTAAAGCCAGCGCATCGCCAATGGGATTGTGCCGTCGGGAGTACACCGTTTCCACGGCGATCCGCAACTGCCCCATGGCTGTGGAGGCCAGGATGGACGTGGGCGTTGTCGCCAGGGCCTGGCCATCAATCAAGATGCTACGCGGGATGGTGCCTGGATCGCCCACGACGATCTTGCGACCCAGGGCATGATCGGTAAAGCCAGCGCCGCGGCTCAGTTCGGCACCGCCCATCGTGGTGGGTATGGTGACGATGGGAATTTTCGGGCGGGTGAGCGCTGGGATGATCACCGTATCCGGTGGCTCAAAGTGGATTTCATAGGCGTGAATGTCACCCCCTTCCCCCAAGAGGGTGGCGAGGCCTTTGGTGGTGTCATGCGTACTGCCGCCGCCGACGCTGACCAGGGCCTCCGGCTGGGCCTCACGCGCCACGAGCATGGCCTCGTCCAGCGTGGACACTGGGGCGTGGGGGGCGACGCCGGCAAACAGACCAACGCAGCGCGTCCCCAGGGCGGTCTGCACACGCTGGATGACATCGGAACCGCGCAGGATCGAGGGGCCGCAGACGATCATAGCGGTCTGGGCTCCCAGCGTGTCCAGCGTGCGGCAGAGACGCGTAATGGCGTCGGTGTCGCAGACAATCTCCTGCGCGACGCTGGTGTGGGTAAAGCGGAGCGCGTGGCTCAGGTCCATGGTGGCTGTTCTCCCGTTGTGGTGCTGCCGTGGCTCTAGAGGCACGTTTCTGCCGCCAGCGACCCCATGGGATCCCAGGACGGCAGCACAATAGGCTCGGTGTCCAGGGCCGTGCGGAGGGAGGCTGGGAGCCTGCTGGTGCGGGCGGCAATCTCGAAGACATATTCGTCGAACCACGAGTCATTCATCAAGTAAAAACCCTTCTGGCCATTGTCCTCGCCCCAGGAGTTTTCCACCCGCCAGCGCCGTGGCCTGCCCTCGACCACATCGACGCCGGTAAACAGCATGGCGTGCGTCATTTGGGTCTGGCGGTAGACCAAGCGCTCGGCCTTGGTGAGCGTAAACGGCGTATCATACACGCTGGCGTAATCAAACAGCGCCGCATCCCAGACCCCGGCATCCCGGCGCAGCATTTTGCTGACATCGCAGCCAAACCACACCGGCTTTCCGTCCAGCAGGGTGCGCATGGTCATGTCCTTGAGGGCGTCCATGTCCACGTTGAGATAGCGCGTGATGCCGCCCTCCCAGACATTGCCCAGATATTCTACGGTATACGTCCTGCCGTAGGGACTCGTCGGGCGTGGATCGTGTACGAGACAGGCATACTCCTCGTACGGAACGGTGATGTACTTGGCGGCAAAGTCCTGCGGTGTCACGCTACCGTCGCGGTGAAAGGCGCGGTCTGTATCCGTCCACTGCCAGTCAAAAGCCTGCGGTGGGGTGCCGAGATGGATGGCGAGAATACGAAAGATAACGTTGAGGAGCGCCTGTTTCGTCTCTCGGGCTTCGTCCACGGTCACGCCTTGGGCGATGAGGGTACGCAGAGTACGGGCGCCTTCCCGGAGTTTTTCTTTCAGGATGGCATTCATCCGCATGGTGTTGGACGAGCTTTCGGTTTCTGGCATGGCGCTTTTGGGGACAACGCCATACTTCTGGATCAGATTGACGAACATGTTCCACTGGCCACCGTCACTGAGCAAGTTCCCGAGCAACCAGTGCACCGTCCGCTCATCCGCCGAGCGCTCGGCGGTGTCGAGGATAGCTTCCAGGAAATAATTGGCTTTTTCGAGCTTATCCCAGAACAGCAGATGATTCTGGCTAAACTCAAAATTCTTGAGGTGCATGGTGGCCATGGCGCCAGGCCGGAACAGATTCAGCCCAGCAAACATCCAGCAACGTCCCGACTTTTTTTGGTTGGTGGCACTCCAGGTATCGAGGGTGGTGGAAAAGGAGTGATCGACAGCCGTCAACAGCTCGCGATTGAGCGCAATATCATCCACGCTCGTCTGCGTCACGGCGTTTTGCACCACACGGTAGGTTGGGGTGCCACGGAAGTGCTGGTGGAAGGAGGCGATGTGCTCAGACGATAACGCGGCCGGAGCGGTCAGGGTGGCAGTGCTGTGCATAGGAACTCCTCAGGTTATAGTGTGTCAGGGCACAACGACAATGAGGCCGCACACCTGTTCGGCCTCATACGGCATCCAGAATAACGCTGACTTCTACAGTATAATCCGTGAGCAAGGCGGAGGTGGCCATGGCACCGCGTGCGAACGTCCCGTGTGTCACGTAGGCCTTGCCCTGGAGACGCAAGACGTGTATCTGTTCGGTGATCGGGTTCACGATCCAGTATTCTGCGATGCCAGTGCGGGCATACTCACGGCGCTTGCGCACCAGATCACGCCTAGGGTCATCGGGGCTGACGACTTCCACCACCAGATCCGCTCCGGTCCAGAACCGATTGCCCCGCCGCGCATCGTCGGCAGAGAGCAGCACCAGGAGATCCGGTTCACGGTACCGGCCAGCACGCAGGCGCACGCGCAGGGGAGCGACCAGGACAATACCCGTCCCCCGCGCTGCCAGGTAAGCATAGAGAGCACGGTAGAGGGCGAGCACAATACGTTGATGTTCTTCCGTCGGCATTGGCAGCACCTCGACACGCCCGGCAGTGAATTCCACGAGATACCGGGTATGATCCGTGAGCCAGAGATAGTCCTCCTCACTCCAGGCACCCTGAGATGGCCATAGGCGGGCTACGTCCCAAGCTGGCTCGGCGTGCCCTGCGGACACAGGTCGTGTCATGGTTTTTGTGACCATGGGCCCTTCTCCTTCCTTATACTGGCGAACATCGCCTCTTGTGTTGGAAGGCTCTGCACGTGGCTTGCCATACGTGTGTGGAAATCCATGCCAGTCTACCTCTTCGCGAGGAGGTAGACCGCACAGGAAGACGGCATGGACCTCTAGCCCAGCAGCACACCACGGGTCTGTGTGGCCAGACGATAGACGCTGGTGCGCGCCGTCAGGAACAGCACACTGCCATCCTCGCCCCAAGCGAGATTGGCGGGGAGCTCCGGCAGAATAATCCGTCCCAGGAATTCTCCGGCAGCGCTGCACACCCACACGCCACCCGGTCCCGTGCAGAACACATTCCCCTGGGCGTCGACTTTGAGACCATCCGGCACGCCCGGGTCCTCCGACGCCATGTCGAGCAGGATGCGGCTGTTGGCCAGGGAGCCATCGGGGCGCACGTCAAAGGCGCGGATGTGCTTGTGGGCCGAATCATCGACATAGAGCACCGATTCATCCGGGGAGAACGCCAGGCCATTGGGCAGGGCAAAGTCGGTCACCAGCAGGTCGAGTGTCCCCTGTGCTGTCAGACGATACACGCCATTGTGCGGCTGCTCTTTGCCGGGAATGGGTGCCGTCCACCAGCCCGCCGGGCGCGCCATGCCGGGGGTACTGGGTTGGATGGCATAGGGGGGATCCGTAAAGTAGATCGTGCCATCGGACTTCACCACAATGTCATTGGGGCTGTTGAGGCGTTTATCTTGAAAACGCTCCGCGAGCGCCGCACGTGTCCCATTGTCCGCCACACGGCTTACCCGGCGGCCATCGTGCTCCGCCGCCAGCACCTGGCCCTGGCGGTCCAAGGTCAGGCCGTTCGACATCCCCGTGGCATACGTGGTCAGCTCTGGCCCCTCGGCCAAGCGCCGCCAGCGCACGATGCGCTTGTTGGGGATGTCGCTAAACAGCAGGGCGCCGCCGCGCCACACGGGTCCCTCGGTAAACCCGAGGCCACCGGCAATGCGGGTATCAGCGGCGTCGGGAGCAATCAGATCGTGGAGTTTGGGACTGCGTACGTCCAGGGTGGCCATGGAGGCTCCTTCTGTGATGATTTGTCTACTACCAGATGATCGTCTGCGTATAGCGCCTGCTCTGGCACCGTGGGTCACTATGCTTCGTCAAAGCGGAGAATTTCCACAATCCGCAGATGGCGCTGACCAGCCGGGATGCTGATGGCGACCTCGTCGTCCAGCACTTTGCCGATCAACCCACGGGCCATGGGTGATTGATACGAAATAATGTTCTTTTCCGGCACCGCATCCGCCAGTCCCAGAATGGTATACGCCACTTCTTTGCGCGTCCGTAGATCGAGACACACGACGCGTGTGCCGATGGAGACCCGCTCACAGGAAATCTGCAATTCCTCAATAAAACGTGGGGAGCGTAGCTGCTCTTCGATTTCGTAGATGCGCCGCTGCAGCATGTCCAGACGCTCGCGGTTGGCGTGGTACTCGGTATTTTCACTCAAATCGCCTTCCGCCGCGGCCACTTGTTTGGCACGGCTGACCGCCGGGAGCTCTTCGCCCCGCAGTCTATGCAATTCATCCACCAACCGACGGTACGATACTCGTGTATAAAAGTTACTCATGCGACACCTCACCACCTGTGGGCTTGCGCCCGTGGATGACACGCCCGTGCAGCGGAAGGCCACGCGTGCCAGGCGGCTGCCGGGGTTCCTGAAGAGCACGCTGCGGTATTGCCGTGCCAACAGTGCGTTATTCCTGGTTCGCGCCGGGCACACGGCCATATCCTCGCAAAATATCCCATGCGACCTCGGCCAGAAGCTTGTTGCCCTGCACCGTGTAATGCCCGCTCCGGGTCAGGGCATTGGTGCAGAACGCGGCGCAGAGAGCGCCGTCATGGACCTTGGCGAGCAACAGCGGTCCGAGATTCACCGCCTCGACCTCCCCATGGGTATGTAACTGGGTGAGCAGCGGAGTGTAGCTCCACTGCTGCGTGCGTTGAAAATACAACAAGTCACGTGCGGTGGGAATCACGAAGATGAGGGGGCGCTTGCCATGCTGCCGTGCCTCGTACCCAAACTGCCGCAGAATGTCGCGCGTAATCTGCAGGGCCTGCGAGGGGTGCGCCGGGTCATACAATTCCGCAAACCAGGGTGGACGCGTGCTGGCATAGAACAGCAAGGAGGCGTAGAGCCGCTTATAAGTGAAGAGTAACGGCACACTGAGCATATACGGGAAAAAGACCCGCCGTTTGGCCAGGCGGCTATGGCCCGGCAGCAGAGAGTCGGCGGGAAAGAATTGGCCCAGATCACGGCGGTAGGCCTCATAGTCGTGCGGCGCGAGGCGTGGGAGAGGCAGCAGGCGTAGCCCCCCGGCGGGCTCGACGACAAAGCGTGGCTTCAACGCTAGAACGTTCTGATAGATGAAGCCGAGATCCTGGGTGATGTTGCGCACGATATTCTCGCTGAGATGCGACAAAATGACCACCGGCGCCGCGTCGCTGCCGTGCCGATGGTGCTGCTGAAAAGCGAGATACGCCTGATCGGTGCCATAGCCTGCCACACCGTAATTATCCACCCGACAGCCCAAGCGCGCGGTCAGGAGATTCCCCCAGGCAAACTCTGGGGCGACTTCATAGCCAAAGGTGAAGGAGTCACCATAGAGTGACACACACGGTGTCGTCAAACCTTCGCCGGCTGGGGCCAGACGATACCCCCCCGGCGCTAGGGCCTCAGGCTCCGCACGCCAACCCAGCGTCCAATCGATCTCACCCGTCAGATAGCGCAGGAACGCCTCACGCGTGGGAGGGGTGTAGTACCAGTGCGTTGGCAGGCACCACCAGAAACCATAGAATCCTCCCTCCAGAAGACACAGGGTACACAGGAGGCTCAGGAAGGACAGCAGGTATATTTTCGGCATACAGATACTACGGGCTGAGCAAGCCTTCAAGAATTTTTTGATCTGTGCTATCCACTGATGTCAGGCGAATGTGTAGCACCCCGGCGCTGGTCGGGTGCGCGGCGTCGAGCACCTTGCCATAGAGATCCCCTGACGTGTGCTCGAGTCCTGGATATGTCAGCCGTAAGCGCACATTGGTCAGAGGGCGAACCACCGTCTCACACTGCATGTCAATCTGACGCATACCGAGCCGGAGCACCGTCCCGTGGATCGTTTCCCGGCTGACGACCTTGCCGTCAATCACCCAACAGGCACAGGGCAGCGCCACCTCCACCTGGCGGTCGAGGGCCACATCCGTTTCGGGGAGGCGCTGAGCAAACTGGCCGCCGATCCCACGCAGTTCGTATAAGAGCAACGGCTCAGCAATGCCTTTGACTTCCACCGGCACGGGTGGTGCCACATCCGCCAAGTCCCCAAGTCGTGCATAGGTGGCAGGACTGACAAAGACCTGCCCGCCCACCGTGCACCCTTCCACGCGGGCCGCGAGATTGACCGCGGCGCCGACCACGGCGTACTTGGCGCGCTGCTCCGAACCGATATTCCCCACCACCGCTTCGCCCGTATTCAGGCCAATCCCCATCTCAAAACGTGGCCGCCCCTGCGCTGCATTGGCCTCGTTGAGTTCTACCATGGCGCGCTGCATGGCCAGGGCTGACGCGGCGGCGCGCTCGGCATGGTTGGCGTGGGCAATGGGCGCACCGTACACCGCAAAAATGGCATCGCCGATAAACTCATTGATGGTGCCACCATAGGCGATGATAATGTCGGCCATGCGCGCCAGGAAGTCATTCAGGATAGCCATCACCCAGGCGGGATCGCCCTGCTCAGCAAAGTGCGTGTAGCCGCGCAGATCAGACATCAAGACCGTCACCTCACGCTTTTCCCCGCCAAAGCGCAGCCCTTCCGGTGAGGCCAGCAACGTGGCGGCCACTTCGGGAGACACGTACCGGCCAAAGGTGGTACGAATGCGCTCGCGCTCACGCAGTCCCTCGACCATGTCATTGAAGGCCCCCGTCAGCCGGCCCATTTCGTCGCTCGAATGCACCGGCACCTCGACATGCAGGTTGCCTGCTGCCACGCGCGTCACCCCGGCGATCAGGGCCCGAATCGGGCGCGTCACATGCCAGGTGGCCGCAATCGCCACCATCGTGGCCAGCAGTCCACCACCGACACACGCCAGGATAATCGCCAAGCCCAGCGCCTCAAACCAGTAGGTAAAGAGTGCCCCCTGGTGCTCCACGGCCACGACCGCGATGACACTACCCGTGCTATCGAGAATGGCGGCAAAGGCGGTGAGCCAGGGTTCGCGCTTCTGGCGTTGCGCACTCCACTTCCAATAAATCGGTGAGGAGCGGGCAAAGCCGTCACCAAGCGTCCATTCTAACACTTGGGCGACCTCGGGACCGACCGTGAGTACGGTCCCGGCCTGCAGCGTGTCATCCGCATCGCTGACCGCGACCACCCTGGCCTGCTGTGTCGTCGGGCGATAATCCGCCAGGGTGTAGACGGGCGTGGTCAATTCCCCCGCTTCGCGGATGGAGATGAGTGTGGCCTGCAAGCGCTGATAGGCCGCGGAGGTAGGATCCGCCGTGCGCTGGACCTCCGCTTGCAGCGTCGGATCAATGAGCAAAACCCCAGCGCGTGTGAGGTTGAGGAGTTTGGAACTGACGACTTCTTCCAGCAGAGTGGACAATCCCTGGATACTGCGCATAGCGTCGAGACGCCCCAACAGCGGGACGTTGTGCAGACCATAGGTCATGACCCAGGCGGCTAAGCCCACGGCGAACATCGTCACCAGCACAAACGCCGTGACCATGCGGATACTCAGGCGCTGCCACCAACGGAGAGCAGGTTGTGTCATAGCCACTATCCCAGTCGCTTGCTACGAGTGTCTTGAGGAACGCTGGGGGCACACCAGCCCCTCTCCCGCGTGCCAACGTCTTCTGTCGCGGGGCGGATGTATCCTGGCAGTATAACAGGATCTGCCACATCACGTAGTCTGTTGCAGATAGCGTTGTAAAACATAGAGGCCGTCAGGCGTGTACGGCTCCACGTGCGCGCGCCGCAGGATCTCCTCCACGGAGAGAAACTCCCCACTCTCGACCTCCTCGGGCTGCAAGACGAGGTCGCCATCATAGACACAGGAATAGACGCCACCCCAGACGCGTGTCTGCTCATCTGTAAAGTAAAAGATGAACAACGGCGTCAAGGGCACGTCACGAATGCCCATCTCTTCAAAAAGCTCCCGTTGGGCGCTCTCGTCATAGCTTTCCCCCGCTAGCACCACCCCCCCGGCAGCGGGATCGTAGTAGCCTGGGAAGACATCCTTGGTCATCGTGCGTTTCTGCACATAGAGCTCCCCCTGCGCATTAAATACGAGAATGTACGTACTGCGATGCGGCAGGCGTTGTGCCCGCATCTCGCGTCGTGGTGCTGATCCCACGACCTGGTTCTCGTCGTCGACAATGACCACAATCTCGTCTGCAGCATTCGGCATCTGGTGTGTCTCCTTTCCACCTGGTGCGCTAGCCTGGTCTTGCGTCCCCAGGCCGCACGCAGTAAGATCGACGTTCAAACACGCCCGCTCTGCCCTGAATGGAGGGAATGTCTATGCACCCCGATCTCGTCATTGGCAAGCGTTTTCCTGATCTGGTTCTGCAGGATCACCGCAAGCAACCGATCAAGTTGTCCGAATTTGCCCACGGTTTTCCGTTCATTTTGAGTTTTTACCGTGGCTATTGGTGACCAAAATGTGCGTGCCAGGTGCGGCACCTCATGGCCTTAGAAGATGACCTGCGAGTAAATTATTGCCATCTCGCTGTGGTCAGTACGGATCCGCCAGAGCTCACCGATGCCTTTCGCGTTGGCCTCGGCGCCACGTTTACCTTTCTGAGTGACTACGAACACCAGGCGATTATCGCCCTCGATATGGCCGAAGTCGTCGATCCCGATTTTAAGGGCGGCATGGTGGCGTTACCCTATACGTTTGCGCTGCTGCCCGATCTCACCATTCACAAGATCTACAATGGTTGGTGGTTTGTAGGGCGCCCCACCGTGGACGAACTCCGTCAGGACATGCGCGCCATGATGCAACGCTGCCGGACGGATTATAGCTACGACGGGCCGTCGGTCGCCAGTGCGCTGGCGCGTGCGGGCGCTACGGCGTCAGTTCCTGCACCGTAGGGACGGTCAGTCGGTCGCCCCTAGCACGGCTCTTGACGTAAGAGACACAGCATACAGTAATGCTGTCAGTCAAACCACGTCCGACTACGGTGGAAGCCTACCTTCTTGACGTCGGTGGCCGCCCCGTCGGTGGCCGTGGCGACGGGCGGATCGGTGCGGCCGTCCAACCGGTGGGCGCTGGCGTCGGGGGTTGTAACGCGTGGATGTTTCCGCGCGCCCCGGCCGGTACACGGCGCACACAGGCGTCGGTGACGGCACATGGGCCAACTGGGGTGCAAGGACACCGGCGTCAGCAAGACTGCAGAACCCTCCAGGAGAGCCGCCTGCGACACCGGGAAGCCGCATGATTGAGCGGACATGAAAGATACCAGAGAGGGCATCCCAATCGGATGGCCGCTTCAGGGTCGAACGGGTCGGCGCGCAGGCGCTCCTCCAAGGCATCAAGCGCTTGCAGAGACTCTGCGCCAACTTCCAGTTTGTGGATCTTCGACCATGAAAGTGACGTTTTGGACTGCCAGTGGAGACAGACCTTGCACAGCTATGGGTTACGCGCCTCCTCCTTGTGGCCAGAAGCAGACTGCGTAGCGCGGCGTATGTTCTAACGCCATCGCGCCCAACGCCTCGCGCCGCGCGCCCCGCATGGCCTCCACCGGCAGCAAGTCCTGGCGCCAGAGGCCTATCCAGGGGTCGCGCGCCCTCCGTGAGGTCCCAGGAGCCACCGGGCCACGCCCATGCTGTTGACTGAAGCCACCTTAGTCCATTTTGGTTTCAAATCGTCTGACCCTATCTTGGCAAG